>JAABUS010009647.1_pt1 | contig 10142 bp, 8 predicted proteins | sample 5560161 | NCBI WGS metagenome assembly JAABUS01 (sample SAMN10711885, study PRJNA513376) | rock metagenome | isolation source: Antarctica rocks | place: Antarctica: Victoria Land, Trio Nunatak nord | collected 2016-01-04
GGACCCGACAGCTGATGCGTCGGATCGGCGATGACGTCGACGTGTTGACCTTTGTCAGTGACTACTGCAAGAGGGAGATCGCTGGCGCGCTGAGCAGGACGGCGGCTCAACGGATGGTGCGGCTGTCTCCAGGTGTCGACGTCGCTCGGTTCGAACCGCGACCCGACGGCAGCTCGGTTCGCCGGCACGCCGGCCTCGCGCCTGGCCAGCCTGTGGTGCTGGCCGCGGCCCGCCTCGTGGCGCGTAAGGGCCACGACATGCTGCTGCGCGCGTGGCCTCGAGTGCTGCGCCGGGTGCCCGACGCCGCACTGCTCATCGTGGGGGACGGCCCCTCCGAGCCCCGGCTTCGCCGGCTGGCGGCTCGGCTCGCAGTAGCAGATCAGGTGCACTTCGCCTCGGGGGTGCCCTGGGAACAGATGCCGACCGTCTACTCGGCGGCGGATGTCTTCGCGCTGCCATGCCGTACCCGGCTCGGCGGTCTGGAGCCAGAGGCGTTCGGGATCGTGTACCTCGAGGCGGCGGCGGCAGGCTTGCCGGTTGTCGTTGGCGCGTCGGGAGGAGCGCCGGAGACAGTTGTGGATGGCGCGACCGGCTACGTCGTCGACCCGGTGGACACCGGTCAGATCGCCGAACGCATCGTCTCGCTGCTCATCGCACCGGCTGAAGCCGCCGCGATGGGTGCAGCCGGTCGAGCCTGGGTGGCTGAGCGCTGGCCCACCGGCCGCGCCGTACAGACGTTGCAGCAACTTCTGTCCTGATTCCTCATCGGCCCGCGCCTTCCCTCGATCAAGATCCGACCTGGTGAGGGCTATAGCGTGTTGAGCGTCGGAGGTTTGCGCAGGCGCCGCGCGGCTCTCTCGGCGGGCGAGTAGTCTCGCCACCGACGACTCCCCGGCGGGCGAGTAGTCTCGCCCCCGACGACTCCCCGGCGGGCGACTCCCCGGCCGCCGACAACGAGTAGGGGCAATGCCCGACCTGACGACGTCCAGCGTCCTTGTCGCTGCTGACAACGCCGCAGTCATGTCCGTCATCGCAGACTTCGCGAGCTATCCCGCGTGGGCCAAGGGCGTCAGGTCAACACAGGTGCTGAGCAAGGGCGACGACGGTCGGCCTCGGGAGGTCGCCTTCGTCCTCGACGCCGCGCCGATCAAGGACGAGTACACGTTGCGCTACGAGTGGGACGGTGACTCGCAGGTGACCTGGTCGCTCGTGGAGGCCACCATGCTCAAGTCGGTCCAGGGTGCATATCTCTTGACTCCCCAGGGCGCCTCCACGGACGTCACCTACCAGCTGTCGGTTGACCTGAGCGTTCCCATGATCGGCATGCTGAAGCGCAAAGGCGAAAGGGTCATCATCGATGCGGCGCTGAAGGGCCTCAAGGCTCGCGTGGAATCGGGGGCCTGATCCGAGCCGGAAATCCCTGCCGCCCGGTATCCTCAGGGCCGGCGACAGTCTGCTCGAGTCAGTGTCGAACTGACGCCAGCCCACCTGCCGAGAAGATCGACCTCACCGAGGACTGACATGGCCTTGACCGTCGGAGTCGACGTCGGCGGCACCAAGATCGCCGCCGGCGTCGTGTCAGAGAGCGGCGAGATCTTGGAAAGCCAGCGGCGCGACACCCCAGCTCGCGACCCCCGGCGAACCAGCGAGGCGATCGTGGCCCTGGTTCGGGACCTGCGGCTGCGCCACGACGTGGCAGCTGTCGGCGTCGGCGCGGCGGGCTATGTCGACGCCGACCGGTCGACGGTCTTGTTCGCGCCCAACCTCGCCTGGCGGGATGAGCCACTGAAGGCGGCTCTCCAGGGGCAGGTCGGAGTTCCGGTCGTCGTGGAGAACGACGCGAACGCGGCTGCGTGGGGAGAGTTCCGCTTCGGAGCCGCATCCGACGTCGACGACTTGGTCATGGTGGCGGTGGGCACCGGGATCGGCGGTGGCGTGGTGCTCGACGGTCAGCTGTTTCGTGGCCACTTCGGCATCGCGGCGGAGTTCGGACACATTCGCGCGGTGCCGGGTGGCCATGTGTGCGGCTGCGGAAATTACGGGTGCTGGGAGCAGTACGCCAGTGGGAAGGCTCTGGTGCGGTCGGTCCGTGAGATGGCTCAGACGGGGTGGCCACGGGCCGAAGCTGTGCTGGACAGGGCGGGCGGTGACCCTGACGCGATCACCGGGCAGATGATCACCACAGCGGCCGCCGAGGGCGACCGGCTGGCGGTGGAGGCCTTCGAGGAGGTCGGTCGCTGGCTGGGAGAAGGACTGGCCAGCCTGGTCGCCGCGTTCGACCCTGGCGTGATAGTCATCGGGGGAGGCGTGTCGGAAGCGGGGGAGCTGCTTTTGGCCCCGGCTCGGGCGGCGTTCGACCGACAGCTGCCGGGACGCGGACACCGCCCCGAGCCGCAGCTGCGGTTGGCTCAGCTCGCGAACACCGCGGGCATGATCGGCGCCGCGGACCTGGCTCGGCACTGACCGAGCGCCCTCGATGCCCGCGATCCGTGTGCTGACGTACAACATCGCCGGCGGGGCGCACCTGCCCGCGCTGCGAGATGTGGTCACCGGGCTTGCCCCTGACGTGGTCGTCGTCAACGAGACGCCGAAGCTGCCGCTGCTGTGGCGTTGGCAGTGCGGCCGGCTGGCGGCCGAGTGGGGTTTGCGGAGGGCTGCCGGCGGCCGAGATGCCGGCAGCAACATGATCTGCGTGTCGGACCGGGTGCAGGTGCTGTCCACTTCCGTACGGCGACTTCAGCAGCCGCTCCTCGCGCCACGCCGTGGCATCGTCGCTGTCCAGTGCCGGGTGGCAGGCGTGGAGTTCGGGGTCGTAGGGGTGCACCTTTCGCTGGTCGCCGAGTCGCGGGCAGCCGAGGCGCAGGAGGCCGTCACCGCGGCTGAGAGGCTGAGTGGGCCGGTGGTCGTCTGCGGCGACCTCAACGAGCTTCCCGGCCGGCCGGCGTGGCGGGTGCTGCACCGGGCCGGGTTCGCCGACTTCGGTGCCGACACGGACTTCACGTTCAGCTCGTCCGACCGGGTCAAGCGGATCGACGCGATCCTCGTGCGGGACGCCGCCGCCAGCTTGTACGGCGTACCGGCTCTGCGTCCTGAACGCTTCGAGGCGGTCAGTGACCACTGCCCGGTGCAGGCCGTGATCGAACTCCCCGGCTGAGGGCTTCGCACGTGGCAGTTGCGTCGCCTCCACCTGCGATACCAGAGATCGGCGTCATAGGGCGCCCGTCGCGGCTGACGTAGTGTCGCGGGGTGTCCCTCACCTTGGCCGAGTCTCGGGGCCGCGCTGCCCTGCTCGCGGACGTCGACTACCAGGTGCACCTCACTCTGGCGGCCGACCAAGACACGTTCGAATCGACGAGCGTCGTCCGGTTCACCTGTTCTCAGGCAGGCGCATCGTGCTTCCTCGAGCTAGCGGATGGCGCCGAGGTGGAGGTGACGCTCAACGGTAAGCAGCTCCCGACCGCGGCGTACGACGGGCGACGGATCACCTTGCCCGAGCTCGCGCTCACCAACGAGGCTCGCGTCTCCGCGCGGCTGCCCTACGTCACCAACGGCGACGGAATGCACCGCTTTGTCGATCCCGTCGACGGTGAGACCTATGTGTCGGCCTACTGCGGAATGGACAACGCACAGCGGGTCTTCGCCTGCTTCGACCAACCAGACCTAAAGTCACCGATCGCTCTTGACGTAACCGCCGACGAACGCTGGACGGTGCTCGCGAGCGGGCGGCGCCTCGATCCGCAGATCCCTGGTCGGAGGAGGTTCGCGGCCACGCCACCGATCCCTACCTACCTGTTCGTCGTGTGCGCCGGGCCCTGGCACTCCACGGTGTTCGAGCACAGCGGCCGCAGTTTCGGCTGGCACGCGCGGCGATCGCTCGTCACGGAGCTCGAGCGCGACGCCGAGGAACTGCGACGTGTCACCGTCGCCTGCTGGGACTACTACACCACCATCTTCGAGGAGCCGTACGCCTTCGACGACTACCATCAGGTCTTCGTTCCGGGGCTCAACTGGGGAGCCCAGGAGAACCCGGGGTGCGTGACCTACCGCGACGAGATGCTGCCGCCCGGACGGGTCTCCGACCAGGCGCGCCAGCGCCGGGCCATGGTCATCGCCCACGAGATGGCCCACATGTGGTTCGGCAACCTCGTGACGGCGCGCTGGTTCGACGACTCCTGGCTCAGCGAGTCCTTCGCCGACTACATGGGGTTCCTCGTGGCCGACCGGGCCGCCGGGTTCCGCGACACCTGGGTCGACTTCGACGCCGCGTTCCTTCCGATGGCATACGACGCAGACGAACGCCGCTCGACACACCCCGTCGCCCCCCCTACCGAGGGCGTTACCGACATCGACACGGCGTACGGCAACTTCGACAGCCTCTCGTACGCCAAGGGCAACGCGGTGGTGCGCCAACTCGTGACCTGGTTGGGCGAGGAGGGGTTCCTGGCTGGTGTGAACGGCTACCTGACCCGCCACCGGTTCGGAACGGCCTCACTTACGGAGTTCGTCTCGGCCCTGGGCGACGCGTCTGGGCGCGATGTGGCCGGCTGGGTCGACGCGTGGCTGCGCACCACTGGCTTCGACACGCTGGTGGTGGCCCGCGAGGCCGGCGTCCCTGTCCTCTCCCGTACCGGGTCCCGGTCTCACCGCCTGCGGGTCACGTCGTACGACGTGGTGGACGGTGCGCTGCGGCCGGCGAGCACCCGCGCGGTCGACCTCGGCGACGACCCGGTGAGCCTGCCGGAGGGCCGCGACCGCGTGGTCGTGGCCAACAGCCACGGCGACACCTTCGCCCGCCTGAGGCTTGACGACTCTTCGGTTACGGCGGTCAAGGCTCGGCTTGCGACGGTGCCCGACCCGATGACCCGAGCCGTGCTGTGGACCGCGCTCGGTGGCCTGGTACGTGGCGCGGAGCTGGCCCCGTGGGACTACCTCGACATCGTCGGCAGCCAGCTGCCTGGCGAAGAACACGGCTCGGTCTTCGAGGCCGTGCTGGAACGGGCGCGGCGACACGTGGTGACCCGGTGCCTCCCTGCCGATCACGTCGCCTCCGGCCTCGACATGCTCGCCGCAACCTGCCGCGGCGCCCTGGACCGCGCTCCCGCTCCGGCCGTAGCCCTGGCTGCGGTGCGGGGTCTCGCGTCGACCAGCCGGGACGCCGGACTCCTGCGCTGCTGGCTGGCCGACGACCGCACCGACACCGGCGTCGCCCTCGACCCGCGACTGCGCTGGGACATTCTGCGACGGCTGGCCGAAATCGGGGCCTCTAGCGCGTCGGACCTGGTCGAGGCTGAGCGGCGCTGCGACCCCTCGGTCGCCGGGGAACTCGGGACGGCGCGGGCGCTGGCTGCCCTCCCGGAGGCGGCGGCCAAAGCATCGGCGTGGGACGCCATGTTCGGCGGCGAGCCGTCCAACCGGTTGTTCGCGGAGACGGCGCAGGGGTTCTGGTCCGCCGAGCAGCACGACCTGCTCGCCCCGTACGTCGATCGCTACCTCGCCGAGGCGCCGGCTCTGGCGGTCCGGCGCGGCCAGTCCTTCTCGCTCATCGTTGGACAGGCGTTCCCGACGATCCCGATGGGGACCGACGACCTGGCCAGGCTGGACAGCGCACTGTTGAGCGACATCCCGACCGTGCTGCGGCGGGCCTGGGAGGACCGGCGCGACGACCTCGCGCTAGCCGTGGCCGTCCGGCAACGATTCGACTAGTCCACGCCAGGGCTAGGAAGCTGCTCGCCGTTTGCCGCGGTGTCGCGGTAGACGTAGGCGGGCGCGCGTCAGCGCACCCGCCGGTAGTCCGGCACCAGCTCATGAGCGAGCTGCTCGAGGAAGAGCCCTACGTCGGTGACGATGCCGCGTGCCTGGGAGGACCCCCTGTCGGCCAGCTTGGTGACGGTTGCCGGGTTGATGTCGACGCACACCAGCGGGATCGACGCGGGCAGGATGTTCCCCGTGGCCACCGAGTGCAGCATGGTCGCCACCATGAGGCAGAAGCCCACTCCAGGTAGTTGCTGGCGCATCGCGCGCTGACCCTCGATGACGTCGGTATAGACATCGGGGAGCGGTCCGTCGTCGCGGACCGACCCCACCAGCACGAAGTCCTTGCCGTGGGTGACCAGCGCGTGCATGATGCCGCCGGTCAGAACCCCCTGGTCGACCGCCGCAGCGATCGACCCGGCCTTGCGGATCGTGTTCAGCGCCCGGATGTGGTGCTCGTGCCCGTGCTCGACACCGCGGCCTAACGCCAGGTCGACGCCCAGCGAGGTGCCGTACAGCGCCGACTCGATGTCGTGAGTCGCTAACGCGTTGCCCGCGAAGACCACGTCGACGTAGCCGGCGTTGACCAGGGCAACCATGGCTGGAGCGGCACCTGTGTGTACCACTCCGGGGCCAGCCACCCACAGCACCCGCTTGCCGGCAGTTCTTGCCTCCCGGATTGCGTCGGCGACCTGACGGACGAGAAGCGTCTGCGGCTTCTCGCTGGAGACGTCGGACTCCATGAAGCCGAAGACCTCCTGCTCGGTGCCACCGGCCGGCGCTGGAGTCGTGACCTTGATGCCCGCCGCGCCGCACACGACGTCCATGCCGGCTCGGACGTCGGACATGGGCAGCGTGTAGACCCGGAGGCGTTCGCCGCTTCGGTCGACGACCAGGCCGCAGTCCATCTCGGGGTTGTCGACGACGTACCAGGCGCCGTCGAAGCGGACCTGCGTCGCGAGGTTGGTGGTGGAGTAAAACCCGTCAGGGAACACGCCATCGCGCTCGGCGGGAAGGACTGTGGCGACACCGGGGTCGGACATGTTCACACCGCGGGTCTGCAGCCGCATCAACAGGCGCTGCAGGGTCTCGTCGTCGCCGGCGATCACTCGGATCCGTGCGTACGACGTGTCGACCGCGTCGCGACCCGCGTCGATTCTCTCGATGCGGTGGTCACCGCCGTACTCACGGATGTCTCCGAGCACCCGCGACAAGATGCCGCTGTCCATCAGATGACCGCAGATCTCGACAGTCTCACTCGCCTCAGAGCTCATGGCGACAGGCTAAACCACGGCCCCGTCGTCAGAGTCCCGGTCTTCGTCGGCGCGAGAGTCCATGGTGACGACCAACGTGAGGAAGCCGCCGACGAAGCCAGCGACCGCCAGCACCGACAACCACGTGGGCAGAACTATGGTGAAGAGCGCGGCGACCATCAGCAGCAAGGGGCCGCCCACCAGGCCGAGCCACGCCAGCTGCTTGTGCGGCTCGAGCCGGGGAAGCGGTGGTGGGGGGTCAGGAACGAAGTGCTCCTTCGCGTCGAGGGGGTCAGCGGGTTCGTTCCGCCGCTGGTGATCGCTCGACCCGAGGTCGCTGTGCCACGAGGGGCGGGCGTGAGGTGTCGGGGCCTCAGCGGCGGGGGCCCCGGAGGCCCGTGGTGCGTCGTCGCCGACGTCCTCCTGCGCTGGCCAAACCGCCGAACCGGGGGGTACGGGCTGGTCGAACGTTGCCACGATCTGCGCCCAGGTGAGGTCCTCGTTGTCGATGTCGAGGCCAGGGTCGCGCAGTGCGATCAGCTGACGGACCTGTAGCGAGGCTGTCGTGTCGACGTACAGCCTGTCCTTGACGCTGACCCGGAACTCGGGCCGGTCGAAACCGGTGGTGGACGACGACTCGACGGGTTTCGCGTACGCCGCGACGCCCTGCGCCCGCAGGTCGGCCAGCACCGCATCGGCCACCTGGGGGGCGAGGTCGGCGACAGGTGTGTAAGCCGGCGCGGTGAGGCCGTTGGACCGCATCGTCAGCCGCCAGGCCCGGAGGTGCGCTTGGAGATGAACTCCGCCGACTCGGTGAAGATGCTGGCGGCGTCATAGTCGAGGGTGGCGACGTGGTAGCTGTTGTCGAGCACCCGCTCTGTCACGTCTCTGGACGAGACGCGCTGGGTGATGATCTGGGCGGAGAGCGGCTTGACTACGTGGTCCTCGACGGAGCGGAACACGAGCAACGGCGAGGTAACCTTCGGCAGGTCCTCGCGGGTGAGCTTCCACATCTGCCGTAAGGAGTCGAGCGCCTTGAGGGGAGTGCGGTCGTAGCAGTGCTCTTCGGCGCCGGGCTTCTTGATGTCGTTGCCGATGCCTGGCAGAGACGGAACGAGGCGTTTCAGCAGCGGCAGCGCGACGAGCCGCTTGTCGGTGCTGGCCACCGAGGGGTTCACGAGGATGAGCCCCGCGACGTCGTCGCCGCGTTCCTCGGCCAACCGGAGGGCGAGGCAGCCGCCCATCGACAAGCCGGTGACGAACACCTCCTCGCAGCTGTCGCGCAGGGCGTCCAGACTGCGAGAGACCTCGGCGTACCAGTCCTGCCAAGTCGTGCTGTTCAACTCTCGCCAGGTCGTTCCGTGGCCCGGCAACCGCGGAACGGACACCGTGAAACCGTCAGCGGCAAGGTGCTCACCCCAGGGCCGCATGGACGCCGGCGAGCCCGTGAAGCCATGAGTGAGGAGCACTCCGGTGGGGCCCCGATCAGCATGGAACGGGGAGACATGTGGCGGTAGCGACACGAGAGGGAGGCTCCTGGAACGAAGGTCGACCTGTTCACCATCATCGTGTCATGCCGGTCGGCGCATTTCGAGGGGTCGCCCAAGTTGGCCGGCATGGACCGGAAGCGAAATCTGACTGCCTCGGCCAGCCTGGGGCCGAGAAGCCCCGGCATGTCGTTGCCTGTCATAGTCACTGTCCCTAGGGTGAGGTCAGCTGAGGAGGTCGCTGCACGTGTTCTACTGGTTGCTCAAGTGGGTGTTGGTCGGCCCGCTGCTCAAGATGATCTTCCGGCCGGTGGCCGAGGGCACTCAGCACGTGCCGGAGCAAGGCCCGGCGATCTTGGCCAGCAACCATCTGTCGTACTCCGACTGGCTTTTCATGCCGTTGACGATCCCGCGGCGGGTGACGTTCGTGGCGAAGGCCGAGTACTTCACCAGCCCAGGGCTGAAGGGCTGGCTGCAGAAGACGTTCTTCTCCGGCGCGGGTCAGGTGCCGATCGACCGTTCGGGTGGACGGGCGTCGGAGGGTGCGATCACCACCGGGCTGAAGATCCTGGCCAACGGCGACCTCTTCGGCATCTACCCCGAGGGCACCCGCTCGCACGACGGCCGGCTGTACCGCGGCAAGACAGGCATCGCCCGGATGGCTCTCGAGGCGAAGGTGCCCGTGATCCCGGTGGCGGTGATCGGCACCGACGTGGTGGCGCCACCCGGCAAGAGCTTTGGCAGGTACGTTCGCCCGCGGGTGCGGTTCGGGAAGCCGCTGGACTTCTCCCGCTACGAGGGCATGGAAAGTGACAGGTTCGTGCTGCGGTCGATCACCGACGAGATCATGTACGAGATCATGCTGCTGGGCGGGCAGGAGTACGTCGACGTCTACGCCTCGCGCGCCAAGGAGGAGGCGGGGCGGCAGGCCAAGGCCGCCGCGGCTGCCGCGAAGGTCGAGGCCAAAGAGGCCAAGAAGCTCAGCGCTTGAGTGAGGGAGTCCACGCAATGCGCGTTGGAGTGTTGACCGGTGGCGGGGACTGCCCGGGACTGAACGCTGTTATCCGGGCCGTCGTACGGCGGGGGGTTCAGGAGTACGGCTATGACTTCGTCGGCTTCCGCGACGGCTGGCGCGGGCCGCTGGAGAACTCCACCTGCGAGCTCGGCATCCCACAGGTGCGCGGCATCTTGCCGCGCGGCGGCACGATCTTGGGGTCGTCTCGCACCAACCCGTTCAAGGTCGAGCGAGGGGTCGAGCGCATCACCGAGAACCTCGCCGACCAGGGCATGGAAGCCTTGGTCGTCATCGGGGGCGAGGACACGCTCGGCGTGGCCACCAAGCTTGCCGGTCTCGGCGTCAACGTCGTCGGCGTGCCCAAGACCATCGACAACGACCTCAGCGGAACTGACTTTACCTTCGGGTTCGACACCGCCGTCAACATCGCGACCGAGGCGATCGACAGGCTGCACACGACAGCCGAGTCCCATCACCGGGTGGTTGTGGTCGAGGTCATGGGCCGGCATGCCGGTTGGATCGCGCTCCACTCAGGGCTGGCAGGCGGGGCGAACATCATCTTGATCCCCGAGCAGCCGTTCGACATCGACAAGGTCTGCGCGCTGGTCGAGCGGCGGTTCCGCACGCAGTACTCAC
>JAABUS010009650.1_pt1 | contig 10141 bp, 9 predicted proteins | sample 5560161 | NCBI WGS metagenome assembly JAABUS01 (sample SAMN10711885, study PRJNA513376) | rock metagenome | isolation source: Antarctica rocks | place: Antarctica: Victoria Land, Trio Nunatak nord | collected 2016-01-04
GCCCGCGCGGTGCGCACGAGCGCCCCGATCTACGCGGCCGAGGAGGTCATCGCAGAGTCGGCCATCGAGTTCGAGCACGAGGTCGAGGACCAGGAGGAGGTCGTCGAGAAGTTCAAGGACTTCCTCGACAACGTGACGCCGGAGGACTTCGCGGGCGGCAGCGGCTCCTCGTAGGAGCGCCGGCTAGATGATTGCCGGCCGGCGGCCCCGACCGACCGCCAGATCCACCAACCGTCCCACCAGCTCCTCGAAGCCGATTCCCGCCGCTTCGGCGGCTTGGGGGAGCAGGCTCGTCTCGGTGAGCCCGGGCACGGTGTTGGCTTCGAGCACCTCGACCTCCTCGCTCTCGTGCTCGAGCATCAGGTCCACGCGCGCGAAGCCGGAGCAGCCGAGCGTGGCGTAGGTGGCGAGGGCCAGCTCGCGCACCCGATCGGCCACTGCCTCGGGCAGGACGGCCGGGCAGAGGAACTCCGTGCGACCGATCTCGTACCGCGCCTCGAAGTCGTAGAAGTCCTCGTCGCGCGGCACGGCCTCGACGATGGGCAGGGCCCGCGGCCGGCCGCCCTCCTCGAGCACCGAGACGGCGAGGTCGCGGCCGGCCACGTGGCGCTCGAGCAGGACCTTCTGGTCGTATGAGAACGCGGCCACCAGCGCGGCCGGGACGTCGGCCGCGGTGCGGGCGAACTTGATGCCGAGCGCCGAGCCCTGGGCGGCCGGCTTGACCACGATGGGAAAGGCCAGCCGCTCCTCGATGGCGGGCAGCGCCTCGGCCGCGCCGAGGTCGCGAAACGCCGTCTCGTTGAAGGCGAAGAAGTCAGGCGTCGGGATGCCCGCGTCGCGCAGCGCGTGCTTGGTCAGCACCTTGTCCATGCAGCGGATCGACGCGAGGACGCCCGAGCCGGTGTAGGGCACCCCGAGGATCTCGAGCAGCTCCTGCACGGTGCCGTCCTCTCCCTCACGGCCGTGCAGGGCGACGAAGGCCACGTCGGGCCGCGCGTCGCCCAGCCGGCGGATGAGATCGGCGCCCACGTCGATCGGCGTCACGTCGTGGTCGAGCCGCTCGAGGGCGTCCTCCACCCGCGCGCCCGAGCGCAGGGACACCTGCCGCTCGAGCGAGTTGCCCCCCTTGAGGACGGCCACGCGGCTCACCGGCGCTCGGCCCGCCCCTCGCCTCCGGAGCGCCGTGGCAGCGGCACCACCCGGGCGCCCTCCGGCTCGCCGCCCGCACCGGGCGCCCCACCCTCGGCCGACGCCTCCGTCGAAGCGTCGCGCGCGGGCTGCGCCGGCGCGGCGGCCGGGCGCACCCCGGTGAGGGTCCCGTAGAGGGCGACCTGCTCGGCCACCACCTTGCCGATGCGGCGGACGCCCTCGCGGATGGCGTCCTCGTTCGACGCGGAGAAGTTCAGGCGCATGGACGAGCGGCCGCGGCCGTCGAGGTAGGCGGCCTCCCCGGGAACGAAGGCCACGTTGTCCCGCAGGGCGCGCGCGAGGAGGTCCGTGGTGTCGATGAAGTCCGGGAGGGTGGCCCAGATGAAGAGCCCCCCGGCGGGCCGCGTCCACTCGGTCTGAGGCGGGAAGAACTCCGCGAGCGCGTCGAGCATCGTGTCGCGCCGGGTGCGGTAGATCTCGGTAAGGGACTCGACGTAGTCGCGCCAGTCGTTGGTCTCGAAGTACGCCTTGACCAAGAGCTGCGACAGCGTCGAGGTGCAGAGGTCGGCGGCCTGCTTGCCGAGGTTCAGCTTCTCGAGCACCGGGGGCGGCGCCGACACCCACCCGAGGCGGATGCCCGGCGAGAGGATCTTCGAGAAGGTGCCGAGGTACATCACGAACACCCCGCCGTCGAGTGCGTACAGGGGCGGCAGCGGGGTACCCTCGTAGCGCAGTAGGGAGTACGGGTTGTCCTCCAGCACGAGCAGCTCCCGCTCGTGCGCGATCTCGACGAGGCGCCGACGGCGCTCGAGGGACATCGTGACCCCGGCCGGGTTCTGGAACGAGGGGATCGTGTAGATGAACTTGGGCCGGCGCCCTTCGCGCTCGAGCCGCTCGAGCACCTCCTCGAGGAGGTCCACCCGCATGCCGTCGGCATCCATGTCCACCTGCACCACCTCGGCCTCGTAGGAGGAGAGGGTCGGCACCGCGCCGGGATAGGTGGGGGCCTCGGTGACGACCACGTCCCCGGGATCCACGAGCGCCTTGCACACCAGGTCGATCACCTGCTGCCCGCCGGTGGTCACCATGAGGTCCTCGGGATCGACGGTCATGCCGTCGGCGGCCATGACCTGGGCGATGCAGTCCTTGGTCTCCGCGAGCCCGTCGGTGGGCCCGTACTGCAGGGCGCGGGCCGAGGACTCGTGGGCCACGCGAGTGGCCACCGCGGCGAAGGTCTCGGGGGGGAAGGTGCTCGTGTCGGGCAGTCCGCCGGCCAGGGAGATCACCTCGGGCCGGGCGGTCACGGCCATCAGATCGCGCATGGCCGAGGACTTCATGACGCGGGTGCGCGCGGCGAAGAGTCGCGAGTAGCGCTCGAGGTCGCGGGAGGTCGAGCGGGCCGCCACCGGGGTACGACGCCTTGGGACTTCGGCGGGCTCCGAGCCTCGTCCGTGGTCGTCTATGGTCATCCCGGCCGCTGAGGCTAGCGGTCGCCGGCGTCGCCATGAGCCTCTTTCTCGACATGAGCCAGGGTGCCGGCCTCGCCAGCGCGAGCGGCGTGCGCCCGTTCCTTCCGCCGCTGCTCGCGGGCGCGCTCGCGCGCGGGAACCTCGGCCTCGACTTCGACGGAACGTCCTTCGCCTTCCTGGAGCAGCCGCTCTTCCTGCTCGCCGTCCTCGTGCTCGCGGTCCTGGCCTACGCGCTCGAGCGCCGGCGGGCGGGCGCTCGCCCCGACGCCGGCCGCTCGCCCCTCGAGATCGCCCTCCTCACGCTCGCCGCGGGGCTCGGCGCCCTCCTCTTCGCCGGCTCGCTGGCCGACGGCGGCGCCACCGCCTGGCCCGGCCTCGTGGCCGGCGCGGCGTGCGCGGTGCTCGGCTTCCTCGCCGTCTCGGGTCTCCTCGGCCGCGTGCGCCGGCGCCTCGACTCCGGCGCGGCGGCGCTGCTCCCGGTCTACGCCGACGTGCTCGCGCTCGCCCTCGCGGGCATCGCCATCCTCGTGCCTCCGGTCTCCCTCCTCGGCCTCGTGCTCTTCGCGGTCCTCCTCGTGCGCGGGCGCCGCAGCGAGGGGGCCAAGTTCCAGGGCCTGCGCACCCTCCGGTGAGCCGAGCGGGCAAGAAGCTCGTCCTCGCCGTCATCGACTCGCTCAAGCCGGAGATGCTCGACCGGGCGGTGGCGGCGGGGCGGGCCCCGGCCCTCGCGGCGCTCATCGACCGCGGGCGCTACGTGCCCGACTGCGTGTCCGCGTTTCCCTCGCTGACGCCCGTCGCTGCGGCCTCGATCGCTACCGGTCTGCCCCCCGACCGCCACCTCATCCCGTCGATGAACTGGTACCACCGCGGCGAGGAGCGCTACGTGGAGTACGGCTCCTCGTTCTCGAGCGCGCAGCAGTTCGGGTTCCTCTCCCAGCTCTACGACACCGTCTACAACATGAACCTCGCGCACCTCGTGCGCGACGAGCGCACGGTGTTCGAGCACCTCGGCGACGAGGGCCTGCGCACCGCGGGCACCACCTACCTCATCTACCGCGGGCGCACCCGCCACACGGTGGCCGAGGACGGCATGTACCCGCGGATCGCGCGGGCCGCCCAGTTCCGTCACGCCACGTGGGGGCCGGACGAGCTCTTCTACGCCGACATCTTCTCCTCACGCCGGACGCCGTGCCGCTCCATGCTCGGCCGCCCCGGCATGCGCGACCAGTACACGGGCTGCGTGGGCGCGCACATGGTGGAGAACGACCTCTTCGACTTCCTCCTCTTCTCGCTGCCGGACAACGACACCTACTCCCACCGCCGCGGGCCCTACGCGCAGATGGCCTCGATCGCCGGGGCCGACCGCGCCCTCGAGCGCCTCATGCACGCCGCCGGCGGAGTGGACGCCTTCCTCGAGGACCACGCCGTCGTGGTCATGTCCGACCACTCGCAGACAGCGGTCGAGACGCCCATCTCCATCGTCGACCACCTGCGCCACTGGCGGGTGCTCGAGCCCTCCGCGCGCCGCACGGCGGACATCGCGGTCTGCCCGGTAGGTCGCTTCGCGTCCGTCTACGCGCTCGACCCCGACAAGCGGGACGACATCGTTCCGGCGGTGGCCGCCGAGCTCACCCGCTTCGACGGAATCGACATCGTCGCGCGCCTCCGGGAGGGGGAGGCCGTGGTGTCGAACTCGCGAGGGGAGCTGCGCTTCGCCCCCGGGGACGACCTGGTCGACCGCCGCGGCGCCTCGTGGAGTGTGGAGGGCGACCGCGCGGCGCTCGATCTCGAGACCGAGGACGGGACGATCGCCAGCCGGGTCTACCCCGACGCCCTCGGTCGCCTCTGGTCGGCGCTCACCTGCTCACGCTCGGGCGACGTGCTCGCGACCGCCGCGCCTAGCTCGGAGTTCGTGGACTGGGGCGGGGCCGGGCACGTGGGCGGCGGCAGCCACGGATCCCTGCACCGCGGGGACTCGCTCGGCGTACTCATCCTCTGCGGGACCGAGGAGGACCACGCCCAGCCGGAGCGGCAGTGGAAGCTCGACGACGTGACTCCGCTCGTGCTGCGTCACTTCGGGTTGGACGGCTGAGGGTCCACCGCGACCCTGGCCACTCCAGTGGGTTCCACCGTGGTCGCTAGCCTCCCGCCCGTGCCGCCCGAAGACTCCTACGCCATCCCCCGCGTCCCCCATCCGACGGGAGCTGCGCGCGTGCGCCGGGCCCTCTCCACGCAGGAGAATTGGCACCAGTTGCTCAAGTTCGGCGTGGTCGGCGGGTCGGGGTACGTCGTCAACCTCATCGTCTTCGCGCTCGTGGTCGAGGGCCTCGGCGCGCACCATCTCATCGGCGCCGCCGCGGCCTTCGTGGTCGCCGTGTCGAACAACTTCTGGTGGAACCGACACTGGACCTTCAGCCAACGCGACCGCGACGCGCGACACCAGGCCAGCCGCTACCTGATCGTCAACGTCATCTCCTTCGTCTTCCAGGCGGCCACCCTCGAGCTCCTGGTCAGCGGCCTCGGCACCTCGGAGGTGCCGGCCCAGGCCATCTCGGTCGGCGTGGCCACCCCGTTCAACTTCGTGGGCAACAAGATCTGGAGCTTCGGGCGGAGCGCTCCGCGCCGCGTGCGCTAGCGACCCTTCTCGCCGTCCTGGCGGCGCTCGGGGCCCTGGCCGCTGCTCCGGCCGAGGCCGCAGGGCCGGTCCGTCCGGCGGATCCCGACCGCCCGCCGCTCGGCTACCGGCTGAGCGCGAACCAGGCCATCCGTGCGGCCGAGGCGGCGCCGCGCGTCCGGGCCGAGCTCCGGACCCGGCGGAACCTGGCGCCGGCCGGATACACCCGCGGCGACGGCCGCTGGCAGATCAGCTGGTTCCGCGACCGGACCGAAGTCGTGCAGGCCCGGGTCAACGACGCCGACGGCGCCGTGGTCGAGGTGTGGACGGGAATCCAGGTGAGCTGGGAGATGGCCCGCGGCTACCCCGGCGCCTTCGGGCGGTCGGTGAACTCGCCGTGGATCTTCATCCCCCTGTGCCTCGCCTTCGTCGCACCGTTCGTCGATCCGCGCCGGCCGTTGCGACTGCTGCACCTCGACCTGCTCGTCCTCCTCGGGTTCTCGGTCTCGCATGTCTTCTTCAACCGGGGCGAGATCGGGGCGTCGGTGCCGCTCGTCTACCCGGTGCTCGTCTATCTCCTCGTGCGCATGCTGTGGGCCGGCTTCCGCCCCCGGACGGGCGCTGAGGGCTCCGCTCGGCCGCGGACCCGCGGCCCCCTTGCCCCGCTCGTCCCCGTGGGTGCCCTGGCCCTCATGCTCGTCTTCCTCGTCGGGTTCCGCGTGGCGCTGAACGTCGTCGACTCGAACGTGATCGACGTGGGCTACGCGGGCGTCATCGGCGCCGACCGCATCGTCCACGGCCAGCCGCTCTACGAGGGCGCCTTTCCGAGCGAGAACCGGACGGGGGACACCTACGGGCCCACGGCGTACCTGACCTATGTGCCCTTCGAGCTCGTGCTCCCCTGGAGCGGGCGGTGGGACGACCTCCCGGCGGCCCACGCCGCCGCCGTGGTCTTCGACCTCCTGACCATCCTCGGCCTCTTCCTGATGGGCCGGCGCGTGCGGGCCGGCCCGGCGGGCACGGCGCTCGGGGTGGCCCTCGCCTACGCCTGGGCGGCGTACCCCTACACGCTGTTTGCGATGCAGTCGAACTCGAACGACTCCCTGGTGGCCGCCGCCTCGATCTTCGCCCTCCTGGCCGCGGGCTCGGCTCCGGCGCGGGGGGCCCTGGCGGCCGTCGGCGGCCTGGCCAAGTTCGCGCCCCTCGCGCTGGCCCCCCTCCTCGCGGCGGGGACGGGCGAGCGGCGGACGCGGTCGATGGTGGCCTTCACCCTCGTTTTCGCGGCGGTCTGCGTGGCCTGCGTAGCCCCGTTCGTGCCCGACGGCGGGCTCTCCGAGCTCTTCCACCGGACGATCGGAAGCCAGCTCAGCCGCACCTCGCCGTTCTCGGTGTGGGGGCAGGTGCCGGGCCTTCAGTGGGCCCAGCGGGCGGTGGCCGCCCTCGCCGTCGGCCTCGGGGTGCTCGTGGCCTTCGTGCCCCGGCGGCGCACCCTGGCCCAGGTGGCCGCGCTCGGCGCCGCCGTGCTCGTGCTCGTCGAGGTGGCCGCGACGCACTGGTTCTACCTCTACGTCGTCTGGTTCGCGCCCTTCGCGTTCGTGGCCCTGCTCTCCGAGCACGCGACCGGCGAGAACGAGGAGCAGCGGCCGCCGGTCGCGGCCGGCCGGACCTCCCGCGAGCCCGCGCTCTCCGCCTGAGGCGGGCCGCCCGCCCGGGTCAGCTGAGCAGGAGCTGCTCGATGGAGGTGGCGCGCCCGTTCTCGCCGGCCTCGATGAGCACCGCGTTTAGCCCCGGGTCCTCCTCCGAGGTCTCGAAGCGCACGGGCATCATGGTGCGAAAGCGCTCGAGGGCCTGCTCGCGCTTGACCCCGATCACGCCGCCGCGCGCCCCGGTCATGCCCACGTCGGTCACGTAGGCCGTGCCGCCGGGGAGCACCCGGGCGTCGGCGGTGGGCACGTGGGTGTGGGTGCCCACGCACGCGGTCACGCGGCCGTCGAGGTGCCAACCCATGGCCACCTTCTCGCTCGTGGCCTCGGCGTGGAAGTCCACGAGCACGTGGTCGGCGCGGCCGCGCAGCTCGGCGAGCACGGCGTCGGCCTCGCTGAACGGCGAGCGTGCGGCGTCGAGGAAGACGGTGCCGGAGAGGTTCACGACCCCGAGGCGCAGGCCCGACGCCGACCGCACCACCGTCATGCCCCGCCCGGGGTTGCCCTTGGGGTAGTTGGCCGGACGCACGATCCGCTGCTCCTGGTCCAGATAGGGGTAGACCGTTCTGTGGTGGTACGCGTGGTTTCCGAGCGTGATGGCGTCCACGCCGTTCTCGAGCCACGGCCGCGCCACCTTCTCGGTGATTCCGAGCCCTCCGGCCGCGTTCTCGCCGTTGACGACCACGAAGTCGGGCGCGTGACGCTCGCGCAGCCCGGGAAGCAGGCGCTCGAGCACCTGGCGCCCCGGGCTTCCGACCACGTCGCCGACGAACAGGAGCCTCACTGCGCGCCATTGTGAACCTCTACCGTCCTCGGTGTGGCCCGGCCCCCCGACGTCCGCCCGCGGGACGCCGCGCCGGTGGCCGCGAGCCCCGACGGCGCTACAGAGGCGCCGACCCTCGAGGCGCACCGTCTCTCCAAGCGCTTCGGTCGTCGGGAGGCGCTCCGCTCGGTCTCCCTGAGCGCGCGGCGCGGCGAGATCATGGCCGTCCTCGGGCCGAACGGCGCGGGCAAGACGACGCTGCTCTCGATCCTCGCCGGGCTCGAGCGGCCCGACGAGGGCACGGTGAGCCGGTCGCCCCGGGAGGTCGGATGGGTGCCCCAGCAGCCCGCGCTCTACTCGAAGCTCACGGTGGCCGAGAACCTCCGACTCTTCGCCCGGCTCGAGCGGGTGGCCGACCGCGAGGCCACCGTGGACCGCATGCTCGAGCAGACCGGGCTGGCCGACCGCGCGCACGACCAGGTGGGGGTGCTCTCGGGGGGCAACCGCCAACGCGTCAACGTGGCCCTCGGCCTCATGGCCTCGCCGCCCGTGCTCCTGCTCGACGAACCGAGCGCCGCCCTCGACCCACGACAGCGCGAGCGGCTCTGGGCCTTCGTGGGACGACTCGCCGAGGAGCAGGGCACGACGGTCATCTACACGACCCACAACCTCCAGGAGGTGGACCGCCACGCCCACCAGGTCCTCGTGCTGGCCGACGGCGAGCGCCTCTTCGCCGGCACGCCCCGGGAGCTCGAGGCGGCGGTGGAGGGATCTGGACACGGCGACTTCGAGGCCGCCTTCGTGGCGTTCCTTCGGGATCGCGGGCACTGACCCCGGTGCGCTGGCTCCTCCTCAAGGACCTCCGCATCCTCGGGCGCTCGCCGCTGCTCGTGGCCCTGCTCGTGCTCTACCCGATCCTCGTGGCCGCGCTGATCGGGTTCGCCCTCTCGCGCGGTCCCGAGCGGCCCCGCGTGGCCTTCGTCGACCTGCTCGCGCCCGGCGACAACGTCATCGAGCTCGGTGGGGAGCGGATCGACGTGGAGGCCTACGGCCGGAACCTCGCCCAGGACCTCGAGCCGGTCTACGTCGGAAGCCGCAGCGAGGCCGTCGCCATGGTCCAGGACGGGACGGCGCTCGGTGCGATCGTCATCCCGGCCGACGTGACCCAGCGGCTGCAGTCCGGGCTCGAGCCGGCCCAGCTCGAGGTGCTCTACAACGCCGAGGATCCCGTGAAGGCGCGCTACCTCCAGGATCTCGTCAAGGCCGGGGTCCAGGACGCCAACGGCGTGATCACCCGGCGCTTCACGGCCATCGCCCTCAACTACCTCGACCTGCTCGTGCGCGGCGGGCGCCTGTCCTTCCTCGGCAAGCAGATCGACATCCTCGGCCTCGAGCGCTCGGAGCGCGTGCTCGGGGCCGCGCTCGCCGATCTGCCCGCGCGCTCCCCTGCCCGGCCGCAGCTCGAGCAGGTCATCGGGTTCTCCCGGCTCGCGCGCAACAACCTCGGCCTGGCCGACAACGCCCTCAGCGCGGTCGGCTCACCGATCCGGGTGCGTACCCAGATCATCGAGGGAGGATCGACGCCGCTCGGCTCGTTCGCGGTGGCGGTCGCGGTCTCGGTGACGCTGATGTTCGTGACCCTCCTCCTCGCCTCGGGCGTGCTCGCGCTCGAGCGCGAGGAGTTCGCGCTCCGCCGACTCGTGCGTGGCCTGGTCTCGGGCACGGCCCTGCTCGGGGAGAAGGTGCTGCTGGCCGCGCTCTGCTCCGCGGTCGTGGGCCTCCTCATGCTTGGCGGGCTCGCGGCCTTCGTCGGGCTCGACTTCGCCCAGGCCGGGTGGTGGGTGCTCGCCGTCGGGGGCGGCGCACTGGCCTTCGCCGCCATGGGGGTGGCCATCGGCGCGGTCGCGCGGGAGGTCCGGGCGGCGTCGCTGCTCGCCTTCATGGTGTCGCTGCCCATCGCGTTCCTCGCCCTCGTTCCCTCCGGGGCGGTGTCGGGCGGCCTCTACTCGGCGATCCGCGTGGTCTGTGCGCTCTTCCCGTTCGCCCCCACCCTCGACGCCGTGGAGGCCGCGGTCACCGACGCCGGCGGCCTCACCGTCCCCCTCCTCCATCTGCTGGCCCTCACCCTCGGCTTCGGGGCGCTGGCCCGGCTCGGCCTGCGGCGGCTGGTCTAGGCGTGCGCGTCGAGGTCTCCGCCGAGATGCTGGCCCCCGCCGACCGGGTGTGGCGGGAGCTTCTGCGCACGCTCGAGCGCGGTGGCCTCACCGCCGGGCAGGTGGACGAGCGCGATCTGCGGCTCGAGGTCCGGCAGGCCGGCGGGCTGGTGCGCCGGGTCAGCGTGGAGCAGACGCTCGGACCGCGCTCGCGCTGCACGGAGCGGATCGAAGTGCCCGGCGGCGCGCTCGCGCCCGTCGGCTGGTTGCGCGCCCAGGCCGGGGCCCGG
>JAABUS010009651.1_pt1 | contig 10140 bp, 1 predicted proteins | sample 5560161 | NCBI WGS metagenome assembly JAABUS01 (sample SAMN10711885, study PRJNA513376) | rock metagenome | isolation source: Antarctica rocks | place: Antarctica: Victoria Land, Trio Nunatak nord | collected 2016-01-04
TTACTTTTATATTTATAAATTATAAAACTATTTTAAAGTTAATTTTAATATTTATATATTTATTATTATTTTAGATATAATTTTTATAATTCTATATATAATTATTTTATTATAAAATAGTAATTATTACTAAATAAATATTATCTAGATTAATTTTAATATTAATAATAATACTTTTATATAATAAATTATTTAAATATAATATTAATTCTCTTTATATATCGGGGTTTAGATTAGGTTATAATAAATATCTAAATTAAATATTTATATATAAAATATAATATAAAGAAAAAGAAAAGAAAAAGAAGAAAAAAAGTCTTTCTTCTTTATTTATATATTTTCGTACGTCTCGAAATAAGATCTTAATATATAAAAGTTACATTATTTTAATATAGAAAGTTTTATATTAATAATATAAATATTTAATACTATATTTAATTTATATAGTTAGTTTATTATATTATATTTTAGAAAATTATCTATATATTAATTATTACTTCCTTATATATTTCTCTTATATTTATATAGATATTTAGAAAGAAATAGAAATAAAAAGTAGTAATAATATATAAATTATTTAGTATATATTTTGTTATGATTGCTAGTATATAAGAGCTAGTGCCTTGGTATAAGATAGTAGCTTATTCGTACCGCTAGATAGAAGAAAGAACAGAACACACAATACACTGAGACTGAATCTTGACTACTGTTTTATTTCGTTGACACTGTAATTCTTGCGTGTCCAAGTCCGTTGACACTGTAGGCTAGCTACGAATACCGCCTCCGCCGGTAGGGATCGATTTGAATCTATATAATACTATAATCTAGGTTATACGATCTACCGTGCCGGACACTATTAAAGTTATTTTATAAAATTAGGGTTAAACTTTTAGAGGGTCTTTAAGACCTATTAAACTATAAAGGCTAGTTAATAAAGACGGGTATATTTAATAAATATAGTAATAAGCTAGGTATTTCCGTATTAACGAATTAAATTTCTTTTATTTAAATTACCTAGAGTTATAGGGCGCCGGTAATATCGTCCCTAACTTTAAGAAATTAATATTTAGGAAGGTTTATACCTTTTATAATAAGATTTAAGATTTCGTTATAATAAAAAGTAAAGATATAATAAAGAGGAATTTAAATAGTTATTTCCGCGGTATAATTATAAATTAATAACTCAAAATCCTTTCTTAAGATAAGAAAGATATAATTATATAACTACCGAATAGTTTATAGCGTTAAATTACTAGACTATAAAATTATTTTAAAATTATAATATTTATAACTCTAGAAGAGTTTAGTCGTTAGTTATATATATCGAAAAATATAACCGAACGAAATAATTTATTTATCTACGTCTAGAATATAGTTAAATATACCGTTTAAGCCGGTATTACCGAAGAGTATATATAGGTTATATAGGCGTGGAATTACCTCGATATTAATTTCTAAACTATTATCCCTCCTTTAACGAACGATACTTCGATTAAATAATTCATCGAATAATTTAAGAGTAGGAAGGAGATATAATATAGGATATAAACTTAAAAGAATAAAGAAGGCTATAAGAATTATCGAAAAGAAATTAAAAAGCGAGAAAAAAATCGTAATACGAGAGAGGATAAATAGTTATTTAAGAATAAATAATCGTTATAATAGTAAAATAAATACTATAATTCAATATTTTATCGGCTTTAATAATAATATCGATTTTTTTAATTTTAAGATTTTTAAATACTCTAAAGTCCTTAATCTTAAGGCTTTTAAAGATAGAGACTATTTACTATAAAACTAAATCCTTATAATTCTCGTTTTTTTCTATATTAATAAATAACTAGATTTTCTTTCCCTTATATTAACTCTTACGATTAACCGGTTTACTTTTAAAATCGGTAGACTATACTTTAAATATAATAGTAGTAATAATTATAATAAATTTAAAAACCTCCCCCGTAAGAATCTTTAAAAAATACTTTATTATTATTAAAATAACTATTTATAATTACCGCCGGAAACACTTAACCTAACTAAAATTTATTCGTTAAGAATCGGGGTTACGGGAACTAGAGTTATAATAACTAAAATTATAAAAATTATAAGATATACTTATATTACCCGCCGAGACCGTATAATATTTTCGGTAATTAAATATAGATATAGTCTATTTACTTTAATAAATCATATAATAATCTTAATAACGAAAATACGGATTACGATATTTTCTTTAAATTCACCGATAATTATTTCGGCTCTCCCGAAACTCCGCCGATAAATTATTATAATTATTATATAAACGCCGATAAGAGTTATTATAATATTAAGGAGAGTATTATAAACGAAGAATAAAGTATTAATAAAGATATTAATATTAAATTCGTCTTAATTACGTATTACGTTTTTACGGGGAAAATAGGTTAACGTCCTATTTATAAAAATTATAAATTTAATTTTCCGTCGAATAATTTATTATATATATACTTAAAAGAAAGGAAATATATACGCTCGATTAATATATAAAAGGTAATTAATCCTACCTTTATAAAATTTAAAAATACCGAGTTAAATATTACTTCGAAGATTTTAGTCCTAGAGATTATAATAATATCGAAGTCGATAACTCTTAAATCTTCCCCTCGATAAAAAAGTAGATTAATAATCGAATCTACTACTCCGCCTTTACTAATTAACGGGATAATATTTCGTATATAGTATTATTTTACCGGCTAAATAGGCCTTATTTTAAATATTATTCGAGAATTAAAATATTTTAATACTAGGTATCCGATAAGTATAATCGATAAAGTATTTATTATATAACGAATCCCCGGCCTTTAGTTATAAACTTATAGTAAAATTATAACTTTAAGAGGTATCGGCTCGAACCGTTATTTAATTATAAAATAAACTTTAATTATATTCTATATAGACGGAAAAACGAAGGATAATATAAAAGTAATAATTAAAATTACTAAAGACTTTTATATTATCGATAACTTTAAAATTAATATATTTATCGGTATAAATATCCTAGGCCAAGAGAAGGCCGTTATAAACCTTTTTAATAATTAAATAATTTTAGGTAATTATAAAGATATTACGATTTTTATTTAATTTATAACTAGGGATAATATAAGGATCCGATATATTATATAGTTAAAGCGCCGCTAAGTAGTTCTAGTACGAATTACGTCAACGGTAGTAATCTCGTTGAAAGGGAAATTAAAATTACCGGACCGAGACTTCTTATTCGAACTATAAATAAAAGGAGTTTATATTTACTTTATAGACTCAGTAATTAACTTTATTAACGTTAAGGGGAATATACCTCTTATTATTCCTCGCCGCCAACGAATAGGATTAGTTATGAAATACGAGGTAGAAAAAGTATACTTTATCGATTTAAATAACTATTCCTTTGCGGCGAAGATTTACGAGGACGACGTAATCGTATTATACTTTATTAATCTTTATAATCCGAGGTTAATCTCGAGGCCTAAGGTTAATCCTTTTATAAAAACGAAGCTACTAAATAGAATCACGATCTACGATAATAACTCCGATATTATCGCGATTAAAGAGATTATAGAGTAATACCCTCGTATTTAGGAAAATACGGGAGATATAATCGATTTACCCGAATTAAAATAACTATCGATTTCGTTTATTACGGACTAGTAATCGTTTAATACGAAATTTAATTATAAGGTCTAATTATTAAACCCCGATATAAGAACTTTAATAAACGAGAAATTCGATAAAATATATTAATAAAGAAAGATATCGTAGTTTACCGAGTCCTCTTTATTCGCTTTCTTTATCTTCGTTATATAACGGACGGTATATAAAGGCCCTAAAAGAATAACGATACAGAAGGGTAAAATCGTAGTCGATATTTATAATTTAAATAAAATTATTATCTTTAATAACTACCCTCTTCCGCTTTAAAGCGATATTATTTCGTCGGTATAAAGGTATATTTATATAATTATTATTAATTATAATAAATAATTCTATTTATTCTTAGTTAAGAGAGATAATTATTATAAGTTTATAATAATTTCTTATCGTGGTTCGGAGTACTATAACGTTATAACGATAAGATAGAAAGGTTTAGTTCCGTATATTTAATATAAAATAAATACTTTTCTTCGCCCGTATAAAGTATTCGCGAGATACTATATTAATAATATTATAATTTTCTTACGGTCCTATTCCGAGTATATCGAATATTTTATAATTATTTTCGCTTTATTCGTAGGCCTTAAAATCTTATTTAAGTTTAAGAAATCCTTTTTAATTTACCCCTCGGTCACGCTTTTAGGCTAGAAAGTAAATAAATTAAATTTAATTATTATTAAAGAAAGAATTATAATAATTAAGGAACTTCGTTTCCTAGATACGTTATAAACTTTAGAAATATATATCGGAATAATAAATTAATTACGAAATAATATTAAATACTTCGCCTAGATTATTAAATTATTTTAATACCGAAAAATCTAACTTTTAAAGAGCTCGCCGTTTTAAAGCGGGAATATATAAAAGATTTATTCTAAAAAAACTTACTTCGTATTTATAAAAGAGGAATTAATTTCTTTTAAATTACTCTAAAAGATATTTACCTTTAAAATTTATTTATATTATCGGGATCTAGCTCGTTAATTATATATTAATATAAATATATTAAAGTCGTACGGAATTAGCGTTATAATATATTATATTAAAGGAGATCCTTAGGGTAATAATTTCCCCCGTATTAATATATAATTAATTTTATTTCTATTTAAATTATTTAATCCTACGGAGTCGTGTTACTAGCCTACGGAATTAAAAGTAATAAATTTAATTTGGATATTAAAAAAGATCCTATATTTATTTATATAAATCCCGATAAAGAAAGTTATTATCTTTATTAATTACTCGGTAATTATTAATATTACCCGATAAATAATATTATCGTCGTCCTCTTTTAATAGGATGAACCTACGGTTAATATAAATTTCCTAATATATATTATAATACGATCTCGATATTTGTTAATATCTTAGAAAATAAAATATTATATTAGATACTTTATCTCGTTTTTTCGGTAAAAAAGAATATCTCGATACTAAAAGTCCCGGTATTTTAGACGACGTTTTCGCTTTTTATTTTACTTTAATTAAAATATTTTCTAAATACCGCTTTAAATTATAAAAGGCGTATTTTAAAAATAAGAAATAATTAAGAGTAATAACTTTCTTTATAAATAAAAAGAATAAATTTAAGAAGGAAGCCCTAGGGTCTATAAACGATATCGATATAATTAATACTAATATTCCTTTCCTTCTTAGAGACTTATTAATATAGTATAAAGACGATTATATTAATAAGGAACGCCTATATATCCTAAAATTAATAAAATAAAATATTTTCGAACTCGTATATAATAAGCGAAATTATATAGAATTTTATAGAACGTATAAGAATATCGCCGATAATTATTATATACGATATTTAACTCGAAGACTTAAATACTATATTTTATACTACCTTTAATATTAACTTAATTAGATAAAAAGATATATATTATATAGTACTTTAAAACTAATCCTAATAAAGTTAAAAATCTATTATTATATTATTATCGATTTCGTTATAACGTTTATTATACTTATTAACGGATATAATTATTTAATAATTATTATTTATAAGTTCTCGAAAGTAGTTATTACAGTTTTAGGGAAAGATACGTTTAATATCGAAAAATAAATAAACGCGTTATTTCTCGCCTTTACCGACTAAGGAATTTTAAAGGCGATTATTTTTAATAAAAACCTTAAATTTCTTTTAGGTTTATAGAAAGTAATCTTTAAAATATTAAGAATTAAATTAATAATTTTTATTACCTACTACCCTTAGTTTAACGGCTAGTCTGAACGGATAAATTAGATTATAAAAATAATATTACGATTTTATTTAATATATTACCTTAATAGTTTATAAGATAAATTTATAACTACTTTATAATTTATTATAAATAATTCTTTAAACTTAGCGACGACGCTTTTACCGAATAAAATTATCTACGGTATAAAGCTTAATAATAGAATTTTAGTTTAAGATATAATAAGAAGGATAAATTTTACTAATATTAGAATAATTAACTAAAAGGAAACCGTTAACGCGATTTTATTCGCGGCGATTAATATTTAATTTCGGTATAATAATAAATATATACCTTTAATAATATAAAAAGGGGATATAATCTTTTTAAAATTATATAAAGATTATAGGATCCTGAGTTTAGAGAATTATAAACTTTTAAATTAAAGAGCTGGCCCGTTTAAAATTTTAAAACGAATTAACGGTTTAATTTATAAATTAAAGTTATCGCCGATAATGAATATTTACCCCGTTATTTTAGTCGCCGCCTTAGAACTTACTCCGTTAAAAAAGGATTTATATAGCCGTTCTTAAAAGATCGGGTAGGCTATTATTCTCGATAATAATAATAAAGGTATAAGTAATTACTTTAAAATAATACGTATTTTAAATAAAAGGATAAAAAAGTTTTTAAGACGAGGGAAGAGATTAATAATATAATATCTAATTAAATAAAAGAGCTAGGGGCCTTATTAAAATACGTAATATAATAACTAGAATCTTAAAAACGTAGAAGGCGTAATTAACGACTATAATAAAAAGTCGTTATAAACTACGTAGGTAGTTTAAGGGACGGTATTATTTTATTTATTTATTAATCTTAGTTTTATTTTCGCTTCTTTACGCGACGATAACTTTATTATTTAATAATAACGAATTTCTTAGCGGCCCCGCTATATTAATATAATATTTTTAGTTAATTTAAATATTAATAAATCGTTTTCCTCGCTCGAATTAATAAATACTACCGTTATTATAATATTTAATTATAGTATCTTAGGCGTTAAATAATATTAATATATCTTTTTTCTCTTAATCCGAATATTAATAATTTATTTATATCGCTCGCCTTAATTAGGTATAATACGATATTTTCGTTTTAATAAATCTTTAATCACGATATAATTAAATTATATTCGGGAAAGATTTCGAAGATACCGATTAAAATAACCTTAAAGAGTAATAAAATAAAGGTAAAAAAGATAGCGAAGGTAATTAAAACTAAAATAACTAAAGTAATAAATAATAATAATAATAAAGAGTCCGGCGCTTCTACTTTTAAATAAAGCGATAAGATCGACGACGAGGAGGTTATTAAAGCCGAAGTTAATAATTAAATTAATAATAAAGAGGTTAAAAACTTATTATATAATAAACCCGTATATAATATAACGGAAGATAAAGATATTTAATTATTAACGGGCAGAAATCTTTCTTTATTATAAACCGGGCTAGTTATTTAATACGATAAAATTTCTTTAAATACGCGATTTAAGAACTAGTTAAAGATATTTAATTTAAGAAATAATTTATAATCTAAATAAATAAATAACGGGTAATTAACTACGATACGATTAATAAAGAATAATAATAAGAAATACGCGATTATTTTTAATTACGCGTAATTATACGGGGATAAAGGGAATTCATCGTAGAAACTAAATTAATTAGTTTTAATAAAAGGGGGGAAATATAGCCGATATATCTTCGTAGAAAAATATAATTATCTCTCGGCGGACGAGATAACGAGAGTAAAAAAACTTTCGACGTCGTCGAAAAAACTATATAAAAAAAACCCGAAGGTAACGAAGATTACGGTTTTAAAGAAATTTTTAATATAAAAGAAGTCGATATCTAGGAAGCCTAATAAAGATAATAAAAATAATAAAAACGAGTCCGAATTAAAGAAAGAGCTTTTAATTTCGAAGAAGTCTTTAAAGAAATCGATAATAAAATTATTTTTACCGAAGAAATCGACTTTAAAAATAATCTCTCTTATAATCGATAATAACGATTCTTAACTAACTAATATAAAGTTATTTAGTATCGAGGCGTAGGAATATTAAAAAAAGTATATTAAAATTATATAAATATCCGATAACCTAGTTATATAACTAGAAGAGTTAGATAAGATTAGGGAGATATTTAAAATAAAAATCGCCGCCGAAATTAAAACCGTAGATTCTTTAAGGTAAAAGACTACGGCTATTTTATTTATACTCGCGAAGAAATAAATAAATAAGAAAAATACGATATTTACGGCCACGGAATAATAAATTAAAATTAGTAATAAAGATTTCTTAATTATATTTTAAATTACGTCTTAAACTTCGCCTTTCCTTATAACCGAGAATTCTTAATAAATTATTTCTTCTTCTACTATATTTAAGAGCTCTAAATAAAAGAGAATAAAATACGTAATTAAAAAATTTAAACGGGATAAAATATCGGTTAATTTAAATATAAAAAAAACCCCTTTAATATAAATAATAACGGATATTTTTATAATAACTAGTAAATTTAAGCCGGCTATATTAACGATTATACCGCCTTTAACGAAGGATAATTTTATATTATTATAAACTTATAAATATACTAGCCTTATTATAAACGAAAAAGATAAAATAAAATAAAATTTCTTATTTAAGACTACGGGAGCGATCGTAACCGGTTTAAAAATAAAGCGCTCGAAGAAAATAAAATCTAATAAATAAACTAAACCGTTAAAAATAAAAGGGGAGATTAAAGATATTTCTATATCGTCGGAGGATTTAAATAATAATATTAAAGCGGAATCTTTAATCGAGATCGTTAAAAAGACGTTCGTTAAATCCGAAACCCGTATAAACGGGTTAATAACTAGAAATAACCTCTTAAAAAATAATAATACTATTTTACGTAATTATATAAATTTCTTAAAAAACCTTATTATTAAAGTTAATAATAAGATAGTCCGCGTTTTATTAGTCCTAGAAGTTTTTTATATTATTTTTATTTAATATTATACCCGCCTTTTAGGTTAATATAGGGTCGATTATTTATTATAAGATTTTTTTAATTCCGTAGAAATCGATATATTTAAAGAGTAATTAGCTAGAAGTAAATAAGTAAAATTAATTTAAAAAGTTAAAAATATTAACGGTATTAAAGATTTCGCTAATAATCTTTTAGTTAATATTAATATAAATATAAACTCGTTAATTAAAAAATATCCGGCTTTAAAACGAGTACATAATCGAGAGAAATTTAAATAATAAATAACTACCGATATCGTACTAGGCGGTAAACTTATTAAAGAGAGCGATAAATTATATAACTAATTCGGTACAACCGCGTAGACTACTTTAGATTATAACGATCGCGCCGTTTTTAAAGTTATTACCGATAATAAGACCGTATAAACTACTACGATTATTATTAGTTATAACGAACGCCTTATTACCGACGTTTTAATTATTAATAAATAGGAACCCTAGTTAGGTGTTATAATAAATACGTTAAAAACTATAAATACTCCTTTATCTAGTATTTATAACTTAACGGTTAATCTCCGTCTCGACGACTTTAAGTAAAAACGTCGTCGTCTTTTTATTAATATAATACGTTTATAGTAGTTCTAAATCGAGGTAATAAAGAATGGATTATACTAACGATTATAATATTTATTCTCGTTTATATATTTACTTCGAGGCCTCGAGGACGTAAGGCCTTTACTTATAAAGATAATTATTATAATTACTAGTATATAAGAGCTAGTATCTTAATATAAGATAATAACTTATTCGTACCGCTAGATAGAAGAAAGAATAGAATATATAATATACTAAAACTAAATCTTAACTACTATTTTATTTCGTTGACACTATAATTCTTACGTGTCTTGTTTCGTTGACACTATATTCTTACTATATTTATTACGAATTATTCTAGTAAATTCTATTTTATTCTATATTATATCTATATCTATACTATATTTATATCTATATTATTATAAATAATAAAAATTAGAATCTAATTTATAAAGTAATATATAGAATATATAGAATATAATTTATAGACTTATTTTATTTATTTTATTATATATTATATATTATATAAGTTTCTTATTGATTTTCTAATAATAAAATTATCTTATTATATATTTAATATATAGATAATTAATATCTCGAGTATATATTAATATATTAATATATAAAGATTAATTATAAA
>JAABUS010009653.1_pt1 | contig 10139 bp, 9 predicted proteins | sample 5560161 | NCBI WGS metagenome assembly JAABUS01 (sample SAMN10711885, study PRJNA513376) | rock metagenome | isolation source: Antarctica rocks | place: Antarctica: Victoria Land, Trio Nunatak nord | collected 2016-01-04
GTTGCCCGGTGCAGCGCACCCGCCTACCCGACCCGATCGTCCACCTCGACGGGGCGCGACTGGCGGCCTCCACGCTGCTCGCCTACGCAGGCGCCCACCAGCTGACGCTCTCCACCGCCCTCCCCGCGCTCGGGATCGAGCTGCACTCAAGCTACCTCGGCCACCCCGACGCCGGCGAATCGATCGCCTCGCACCTCCAGCTCGGACCCGATCTAAGCCCACGCACCTGGACGGAGACCCACCCCGCCGACAGGCTGCCCGTCAGCGAAGCCCGCAGCCGATGCCTATATGACCACCTATTCGAACTGCAACAGCTACTCGCGCGCGCGAGTGGCGATGAGATCACCGTCGAGCTCGCAGACCACGCCCTCGAGCTCATAGACACCGCCTGACAAGCACCAACCGTCAGAAACCGCCCCTTTCGCAGCTTCGTTACCGAGCAGCATGAGGACACGGCGCCTGACCCCTCGATTGCTCACGCGCAGAGGTTCAGGAAGTCGTGATGGTGCACGCACGCGAAGGTCACAGCGCTCCTTACTGCGGCTCGCCTCGTTGCGAGGTTGAGCGCGCAACCCGCGCGATATCGATGCGTGGCATCTCGCGCCTCTCGGCCCTCACCCAGCTGGCTCCGGCTGGCTGCAGGCGGCCGAGCGGTCTACCATGGCACCCCGCGTGTCCTGGTCATGGCCGGCCGAGACGGGGCAGCCCATGGCGTTTGGCCCGCCCATCGTGTCCGCCGGGCGACTTGGTGATGACCTGATAGAGGCCACCGAGGCCGGCGGCGGCGAACATCGGCTGGGTCGGCCAAGTGGTCCGGTCTTGTAGAAAGGCCTGCAGCGCCGACTCGATAGCCGGCTCGGTCCAACGGTTCGGACGGCGGTAGTAGCCCTGCTCGGGCGGCGGGGACAGGCCGAGCTTCGCGGCCAAATGCTGCCGCGTACCGGCGCGGGCGATCGCTTCGTAGAGTCCCAGCAGTCCTGCTTGCTCGAAGTTGGGCTTGGTCGGCCACTCGTTCAGACCAACGCACAGCTGACGCAGGGTCGTTTCGATGAGGTCGGCTGTCCAGTGCTGGCAGCGGCGGCGCTGGTGCAGGCTGAACTTGACGCCAATCTCTCTTGCCCAGCCTTCGGGGCTGCCGAAGGCCGATGCCGCCAGGCGCAGCCGCCCCAGGCCCATGGCGCGGAACTCGTCGCCCGTCGGCCACGTTTCCCATCCCTGCAGGGCGAGCGCCAGCTCGCGGCGTACGCGCCCTTCTGACCAGCCCACCATCTCGCGGTGCGGGATCGGGTAGGCGAGCCCGAACTCCTCGGCCCACTTGCGCATCGCCCCCAGGCGCTGGAGGTTCGCGTGGGCCAGGCCAAGGCCCGCGGCTTGGAACTCGCTGAACCGCGGCCACTCCTTTCGCCCGGACAGGAAGGGAGCGACGACACGTCGCGTCGCTCCCGGTGTCCAGTCGAGACTGCCTCGGGGAGGCTTTGCGCGGGGCTGGTGCGGTGGTGGGAGGAAGGGCCTTGGTGGGGGCATCGTCCGTGGCGCGGCGGGCACGAGGTCCGCTGCCCGAGGCCATAGCCCAGATGCGCTCGCTCCGGTTGCGTCCGGCCGAGACGAAGACGGTGTCGATCGTCGCGGCGATCGCCTTTCGCTTCTCCTTGAGGGTCAGCCGCGGCCAGCGGTCTCGCAGCTCTTGAACCCCCGGCCCCACGGCGGCGATGGCGCTGCGCGCCTGGGCGAGGTCGAGCAGGGAGCGCTCCTCGCGCTCTACTCGGACGCTCAGGCCCGCGGTGAAGCGCTCGCTGCCCAGCGTGGCGAGCAGCCGGGGATTGTCGCGGTAGGCCGCCAGCTCCCGGCTGCGGTCGCGCGCCCCCTCCTTTGCCCGGCGCAGGCGGGCGTGGACGCTGCGGCTGGCCCCCTCGCCCATCTGGCCCCACATCACCGCCTCCACGTACGGTTCGATCCGACCGTCGGCGATCGCCGCGGGGGCCGGGCACTGGCCCGCCGACGAGCGCTTCAGGCAGTGATAGACCACCCGTTCGCGTTGGGTGCCGCGTTCATCGGTCTTCGTCGTCAGCAGCCGTCCACAGCCCCCGCAACGCAGCAGGCCGTGCAGCAGCGCGGGGTCCGCTCGTCGCGCTCGCGCGCCGCCGCCCACCGGCGCCTGGGCGGCCTGCCATGTCGCGGCATCGACCAGCGGCTGATGCGCCGAGCAGTTCACGAACCGTCCGTGGCGCACCTCGCCGAGATAGACCCGCCGCCCCAGCAGGCCGCGCACGGTCGCCGGTGCCCAACACGATGCCCCGAGATAGGTCGGGATGCCCCGCGCGGTCAGATCGCGGGCCAGGCTCGTCGGGCCCTCCCCCTCGGAGCGGCGGCGAAACAGGTCACCCACCAGCGGAGCAAGCTCGGGATCGAGGACCAGCCGGCCGTCGCGTCTGCGGCGATAGCCGAGCGGGATCGACCCCATGTGCACCCCGCGATTGATGGCCTGCTCCTGAGCGCTGGCCCACACAGTGCGCACCCGGTCAAGCTCCCACTCGGCCAGGCTGAGCATCAGGCGCAGGACGAGCCGTCCGGTATCGGTGTCGAAGTCCAGCCCATCAGCGACCGAGACCACGTTTCCACCGCCCCTGGTGATCCGCTCGATGGCCGTGAGCCCGTCGACCAGCGAACGTCCGAAGCGATCGAGCTTGGCCACGCACAGGATCTGGGCGTCGCCGCTCTCCTGGCGCGCGATCGCCTCCATCAGCAGCGGCCGGTCGGCTCGCGCGCCAGACTCATCCAGCTCCTCGAAGACCTCACCGAGACGATGGCCGTGCAGCCGAGCCCACCCCTCGATCTGCTCTCGCTGCACGATCGGGGAGATGAAGCGTTCGCCCCCTCGATCAGCCACCCGACTCACCCGGACGTATCCGTCGACGATCATGCGCCGTCCTCTCAATGGGGCGGGGACAGAGCGCACCGGCGGGACGCCGGCCCTTCGCCAGATATTGGCTCCACCGTCCCACTTCCACGCCTGCGTGTCAGTGGTGGGGGCCCGCAGGGCAGCGGTGGACGGAGGGCAGGCCGACGCCGACCGGCGCAAGGACCCGGGCGAGCGTGGAGATCGCCCCCCAACTCCCCCTGCCCTGACCGCGACCCAATCCGCTCGGCTCTCGCCGAGCTGCAGAGCGCCCGGTAACAAGTCCCGACCCAACGGGGCTTGCATATCGACACCGCTTGGCAGAACATCAGAGGATACGACGCGGAATGACAGCACTGGCACTAGCAGCAGCCCTATGCCTGAGCGCCGCCGCCGCTGTGCCGGCCTCCGAGACGGCGACCGCCGCAGCGGCCTACCGCTGCAAGGACACCGCAGCCGGCGGCGAGAGCTGGCGCGTGCTCCAACGCGACACCAACTGCACCTTCGCGCGCTACGCCGTTCGCCTCGTCATCGACCACAACCGCTCGCCCCGAAACTGGCGCTGCACCGTCGCCAGAAGCCGCGAGTTCGACCCCCAGGGAGTGCCCGTACGCGTCCGCTGCTACCGCGGCAGCAAGCGGGTGCTCGGGACCCTGCGCTGAAGCGGCGGTCAGGAATCGGGACTCGCTGTGGTTCCGGGTTCCTCATCCACTCGGTCCGAGAGCAAACCTCGGCCCCCCTCGCATCAGAGCGGCCCGCCATGGGGCCCTCCGCAGTCGGGCAAGCCGCCCTCTGCGTCGCGGCCTCATCGTGCCGTGCGCGAAACCCACTCCACGGAGCCGAGCGGCAGTCGGTTTGCCGCCCCATGTCGGCTCCTCCCGCGAGAGGACTCCGGATGGCTCGCTGTTAGATACGTACCTGCGGTGACCACTCCCAGCCGGCAGAGCGCCGAATGATGCGCAGCGCATCGAAGTAGTTGCAGTGCCGGGTAGAGACATGGCGGGCGATCGCCACGCCCCGGACCTCGGTCGCACCGGCGAGTCGCAGGGCCTTCGCATAGGAGAAAAGCGACGCCCCCGTGACGAACACGTCGTCGAGGAGCAGCACCGGCCGCTTCGCGATGGTGCTGGCGTCCAGGGGCGCTCACCTACCCGTACTTGCTGCACGACGATGCCGGCGTCGACTTGAGGTGCATAGTCGAGCCTAAGCTTGCCGTTGCCTCGCGGTAGGCCCCTCCCAAGCGATTCTCGCGCCACCGAAGGGCTCACTACTTCTATCGGATTCGGCGCGGAGCGGCAGCGGTCTTCCGTGTGCTATCCGGCGGGCGCCGGCGCGGCGGCCAGCGCGAAGGGGCTGCCCTCAGAGTCTCGGCAGACGGCCCACCGCTCGCCGGGGTGGATGACCGAACCGCCGAGCTCGCGGACGCGCTCGAGTGCCGTGGCCAAGTCGTCGACGGTGAAGTACGGAAGGGAAGCGGTATCGCCAGGGCCCGGTCCACGATCGTGGACTCCGAGGCGCAGGCTGTCGGTCTCCGTCTCCCACCCGGATCCGGCCGCGGCGGGCCGGGGCGTGAAGTCGACCCCGAGGACGCCACCCCAGAACCTGCGGGCACGACCGGGGTCATCGGCCGGGAACTCGATTAGTGGCGCGGGCATGCACACAAGTATGAGGCCGCAGGTTCGTGCCTCGCTTCTCCTCTGCGCCGTATCCGATAACGGGTGGCGTCGGTGCGGCGCCACTGCTTTGTGGCCGAAGCGGTGGCGCGACGGTTCGGCGCCGACGTCACCGCTTACACCCGGAAGCGGGGTTGCGATCTGCGAACCTCGACAGCGTTTCCAATAACCCCCAGAAATGTGATGCAAGAGCAACAGCTGCCAATCGTTCAGGTCGATTTCGACGAAGCCAGGGAGCTTGCAGACTTGCTGACGATCCGTGCGGACTTGGAATTTGTCGCCGAAGCGGCCGACCGCTTGGCCGGTCTGTTGGACAAGGAACCGCTAGACGGTGTAATCGCAAAGGCCCTTCAGAGTGCAGCCTTGATCGCGTACGTGCGTTGTTTCACGTCGGGTAAGCGCTTCGGACTTACAGAGCAAACGCTCGATCGCGGCCCTGAAGGGGCTCGCGAATATCACCGCTACCTGAAAGACATGCGCGACAAACACATTGCTCATTCGGTCAGCCCGTTTGAGCGAATGGCCGTTGGCGCTGTCCTTAGCGTTGACGAGGATGCAGTCGAGGGAGTCGCGCAGTTCCATATGCAGCACATCACCTTCGACAAGGAGGGAGCAATCCAGCTTGCCCGCTACGCGCGCCAGCTGTCGACTGTGCTTAATGCGGACGGCAAGAAGCTCACCGAGGATGTCCAACGGAAAGCCTCCGAGACGATCGCCGAGCTGAGGCAAAGACCGCGTGGGCTGGGATTCCATGCCGCCGACCCCGACCAAGCTAGGCGTTCTCGGTAGTTTCACCTCCTCGTCACCCGCGCTGGCAAGGTCTCTGGCGGCACGTTGCCTGACCCTCCGACAAGTCAGCCGCCGAAGTCGGGACCATTCAGGCGCACGCCGTGATCGTCGAGCACCCGGGCGCGAAACTCGGTGTGCGTGAGCCGCGATCACGTTCAGCGGCACGCCCTCACGAGCCATCTCAACCGCATGCGCGTGGCGAAGCTGGTGCGGGGCGAAGCGCCGTCGCACGCCGGCGTCAGCGGCGAGATGTCGCAGTGGCGAGAGGCGGCCTCAGGCCGAGCGCGCGATCCTCTGACCATGACCGAGCACGACAACATGCAGTTCACCCCTGGGCCACCCGATGCCGACGCTCGACCACACGACCCTGCTCGCGTCGCATCACCTGCTGCTGGGCCTAGCGGACGAGTGCCTGCCAGTGCGAGTTAGGCCGACTGGCGAGACGTCGTTCTTCGAGGACTGGGAGGTCACGCGGGCGGTGCTAATCGCGCGCATGGCGGGCACGCTGCGCCACCTCAGCTACCTCGCACCGTCCTACTCGCGACTGGACGGCCTCGCGTTAGCGCGCACGCTGGTCGACCACGTGATCACGTTCGCCTGGATCAGCGCGGATCCCAAAGAGCGCCTGCCGGCGTTCCTGCGCTCAAGCTTCAAAGACATGCTCGCCAAAGACAAGCGCTATCGAGAGCACGGGGACGCACCGCTGCTCGGCGACGCGGAGCGGGAGCGCCTGAGGGCGTACACCCAAGAGGTCAACCAGGAGATGCCCAAGCTGCCACGGCGCTCGGGCGAGGCCGATGACAACACAACGCCGGCCTTCTCGCTGACGCCGGCGGACCTCAGCTCCTCGCCGGCGGTTTCGACCATCGGCTCGAGGTTGGCGGTGTCCAGCGACTCGGTCGAGATCTCGGCCGCGACCACGATCTGGCCGGGGGTGACGGCGGCCTGGGCGTTGTAGCCGCCGACTCGGGCTCCCGCTTTGCGCGAAAATCGTCGCGGCGCTACCACGGCAAACGACCGCTTCGGCCACGGAGGAGTGGCGAAGCGGCGATCGGATTTGGCCCGAGCGGTCGCGAGCCGGGGACCCGGGGATTGACGCCTGCTTCTCGTCCGTTTCGGAGCGCGCCAGAGACGCCTCCCTTCACGCGAAAGCGGTAGCAGGTGAGAGATCTGCGGACGGTGCCGAGAGTGCCGGATCCGTCGAGAAGCGGAAGCGGACACCACACCGGGGCGGTCGACTCCTGGCGTGGGTCGGGGCGGGCCGTGCTCGGTGAACTGAGGTCCCTCACTCTGGCCGTGGAAGCCATTCGCCATCAGGCCGGCTGTAGTCGGCGGCGGTCGGGCGTGGATCGGGCTCGGGTCCTCGTACGGCCAGGCGTCGGGATGGGTCTCACGACCGACCACTTGACCTCGGCGGCGAAGTCATCGAAGCACTGTGCAGATTCACCACTCGCCAGCCGGCGTGTCCTTGCTCCGAGATTGGTTTGAGCGCGCGTTCGAGCAGGCGTACTTGGTCTCGCAGCCCTACGCAGTCGCTCGCCCGAATGGCCATCGAGCCCTCAAAGCTCGTCTCGCCGGGTGTACGCCTCGCTTGCCAACAATCCCCTTCGAGTACGACATCGTAGGCCGCAGACCCGCTGCCCTGACCGTCCGTGATCTGGCAAATCCAACGCCTGCCGTGCTGCTTCGTGCATCCGTCGGAGCCGAATAGCTGAGTTCCTCCGACTTCGAGTGAAACGGACCAGTAGAGCGCATTGGGGCTTATGGGTCCGACGGCCGGGGCGAACAGCACAACAGCCACGAAGACCACACCGGCGGTGGGGACCGCGACCGCGCCCCCAATCAAGAACCGCGCTATCCGAGAAAGGGTCTTCCAGCGTCGGAGCACTCCGCAAGTGTGCACGAGAACGCGGCGGTCGCCCCTGCCGGTCTAGTCCAGAAGGAGAACTTCGAATTTGCCGCGATCTCACCGCGGCCGGCGAACCCAGGATGGTGCCGATCCGGAGGGCTCTTTTGGTGCTATGGCTCCTGGGAGCTCTCATGCTCGTCACCTGGGGTCCGCTGGATTCACTCGTCGGGATCGGCGCGTGTGACGCGCAGGGGTTTCCCAGCGGGTGCGAGGACCGTTACACCGTGGTCGGGACCATCGCGTTCTACGTCGGCGTGGCGCTCCTGATTGCGTGGATCCTCTACCTCGTACAGACGCTCAAGCGGCGGCGGTGACCGCTGCCGCTGGCGTCGAGGAGCAGTACTGGGACGAAGCGCCGGGCAGAGTGCTCCTCGTCGCGCTAAGCAGCAGCGTCTCTTAGTCGAGTCTTGTCAACCGGCGGGCCTTGTGCCTGGCGACGATAAGTCCGGCGACCACCGAAGCGGTGATCCCGGCGATCATGCCCCACGGCGCGATGCGATCCGCGAAGGTTTCTACCGGCCCATAGAGGCCGTTACCGCCGATGCCGCTCCCCTCATTCATGACGAGGATTAAGAACACAGGTACGAACGCGGCGTAGGCCACGAGTGCCGTGCCAAAGAACCATGCCGCCACGATCAATGGTCGGCCCATGGTTTGAGAGTACGCTCTCCGCGATCGCAAGGGCGCTGCCGCTTGTCGCGCAATGGAGAAACCGGGCCGCCGGCGCTCTCTTGCACGCGAGGCGATGGGCGATCGCACAGTTCCGCTTTTGTGCAAGAGCAGTAGTGACACGAGCGGCCGAGTCGACGACTGGTTTCGGCGCGGAGCGATCACGCTCACGCCGGCGAACCAGACGACTCGTTTGGCCACAAAGGAGTCGTCCCGGCGACCCGGTGGCGCATCGCCAACGTGGCGAAGCCGCAATAACGCCTCGGGCGCGCGACGGAGAACGAGCCCTGAGAGCCCGAAGCACCGAAGCGCCGAAGCGCCGAAGCGCGGCATGCTCGTCTACCTTCAGCCCGGCTCGTACACGTCTGAGAATGCCCTTTCGCGGACATCCGCCTCCTCGCCAGAGGGCATGGCGCCGAGGTTCGAAGACTCAAGGGTTGAATTCTCGTGACGTTTCCCTGCCTCTAACCGCGATCGGGAGCGCGGACCGCGTGCTACTCCTGCGCCGTGCATCGGCGGTGTGGCGCTCCAGTGCTCCGTGCTCACATTCCCCGCATGTGGGTGTGTACTCGCAGGCCTCTGCTTGGCTCGGCCTGCCTCGTTGGCGTCCGAGCCGACCGTGGGGTCGCGGCGGTGACCGCGTTGCGGCCTGGTCAGAGGTCGAAGGTGGCGACGACAGGGGCGTGGTCCGAGGCCGGATCCTCAGTCCGCTCGGTCGGGTCTGCGGTGACCGAGGGGAGCGGCTGCTCGATCACAGCCTCGACGGAAACGGTCTTCTTCACGAGCGCGCCCGAGACAAGGATATGGTCGATCAGCTCCTTGCGGCCGTGGTTTACCCGCGAGAAGTTCTTGCCCTCGGGCATTTTGCCCGCGAGGCTCCACAAACGCTGCTTGTCACCATGGTCGGGCTGGTCGAAACCGGGGGTGCCGATCTCAGAGCCCGGCGGGCCCAGCAGCAGCTGGGTAGTCGCCGCCTCCGGGGTGTCGTTGAGGTCGCCGGTCAGGACAACCGGGCGGGTCGCGCCCTGGTCGGCCAGGGCGCTGGTTGCCCAGACACGCAGCGTGGCCGCCTCGGCGGTACGACGGTAGAGCGCGTAGGCACCGAAGCGGGCCCGTTCGTCCTCATCGGTCGGCTGGAAGCGGCCGCCGGGGAAGGTCAGCAGCTTTGACTTCAGGTGCGCGGTCAGGAACTGCACCGCCTCCCCCGCGCCCGGGGTGAGGGTGATCGCCACCGCGCCCCGCCCCATCGCCGTCTCGGTCCCCGCCTGGTCGCTCGTTTGAACCGGCTGAAGCGGGGTCGGGAACGCGGTGAGCTCGGTCGAGGCGGCGATCGGGTGCCGCGACAGGCAGGCAACCCGGATGCCGCGTCGGTCCGGGTGGGCCGACACCCGCCGCTGCCAGCTCCCCTCGAGCAGCGCGACCAGCTCGTCGAGGGCGTCGGGGTCGCCCACCTCCTGCACCCCCAACGCATCGGGTGCCTGGTCGTTGATCACCGACGCAAGGCCCTCCAACTTGGCCTGGTAGAGCGCCTCGGTCTTGGGCCCCGACGGAGCACCCGCCTTGAACAGGTTCTCGAGGTTCCACGTCATCACCTTGAACATCCCGCCGCTCCTTTCCGCGCGTGCTGTGCGATGACCGCCTCAGTGGCGGCACCCCCTAAAGAGGTCAGCTAGCGCCCAGAAAGAATATCCCTCGCATCGACCGCGGGCCGACCGACACCGCAGTGCGCTCCTGGTCTTCGCTGCGGTCGCTACCTCGGCCGCCCGATACGAGCACCGCACCGACCGGGACCCGTTCCTGGCCGCGGCCCGGCGACGCGAAGGCATCGGCGAGCGTCGATGACATGACCACAAGACCAAAAGTCGGAGCACCCGCTCGGCTGACGCGCCGGCGATCCCCCATCGGTCGTCGGTCTCAACTCCTTGTCGGCCAAGATCCGCTAGCCGGCGCGTCGTCCCGCTCCAGCTCCGCTCGGGCCTTGGAGCCGGCGGCGCTCCGGCCGGGGCCTCGACCTCAGCGTTGTGGGCCGATGGGCGCGAGCTGGCATTCGGCACGAGCGTCCCTAGTGCAGCGTTTCTGAAGTGGGTTGTTGTTTGGTGGCCTTGGCGAGGATCTCGTCTGAGGTCTTGGTCCAGATGAAGGGTTGGGCGCGTTGGTTGTAGCCGTCGATGAAGTGCTCGATCGCGGCGATCAGTTCGGGGAC
>JAABUS010009655.1_pt1 | contig 10135 bp, 10 predicted proteins | sample 5560161 | NCBI WGS metagenome assembly JAABUS01 (sample SAMN10711885, study PRJNA513376) | rock metagenome | isolation source: Antarctica rocks | place: Antarctica: Victoria Land, Trio Nunatak nord | collected 2016-01-04
ACTGCCGCCGCCAGCCGTGAATCCACCGCAACTCCGTCTTTGGTCATTCCCCAGCATGGGAGCCAGACCCTCAGATGTCAGCGATGTAGTGAGACTTCAAGTGTCAACTAACTGATGAGACACGACAGCTCGCCAGAGCGTGCTGTAGGTCGGATCGTTCCGCGAGATGCCCGCGAGTAGGCTCGCGCCTTTCGCGCTAGCTGACTCAGGGGGTGTCGAGGTGCAGGCTCGCGGGCGGCGTGGCGAGCGCCGCGAGCTGCTGAAGCCCGGCGAGCAGACCGCGGCTCAGGTCACCGGCGGCGAACGCGGACTGCATGCTGATGGCAGCCAGCGCCGCCTGACGGTTGCCCAGCTGCGTGCGCACTGCCGAGCCGGTGACGACCTCGAGGCTGCGGACTTGAGGGTCGACGTGAATCAGGATGCTGTTGGCCGGATCGGGCAAGGCCCCGTGCAGTCGCTCGGCACACGTGCGCGCGTCACCGTCGGAGAGGCCCACATGCACCGAGAACGCCCGCCCTGACACCGTTTCGGCGTTTCGGATCGCCTTGGCGATCTCGTCGCGCTGATAGGGGGTGAAGGCGGCCTCACCACCGGACACTGGCACCTCCGGTGTCTGGGTCAGCCTCGCTCACCCGGTTGCTTCCGGTGCCGGTGACTCCAGTTCCAGCCTCGCTTACCCGGCTGCTCCCGGTGCCGGTGACTCCAGAGCCTCCGATAGCCCGGGTACTGCCCGTGAGCTGAGGTCGCTGCGCTGCCGGCTCAGCCGCGTCTGCTCCGGGCTCAGCGGCGCCGAACCACTCCGGCGCGGCGTCCCACGGTTGCCCGGGACCGAAGCGTGGGCCCTTCGCGAGCGACGGCGCCAGCACAAGCAGCGAAATGACCACGATGGCGAGCAAGGGGATGCCCACGAAAACGAGCAGCGTCTCGAGCATCGACACAGGGGGAGGGTCCGGCCAGTTCAGCGGGGCGTCTGCAACAGTCACATTCTCAACGGTACTGCGACGAGCCTGTGTGTACCGTGTCGGGTGCACGTGCGACAGGCGCCCCGGGTAGGCAGCCCAGCGGGCATTCCTGTTGTCCGCCGGCGGCACGGATGAACCTCGATGCGAAGGACGGCTGTGGCTGATTCGGTCTGCCCGAGCGACTCCGGCGACCTGTGTCGGGTGGTGCTCGACGTGACCCGCAGCGAATGGCTCGCGAAGGCCTCGGACTGGCTGATCGCCAAGCCACTGGCGATCGCCGCGCTGGTCCTCCTCGGGCTGCTGATCCGCTGGCTGCTCCACCGCGCGATCGACAAAGTGGCCCAAGAGGCCGCCGAGGGCGCCGTACCTTCGATCTTGACTCGGGGGAGAGCCCCCGAGGGGCTCTTCGACGTCAACCCTGCTGCCGCGGAGCGTCGGCAGCAACGCGCGGCCACGATGGGTGGTCTGCTCAAGAGCGTCGCTACAGGCGTCGTGGTCGCCGTCGTCTTGTTCATGGTAATCGCCCAGCTCGGTTACAACATCGCTCCGCTGATCGCGAGCGCAGGCATCCTGGGCGTCGCGTTCGGATTCGGTGCCCAAAGCCTGGTGAAGGACTTCCTCAGCGGCATCTTCATGATCATGGAGGATCAGTACGGCGTCGGTGATGCCGTCGAGTTCGGCACCGCGTCGGGCACCGTGGAGGCGGTCGGTTTGCGCGTGACCCGGCTGCGCGACGTCAACGGGACAGTCTGGTATGTCCGCAACGGCGAGATCCTGGCGGTCGGGAACATGAGCCAGAACTGGGCGCGCACCGTCCTCGACATCCCGGTCGCGTTCTCCGAGGACCTCACGCGGGTCAGGGCCCTGCTGACGGACATCGCCCATCAGGTCTGGGAGGACCCCGAGTACCACGCCGACATCCTTGAGGAGCCCGAGGTGTGGGGCGTCGAGCGATGGGATCCCGACGGTGTGGTGGTCCGGGTGGTGCTGAAGACGGCACCGCTGCAGCAGTGGAGCGTCGCCCGCGAGATGCGGGAACGCATCAAGGACCGTTTCGACGAAGAGGGCATCGAGATCCCCCTCCCCCAGCGCATGGTCTGGCACCGGGACGCTCCGCCAGCCGACCCTCCAAGCTCCTCCACTTGACGAACGCTCTCGGCTCAGCGAGAGCGTTCGTATTCGTCGGCGATGCCGATCAGCGTTGCGCAGTCGCGCAACGCCTCCTCGAAGACCGGCTCGGTGTCCTGCACCGCCCAGGCGAGGTGCCCGAAGACCTCCATGCACACGCAGCCATACAGCCTGACCCAGGCACTGAGGAACAGATACCGCGCGCCCAGCGGCATGCCGGCCACCTTCTCTGGATCGACAGCTTCCAGCTCGGCGACATAAGCCGGGGGGATCTCACCTCGTTCGGGCAGCCGGGTGCCGTAGCGGCTCAAGACGCTGGCGAACAGCTCACCAAAGACTAGGCCGAACCGCTGTGCGGCGGCTTCGACCACGTCCTCGCTCTGCGTCAGCAGGTGAGTCATGGGGTTGGTGAAGACGAGTCCGAACTCGCGAGGATGCTCCAACGCCCACCGGCGGAAGGCGCGGGACACCGCCATCAACCGACCAGCCAAGTCGTCCGACGGGCGCTGGTCCCTGGCGCCGGTCATGACGGAGATGAGCTCGTCGTAGCAGTCGACCGTCACCAGCGCGACCAGAACCCGGTGGCTCTCGACATAGCGGTAGAGGGCGGGAGCCGTCATGCCCATGTCACGGGCAATCGCCCGCAGCGTCATAGCTTCCGGACCCTCTGCCACCAACAGTGCTCGTGCGGTGGCGCGGATCTCTTCCTCGGTCGCCGCGCGCACCCTGTCGCGCCGGGACCGGATCGCTGGCTCAGTCATCGACGACCTCTCCAAAGTTTTTCTAAACGCCCTTGACAGGAGTTACTACCGTTCACCATACTGCAATCCAGCCCTAGTGAATGTCGTTTGTGTTCGTAACTACCTATCACGACTAGAAGGGAATTACGATGACTGAGCCGGTTCCACGCCACCCTGCCGCCTCCGCTTCCGGTGCCCTCGCCGGCTTCGGCCGGCTGGTGGCCAGTCGCCGATACGTCGTATTGGGATTCGCTGCTGCCTTCCTGGCAGTGGGCGTGGTCTGGGGAACTGGCGTGTTCGGCCAGCTTTCCGACGGCGGCTTCGAGGATCCGGCCAGCGAATCCAGCCAGGCGGTCGTTCTCGCCGACCAACAACTGGGCCGCACCTCCGCCGATGCCGTGGTGCTCTATTCGAGCGAGAAGGCGACTGTCGACGACCCGGTCTTTCGCTCGGCGGTCCAAGAGACGTTGGGCTCCTTGCCGCCCGACGCGGTCGCGCAGGCGACGACGTACTGGTCCACCGGTCAGGCACCTGCTTTCGTCTCCAAGGACAGGCACTCGACCTTCGCGCTCGTTGAGCTCGCCGGGGCGACCGATGCCGAGCGCGGTGCGGCGTATGAGGAGATCCGCGACGATCTGGACGCTCCGGGGCTGCGCACGCTCGTCGGGGGGCCGGTCGCGGTCTTCGACGACGTCGGCACCCAGGTTGGAGAGGACCTGGCCCGGGCAGAGCTCTTCACGCTGCCTGTCGTGCTCATCCTGCTCGTGCTGGTCTTCGGCAGCCTGGCGGCAGCGGCTCTACCCCTGGCTGTCGGCGGCCTCGCCGTCCTCGGAGCGTTCACCGCCCTGCGGCTCATCACGTCAGTCACCGACGTGTCCGTATTCGCCATCAACATCGTGACGTTCCTCGGCCTCGGCCTGGCCATCGACTACGCACTGTTCATCGTGAGCCGGTTCAGAGAAGAGGTGGCCGGCACCGACGGCTCCCGCGCCGCCGTCTCGGAGTCAGTTGCCCGCACCATGGCGACTGGTGGGCGCACCGTCGCCTTCTCCGGCGTTACGGTGGCGGCCTCGTTCCTCGCCCTGTTGTTCTTCCCGCAGGCGTTCCTGCGCTCGATGGGGTACGGCGGCATCGCGGCCGTCGTCGTTGCCATGGTTGGCGCGCTGACCGTTCTTCCGGCGCTGCTCGCGGTGCTGGGCACCAGGGTGGATGCGCTGCGCGTGGGTCGCCGCCGCCGAACGGATGCGGCGACTGGGCAGGGCTGGGGCCGGATCGCGCACGCAGTCATGGCTCGGCCCGTGTGGGTTGCCGCCGCCGTCGTGGCGGTGCTGCTCGTCCTCGGAGCGCCGTTCCTCCGGGTGCAGTGGGGTGGTGTCGACACTCGTGTGCTGCCCGAGGGCACGGAGAGCAGGGTGGTCGCCGAGACGCTCGAACGGGAGTTTTCAGGCGGTGGCGGGGAGACGGTTGACGTGGTGGTCTCGGGCGCGTCCGGGCCTGCGGTCCAGTCCTACGCCGAACGGCTCGCCGAACTGCCTGGCGCGAACGGCGCCGAGGTGGTCGCGGCCGACGGTGACACCGCCAAGCTGTCGGTCGGCTACCCCGGCGCGGCGCTGTCGGAGACCGGCCGGGAGCTGGTTCACGCCGTCCGGGGCGTCGCGGCGCCAGCCGGTGCAGAGGTGCTTGTCGGAGGTGACGCGGCCGAGCTCGAGGATCTGCTGAGCTCGCTGGGCAGCCGACTGCCCTGGGCCGCAGGGTTCGTGGTGATCGTGATGTTTGTCCTGCTGTTCCTTGCGTTCGGATCGGTGGTCCTGCCGGTCAAGGCGCTGGCGCTCAACGTCTTGTCGCTCACGGCGACCTTCGGAGTGGTGGTGTGGGGATTCCAGGACGGGCACCTCGCCGGTCTGCTCGGCTTCACCGAGACCGGCACCATCGAGGCCACCCAGCCGGTGCTCATGCTGGCCATCGCTTTCGGGCTTTCGATGGACTACGAGGTGTTCCTGCTCTCCCGCATCCGAGAGGAGTGGGACCGCACCCACGACAACACCGTCGCCGTCACCGCCGGCCTGCAGCGAACGGGCCGCATCATCACCTCGGCGGCATTGCTGCTGGCCGTGGTCATCGGTGCCTTCGCGTCAAGCGGGATCACGTTCATCGCGATGATCGGCGTCGGCATGGTGGTCGCCATCCTCGTCGACGCCACGATCGTCCGGGCACTGCTGGTGCCGGCGACGATGCGCCTGCTCGGCGAGGCCAACTGGTGGGCGCCAGGGCCCTTGCAACGGTTCTGGCAGCGTTACGGCATCCGCGAGTCGACCGAACCCGCCGATCGTGGGACTGTCCCAGCTGGCCAGATCTAGAGGTCGCTCGCTCACGCCTACCGAGGCCCGACGCTGAGTAGCCACTCCGGGCGGTCAGCAGGCGACCTGGAACACTTGAACAGTGAGGACATCAGACGAGCAATCGTTCTACGACGCCGTCGGGGGCCACGACACGTTCGTGCGGATCGTCGCGACGTTCTACTCAGGTGTCGCCGAGGACCCGCTGTTGCGGCCGCTGTATCCCGACGATGACCTCACTGACGCGGCGACGCGGCTCACGATGTTCCTCGAGCAGTACTGGGGCGGCCCGACGACGTACTCCGACCAGCGCGGTCACCCCCGGCTCGGCATGCGTCATGCCCCGTTCGCCGTGACCCCGGCAGCCCGGGACAGATGGCTGACCCACATGCGCTCAGCTCTCGACGGGTCGGGCATGTCGGCTGAGCACCGCGAGACGTTCTGGGCGTACGTCGTGCGGGCTGCTCACTTCCTGGTGAACACGCCCGACGACGAGCCGACGGCACCGGGCCTTCCTGTGCACCCCACCTCGACTGCCACTACTCCTTGAACTTGGCGAGCACCTCGCGCTCCACCGGGTCGAGCCGCCGGGGCCTACCGGTGGCGAGGTCGACCGGCGTCAACACGGTGGCGGCGACGCCGTACAGCACTCGGTTGCCGGCATCGTCGTCGGCGATCTCGTAGTTGATCGTGAACGAGGCGGCGCCGATCCTCGAGACCCACATCTCGATCGGGTACGGCTCCTGACGAAAGACCATCGGCCGCCGGTAGTCGATCTCTGCCCGCACCACGACGACCCCCTGCGCGAGCTCTTCCGCCCCGCTGCGAGGCGCGTGCACGAAGAGCATGTCGACCCGGGCCTCCTGCAGGTACTCCAGCCACGTGACGTTGTTGACGTGGTTGTAGGCGTCCAGATCCGACCAGCGCGGCTTGAGCCTGAACACATGGCGAGTCACATGTCATTGTGACAGTAGGCTCGACGCTGACATCGCTCTTCTCGGAGGAACACGTGCCCGAAGCCGTCATCGTCGCCACAGCCCGCTCCCCCATCGGCCGAGCCGGCAAGGGATCGCTCAAGGAGCTTCGCCCCGACGACCTCGCCGCCTCCATGGTGGCCGCGGCGTTGGCAAAGGTGCCCGAGCTCGACGCCGGTGATATCGACGACCTGATGCTGGGCTGTGGCCTGCCGGGTGGCGAACAAGGCTTCAACATGGCGCGCGTCGTTGCGGTGATGCTGGGTTACGACGACCTGCCTGGTACGACGGTGACCCGGTACTGCTCATCGAGTGTGCAGACCTCCCGGATGGCCTTTCACGCGATCAAGGCTGGCGAGGGTGACGTCTTTGTTTCCGCTGGAGTCGAGATGGTCTCGAGGTTCGTGCATGGCAACTCCGACAGCCATCCCGACACCCGCAACCCGCGCTTCGCCGACGCCCGCGAGCGCACCGAGCAGGCAGCGCTGGGCGGCACCGAGCCGTGGCACAACCCCCGCGAGGAGGGGTTGCTACCCGACATCTACACCCCCATGGGGCAGACCGCCGAGAACGTCGCGGCGTCTCGAGGTCTGAGCCGCCAGGAGCTTGACGAGTTCGGGGTGCGCAGCCAGAACCTCGCCGAGAAGGCCCTCGCTGACGGGTTCTGGCAGCGCGAGATCGAGCCCGTCACGCTCCCCGACGGTACGACGGTCAGCGCCGACGACGGGCCTCGAGCTGGCGTCACCTATGAGGCGGTGTCGCAACTGAAGCCCGTCTTCCGCCCCGACGGAGTGGTCACCGCCGGCAACTGCTGTGCGCTCAACGACGGTGCCGCCGCGGTGGTGATCATGAGCGACGCCAAGGCTGCCGAGCTCGGCGTAACCTCGCTGGCGCGGATCGTGTCGACGGGCGTGAGTGCGCTGTCACCGGAGGTCATGGGTCTCGGTCCGGTGGAGGCGTCGAGGCAGGCTCTCGGTCGTGCCGCGATGACGATCGACGACATCGACCTGGTCGAGATCAACGAGGCGTTCGCGGCTCAGGTGGTCCCGTCCTACCAGGACCTCGGCATCGACCTCGACCGCCTCAACGTCAACGGCGGGGCGATCGCGGTCGGTCATCCCTTCGGCATGACCGGCGCCCGGCTGCAGGCCACGATGCTCAACTCCCTGGACTTCCACGACAAGTCGACCGGACTCATCACGATGTGCGTCGGCGGCGGCCAGGGAATGGCCATGATCCTCGAGCGGCTGTAGCGGCTGTAGCGGCTGTAGCGGCTCAGGCCTGGTGAATTGCTTCAACCGCGAGCACGACGTTGACCTGGTCGCCGATCATGACCTTGTCGCCGTCCAACGGGATGTTGAAGGTGACGCCCCACTCCTTGCGGCTGATCGCAGTTGTCGCCTCGAAACCAACGCGACTGTTGCCCCACGGATCTTTCTCCACGCCGAGGAACTCAAGGGTCAGCTCGACCGGCTTGGTGACGTCGTTGATCGTGAGCGCGCCGGTGGCGAACAGGTCATCGCCCTCCTGACGGACGCCTGTCGTCTCGAATGTCATCTTGGGGCTGGTCTCGACGGAGAAGAAGTCAGCGGAGCGAAGGTGGTTGTCGCGGTCCTCGTTGCGGGTGTCGACCGAGCCAAGGTCGATGCTCGCGGAGACGGACGACTCGGGTCTTCGGCGATGAGAAGGCTGCCCTCGAAGTCGCGGAACTGGCCACGCACCTTGCTCATCAGGTGTCGGACGGTGAAGCCGACCTCGGAGTGGTCGGGGTCGATCACCCAGGTGCCCGGAACGAGGCCGGCGAAGTTGGTGTCAGGAACGGTGGAGGTCATGCGGAGCTCCTTAGTAGTTAAGGATTCAACTGTGCGGACAACATATGCCAACACAGTTGAAAACTCAACTATTCCTGAGGTAGCCTGAGAGTTATGAACGACCGGTGGCTCAGCACGGACCAGCAGCGCGCGTGGCGGTCCTACATCGTCGGCACGACGCTGCTCATGGACCACCTGGACCGAGAGCTCCGCGAGAAGCACCAACTGTCACTACCAGAGTACGAGATCATGGTGCGTCTGTCGGAGGCCGAAAGTCGTGCCCTGAGGATGGCGGAGTTGGCTGACTCGGTCAACTTCTCCCGCAGCCGGGTGACCCACACGATCGCCCGCATGGAGCAGGCTGGCCTCGTCGAGCGCCGACAGTGCGCCGACGACGGCAGAGGCGTATTCGCGGTCATGACCGACACCGGCTTCGCCAAGCTCGTCGAAGCGGCACCGGTGCATGTGGAGTCGGTGCGCCGCGCACTCATCGACGGCGCCAGCGAGGAAGACTTGGCAGCCGTCAGACGGGTGTTCTCAACCGTCATCGACGGCTTGCAGGACGGTCGGGTCGATCCGCTGTTGACGGCTGAGCCCACCTCGTCCACCCGCTCTTGACGACACGGTCAGCCAGCCGACTTCTCAGTCGCGGGTGAGCCGCCGGTACGTCACCCGGTGCGGGCGCGCGGCCTCGGCGCCGAGGCGCTCGACCTTGTTGGCCTCGTAGTCGGCGAAGTTGCCCTCGAACCAGAACCACTTCGCCGGGTCTGCCTCGTCGCCTTCCCACGCCAGGATGTGAGTGGCCACCCGGTCGAGGAACCACCTGTCGTGGGAGATCACCACCGCGCACCCGGGGAACTCCAACAGCGCGTCCTCGAGGGACTGCAGCGTCTCGACGTCGAGGTCGTTCGTCGGCTCGTCAAGCAGCAACAAGTTGCCGCCCATCTTGAGCGTGAGCGCCAGATTCAGCCGGTTGCGCTCGCCGCCGGACAGCACTCCGGCCCGCTTCTGCTGGTCGGGACCCTTGAAACCGAACGACGCGATGTAGGCGCGGCTCGGCATCTCGAAGTTGGCGACCTTGATGTGGTCGAGCCCGTCTGAGACGACCTCCCACACGTTCTTCGCCGGGTCGAGGCGGCCACGGCCCTGGTCGACGTAGGAGATCTTCACGGTGTTTCCGACCCGCAGGTCGCCGGTGTCGGCGTCCTCCTCGTCGGTGACCATGCGGAACAGCGTGGTCTTGCCCACCCCGTTCGGTCCGACGACTCCGACGATGCCCGCCCGCGGCAGCCTGAAGGAGAGGTCGTGCATGAGTAGCCGGTTGCCGTACCCCTTGCCGAGGGTGTGCGCCTCCAGCACAACGTCTCCGAGCCGTGGACCGGCTGGGATGTTGATCTCCTGCGGGTCGATCCTTCTGCCCCGCTCCGCCTCGGTCGCCAGCTCCTCATACCGCGCCAGCCGTGACTTGCTCTTCGCCTGCCGCGCCCTGGGGCTGGAGCGCACCCACTCGAGCTCGCGCTCCAAGATTCTTTGCCGCTTGGCGTCCTTGCGTCCCTCGACGACCAGCCGCTCCTTCTTGGTCTGCAGGTACGTCGTGTAGTTGCCCTCGTAGGGGTGCGTCCGGCCGCGGTCGAGCTCGAGAATCCACTGCGCGACGTTGTCGAGGAAGTAGCGGTCGTGGGTGATGGCGAGCACGCAGCCGGGGTAGGACGCGAGGTGCTGCTCGAGCCACTGCACGCTCTCGGCGTCGAGGTGGTTGGTCGGCTCGTCGAGCAGGAGCAAGTCGGGCCGCTGCAGCAACAGCTTGCACAAGGCCACCCGGCGTCGTTCCCCACCGCTCAGCCTGTCGACCGGCTCATCGGGCGGTGGGCAGCGCAAAGCGTCCATGGCCTGCTCGAGCCGGGAGTCCAGGTCCCAAGCATTCGCATGGTCGAGGTCGGTCTGCAGGTCGCCCATCTCGGTGAGCAGCTTGTCGTTGTCGGCGTCGGGGTCGGCGAGCTCTTCGGAGATCTCGTTGTAGCGGTCGAGCTTGCCCTTGACGACAGCGACAGCCTCCTCGACGTTCTCGAGCACTGTCTTGTCCTCGCTCAGCGGCGGCTCCTGGAGCAAGATGCCGACTGTCGCGTCAGGGTCGCGGAGAGCGTCGCCGTTCGACGGCTGCTCCAGGCCCGCCATGATCTTGAA
>JAABUS010009656.1_pt1 | contig 10134 bp, 8 predicted proteins | sample 5560161 | NCBI WGS metagenome assembly JAABUS01 (sample SAMN10711885, study PRJNA513376) | rock metagenome | isolation source: Antarctica rocks | place: Antarctica: Victoria Land, Trio Nunatak nord | collected 2016-01-04
AGCAGTTGTTCCGGTCCGTCGTCGTGCCGGTAGTCTGCGTCCAACCTTGGCCCCTTTGGGTCTCAGGTGGGTGGTTGGTGCGCGAATTCCGGGGTCTGGACTGTCTGGAGAACCTAGCCTGTGACATTGCCCACACCCTCGTCCGAGACCCCGTCATATCAGCCAGGATCAACAAGCTTCGAGCATTCCGGTCCCTCGACAGCAGCCAGCGCGGTAATGACCACTGATTCGGCCAACGGGCTCGATCGGGACCGCGGGAGCCTGGAGGCTCACCAGGACCAGACGGACCTGTCGGCTGAGGTCGCCCGCCGTCGCACCTTCGCCATCATCTCCCATCCCGACGCCGGCAAAACGACGCTGACCGAGAAGTTGCTGCTCTACGGTGGCGCGGTCCAGATGGCGGGCTCGGTGAGCGCGCGCCAGCACCAGCGCCAGACGCAATCGGACTGGATGGACATCGAGAAGGAGCGTGGCATCTCGATCAGTTCCACGATGCTCGCCTTCCCCTACGCCGGGCGCCAGCTCAATCTGCTCGACACCCCCGGTCACCAGGACTTCTCCGAGGATACGTACCGGACGCTGACGGCGGTCGATTCGGCCGTGATGGTGCTGGATGCCGCCCGCGGTATCCAGGCTCAGACGCTCAAGCTGTTCGAGGTCTGTCGCGCTCGCCGGACGCCGATCTTCACCTTCATCAACAAGCTCGACCGTCCGGGTCGTCACCCGCTCGATCTGCTCGATGAGATCGAGCGGGTCCTCGAGCTCAAGACCTACCCGCTCAACTGGCCGATCGGTGATGGCCCGGACTTCAAGGGGGTCTACGACCGGCTGACCGGGGAGATCCATCTCTACGAGCGAACGCAGCGTGGCGCTCGCCGAGCCCCCCTGCGCGTCTCGTCGCTGGACGATCCGGCGCTGGACGACCTCATCGGCGCCCATCGCGCGGTCGCCCTTCGCGACGATCTCGAGCTTCTGGACGCGGTCGGCTGCCATTTCGACCACGATGCGGTGCTCCGGGGCGAGCAGACTCCCGTCTCGTTCGGCAGCGCCCTGACGAACTTCGGCGTCCAGATCTTCCTCGATACCTTCGTCGATCTGGCGCCGCCTCCGTCCGCCGTCGCGACCTCATCGATGATCATCCGGCCGGAAGACGAGGGCTTCAGCGGGTTCGTCTTCAAGGTCCAGGCCAACATGGATCCGCGCCACCGGGATCGGATCGCGTTCCTGCGCGTCGTCTCGGGCAAGTTTTCGCGGGACATGGAAGTCTGGAACCCCCGGCTTCAGAAGAAGCTTCGGATGGCGCGACCGATGCGCCTCTTCGGCAATGACCGGGAAGTCATCGATGAGGCCTACCCCGGCGACGTGGTTGGATTGATCAATCCCGGCCAGTTCAAGATCGGCGACACGATTAGCGAGCAATCGATCGGGTCGTTCGCGCCGCTCCCCCGCTTCCAGGCGGAGCACTTCGCGTTGCTGCGTCACACGCAGGCCGACCGGTACAAGCAATTCCTCAAGGGCCTCTCGCAGATCGAAGAGGAGGGCGCCATCCAGCTGCTCTACCCGATGAGCAGTGGCCGGCGCGAGCCGATCCTGGCCGCCGTCGGGCAGCTCCAGTACGATGTCGTGCGGTATCGTCTCGAATCCGAGTACAACGTCGCGACGGTGCTCGAGCCGCTGAACTATCAGATCGCGCGCTGGGTGACCGGCGACACCGCGGCGATCGCCATCCTTGGCGACGGGCGCGGCCGAATGCGGGCCGAAGATCGGGACGGTCGAACCGTTCTGCTCTTCTCGTCGGAGTGGGATCTCCGGTACGCGGAGGAGAACACCTCCGGCGTGACCTTCTCGACAATCCCGAGCGACGGGAGTTCGACGGAATGAACGTGGGGCCCGGATGACTGATGGTGAGAGTGCCCGCGGCGCATCGGATCGCGGTGGCATCGTGGCTGACGGTCTCGCGGCTGCCATTCCGGCGGCCCTGATCGCGAGTATCCTGAACCGGCAGCTGGACGCCTCGGCTGGCCCGGTCAAGATCGACGCTCGTTCACTCCAGATCGTCGTATCCCCGGACACGATCATGACCATGGTCCAGGCCCTTGGACCCGCCCGCGGGATAACCGTCGCACTCGAGCCCGGTGTGGTCCTCGTTACCGTCGCCGGGCTTCCGCCGCTCCGCGTCGAGATTCCGACCGATGGCCTCCGTCTCACGGTCGATGAGGCCGGGGTTCGGCTGGGTGGCTAGCGCTGGTCCCGAGGGCCAGACGAACACCCGTCCCTCGAATGGCATCGAACTCCGCGGAATCGCCGTGGAGTTCGACCTCAACGCCGCCCGCGTCGCCTTTCCGGTTCGACTACGGAACGTCCAGGTCGTCATCCCGGAGGCCGCGGTCCGAGAACTAGTCTCGGCGGCCGCCAACCGGGCTGGGCTGAAGGCCACCGGGTCACTGGGAGATGGCCAGATCGAACTCGCTGTCAGCGTCTCGCTCCTCAGAGTCCGGGTGGTGTTCGGAGCGACGGTCGATGCCGGCCGTCTGATCCTCACGCCGCGCGGTGGGTTGCCCGGCTGGCTGCTCGGTCAGGCGGCCAACATCGTCAGCCGAACCGAGGGACTCACGATGTATCGCGATGGTCGAATCGCTGTCGATGCGGCCCCGTTGCTTCCGGACGGCATCTCGATCGAGCGTGGCTTCACTGACGTGAGGGTTACGCCCGAATCGATCGTAGCGACCCTGGGCTGAATCCGTGACGACGTGAACGGCGACAGTCGCCTCGGCGTCTCGCGAGTCGGCTGGTCGACATGGCCGTCCGGCCGACGATGAAGGCTAATAGCGAAGCGCGTGGTCCCGGAACTCGACATCGGCCGAGTGGGCCCGGTAGTAGGCGACCTCCGAGCGTCGGACTGCCAGGTACGCCACCATGAGATGTTCCCCGACGGCCGCCCGAAGGACGTCATCCTGTTCGAGTGCATCCAGGGCCTCGCCAAGGCTCGCGGGGAGCGTCACCATCCCGTGAAGGGCGCGCTCGCCGGCGGGCATCAGGGCTGGATCGATCTCGATCGCTGGCGGGACGTCGAGGGAACTGTCCAGCCCGTCGATGCCCGCCGCGATGATGCCACCGAGGGCAAGGTACGGATTGCAGGTGTTGTCGACCGGCCGAACCTCGATATTCGTCGTTCCCTGCTCCCGTCCCCAGTAGGTCGACGGGACCCGCACCGCGGTCTCGCGGTTGTCGAACCCCCAGCCGGCGACGGCACCGGCCCAGGCCCCGGCCCGCAGTCGACGGTACGAGTTGACCGTTGGCGAGAGCAGCGCCAGAAGACCGGGCAGGTGCGCCAAAATGCCGGCGATGAACTGCCTGCCGAGGTCACTGAACGAGCGGTCCGCCTCCGGCTCGAACAGCCGGTTGTCACCAGTCCGGGTATCCCACAGTGAGAGATGGACGTGAGCACCGGACGCGGGCTGATCCACGAACGGAGATGGGGCGAACGTGGCAGCGGAGCCATGCCGGTCGGCAACTGCCCGGATCGTCTCCTTGACGAGCAGATAGGTGTCAGCCGCTCGCAGGGCCGGACCGTGGCGCACCGACAGCTCGTACTGACCCGGCCCGGTCTCGGGCTGCATCAGTTCGACGGGAATGTTCTGGTCGTCCAGCGCGTCCAGGAGGTCGTCGGAGAAGTTGGCCACCGTCTGCATGGCCTGGACGCTATAACCGGGCGCCTGTTCGAGCGGGACGATCGACAGCGCCCCATCGTCCAGCCTCCGCTCACCCAGGTAGTACTCCGTCTCGAACACGGCCTCGACGCTGATGTACCGCTCCTCGGCTTCGTTCAGCACACGTCGCAGCATCGTTCGTGGGCAGCAGTCCCACGGCTTGCGGTCCAGCGTCAGCATGTCGCCAAACAGGATGGCCGTCCGCGGCGCGTACGGGAGGATCGTGAAGCTCGACGGGTCGGGAACAAGCCGGACCTCACCGACCGGTGGCAGGCCGGCGTCGGTCTGGAGCCGGTCCAGGCCGTCGAGGGCGAGGTGCGCCTTGGACAAACCGACACCCTCTATCAACCGGTCCGCCAAGCCGGCCGCGTGAGTGGACTTGCCCCGAAGCAGACCGGCCAGGTCGCAGTACACGAGCCGCGCCAGTCGCAGATCGGCCGCCTCGGTGGTATCGATGATGATGTCGTTGAGCGACGGACGATCCCGGCCGGCGTGCTGATCGATCATCGTCTCGGTCCCCAGACACTACAATGCGGTCGGCCTTTCGGACCGCCAGTCGACGCAGTATCGGGCATCGCGCTGCCACTGGCGACCGGACGGGTTCATCGTCTGGACCGGAGCGAGGCGGATTGCGCTCTCCCGCCGGTCATCGATCCTCGGCGGCGACGGCTCCACCCCTCCGAGGTCCGCGGGAGTTGACAGGATGAAGCGTCGTCGCAGGGCCGCCATCGCGGCCATCGGGATCACGATCGGAGCGAGCAGCGTTATCTCGTCTCCCGGACGGGCCGCCAGCCAGTTCGACGCCACGCCTCAGCCAGTCGAGTGCACGGTTGCGCCGCTGCCAATGCCGATCTGGAATGGCGTCGAGATCGCCGAGCCGACCGCGCCCGTGTCAATCGCTGGTCCGTTCGTTCCGCCAACCGGCAAACCGGTCGACGACGCGACGCGTTCGTCCGTCAGGTCGACGATCGCCGAGTCCATCGCCTGCCAGAATGCCGGCGACCTTGCGCGGACGCTGGCCCTCTTCACGCCTGATGCGGTTCGGGGGTTCTTCTCGGGGCCGCGTGGGTTCGACGCCAACGCGGTCGAGGCGACCATCGCGGCCGGACCCGTTCCGGCCGAAACCGATCGAGTCGTCGAGCTCTCCGTGATCGCGGACGTCGTGCTGCTCGGCGACGGACGAGTCGGGGCGACCGTCACGACGGCGGTCGAGGACCAGACGTACGTCGACTTCCTGTTCCTCGCTCAGGGCAGCACTCCGGATGGCGGCTCGCGCTGGCTGATCGACGGCTCGGTCGCGATCGATTCGCAGACGCAGGTCGAGGGTGGCGCGACGGAGATTCCCTGACAGCTCTCGATTCGAGCCGGGGATCTCCAGGACACTCGAGTGGGTAGAGACACACGCGTGAAGGCCGCCGGCTCGTCGAGAAGAACTTGGCGATCACCCTCCCCGCGGCACAACGGCTGAACCGGTCGGCATTGGATTTTGCTCGCGGTCGCCGCGACCCGTCATCGGGACACGGCGCTCGCTCCGCTGGCCTTGCTCGCGGCGCGACCGTGCCGGCAGGGGCGATACCGCGCAGCGGTCCCGATAATAGGGGGCCAATCCGCTCTCGAATCCCTCCTGGGAATAATGACTCCCGAGCGTCGCCCGACAGGCCCTGGCACGGCGGCGAAGGCGGCCACGAGCGATCGACTCGACCGCCATTGAGAGCAAGGACGTGCTCTGACGGGCCGCTAAAGCAGTTTCACAGGAACTTCCCGGCCCTGAAATCGCCTGCTGCTCCCTTCTCTGGGCACCGGTGAGGCGAAGACGCTCCAGCGGCTGAGCGATCCGGTGAGCCGGCGGGTGCCCTCTGGGCGCGACTGGGGATGGGGTCTGGCTTCGCCATCAGGCAGTTGCCTTGCAACCCGCGCTAGACGACGGCCATTGATGAGCCTGTTTCGGAGGAAGCGGTCGCCTGATCGCCGCTGTCGACCGTCGTGCCACGTCCTTGGTAAGCCCCACGGATCAACCGGCGAATCTCGGCGACCGTATCGGCATCATGGAACCGACCGGGCAACCAGAGTTCGAGTCGCCGGACGCCGCCAATGCTCTTGAGCCGGATCCGGCCGCGCCGAACGGTCAGGCCGCTGAACTCGGTCCAGCGCCGGAAGGTCAGGGCGCCAACCGCGACCCCCTCGGTTGTGATCGTGTAGCGGGCAGGAACCAGAACACTGAGGACGAGCACGACCAGCGGGACGACGGGCACCCAGAACGGAAGCGAACCAAGGAGCTCGTTAGCAGCGATGGCCACGGATAGCAGCGTCAGGGGAAACGCCTGGTTGGAGAGGCGGGCCACGAAGGGCATCCTGAGCGTACGGAGCGGAGTGCCCTGGGGGCGGGGCCGCCACGGCGACCAGACCCGGAAGACAGCGGCGACGACCGCAATGACGATGAACAGGACGATGATCATGGGGTCGCCCCCTTTCCGCCCGGCAACCGGGAACTCACCGGACGTGCCCGGATTCGACCCAGATCGACACTTCGGCACAGGGATTGCCATTGAATCCGATTATTCCACCCTCACCCCGGCCATAACGCTCCGAAGTCCCAAACGAGTGGTACCACTGCCGAGAAGTCGTCAGGCCGTGATCGCGGGAGACCCGGAGTAAAGCCAGCGACGGCCCGGGCGACGCAAGACGAGGGCCTCAAGCATTTCGTTCCGTCGCTGCCCATTCGTTCGACCGTCCATCGTGGCGAGAGCTCCGTCGTCGATGAGAGACCTCTCCGCGAAAAACGCTACCGTGCCGGACTGGCCGCCTGGTGCAGGCTACCGATTCGGCACGGTGGCAGTCGGGGCGAATGAGGAGCAGTTAGGCCGTCTGCCCGACGGAGGTGTCGAGCGGTTTCACGGATGGGACCGGGGCGGTCCGTGGCCGACGAGGCGTGCCGGGCGCGGCCATCATCGCGACGAGAACGGCGAGGAACAGGATGAGGGCGATCGTCTCGATCATGGTGTGATCCTTTCGAGGTCGATGAGACCAAACGCAGGAAGCAGTGGAAAGAGGGGGCGAACCCGGTCAGTTCCGGGTCCGCCCTGAACGAGCTAGTCGGCCAGGTTGTAGCCGAACTCGCCGTGCACCGACTCGTCGAGGCCAACGGATTCCTCCGGCTCGGTGACCCGAAGACCGATGGTCAGGTCGATCGCCTTGAGGATGATGAACGTTGCAACGCCCGAGAAGGCACCGACCGATACGATCGCGATGATCTGTGTCCAGAGCTGGCCAGGGTTTCCGTCGAAGACGCCGCTGTAAGCATTGACGGAACTCGTCGCGAATAGGCCCGTCGCGAGCGCGCCCCAGATCCCGCCGATGCCATGGACGGCGAAGACGTCCAACGCGTCGTCGACCTTGAGGATGTTCTTGACGAAGCCAAGGCCGAAGTAGCAGAGGACGCCGGCCCCGAAGCCGATGACGATGGCCGAGGCTGGGGTCACGAAGCCGGCGGCGGGGGTGATACCGACCAGCCCAGCCACGGCGCCGGCGGCGCCGGCCAGGACGCTCGGCTTGCCCTCGCGAAGCCACTGGGCGGCAACCCAGCTGATCGCACCCATCGCCGCCGCGACGTTGGTCACGACGAAGGCATTGGCGGCCAGATTGTTCGCGGCCCATGCGCTGCCAGCGTTGAAGCCGAACCAGCCGAACCACAGGAAGGAGGCTCCGAGCACGGTGTAGGTCAGATTGTGCGGCTTGGCCTCCTGCTTCCCGAAGCTGACACGATGACCGACAAGGACCGCCGCCACTACGGCTGCCACGCCGGAAGAGATGTGAACCACAGTACCCCCGGCATAGTCGAGTGCGCCGCGACCGTAAAGCCAGCCATCCGGGGACCAGACCCAGTGGCAGATCGGCGAGTAGACGAAGGTCGACCAGATCAGGGTAAAGATGACCAGGGCCTTGAACTTCAACCGCTCGGCAAAAGCTCCCGTAATCAGTGCCGTGGTGATAGCGGCGAACATTCCTTGATACACCGCCCAAAGCGAATCGGGGATTCCTAGTCCAGAGATTGGTGATTCCTGGTTGGCGGTGACGCCGTTGAAGCCAAACCAGTCGAGGTTGCCAATCACACCTCCTATGTCACCGCTAAAGGCAAGTGAGTAGCCCCAGAGCACCCACTGAACACTGACGATCGCCAGGACGGTGAAGCTGTGCATGATCGTCGTCAGCACGTTCTCGCGGCGGACCAGGCCGGAGTAGAAGAAGCCGAGTGCCGGCGTCATCAGCATGACCAGTGCGGCAGACATCAGAACCCAGGCGGTGTTGCCAGTGTTCAGCCATTCCGTGTCCATCGAACTGATCCCCCTCGCACCCTGCCGCACCGACGGCAAAGCCCATCGCACCGGGCAACGACCCCGCGTCGTGCCCTCGTTCGCCCACCGCTTCCTCGCCCCGTTGAAGTGACACAACACTACCCAGCCAGGGAATCCCGCTGTAGATGCAGGCTGTCCAAATCCCTCAGCGTTTGTGGTGCCGAATGCCCTGTTTGTTCAGGTCGAAGCGGGGGTCGGCGAAACCCCTCGCGGTGGTTGGCGGATGGACCAACCCGGACTCGAGCCATTTTGGGCCGCCTGCCCAGAAGCTCCGGCGATCGCGACGCCGAGTGCACGGCTCGCCCATCGTTCGGTCGTTCTCGATCATCGAGGAACGGGACCTGGCTCCCCGCCCGTTGTCGCGGCGAGCGCCGCGATCCAGGGGCGACGTAACAGTCCTCCTGAAACGGCGTCTTCAGGTCGATGAGTCAGGCAGGACCCGGCGGGCGTCCGTGCGGACCCCTTCGAGATCGGACGGCTCGGGGCGCGATGGTAAGATACGCCGGCTCTACCGCCCCTGGCGCCCCGGCCCGGAAACCGATCCTGACGACTTCGGTCGGCCCGGTGCCTGGCCTGGCGGCCGCCCAGAACTGAACATCGTCTAGCTGCGTACCAAGGAGTGACGGTGGCTCAGGAGATACCGGCTATTGGAGGCACCACCTCGGTGCTGGATCCCGCGGGCGGCCTGGCACGCCGGGCTCGATCCGAGCAGCCGATGGAGCGGATTGCGATCCCAAGCGTCGCCACCCGTTCGCGGCTGGCGCGGGTCACCGTCGAGCAACTGGCCTGGGGTTTCCTGATCGTGCTGGCTGGCCTCTCCCGCTTCTGGGATCTCTCCTACCGCGCCCTGATGCACGATGAATCGATCCACACCTATTACCCATGGCTGCTCTACCGTGGCGATGGCTATACGCACGACCCGCTCTCCCACGGCCCCTTCCTGTTTCACGCCAACGCCCTCGTTTACTTCCTGTTCGGCGACACCGACGCCTCGTCGCGGTTCGTTCCCGCCCTCGCCGGGATGCTCCTGGTCTTCGCGCCGTGGCTCCTGCGCGGTCCGCACCATCTCGGCCGAATCGGCGCCCTGGCGGCTGGCACGTTCTTCCTCGTGTCGCCGGCGCTGCTCTACTACACCCGCTTCATCCGGCACGATCCCTATACCGTCGTCGGGACCATCTTCCTGCTAATCGCCATCTTCCGGTTCATCGAACGTCCGCAGCGCCGCTGGCTGATCCTCGGCGGTGCGATGCTGGGCTTCCTCTATACCAACCATGAGATCGTCTTCGCGCTGGCGGCGCTGTTCGCCGGACTGCTGGCCCTCGCGCTGCTCGCCGGTCAGCTCCGGCCCCTGATCCCGGTGATTGTCGGTGGCGGCGTGCTTGGCGTGGTCGTCCTGCTGATCCACCGTTCGAGCCCGGGCAGCCTCGGCGGCGCGCTCCCGGCGATTCCCTGGGACAGCTCCGGCCCGCCCTCCAGGCAGCCGACGCCAGCCAATCAGCGCCAGTTCTACGTCGACCTGATCACGCATCCTCTCGTCCTGAGCATGTTGGGGGTCCTGCTCCTGATGGTGATCGCGGCCTGGCTGGTGCTGCGGCGCCTGACGTTGCCCGAGGCCCACGAGACGGACATCGACGGATACCGCCATGGGTGGGTCGAGGTCCGCTTCAGGGACGCCAGGCCCGGCAGTATCGGCGCGGCCTTTCGCAATGCCTGGCGAGACAAGATCGGTCTCCAGATTGCCGCCCTGCTGGCGGTGGCGATCATCGCGACTCTCTTTACGACGTTCTTCACCAACCTCGGCGGACTAGCGACGGGCACCTTCGCCACGGATGGGACGCTGCTCTACTGGCTGGGTCAGCAGGGCGTCCAACGCGGTGAACAGCCCTGGTTCTACTTCCTCGTGATGGCGCCGCAGTACGAACTCGTCGCGATCGGGCTTGGTCTGCCGGCGATCGCGCTCACACTCTGGCGTGGACTCGGCGTGCTCGTCCGGCGCCGGACGTGGGACGCCACGCTGACCTTCCGGCTCTTCCTCGTCGGGTGGGCCATCGGGATCACGCTGGCGCTGTCGT
>JAABUS010009657.1_pt1 | contig 10133 bp, 9 predicted proteins | sample 5560161 | NCBI WGS metagenome assembly JAABUS01 (sample SAMN10711885, study PRJNA513376) | rock metagenome | isolation source: Antarctica rocks | place: Antarctica: Victoria Land, Trio Nunatak nord | collected 2016-01-04
AGCGTGCGATGCACAGGCGCTGCTGCTGGCCGCCCGACATACCGAACGCGTTGGTCTTCATGCGGTCCTTGACCTCGTCCCACAGCGCCCCGCGGCGCAGGGCCCGCTCGACGATCTCGTCCATGTCGCCCTTCATCCCGAGCACGCGCGGGCCGAAGGCGATGTTGTCGTAGATCGACTTGGGAAACGGGTTGGGCTTCTGGAAGACCATGCCGATGCGCTTGCGCACCTGGACGGGATCGACCTCGGGGCCGTAGAGGTTGGATCCGTGGTAGTTGACCTCCCCGCTCACGGTTGCGCTGGGGATCAGGTCGTTCATCCGGTTCAGGCAGCGGATGAGCGTGCTCTTCCCGCACCCCGAGGGCCCGATGAGCGCGGTGATCTCGTGCTCGTAGATCGGGAAGGAGATCTCGCGCACCGCCGGCTTGGAGCCATAGTGGACGCCCACGGACTTCAGCTCGAAGACCGCGGAGCGGTCGCGCCGGGCGATGTGGGGAGCGCCCGGGGCGGTCGCGCGCGCGGCGACGTCGGCCACGCTGGACTCGTCCTCGGCTCCGCTGGGCCCGGGGGTCTCGCCGACGGCTTCGTCGGTCCGCCGCTCGCCGGGCTCGGTCATGCGTTCCACTCTAGACGTCCTTCTGCCCGGGGGCGTGCAACGCGGTCACCACTTCTGCTCGTAGCGATTGCGCAGCCAGATGGCGACGCTGTTCATCAGGACGATGAGGATCATGAGGACGAGGATCCCGCCCGCGGCGAGCGCCTTGAACTCATCCTGGGAGTCCGTGCTCCACACGAATATCTGGATCGGCAGGGCGGTGAACTCCGAGAAGAGGCCGCTGGGATTGAAGGCCACGAAGCCGGCCGCGCCGATCACCAGCAGCGGCGCGGTCTCCCCGGCCGCGCGCGAGAGTGCGAGGATGACCCCGGTCGCCACGCCCGGGATCGACGCGGGGAGCACCTGCTTGTAGATCGTCTGCCACTTGGTGGCACCCAGGGCCATGGAGCCCTCGCGGATGGAGGGCGGCACAGCGCGGATCGCCTCGCGCCCCGCGATGATCACCACGGGGAGCACGAGGAGGCCGAGGGTGAGCCCGCCGGCGAGGATGACCCGCCCGAGGCTGAGCGGGCCGCGCACCAGGAAGGCGAGCCCCAGGAGGCCGTAGACCACCGACGGGACCGCCGCGAGGTTCTGGATGTTGACCTCGATCAGGCGGTTCCACCAGCGATCGTGGTCGGCGTACTCCTCGAGGTAGATCGCGGTGGCGACCCCCACGGGCACGATGAAGGCGGTGCACACCCCCATCAGCCAGACGGTCCCCCACAGCGCCGAGGCAAGCCCCGAGCTGTCGATCCTCGTCTGCAGGCGCGAGGGCGCGCTGGTGAGGAAGTCGAGGCTCAGCTTGCCGCCGCCGTCGCGGATGACGTCGAAGAACAGCGTCCCGAGGAGGACCGCCGAGATCAGCACACAGAAGATCAGGAGCGCGCGGAACGCGCCGTCCTTCAAGCGCTGGGAGAACTCAGCGGGCGCGACGGCCAAGCCGGTCCGCGCCGGAAGCGCGTCGGAGGTGGCGCCGGGGGGAGGAGGCGGAGGCGGAGGGCTCACTCGTAGACCTGCCGGAAGCGGCGGACGAAGCGGATCGCTACGAGGTTCATGAGCAGGGTGATCACGAAGAGCGTGATGCCGACCGCGAAGACGGTCTTGTAGACCGCGCTGCCGGTCGGGATGTCGCCGCGCGCGGTGGCGCCGATGTAGGTGGTCATAGTCTCGTAGCCGGGCCGCGGGTCGATCCCCGTGGCGGGCTTCAGGCCGGCGACGAGGAGGACGATCATCGTCTCGCCGATCGCACGCGAGGCGCCGAGGACGATGGCCGCGACGACCCCGGAGAGCGCTGCGGGAAAGACGACGCGCAGCGAGACCTGGATCTTCGAGGCGCCCAGGCCGTAGGCCCCCTCGCGCAGCGACTGCGGGACGGCGCTGAGCCCGTCCTCGGAGACCGAGGCGATGGTGGGGACGACCATGAAGCCCATGATCACGCCGGCCGACAGCGCGCTGAAGGTCCCCACGTTGACGTTGAGAAGCCCCTTGAGCACCTCGGGGGTGAAGAAGGTCAGTGCGAAGAATCCGAAGACGATGGTCGGGACGCCGGCCAGCAGCTCGATGACGGGCTTGACCGCGCGGCGCACGCGGGGGCGCGCGTATTCGCTGAGGTAGAGGGCGGTCGCAAGCCCGAGCGGGATCGCCACCAGGAGCGCGATCCCCGTGACGAGCAGCGTCCCGTTGATCAGCGGCCATACGCCGTACTTCTGGCTGATGCGCGGGTCCCAGGTCCCCCCGAAGAGGAACTCGAAGATCCCGGCCTCGTCGGTGAAGAAGGTGAGCGCCGGAAGCAGGAGCGAGATCAGGATCCCGACCGTCGTCAGGACCGAGAGGACCGCCGCCACCACGAGCAGGGCGCGGATGACCTGCTCGCCGCGGCGCGGCGGGTAGGCGAGGCTCGCCGCCCCCGACGCCGAGAAGGCGCCGGGGGCGGTCACGACTTCCGGGGGAGCCATGCGCCCGAGCCTCGAGACCAGCGGCCGGCTAGCCGGCCTTGGTCTCGGCCTCCTTGAGAGCCGCCTCGCCCTTGGTGGCCTGCTCGGGAGTCATTCCGACGACCTGGGCCTCCTTCGCGATGTCCGCCTGGTTGGCCACGACGAAGTCCATGAAGGCCTTCACCTCGGGCCGGGCGAGCGACTTCTCGCTCGGGTACATGAACAGCGGGCGCGAGAGCGGCGTGTAGGAGCCGTCCTGGATCGTCTTGGCGCTCGGCTTCACGCAGTCGGCCTCGGTCTCCCCGACGCCGACCAGGTTGAGCTTGTCCATGGACTGCTCGTAGTAGGAGAAGCCCAGGTACCCCAGGCCGCCCGGCGAGCCGGAGACCCCCTCGACGATCACGTTGTCGTCCTCGGAGGGCTCGTAGTCCGAGCGCGACTGGCCCTCTTCGCCGTTGATCTTGTCGGTGAAGAAGTCGAATGTGCCCGAGTCGGTGCCGGGCCCGAAGAGCTGCGCGGGCGTCTTGGGCAGCTTCGGATCGATCTCGTCGTAGCTCTTGATCTTCGAGCCCTTGTCCCACAGCATCTTGAGCTGGTCGACGGTCATGCAGTCGACCATGAGGCTCTTGTTGGTGATGACGGCGATCCCGTCGTTGGCGACCTGGACCTCCTGATAGGCGACGTTGCCCTTCTTGCAGATCGGGGCCTCCTCGTCGGGCTTGATCGGCCTGGAGGCGTCGGAGATGTCGGTCTCGCCGGCGCAGAACTTCTCGAAGCCGCCGCCGGTGCCCGACGACCCGACGGTGATCTTGACGTCGGGGTTGTCCTCGTTGAACAGCTCGGCCGCGGCCTGCGCGAAGGGCAGGACGGTGCTCGAGCCGTCGATGGCGATCTTGCCGGAGAGGTCCTTGGCCCCGCCGCCGCCGCCACTGTCCTTGTCGTCACCGCACGCGGCGGCGCCCAGCGACAGCGCCCCGAAGAGCAGCAGCGCGAGCGAGAGACGCGATGTCCTCACACTAGCTCCCTTGTTTGAAGTGTTGCGAACAGCGGCGAGGCTTCCAGGTGGCGCCGCGCAGTCTGTTACCGAGTTGTGCCGTCCGTGTGAAATCGTTGTGAAGGCTCGGCGGAGAAGCGGTAGCCGAAGCCCACGTGGGTGTGGATGAAGCGCCATTCGGGGAGCGCCGCCTCGAGCTTGTCGCGCAGCTTGTGGACGTAGACGTCGACGGAGCGGTCCCCCGCGCGCATCTCCGCCCCCCACACCACCGCGTAGAGGGCCTCGCGCGCGACGATGCGCTCCGCCCGGCGCGCAAGCTCGACGAGCAGCCCGAACTCGGTCACCGAGAGGTTCAGGGGACGTCCGTTGGCCAGGACCAGGCTCTCAGCCGGCCGCACTTCCAGCCGACCGGCCTGGAGCACTTCCCCGTCGTGCGCTGCCTCCATGGCCGATCACCCTCGCGCGCGGGCGCCCGGGCGTCGTTATCCCCGCGTGAAGCACATGTGAAACGGCTGTGAACGATCGCTGCCCGGTGTCGGCCGCGCCGGCCGCCGGGTTTAGGGTGGTCGCATGCCGTGGCCCAGGCGCTCGCAGGACACCGACCCCGGGCTGCTCGAGCTCTTCGAGGAGTCCGGCCGCAACGTCGAGCGATCATGCCTCCTGCTGCGCGACCTGCTCTCCGACTACCCCGAGCACCCCGAGCTGACCAGCGCGCTGGTCGAGTGCGAGCACGAGGGCGACCGGATAACCCACGACATCATCCATCGGCTCAACGGCTCGGGCCGCGGACGGCTGCGCGGCGACCCCGCCGATTGGCACGCGCTCGCGACCGCACTCGACGACATCGTCGACTACGCGGAGGAGACCGGAGCCGCCCTCGGGCTCTACAAGGTCGAGGCGCCCATGGAGCAGGCCATCGGGCTCGCCGAAGTGCTCGCCGGGTCGGGCGAGCAGGTGGCCCGGGCGCTGCGATCCATGGGCGGCGGAGCCGACCTGGCCTCCCACCTCGTAGAGATCCACCGCCTCGAGAACGAGGGCGATCGCCTCATGCGCGACGGGGTCGCCTCGCTCTTCGCGACCGGGATCGACCCGATGATCGTCATTCGCTGGAAGGACATCTTCGACACCCTCGAGCAGGCGGTCGACGCCTGCGAGACGGTGGCCCACATCCTCGAGGGCCTCGAGCTCAAGCGCCGCAGCAACCGTTGACCCACTCCTCGCCCGCGCCGCCGAGCAGCTGCGCGGTCACGGTCGCCAGGCCGGGCGCCTCGGGGCGATGCGGGGGGTGGACCTCGAGCTGGAGCGGGGCGTCGTGGCCGAGGAGAACCGGCGCGACGGTCTCCCACGGGACCGTCCCCGTCCCGGGCGGGAGATGGAGGTCGAGGCGAAGCGGGTCGACCGTCGCGGGGGCGGAGCCGTGCTCCCGACTACCGAAGTTGTCGTGCAGGTGAAAGAGGGCGACCGCGGGCGCGGCCTCGTCAATGGTCTCCAGCGCGCCGACGATGTGCGCGTGGCCGACGTCGAAGCACATGCGCACCGCGTCCGAGCCGACGCGCTCGACGAGGTCGACCATGACCCTCGGGTCGTAGGAAACCCGCTGCTCGCCGCCGAACACGGGCGCGAGGTTCTCGACGGCCAGCGTGACGCCGAGCCCCTCCGCCAGCCGGCCGGCCCGGCGCAGGCCGCGCTCCTCCTCGCGAGTCGGCGCCCCGGCCGGGAGGTTGGCTGCGTGGAGGACGATCAGCTCGGCCCGTACGCGCGATGCGTAGTCGAGCAGCGCGGCCAGCGGGCGGGCGTCGGCCGCGAGCAGGTCATCGGGCGCGTGGAGCACGAGGCGCAGGGCTCCGACGTCGAGCGCGGCGCGCAGCGCGGCGGCGTGCCGAGCGGCCTCGGACCCGGTCAGCGTCGCCCGCGGCGGCGAGTGGACCTGGACCCAGCCGTACCCGGCGGCCTCGAAGGACTTCAGGCTCGCGGCGGTGGGCCACCACCCGGCCGGGACGTTGAGCCCGAGGCGACCGTCGAGCGGGCGCTCGACCGAGAGCGGTGCGAGAGCGACCCCGGTGGTCTGAGCCATGGAGGAAGGGTGGCCGGCGCCGGGCGGGGCGGTGTGAAAAGGCGGTGATGCCTCCTCACGCCGGAACGAGTACCAGTCAGGCAAGCGCCTCGTAGCGCTCGTAGAGCTCCTCCACCGCGCGCCTGGCTTCGGCGTGCCGTGCCGTGGAGCCGGCCGCGGCCTCGGGATCGGCCCACGCTCCGGGATCGGCGAGCTCGTCCTCGAGGGTGGCCAGTGCGGCCTCGGCCGCGGCGATCCGTCCCTCGAGCGCCTCCCGCCGAGCGAGCTGGTTCTTGGAGGGAGCGGCGGGCCTGCCGCCGTCGGGCTTCCGAGCGCTCCTCCCGGCTCCTGCGGCCCCCTTCCCCGCCCCGCGTGCGGCCCCCTTTCCCGGGGCGCCCGCGGCTCGCTTTCCCGCGCCGTCGGCGGCTCCTTCGCCCGCACCGTTCGCATGACCGGCGGCGCGCGCCTCGCGGGCGCGCAGGTACTCCGCCCATCCGCCCATGTAGTTGTGAAGCGTCCCGTCCTCGACCGCGACGGTCCGCGTACCGACCGCGTCGAGCAGGGCGCGGTCGTGGGAGACGAGCAGGACCGAGCCGCCGAAGGCCTGCAGCGCCGCCTCGAGCGCCTCGCGGGCGTGGAGATCGAGGTGGTTGGTCGGCTCGTCGAGGATGAGCACGTTGGCCTCGGAGTGGACGAGGACGGCGAGCGCGAGGCGCCGGCGCTCGCCCCCCGAGAGCGCGTTGAGCGGCTTGTCGGCCTCCTCGCCGGAGAACAGGAAGCGACCGAGCAGCGCCCGCGCCTTGCCCGGGGTCAAGCCGGTCGCCCGCTGGGCGGCGGCGAGGACCGTGCCCTCGGAGCCAAGCTCGTCGGCGTGCTGGGAGAGGTAGGCCAGCTCGACGTTGTGGCCGCGGCGCAGCTTTCCGGCGGCGGGCTCCCGCCGGCCCGACAGGGTCTCGAGGAGGGTCGTCTTGCCGCTTCCGTTGGCCCCGACCAGCGAGACGTGCTCGCCGCGCTCGAGCCACAGCTCGGCGTCGTGCAGGAGCGGCTTGGAGCCCGCCTCGATGCTCGCGCCCTCGAGCTCGAAGATCACCCGCCCGCTGCGCTTCGCCGGGGCGAAGGCGAACTCCAGGTCGCCCTCGCGGCGCAGGGGCGCATCGGCGTCCTCGCGGTCGAGCTTGTCGAGGCGCTTGACGCGCGACTGCGCCTGCCGCGCGCGGGTTCCCGCCTTGAAGCGGGTGACGAAGCGCTCGAGCCGCTCGATCTCGGCGGCCTGGCGCTCGGCGGCGCGGCCGGCGGCGAGCTCGCGGAGGGCCTTCTCCCGGCGCCACGCGTGCCAGGTGCCCGCGAAGAAGCGAGAGCGCCCGCCCTCGAGCTCGAGCACGGCGGTTCCGACCGCTTCGAGGAACCAGCGGTCGTGGGCGACGAGGACGATCGCGGCGTCGAGCTCGGTCAGACGCTGCTCGAGCCACTCCAGCGAGGCGATGTCGAGGTGGTTGGTGGGCTCGTCGAGAAGCAGGAGGTCGGGGTCGGAGGCCAGCGCTCGGGCCAGCGAAGCCCGCGTCAGCTCACCGCCCGAGAACGTGCGCAGCTCGCGGTCGAGGTCTGCGTCGCCGAAGCCCAGGCCGCGAACCTGGGCGGTGGCGCGGTCGCGCCAGGCGTAGCCGCCGGCGTGCTCGAGCCGGGCCTGGGCCGCGCCGTAGCGGTCGAGGGTCGCCGCGGCGGCGTCGCCCTGGGCCATCGCGCTCTCGAGCCCCGCGAGCTCTGACTCGATCGCGACGAGCTCCGTGCACCCGGAGAGGATGTAGTCGCGCAGTTCCAGGTCGCGCTCGCGCGGGGGCCGCTGGTCGTGGAGCGCCACCCGCGCACCCTTCTGGACGGTGAGCTGACCGCCGTCGATCCCGGCCTCGCCCGCGAGCATGCGCAGCAGCGTCGTCTTGCCGGCGCCGTTGCGACCGGCGAGCGTCAGCCGGTCCCTGCGCTCGAGCTTGAGCGAGACCCCGCGCAGGAGCGGAGCCCCCGCGACGTCCTTGGCAAGGTCGGATGCGATGAGAACGGCCACGCGACGATGGTAGGCGCCGGCCCGGGATACCTCCCCAACGCTTCGAGTTGCGGTGTTATCCAGATCTTCTCCACTCGGTCACTGCGCCTTCACCGGCCGGCACCCGGCGCGGCAATAGCGTCGCGCCGATGCAGACGAGCACGCCCGTCCCCGACGGGACGACCCTGCCCATCGAGCTAGCCCCCGCGACCGACATCCTGCGTATCGGCAACCTCGAGGTCCGCCCCCACGAGTACCAGCTGCTCGCCGACGGGGTGCGGGTCGGCCTCACCGTCCGCGAGTTCCAGACGTTCTTCGTGCTCGCCGAACGGCGCGACCGCGTCGTTCCCCGCCACGTCATCTACGAGCTCGTGTGGGGCGACCAGATGACCCACCGCAACCGCTCCGTCGACGTGTTCGTACGCAAGGTCCGCGGCAAGCTCGCCCACGCCGCTCCCGACTGGGCCTACGTCCACACGCACTTCGGGATCGGCTACCGGCTGTCTCCCGAGCGCGCCCGGCCGCAGTAGGAGCCCCGCCAGGCTCAACCTCGCAAGGCCCCAGGCGGAGCCTCCTGCCATGGTTGGCTCATGCCCGACGGGCAGCTCCTCCTCGTCGTCGGCGCTCTGCTCGCCGCTGGGCTCGTGGCCTCGATGGTCGCGGGCCGTGTGCGCGTGCCCGCGCTCGTGCTGTTCCTGGGGGTCGGGATGGCCATCGGCTCCGACGGGACCGGGTGGATCGCATTCGACGACTACGAGCTGGCTCGGACCGTTGGCACGGTCGCCCTTGCGCTGATCCTCTTCGAGGGCGGCCTGGCGGCGGGCTTTCCCGAGATCCGACCGGTCCTCGCGCCGGCGCTCTCGCTGGCGATCGGCGGCACGGTGGCGACGGCGGTCCTGACCGGTCTGGCCGCCGTGCTGCTGTTCGACTTCTCGACGCTCGAAGGGATGCTGCTCGGCTCGATCCTCGCCGGGACCGACGCGGCGGCGATCTTCGCCGCCCTGCGCACCTCGACGCTGCGACGGCGCCTCGCCCGGACCCTGGAGGGGGAATCGGGGCTCAACGACCCGGTCGCCGTCCTGCTGGTGCTCGGCTTCGTCGAGTGGCTCACCCGACCCGACTACGGCGTCGTCGACATGCTCGCCCTCTTCGCCCGCGAGCTCGCCATCGGTGCCGCGGTCGGGCTCGCCGTCGGGGCGCTGGCCGCCGAGGGCTTCCGGCGGGCGCGGCTCGTCTCCCCCGGGCTGTTCCCGGTCGCATCGCTGGCCACCGTGGCGCTCGCGTTCGGGGGCGCCGACGTCCTCCACGGCTCGGGCTTCCTGGCCGCCTACCTCGCCGGCCTGTGGCTCGGGAGCGCGACCATCCCGGGAAAGCGAGCGCTGACGACGTTTCACGAGGGCGTGGGATGGGTGGCGCAGATCGTCATGTTCCTCACCCTCGGCCTGCTCGTCTTCCCCTCGCAGCTCGACGACGTCGTGCTTGAGGGCACCGTCCTCGCCCTGGTGACCGCGGTGCTCGCCCGGCCAATCGCCGCGGCGCTGGCGACGGCGCCCTTCCGCTTCTCGGCGGGGGACCGACTGGTGCTGGGCTGGGCCGGCCTGCGCGGAGCGGTCCCGGTCGTCCTGGCGACCTTCCCGGTGATCGAAGGCATTCCGGGATCGCTGGAGTTCTTCAACATCGTCTTCTTCGTCGTCGTCCTCTCGACCCTCGCGCAGGGCACGACCTTCGAGCCCCTCGCGCGAGCGCTGGGGGTGACCACGAAGGCGTCCGCACTCCCCGAGCTGCTCACCGAGACCGGGACCGTCAGCAAGCTCGGCGCGGAGGTCGTCGAGTATGCCGTCGGCGAGACGGACGCTGTGGCGGGGGCGCGGATTCGCGACCTCGACCTCCCGCGCGAGGCGCTGGTCAACGTCATCGTCCGGGGCGAGGAGGCGATCCCGCCGCGCGGCTCGACGCGCCTGGAGGCCGGCGACGAGCTCCACGTCCTCGTCCGCCAGGAGGCGGCAGCGCAGCTGCCCCCGCTCCTCGAGCGCTGGCGCAACGGTCCGATCGGCCCACCTCCCCGGCCGCCGCGCCCGCCCCGCTCGCGCCCTCCCATCTTCACCATGCGGCCGTGGAGCGAGGCAGACGGGCTCCCCGATCGCCCGGACAAGGTTCTCGACGCGGCGGTGGTCGAGCAGCTTCGCACCCGCCGCGACGCCCCCGGCGCACTGGTCCTACTCACCGACGGGCGCGTGGCGGCGTGCGGTCCGACGCTCGCCGTCGGCGGTCGGGAGCAGCTCACCGACTACGCGCGGCGTCGGCTGCGCCGCACGGAAGACGAGCGCGAGCGCGCTTGGTGGGAGGAGGTGATCGGCGCGCTCGCAGTGTGAGCGAGGTGGTCCAAGTGCGCTCAAGAACGTCGAGGCGGCGGAAGCTGCGGGCGCGCCGATCGCCGAGTTCGTGAACGCGAAGGCAGAACGGTTCGCGGCGCTACGGGAGCCGCTCGAGCTCTCCTACGACGACTTCATCCGCAC
>JAABUS010009658.1_pt1 | contig 10133 bp, 7 predicted proteins | sample 5560161 | NCBI WGS metagenome assembly JAABUS01 (sample SAMN10711885, study PRJNA513376) | rock metagenome | isolation source: Antarctica rocks | place: Antarctica: Victoria Land, Trio Nunatak nord | collected 2016-01-04
CATTCTTCATATAGAGGCCACGAGGGCGACGAACTGCCCCCCCCCCCCCGAATCTTTGACCGCGGCTTTGGGAATGACCGGTGGTCTCCCGCGAGTTAGCGGGGTTCGTGTCGTCCGGGGCGCTTCCTTCAGGTCAGCCGGGGAGTTGCAGCGAGCGTCGCGGCGAGTTGGGCGATGTCGTGGAGCGAGTTGTAGGTGATGCGCAGCTCGGCCTTGTCGTCGCGTAGTTGGATGTGCACGTCGGCGTGGAGGGTGGCGGCGAGCTGGTCGGCGAGGTCGCTGGCGGCGGCCGGGGGATCGGGACGGGGTCGCGTTGTGCGGCGGCGGCGGGCTTTTCCGTTGGCGGCGATTGCGTTCTCGAGCTGGCGGGTGGACCATTGGTGGTGGGCGGCCTGGTGCCCGAGTTCGCGTCGGCAGCTGCGGTCGGGTTCGCTGAGGAGGGCTTTGCCGTGGGCTTTGGTCAGTTGACCGTTGTCGAGCAGCTCGAGTGTGTCGTCGGGGAGGTCGAGGAGTCGGATGGTGTTGGCGACGTCGGAGCGGCTCTTGCCCAGTCGGTCGGCGAGCGCTTGCTTGGTCCCGCCGAGGTCGTCGATGAGCATGCTCAGGGTGCGGGCCTCCTCGACGGGGCTGAGGTCCTCTCGTACGACGTTTTCGATGAGCGCGAGTTCGATGGCGGCTTCGTCGGCGGTGTCGGCGCGGATGAAGGCCGGCAGTCGCTCCAGGCCTGCGAGGCGCGCGGCGCGCCAGCGTCGTTCGCCGGCGATGAGCTCGTAGCGTCCGTTGTCGCGTGGGCGAACGAGCACGGGTTGCAGGACGCCGCGCTCGTGCAGCGAGGCGGCGAGCTGCTCGAGTGCCGCTCTGTCAAAGCGCTGGCGGGGCTGGTTTGGGTTGGGGTCGATCTGCTCGAGCGCGATTTCGCGTAGGCGGGTGTCTGTCGCCCAGTCGGCGTCGGCGCCGAAGGTCGCGGCGACCTCGACGCTGGCGCCGGTCTCGCGTGGTGGCGGGCGGGTCGGAAGCGCGCGCGGCGCGCGCCGCTGAACTGAACGCGTTCCGCGCGGAACGCGTTGAGGCTTCTCGCTCATCGGGCAGAAGCGGCAGTAGGGGCTTTGAGGCGCGCGGTGACCTCTTCGGCGAGGCGAGCGTAGGCTTGGGCGACGGCGTTGCCGGGCTCGAGCAGGATGGTGGGCTCGCCGTAGCGCGCGTGCCCGGTTACGGCCTGGCGTCGTGGGATGATGGTGTCAAAGAGCGGTATCTGCTCTGTGTTGAGATGGTCGGCGTAGTCTCGGGTGGTGCGCCAGCGCGGGTCGGCGTTGGCGATCAGCACTCCGAGTAGGGATAGGTCGGTGCCGATCGCCTCGCTTTGGCGGTCGATGCGGTCCAGTACGCGGGTCAGCGCGCGGAGCTCGTGGTAGCCGGGTAGCAGCGTGACGATCGTCTGGTCGGCGGCGACGATGGCCTGGGCGCCAAAGATGGTCTCCCCCGCCGGGGTGTCGATCAGCGCGACATCGATCGGAGTGGCGATCGTGGTGAGGACCTCGGCAAAGTGGTCGCTGGGCCCGGTAAGCAGGCGCGCGGTCTGCCTTCGCAGGTCGCTGCTCGATGGCAGTAGGTAGAGGCTGTCAGCCAGGCCAACGGGGCTCATGTCAACCAAGGCCGCGTCGGTGTGATCGCTCTGGCCGGCGAGTAAGTCCTCGATGCGCAGGAAGTCCTCGTTCTCTTCGATTCCCCAGCTCGCTGAGAGGTCGGCCTGGGGGTCCATGTCGACCATGAGGACACGCAGACCCTGCGCGGCCAGCGCGGGGCCGAGGTTGGCGACCGTGATGGTCTTTCCGACGCCGCCCTTCTGGCTCATCACGGCGATCGTGTTCATCTCAACAGACGGTAACCCGCCGCGCGGATAGGAAGCGTTCCGCGCGGAACGGAGGGCACCAGTCACCGCGTAGCGCCGCGGCAGAGCGGGCCAGGGTTTCGCACGCCTTCGCTGGGCGAGCACGGCCGACTCGTGGGCGGCTAGGCCTTTGTCGGCACGGGGGGTGTCGACCCGGGCGCGTTCCGCGCGAAACGCGGCTGGTCGGGGGTGGGGGGGGCAGTTTGGGGCGCTTGTGGCCTCTTAGGGGTAGCGGGGCGCGCCGGACGCGACCCCGATCCCCGAGTGAAGGAGTTAGACGATGGATAAGCGCGAAGACCTTTTCGATCCTGAGATAGCGATCTGGGTGGTCGGCGCCACGGTGATGTTGGGGCTGGCGGCCTATGTGGTTGCGTCTTGGCCGCTGTTGCTGTGGTCGGGCGGGATTCCGTCGCTGGTCGATGGCGTGCTTAGTGGTGTGCGCGTTCCGTGGCATTTGGGCGAGCCGCGCGATGCCTATCCGGCCGACCTCGCGGCGGGGCTGCCTGGGCCGGTTGGGTGGTGGGCGGCGGTTTCGGCGCCGGCGGCGCTCTTGGCGGTCGCGGGCCTCCTGGCCATGGTGCGTGTCGATCGTTGGCGGGGACGTCGCCGTCTCGGGGTGCGCCGGTATGACCCGCGAGGACGGGTGAGGACGCGGTCGTTTGCCCGGCCGCGCGATGTGCGTCACTTGGTCTGCGGTCAGGGGGAGGATTCTTGGCCGTTGGTGTGCGTTGATCGACGCGAGATCGGGACGGGCCCGGAGTCCCATGTGTTGGCGATCGGGCCGCCGCGGTCGGGTAAGTCTTCGGCGTTGGCGATCCCGTGGATAGTCGAGGCTCCTGGGGCGGTGATCACCACGTCGACTAAGCGTGAGCTGGCTGAGCTGGCGGGGCCTGCTCGTTCGCGGGTGGGGCCGTGCTGGGTGTATGCGCCGCTTGCGCCCCGGGAGGGGTTGCCGGTGGCGCCGGCGAGCTGGTCGCCGTTGGCGGGTTGTGAGGATTGGGATCGCGCGCAGTTGACTGCGCATTGGCTGGCCGACGCGACGCCGCGCTCCTCGGGCGGCGGGGAGGACGGCGGGGCGGCGCGGTTCTGGAATGCCGAGGCCGCAAAGTCCCTGGGGGCGTTCTTGCACGCGGCGGCGCTGGATCCTGAGCGCTTCTCGATGGCTTCGGTGATCGGCTGGGTCGACGCCGGCGCGGCCGGGCTGGTCGAGCCGTTGGATGCGTTGGGGGTGGGCGGTCATGCGGCGGCGCGCTCGCGGTTGGAGGGCTTGGCCGGTCAGGACGCGCGAACGTTGAGCTACACGTTGATCTCGGCGGGCCAGCTGATCGCCGCCTACCGCTTTGAGGCCGTCCAGGCCAGTGAGCGTGGCGGCCGCCGGGTGGAGGTCGACGAGCTGCTCGATGGCAACGGCACGTTGTTCTTGATCGCGCCCGAGTCGCGTCAGTCGCTGGTCGCGCCGTTGTTTGCCGCGCTGTTGGGAGAGGTCTTCCGCGCGATCGAGGAGCGTGCGTTGACGGTCGGGCCGCTTGATCCGCCGGCGCGCTTTGTGCTCGATGAGGCGGCGCAGCTGGCGGCGTTGGCCTCGCTGCCCGAGCGCCTGGCGGTCACGTCGGGGCAGGGAGTGCGCATCGCGTCGTTGTGGCAGTCGCTGGCCCAGGTGCGCCAGCGCTACGGCGAGGATGCCGAGACTGTGGTGGCCAGCTCGCATGCTCGCGTCGTGTTGGGGCCGGTGGTTGACGAGCCGACGCGGCGGATGGTCGTCGAGCTGCTCGACGAGGAGCCGGGCGAGCGGCGTTCTCGTCACGGCGGCGGGCTGGAGGGGGGTCGGCGGTCGACGACGGTGCAGGAGACCCCCCAGCGGAAGGCCTCGGCTCAGGCGCTTCAGCAGCTTGAGCGCTGGCGTGGCCTGGCGGTGGTGGGCTCTGAGCTGCCGATGGTCGGGCGGGTGGCGCCGTGGTGGGAACGTCCGCGGGTGGCCGCAGCGATGCGCGACGAGGCGCCCGATCGCGCGAGGTGAGTCGAGGTCGGCTCGGCTCGGTTGGCTCTAGAGCTCGAGTCCGGTGTCGTGATCGCGGTCGAGGCGCTCTGGCGCTTCGGCCGCTCGGTCGCGCGTGTTGTCGTCGTGGGGACGGGCGAAGTCTTCGATCATCGCGGGGAGCTGGGCGCGGTCCTTGGCGCGCCCAGCCGAGGTCTTGGAGCGCACGATGTCGTCGGGGTGGGCGACCAAGACCGTGAGCGTGGTGTTCGCGGCGCGCTCGTAGGTTGCCCGTCGGGCCAGGTCGTCATAGCCGCGGGTGCCGTCGGGGATCATCGCGACGTCGATCTGGCCGTGGCGGGTGAGCAGGGAGACTGATTGCATGGCGCGGAAGGTGCGCTCGTCGATGCCGCCGGGCGGGTCGAAGCCCTGTTCGTAGCCGGCAACGCGCAGTAGGGCGCTCATCTCGCGCGCGGCGCCGGCGAGCCGCGCGAGGTTGGTGTCGTCGGCTGCGGGGGTGACGTCGATGTCCTGGGTCTGGCCGGTCCAACCGTGCGTCTGGGCGGCCACACCGCCGATGAGGACGAAGTCGACCTGGTGGCGTTGGAGCGTTTCGAGGATGGCCTGGCGGTCGCCGATGGGATCGTCGGACGGGCCGTCCATCGGTCAGGCGGCGCGCCCGTGGGCGTGTCGCAGGCGAGCGTTGGTGGCGGCGGGGTCACGGGTGAGCTCGCGGGTGGCGCGCAGCGCGGGCACGCGCGCCTGGTCGCGCGGTGAGGGGGAGGCTTCGGCGATGCGCGCGAGATCGCGCAGCGAAGCGACGGGGACCGAGAGCGCTGGCAGCAGCGCGAGGCGGTCGGCGTCGCGCGCGAGATCGCGGTAGCCGTGAGCACCGGGGGGATACAGGTCGAGCGCGAGCTCGCCGCCAGCGGCGGGAATCCGCCAGACCTCGACGCCGGGGATGCCCGGGAGGGAATCGTCGCGGGGCGCCGTCTGGGCGTCGAGGTCTTCGAGCACTCGTTGGAGGGCGGCGCGCGCGGCGGCCTCATCGGCGATGACGATCGTGTAGCGCTGGTCACCGGGGGCCACCGGGGACCCCTGCAGCACGTCGGCCAGCGCGCCGATGAGCAGATAGGGCACGCGGTGGCGCTCGAGCGCCCGCGCGATCGGCGCCGGGTCAAAGGCGCTACCGGCCAGGAGCGCGGCGACGCGCTGGCTGGGGGCAAGGCGCAGCTGGTCGGCGATCAGGGGGTAGTAGGAGTCGTCATGGTTGGCAAGGTGGACGGCGAGCTCGAGGCCGCAGGCGGCCAGAACTTGGCGTGCGACCTCGAGGGTGGGAGTGTTATGGCCGCTCTCCCACCGGGCGATGGTGGCCTGCTCGTGGCCCGAGCGCGCGGCCAGCTCGCGCTGAGAGAGCCCGGCGCGCCGCCGGGCCTCGACGATCAAATCCGCAGTCGCCATCACTACATTGATGTTACATGTGCCATCAGAGGATGGCGTCGCCATGCGCGCAGGCCTTCGCTCCTACGTTTTGTAAGAGGTCGAAGTCGATGGCAGGACGAGCTCGTCTGCACGCCGTGGGACCAGAGATGCTGAATTAGCGGTGCGAGGTCGCGGTCGACGTTGACCTGAGCACCTTCGGGAGTGGCCAGTGCGACTTGCGGGTGATGGGCGCCAAGGTGATCCCGGGGCCTCACATTCTCTTTAGACGCCACGAGGGCATCGAACTGCCCCCTCCCCCGACGGGACTAGCCTCGACGGGGCTGGCCGCCGTTTCGCCGGCGCCGGTAGACGCGCCGGCTGTTAGAGGTCGACGCCGAGGTCAGGCTCGGGTGGTGGGAGCTCGGGGCCGGGCGGGTCGACGTCGTGGGTTTCGGCGAGCTGGTCGTGGGCGGCGGCGTCCCATTCGTCGCGGCGGTCGAGCCCGTCGGGGCGCGGGCCGAGTTGTTCTTCGAGGCTGCGGCGCAGGTCGGGGTCATGGCGCGCGGCGATCGCGCGAGCCTGGGCTTGAAGGGTCTGGCGGCGTTCGAGCTCGGCGCGCCGGGCGACGAGTTCGCTGGCGGGCTGGGCGTAGTGCTCGGTCCAGACGCGGTCGAGTTCTTCGAGGCGCGTCGCGTCGATGTTGCGGTGGCGGGCGAGGTCTGAGAGCTGGGCGGCGGCCTGGCTGGCGGTGGGGGTGGGGGTGGTCTCGGCGCGATGCTGGGCGGCGTCGGCGGCCTGGCGCGCTTGGTCGGCGCGCTGGCGGGCGTCGCGGGCCCGCCACGCTTCGGTGGGGTAGGGCGCGACGCGCTTGGCCAGGACGCGCTCCTCGTCGCGTAGCTGCTCGGTGGGCTGATCGCGCAGGGCTTGGGCGCGGTCGCGGACGTCGGTGGCGAGTTCTTTGGCGCGGCTGCGGCCGAGCAGCCGCTCGAGGTCGCCGCGCCAGCGTGCCTGACCGTCGTCAAGGGTTTTCCCTTGATCGCGCAGGTCGCCGTCGACGAGATAGAGACGGTAGTCGATGCGGTGGCGGCTGCCCGCGGTCAGCGCGGCCTCTGAGAAGGTGTGCTCTGAGCCGAGGTGGTGGATGGTCTGCAGGGTGGCGCCTTGGGTCTTGTGGATAGTGGCGGCATAGCCGTAGTCGAGGTGCCCTCCGGCGATGTAGTCGGCGGGGACGCGAGTCTGAGACGGGCGGTCTCCGTCGAGGCTGATGGTCAGCGTGCCGTCTTCGGCAACGTTCAGGACGGTGGCGCGGTCGCCGTTGCGCACGCCGATCCCGGGGTGGTTTCGCAGCGTGAGGACGCGGTCGCCTTGGGCAAAGGCGCGCCCGGCGACGCGCAGTTCGCGCTCGCCGAGCCGGCCGGCTTGGCGCATGTGTTGGCGGGCGAGCCCGTTGAGCTCGCGGACGCTGTCGCGGCGATCAGCGAGCATCAGTGTGCCGGCCGGCCCGTGGAGCTGGGTGTCGCGGGCCCAGGCGGCGATCATCGCCTCGCGGGCGGCGGGCGCGCTGGCGGCCACGGTGACGCGCCCGTGATCTACCTGGGCGGCGATCCATTGCCGGTGATCGCCGCGGTGAAACGCGGCAATGGCGTCGCGGTCCCAGGGCTGCTCTTGGCGCTGTATGTGCTTGAGCTGGCTGGCACCGAGGCGATCGCCGAGTGAGCGCAGGACGCCGCCGGCTTCGATCTCGGGGAGCTGTCGGGTGTCGCCGACGGCGGCGAGCTTGCCGTCGGCGCGCTCGACCTGGTCGAGGAGCCACGCGAAGTCGCGCGTGCCGACCATGCCCGCCTCGTCGACTATCAGCACGCTCCCCGGCGCGAGTGAGTCGCCGTGCTCGATGTCTGAGCGCAGCTTGGCGATCGTGGTCGCCGGCATGCCGGCGCCGGCCTCGAGCTCGGCGGCCGCGCGGGCTGAGAGCGCGGTGCCATAGACCGGGATCCCGGCGCGTTGGAAGGCCTCGCGGGCCGCGTCTAGCGCGAAGGTCTTTCCGGTCCCGGGGCCGGCGCGGACGACGTCGATGCGCGCCCCCGATTGGGTGAGCTGACGGACGAGCGTCGCCTGCTCGGCGTTTAGCTCGGGGCGCTGCGACACGGCGGCATCGACGTCGCGTGTAGGTGGCCGGGCGACGCCGGCGTTGGCGCCGGCTTCGGCGCGCTCGAGCAGCTCGCGCTCGAGGTCGAGCAGCTCGCTGGTGCTGTAGCGGTCGCCGACGGCCAGTGCGCGGCGCCCGGGCTGGTCGGCCGGCTCGACGACCTGCACGTCGCGACGCTCAAGGAACTGGGCGGCGTGCTCTGAGAGCTGGCGGTAGCGAGCGCCGGCGGGCCGCGCCGCGGCGATCGCCGAGATCACGTGGCGCCCTTCGAAGACCGACTGGTCGCGCGTGAGCCCGCGCGCGCCGGCGAGCTCGTCGGTGAAGGTGGGGGAGAGGCCACGGTCAAGCGCACCCGGCGGCCGGCCCGTAAGCCCGGCGACCTGGTCGCGGCCGAGGCCGTGCTCGGCCGCCCGGACGCGCCAGCCCTCGCGAAGCTCGGCAAGGTCCTGGGGGGTTCCCTTGGCGTGGCGGGTGTCCAGGGCGGCCGCCTCGCGCGCGCCCGCCGACGCGTCGGCGCCGACGCGCTCGAGAATCTGCGCGCGGCGTTGGGAGAGCTCGTCGATCACCGTCCTTGAGACCCCGGCGATTTCATAGGTTCCCTCGGTCCGCCCGACCGCCCACTGGACTCCGAGGCGCTCTGAGAGCTCGGCGCGCAGATGGGCTTGAAAGACGCGGTCGGCAGTAAAGCGATGCACGTTGAGGGCGTGCTCGTCGAGGCGCAGCCAGCGCCCGTCGGCATGCGTGACGTTGGGAATGACGACGTGCACGTGGTATTGGGGGTCAGCTGAGCGCGAGGTGTCGTGGCGGTAGGCCGCCCCGATCAGGCCCTCGGCGCGGATGCGCCGCTCGCCGCCGGGCCCCACCCGGGTGAACGTCGCCTGGTCCTGGAGGTAGCGCAACCCGCCCTCGACGGCCGCGTCGATCGCCTGCTCGACGTGGCTTGAGACCTCGTCGTCGCCCAGCGCCCACAGCGCTGAAACGCTCTTGGGCGGCGCCCACTGCGCATCCCACCCTGCCCGGGCGCAGAGCGTTTGCTCGCGCCCGTCGGGCCCGCGGCGCACACGGTCAGACACCCGCCGCCCCAACGCCTGGCCGCTGTGAGGGTGGCGCTGATCAAGCAGCGCCGATAGCTCGCCGTAGCCGACTTCGCCAGTCAGCCCGAGGCGCCCGGCGAGATCACCGACCCAGCGGCCTGAGCGCTCGTCGACGACCCGGCCGGTGGTGGTCGTCTCGCTGTCATGGCGGCCGGACAGGTAGCCCTCATAGCCCGCCGCGGCCGCGGCGCCGGGCTCTTCGGCGGCGAGGCCGCCGTCGCCGTCGATGGCGACCTGCGGGTCGGGCGCGCGCCCCTCGTAGTAGTCGACCCGACCGGCGTCGATACGCGGCAGCGTGAGCATTTCAGCGGTGCAGTATGACGGGTCTGGCACTTTAGTGCGAGTGTGTGAGCTTCGGGGCGGCGCTTCGCGCTGCTGGGTGGCTGGGAGTCGCTGGCGCGGTTGGAGCGAGACGGGTGTTGATGGGCGGTGGGGCGGTTGGAGAGCTGCGTTAGGTGGGGTGTTGCGATGGGCGTGGGGTCGGATGAGGCGGTCGGCTTGCTGGCGATGGGCTTTGCGTTGAGGACCTGGGGTGGGTGGTGCGGCGATCGGCTAGGCTGGGGGTCGTGTCGTCGCGTTTGGCCGTCTTTGTGCTTGCGCTGGGTTTGCTGTTGGCGCTGGCGGCCGCCGGCGCCTCGCCGAGCGCCCAGGCTGCGGCGACCTGTTCTGACTACGTCACCCAGGCCGAGGCCCAGCGGGCGGCCGACACCCGCGACGCCGACGGCGACGGGATCTACTGCGAGAGCCTGCCGTGCCCCTGCCTCAAGCCCGGTGCCGATCCCAAGCCAAAGCCAAAGCCGCCCCCGAAGGTCACGAAGCTTTCGGGGAGAATCACCGACGTCGTCGACGGCGACACCATCAAGGCCCGCGCTGCGGGGAAGACCTACACCGTCCGGCTCATCGGCATCGACACCCCGGAGACCAAGAAGCCCGGCACCCCGGTCGAGTGCGGCGGACGAGAAGCGACCGACAGCATGCTGCGCCTCGCGTTCACCGCGCCGACCGACACCAACGGCGACGGGCTCCTTGATCGCAAGGGCGGCCAGGGCCGCAGCGTGGTTTTGACCGGCGATCGCACCCAGGACCGCTTTGACCGCTTCGGCCGTCTGTTGGCCTACGCCACTGCGGCCGGAAAGAGCCTCGCGGTCGAGCAGCTCGCCGCCGGCTGGTCTGATGTCTACGTGTTCGACAAGCGCTTCTTGCAGTACCCGCGCTTCACCCAGGCGCGCGACCGCGCCAAGAACGCCGACCGCGGGGCGTGGACCCTGTGCGACGGCGACTTCCACCGGCCGAGATAAGGCGGCCGCGGCCGCAACGGCTTGAGCGCAAGCAGCGAGCGGGGTGTAGACAGGCGCGCTGCGAACGGAAGTGCTGCTTGACCGTGGCTCAGGGCGTCGGCTTGGGCCAGGCGTTCGTCGTGGAGGCGCTGATCACGTTCGTGCTGGTCTTCGTGGTAGTGCTGGTGGCCAGCAACCCGCGCGTGCCAAGTGCCCAGATCGCGGCGATAGCCGTCGGGTTCGCGCTCGCGGCCGCGGTATTTGTGGGCGGCCCACTCACCGGAGGAGGCGTCAACCCGGCGCGCGCGCTCGGTCCCATGATCGTGGCCGG
>JAABUS010009659.1_pt1 | contig 10132 bp, 12 predicted proteins | sample 5560161 | NCBI WGS metagenome assembly JAABUS01 (sample SAMN10711885, study PRJNA513376) | rock metagenome | isolation source: Antarctica rocks | place: Antarctica: Victoria Land, Trio Nunatak nord | collected 2016-01-04
CTGGATCGAGGACCGTTACAACCGCCGACGCCGACACTCAGCCCTGGGCCAGATCAGCCCCGTCCAATTCGAAATGCAACACTGCAACCACACCGCGGCAGTTCAACAAGCCGCATAACCCGTGTCCTCCACCAAACGGGGTCAAGGCCACGCCGGGCGCATAGTCGGCGTTCGCGCGCGGAGCGCGGTCGCGCAGCGCGATCGGGCTACGGGACAGCCACCGTGCCAAAAAGCGCCGCGAAACCGAGCCACTTACCGCTGCGAGTCATACGACCGAGACGCCCGAGGCCTACCTTTTCTCGCCGGGTGCGGCTTCGAGTGCGCCGGTCTGCTCCAATAGGGCGGTGGCCACGGAGATCCGCCCGATCGAGCGCGAGGAGGTCGTCGACTACTTGCGGGTGCTGCCGTTCGCCAATGGGTTGCCGAGTTGGGAGCCGGCGCCTGCGGCGTGGCACGGAGGACCCGAGCCCTGGCCTCCGAACAAGCCGGCGTCCATGCGGCAGATGGAAGCGTCGGCCGATGAGGTCATGGGCGAGCACTTCCATCCACAGGCGGCGTTCGTCGACGGGAAGCTCGTTGGCGCCACGGCGATGATTTCGTTCGAGATCACCGTGCCGGGCGAGCGGACCGTGGCGATGGGCGGTGTGACCGGCACCGGCGTGATCGCCACCCACCGGCGGCGTGGTCTGCTGCGTCGAATGATGCAGGCGATGTTCGAGGAGGCGCTCGAGCGTGGGGAGCCCCTGGCCGGTCTCAGCGCCAGTGAAGGGTCGATCTACGGCCGGTTCGGGTTCTCCCCGGCCACCATGCGAACGCGGTGGGAGCTGGAGCGAGCCCAAGCGCAGCTGCTTCCTGGCAGGCAGCCCGTCGGGGCGCTCGAGATCGTCGAGGCCGGGACCGCTCGACGGGAATGGCCCACGCTGCACGCGGCGACGCGGCGAATCCGTGTGGGCGAGCTGTCCCCGCAGCCAGAGCAGTGGGCCGGGCTGTCCGATGATGCAGACGGCACGGCCGGGCCCCTGCGCTACCTCCTGCACCGCGACGACGCCGGCATCGTCGACGGCATCGCCAACTACCGGTTGCCATGGTCGTCGACGGCCGAGGACGTGGGCACGCTCATCGTCGAGAACCTTTGGGCCAACACGACCGACGCATACCGGGCCATGTGGGGCCTGCTGCTGGACTTCGACCTCACCCGCAAGGTCGTGGCCGTGTCCCGACCGCTCGATGAACCCCTCCGCTGGATGCTGCAAAACCCGCGCGCCATGCGCATCACCCGGCAGTCCGACAATCTCTGGCTCCGGCTACTCGACGTCCACCGCGCCCTGGAAGCCCGCACCTACCAGACGACCGGCACGCTGACCTTCGGCATCAAGTCCGACCCCGTGTGCCCACACAACGAGGGCACCTGGCGACTCGAGGGCGGCCCGGACGGAGCCCAGTGCACCAAGGTAACCGGTGACCCCGACCTGAGCCTGGACCTCCAAGCCCTCGCGACGTTCTACCTCGGCGGCATGTCAGCACACCTGCTCGCCCAGGCCGGCCGCATCACCGCAGCCAGCCCCTCGACCATCCGGCTACTGTCTCGCATGTTCCGCACCGACCCCGAACCACACAACTCCTTCGGCTTCTGACCGGCGCAGCCGCGCAGGGCGGCGATCTTTTCCTAGAAGCCAACCCCAACGCTCCGTACCCGCAGCGACGGACCGCCATTCAGCAACGCAAGATCACCGCCACCCAGCGTTGCCAATCACAGTTCACCGGCTCGCTGCGGCCATCTCACAATCCACGCCTCCGGAGTGCTCGCCGAGCGGCCGAAGTTGAGCGAGCTGCTGGGTCAGCTTCGGCCGGGGGACACCCTCGTGGTCTGGAGGTTGGACCGGCTGGGTCGATCGACCTCGCATTTGCTCCAGACCGTCTCGGAGATGGGGGAGCGGGGGTCGGTTTCTGCTCGTTGACTGAGGCCATCGACACCGGAACGCCGGCCGGCCGGTTGATGCTTGGGGTGCTGGCATCGCTGGCGGCCTTCGAGCGTGACTTGCTGCGTGAACGGACCCTGGCCGGCCTGGCGGCTGCCCGGGCACGTGGCGCTCGGGCTCTACGTTGTTGAGCTCGCGTTGTATCTGGTCGTGGCCGCCATCGCGGGCCGCGGTGCCGTCGGGCTTCGACTGGCTGTGGCATGGGTTCAAGTCGCCACCTTGGCGGCTGCGGTGTGCTGGCTTGTGAGCCGGCTGGCGGCGCGGTGGGAGAGGCGTACCGATGGGCGCTGGACGATCCCGACTGGGTGCCGTGAGCCGCCGCCATCGGTGGAGTGAGGCCCCGTGGTGCCTACCTGATCCGGGGGGACGGGGTGTGAGGCAGAGGGCCGAGACCACGGGGCGCTCGTATCCTAGCCCGCTATGGCACATCTGTGTACACGTTTTGGGTAGACTGAGCGGGTGCCGATGCCGCCGCGAGTGTTGACGATGCGTGAGCTGCGCCAGGGGCTATCTGATGTCGTTGACGAGGTGTCGGCCGGTGAGCACGTGTTCGCCGGTGCGTACCGGAGACCGGAGGTAGTGCTGATGTCGCTGCGTTCCTACGAGCGGTTGACCGGTGCCCAGCAGCGCGCGGTCGAGTCGGCGACGGCCTCGATGCAGATGGAGGGGCTGGCGCCGATTGAGGTTGAGATCGAGGCGGCCCGGGAGCTGGCCGCCGGTAGCATCGACTTCGTGGAGTACCGGCGCCGCGTCGGTGTCTGACCCGGCCCGGCTGTCGGCACGTCCCGAAAACGGACCTCAGTTGTCGTGACGGAGTTCCGGTCGTGGGAGGACTTCTTCTGGCCCGGCACCGAGGTACTGCGCAACACGCTCGGCATCCGCGAGCAGGACCGCCTCGACGCCGCGGAGCGCGCCCTGACCTACGGCCGCCTCGTCGAGCTGCGCGCCCACCACACCGTGGCTGGCCGGTTCGACCTGGCTCATCTGCAAGCTATCCACGGCTACCTGTTCCAAGACGTTTACGCCTGGGCCGGGCACCTACGTACCTTCGGGCTGATCAAGGGTGACAGCGAGTTCTGCCGACCCGAACACCTCACCAGCTACGCCGCGGAGGTGTTCGGGCGGCTGGCGGCCAACGACTTCCTGCGCGAGCTGGACCGCGACTCGTTCGTGCACGAGGCCGCTGAGTTGCTCGGAGACCTGAACGCTTTGCACCCGTTTCGGGACGGCAATGGCCGCAGCCAGCGCGCGTTCCTGGAGCTGCTGTCCGACGCCGCCGGCCACCCGATCGTGTGGCCGGCCAGTATCGAGGCGCGCAACGTCACCGCCTCGATCGCATCCCTACACGGTGACAACGCTGGGCTGCGTGAGCTGATCGCAGACAGCCTTGCGCGACCCTGAACCGATGCCGGATGTCCAGCCGGGCCAGGCACCGAACGCGGCCAGGCTCGCGCAATCCTTTCCGCGTCCACTCGGGCCGCTCAACCCACGAGCCGGGCCGTCCCGATCCTCTGACCCGCCGCACCGACCGAGCCCGCCGGGGCGATCCCTCTAGCTCACTCACCAGCATCCGTAGCGGCGTGCGCGTTCGGCTCGCACGGTGCCGTAGCCGAGCTGGGCGAGTCCGAGCGCGGTGCAGGCCACCGCCAGGATCACGACGAACCCGCCGTGCGGGCCGGTCAGCCTCGTACTGGTGGCGAGCCACCAGTACGAGGCCAGCACTACGTTGCTGGCGAGCGGCCACCACACCAGGCCGGAGTAGCGCCACCAGCTGCGTACCGCGTGTGGCCCTGACACAGCCATGACGGTGTTACGCGAGCGCGGCTGTCGCCGGGCCGCCGGGCGCGGCCGCTTCGTCAGCGGCGCTGGTCCGCGGCGCTGTCTTACGTGCGGCCGGCGGCTTGGTGTAGTCCATGGTGCGCAGCTGTGCTGGTGTCCAGCCGGCGTCCTTGGCGGCGTTCCATGCCGCGGTGTAGGTCTCACCTGCCGCGCTGGCTTCGGCTTCGGCGGCCTGGACCACGGCGGCGGCTTCGCGTCGCGCGGCCTCGATGATCGACTCGCCTTTCGTGCGGGCTGTGTGGACTGCTGCGGTGGCTTCTTGTTGGCTGGCCAGCGCGGCGCCGAGGTCGCCGGCAACACGGGGTGCTGGTAACGGTGCTGTCACCAGCCCCAATGCTCGACATGGGAGCACCGGAGCCGCCGGTCGCGGTGAGAACGACCTTTCAGTTCTGACATCCTCGCGCCAGATCTCGGGTGACGTACACTGTGCTCAGCCTGTTGCGTTGAGCTTCAGGAAGTGAGCCCGGCTCCTCTCCGGACGGTGAGCGGCCGGGCTTCGCGCTTTCTACCGTCCGGTGACGTCCTGCCCGGACGTGATGGTGGCGATGCGATCTCGCCAGGACCCGCCGGCGGAAGAGCACCAGGCGAGTGCGTCTGCGATCCACAGCAGCGGGTCGGCGTGGGGCGGTAGGTGGGCGTAGTCGAATCCGGCGGTGCCGTGGCGGCGTAGCTGGTCGATCAGCACCTGACGGTCGAGATCGTCGCGTCCTTGCCTGGACTCGATGATCAGGCGGGTGACGCCGCGATCGAGCAGCGGTTGCACCATTCGTCGGAAGCTCTCGGCTCGGAGGTCGTTGTCGCGCCCGGTGCCGTAGTAGGCCAGCGCCGAGACCTGGCCGCTGTGGATGATCGCGTCGATGATCTGCTTTCGGCGGCTATCGCGTTCGTTGACGAAGTGCCAACGCCGCTGGCCGGGCAGGCAGAACGAACGTACGACGCGGCGCAGGCTCTCGACGTCGCCGTTCGCTACCACCGCTACACAAACGTGATAGCTGAAGCCGCGGGCCGATTCATCGATGAAGGCCTGCGCGCTCACCCGCGTGTCCGTGCCGGCGACCTGGCTGGTTCGCCGGCGCGTTGAACGGCGCGGTAGACGGTGGAGCGGGCGATGGAGAACAGTTCGGCCAGCTCGGCGCTGGTGTGCTTGCCGGCCCGCCACAACTCGACCAGGTGCGCCTCCTGCGCCGGTTTGAGCTTGGGTTGCTTGCCGCGCAGCCGGCCCTTGGCCTTGGCGACTTTCATGCCCTCCCGAGTTCGCATCCTGATCAAGTCCGACTCAAACTCTGCGATCATCCCGAGGACGTTGAACAACAGTCGACCTATTGGGTCTGTCGGGTCGTGCAGCGATCCGCCGATGTTGAGTTTCACGCCGGCTTCGGTGAGTTCCTCGACGATGTTGCGGGCATCAGTCAGCGAGCGGGCGAGCCGGTCCAGCTTCGTCACGACCAGGGTGTCGCCGGACCGGCACGCGGCCAGCGCTTCGCGCAGGCCAGGGCGTGCTCGGTTGGTACCAGTGAGGCCGTGGTCCACATAGATCCGGTTCGGTTTCACCCCAAGCGCGGTGAGCGCGTCGCGCTGGGCGGTGAGATCTTGCTGGTCGGTCGAACAGCGGGCATACCCGACGAGCATTCTGGCCACCGAATGACTGTATCGGTTGAGCCTGCTTCACCGGGCATTATCGCGGGCGGGTCTTCTGGGAATCGCCGCTCCCTGCAAACGCTGGCGACAGTCGGACTGCGCGATGACGTTCAACGTGTCCCGTAGACCGTTCCCATTTGACACGGTCGCAGGGCGCGTCCGACGGCGTGCGTCAGCTTCGCCCGTGTCAGTTGACGGTCGCCCAACGGCATCGTTCGTGGAGGTGAAGCTAGCGATTCGGCTCTTGGATGGGTGGAGTCCCTCGCGTGGTGGAGCCAGCGCGTAGGAGAGCCGTCGGAAGACTGGATTTACGACACCTCTACCGCACTGACGTAGGCGTCAGTCCGTCGAGGACGACGCCTACTCGTCGCCGTGCTCGGGCGTGCCAGTGCTGATCGGTGTCGTGGGTCCAGAGGAATGTGAACAGCTGCCACACGTCCTCGGCGTCCACGTCGCTTCGGATGTCACCAGCGGCCTGGCCGGCGTTGACGAGTTGCGCTACTGCGTTTAGTACCGGTGGGCGCCACTGTGCGCGGATCGCATTGCTGGTGGAGGCTTGCACGATCTGTCCCAGCCCGCGCTTCACGCGCCCATAGGCGACGAGCTGCTCGAGCCAGCGACGCAGCGCCTCGCGGGGCGGATACTCGGCGAGCAGCCGTGGCGCGGTAGACACGAGGCGTTCGACATCGACGTGGTAGATCGCGAGCAGCAAGTCCTCCCGGCTGGGGAAGTGCCGATAGATCGTGCCCTGGCCGACCCCAGCAGCTCGCGCCACCGCGTGCATCGTTACCGAGTCCACGGTGTCGGCAGCGTCGAGCAAAGTCCGCGCCGAGTCAAGCAGGCGGTGACGCGTTCGCGCTGAATCCGACCGCAGCTCGCTGGCCGGACGTCCACGCTCAGGGCCGTCGGAGCTGTGCGGCAACGCGGTCCTGTCCGTTGTCACGGTTGAACCGTACAGGTGTCCGAGTACGCTTGGTCTTAGCGCGGACAAGTGTCCGAGTCGACGTGGAGGGAATGCCGATGTCCGAGGGCAAGCGACAGCTCGATGGCCAAGTCGTTGTTGTAACCGGCGCCAGTCGCGGCATAGGGGCCTCGACAGCTCGGCTCCTCGCCGAGCGGGGAGCGAACCTGGTGCTGGGCGCGCGGTCGGCGGCGGAGTTGCTGGCACTGTCCGAGTCCATCGGCGGCGAGGTCGCCTACCGGCCGGCCGACGTCACCCGCCCGGAAGACGTGCAGGCCCTGGTGAATCTTGCGGTGAACCGCTTCGGGCGGCTAGACGTTTTCATCGCCAACGCCGGCGTCGCAGTCAACGCACCGTTGGCCGCCGGGGACTTCGATGACTGGAACCGGATGATCGATGTCAATCTGCGCGGAGTGCTGCACAGCGTCGCCGCGGCCGTTCCGGTCTTCCGGCAGCAAGGTTCGGGCCACTTCGTCACGGTGACATCGACCGCGGCGCAAAAATGGGTACCCGGACAGGGTGTCTACGCGGCCACGAAGGCCGCAGTGCGCGCGTTGTGCGAGGTACTGCGGCAGGAGTTGGCGCCTGAGCACGTACGGGCGACGATGATCTGTCCCGGCTTCACCGACACCGACTTCATCGGCTCGACCCGCGACCCACAGGAACTCGCCGCCCTCACCGCCCGTCGCAATGAGATGGCCATGCCCCCGCAAGCGGTCGCAGAGGCAGTCTTTTACGCACTCAGCCAGCCCGAAACCGTTGACGTCGGAGAGATCATCGTCCGTCCCACCGTGCAGCCCTGACCGCTCGGGCACCAGCTGGAACAGCCCCAACGTTGACCGTCCCGGTCAGGTTCCGCTACTGGGACAGGCGCGGATCGCCCGATAGCTGCTGCCTAGCCTTGGTGGCGCAGCCCGACGCGGGCCGCGCCATCGTCGAGATCAAGAGCCTGGGAGTGCGCTGTGTCTGATGCTCGCGCGGACCTGCGAGCCGACTGCGCTCGCTGCGTCGGCCTCTGCTGCGTCGCGCCGGCCTTCGCGGCGTCCGCGGACTTCGCCATCGACAAGCCGGCCGGCCGCCCCTGCCCCAAGCTGCGCGCCGACTCCGCTGCAGCATCCACACGGACCTGCGCGAGCAGGGCTTCCCAGGCTGTGCCGTCTTCGACTGCTTCGGAGCGGGCCAGCATGTCGTGCAGGTGACGTTCGGCGGCCGCGACTGGCGGCAGCCCGCCGAGACTGCCGAGGCGATGTTCGCCGTCTTCCCGATAATGAGGCAACTCAAGGAACTGCTCTGGTACCTGGCCGAGGCCGCAACCCTGTTGCCTCCCGGCGCTCTGTACGACGAGGTGCAGCAGGCGCAGGGACAGACCGAGAACGTCCTGGGGCAGGCGCCCGAGGAACTGCGCCGCATCGACGGCGCTGCTCACCGGCGGCAGGTCGGCCCGCTGCTCGACCGTGTCAGCTCGATAATCCGTGACCAGGTGCACGACCGCGCACGCGATCGTGCCGGAGCCGACCTGATCGGCGCCAAGCTCCGGGGCAGCGACCTGCACGGCGCCAGCCTGCGCGGGGCCTACCTGCTTGGCGCCGATCTACGCGAAGCCGACCTGCAGCACACCGACCTGCTGGGCGCGGATCTGCGAGGCGCTGACCTACGCGGAGCGCAGCTCGACAGCAGCCTGTTCCTCACTCAGGCACAGGTGGACGCGGCCACCGGGGACGCCTCGACCACAATCCCCGCGGCGCTCCAGCGGCCGCTGCACTGGTCCTTGGTGGTCAGCGCACCCGCCGACGTCACGGCCCGCTCGCGTCGGCGCCGTCGATGACGTCCGCTTGGCGTTCGGCAATCGGAAATCGGCAATCGGCTGATCTCTGGGGAGCTTGTGCGACACACTGCTTGATGATCAGGCTGGGCGGTAGATGGTGAGGATCTGCTCGGGCTGGTTGGAGACATGGAACGAGGCGTACGTCATGAGTTGTTCTCTGCCTGAGCGGGTGCGCACTCGTTTCACGCCTGCCTGGCTCGTCGCGATGTCGTAGCGGGGCCACCACGCGTTCGCCTCGGGGCTGGCAGCGCGGAGTTCGTCTTCGAGGCGCTGGAACCTGGGCGAGCCGGGATGTTTGCCTGCGTTGCTTCTCAGGCGCGCGAGGACGCCTTGCGCCAAACTGGACCAGTCGGGCAGGACGTCTCGTGCAAAGGGATTAGTGAAGATCCAGCGAGTGAGGTTGGGGTTTGGGCCGTCGGTGGCTCCGGTGAACAGCTCGGCTGCTGCATCGTTCCAGGCGAGCAGGTCGTAGCTGCTGCCGGTCACGTACGCCGGGTTGGGCTCCACCAGCTTCGGTACGTCGGCGACTTCGGGCGCGAGCAGTTCAATGTCCTCGACCGGGCGGCTGTCGTCGGCGGCGATCGTGAACAGGTGTGCCCGTTCGGGCGCTTCGAGCCGCAGCGCGTCGGCGATTGACGTCAGCACCTGGCGAGAAGCACGCACGTCGCGGCCCTGCTCGAGGAAGGTGTACCAGGTGGTGCTGATCCCGGCGAGGGTAGCGAGTTCCTCGCGCCGCAACCCGGGAGTGCGGCGGCGGGAGGAGCCGGGGAGCCCGACATCGGCCGGCGAAGTGCGTTCCCGTCTAGCGCGCAGGAACGAGGCGAACTCGCGCCTTCGCTCGTCACGCACGATGGTCATGCCGGCTGCCTTCCGAGTAGCGCTGGTACCAGCATAAGGCGGATCTGGATACCGCGCTGCGGAGCCTCGACACTGGAGGACATGAAGGCTTGGAGTCTGGATTCGGCCGGTGCAGGGCTTCGACTGGAGGAGGTGCCGGACCCGCTCGTGCGGGATGGCGGGGCGGTGCTCCGGATGCTCGCCGTGCAGGTGCCGGCCTACACCCGAGTGCTCACGACGGGTGGTCGTGGTGGCATTGCGACGCCGACCGTGCTTGGCGTCGGTGGTATCGGCCGGGTCGAGGCCGTGGGAGACGACGTCCACACGGTGCGGCCCGGCGACATCGCGCTATGCACCAGCTTCCTGACCACCGGACGGGTCGCTGACCCTGAAGAGGTGATACTCGGCTGGACCGGGATCGGTGGCCGCGGAGTCCCGTCCGCAGCCACGGACGCGATGCGGCGGGTGTGGCGCACGGGCACGTTCGCGGAGAAAGCGGTGATGCCCGCAGCAACGCTTGTTGCTCTGCCTGGCGCCGAGCGATATACGGACCTGGCACGGCTCGCGTTCCTGCCCTGGCTGACTGTTGCGGGCGCAGCGGTGGAACGCAGCGCTCTGAGTCCGGGCGATCGCGTCGTCGTGACCGGGGCGAGCGGGCAGCTCGGGGGAGCAACGGTGCTGCTGGCGCTCGCGCGTGGTGCCGGCATGGTTGCTGCGGTCGGTCGAAACGCCGCAAGCCTCGAGCGTCTCGCAGCACTCGACCCGCGCGTACGCACGGTCCAATCCGTCGGAAACCGAACAGCCGACGCTGCAGCGATCACCGAAGCACTCGGCGGCGACGCCGACGTGACCATCGACGCCCTCGGCCCCGCACCGACAGCCGACCTCACTATGGCGGGTTTCGACGTTCTCCGGCTCGACGGCACCATGGTGCTTCTCGGTGGAGTACGCCAAACCCTTCCGGTCCCCTATGACGAACTGATGCACCGCCGCATCACCCTCCGCGGCTCCTGGATGGCGTCCAACGAGACGGCCTACTCGGTCTGGCGGCAG
>JAABUS010009660.1_pt1 | contig 10131 bp, 7 predicted proteins | sample 5560161 | NCBI WGS metagenome assembly JAABUS01 (sample SAMN10711885, study PRJNA513376) | rock metagenome | isolation source: Antarctica rocks | place: Antarctica: Victoria Land, Trio Nunatak nord | collected 2016-01-04
CGCCGAGATCATCGATGTTATCGGGGCGCACCAGGATACGGACCTCGCGGCCGGCCTGGATCGCGAACGACTTATCGACCCCATCGAAGGAGTTTGCCACCCCTTCGAGTGCTTCCAGGCGCTGGATATACCGTTCGAGCATATCCCGTCGTGCGCCCGGTCGCCCGCCGCTGATCGAGTCTGCGGTGGCGACGATGAATGCCTCGACTGTTGCGGGTTCCTCCTCGCCGTGGTGAGCCGCGATCGCGTGGACGATCCGCGCGGAGCGGCCCAGGCGTTTGGCGATCTCGGCACCGATCAACGCATGTGGCCCTTCGACCTCATGATCGACCGCCTTGCCGATGTCGTGGAGCAAGGCTGCTGTCTTGGCGACACCGATATCGGCACCCAGTTCGGCGGCAATCCCGGCGGCGATGAACGAACACTCCAGCGAGTGTTGCAAGACGTTTTGCCCGTAACTGGTCCGATACTTCAAGCGACCGAGCAGGCGAATGAGTTCGGGGTGCAGACCTTGTACGTTCGCTTCGTACGCGACCTTCTCGCCTTCTTCTTGCATCACCTGTTCGACTTCCTGCTGCGCTTTGAGGACCACTTCCTCGATCCGGGCCGGGTGGATGCGCCCGTCCTGAACCAGCTTGGTGATCGCGCGGCGGGCGATTTCGCGTCGCACCGCGTCGAAGCAGGAAACCATGATCACTTCCGGCGTGTCGTCGATGATGATGTCGACGTGTGTTGCCGCTTCGAGTGCGCGGATATTGCGACCCTCGCGCCCGATGATCCGCCCCTTCATATCGTCGCTCGGCAGCGAAACGACCGAGACGGTCGATTCGGCGACGTATTCGGGAGCACAACGCTGAACGGCGGTTGCGAGGATTTGCATCGCCCGCCGATTGGCTTCTTCTTTCGTCTCCTGCTCGATCTGCCGAATCTTTCGTCCGGCGATCTCGCGGACTTCGACCTCGATCTCGTCCAGGAGGAACTTCTTGGCATCTTCCGTGGTGAGATTGGCTACCCGTTCCAGTTCGAGTCGCTGTTGTTCGCGTGCGCCATCGAGTTCGACGCGGACTACCTCGAGCTCGTGTTCGCGACTTTGTGCGCCACGCTCGCGCCGCTCGAGGGTTTCGACTTTTTTGTCCGCCGTCTCCTCTTTCTGCTGGAGTCGTCGTTCGAGTCGGGTGAGTTCGGTGCGCCGATCTTTCATCTCCTGATCGACCTCGCTGCGGAGGCGTAGCGCATCGTCCTTGCCCTGCAAGACCATTTCCTTCTGTTCGGCTCGCGCTCTCTCCAAGATTGTGTCCGCGTCCCGCTGGGCCTGCTTCATCCGCGACGCTTCCCGTGCTTGCAGCCAGAAGTAGGTTGCTGCAAAAACGAGTACCGCCGTGACGAGCATCACCACCAGGACGAGAACGGTCGATGCTACTGACATCTGTTCCCTTCCCTCCGCCATAGATTCAGTTGTTAAGGTCCATCGACGTTGGGGGGTGACCTTCGGACGTATCACCCTCATCACAAGTGCCACGTCTTACAGTACCGCCCCGCAGCACCAATGAATCATCTTGTCGATGATACCGAATCTGCGTTTAGGGTGTCAAGCGACGCCTATACTTTGTACCGGCGCACGAACGTTGTCAACGGGCTGCTCAGGGCGCCGTTTCAGGCGCTTGGCACAATGCCGCGTGCGCTTCTTTCGACACAATATCGTGCAATCCGCTATACTTCGCCGCCGGGGAAGACCGCTGGTCACAATCGAACGGTGGCGCGACGAATCGGCGCGGGCTAATCGGTATTTTGCCGACGATCGATTCGGTATGAAGGTAGGGCTGGCAGCGCGTGGGCAAGTACGGGCGAATCCTCGGCGGTATCGTGCTAACAGTCTTTTTCCTCTGGTTGGCGCTCCGCAATGTCGATATTCATGCGGTGCGCGACGCACTCCGGCACGCTTCATATGGCTATCTCTTCCCGGCGGCCCTCTGCGGCGCACTCGGCTACTGTTTGCGCACCTGGCGCTGGCAGCAGATCCTGGCGAAGACCAAAGCGATCCCGTTCGCACGGCTCTTCCCGATCCTGATGACCGGTTTTGCAACGAACAATCTGCTCCCGGCGCGCGTCGGCGAGTTCGTGCGGGCGTACCTCCTGGGTCGTGAGGAAGGGATCAGCCCGAGCCTGGCCCTGGCGACGATCGTCGTCGAGCGCGTCTGCGACGGCCTGACTCTGATCGCCTTGATGGCGGTGACGCTCCTCCTCTTCCCGATCTCGGTCGCCGATCCGAAGTTACAGGTGATCGAGTTGGCCGCGACGGTCATCTTCGGCGTGGCGACGATCGCGCTGGTCGCGCTCCTCTTCTTCCCGCGCCCGATCCTGCGCCTTGTGCGACTCTGTTTGCGCCCGGTCCCCGCGAACTTCGCGACCCGCATCGCCGGGCTGCTCGATGCGTTCATCGCGGGGCTCGCAGCGCTCCGTAGCCCGCTCGCCCTGGCCCGGATCGCCGGGCTCTCCCTGGTTGTCTGGATCTGCGAGGGCGGCACCTTCGCCTTCGTCCTGCTCGCCTTCCCGATCGGACTCGGGCGCGACGAATGGCTCGCCGCGACCGTCTTCTTGCTCATCTTCGTCAACCTGGGAATCATGATCCCGTCGGCACCCGGCTATGTCGGTACCTACCAACTCTTCGCGAAGCTGGCGCTCGGTGCCTTCGGCATCGCCGCTTCTGCGGCGGTGGCCCTGTCGTTTGTCGCTCATGCCTTGCAATATACATTGATTACCGGGGTCGGGTTGCTCTCGCTCTGGAAACTTGGTTTCTCGCCGCGCAACCTCGGACAGATGGCCCGTGCCGAGCAAACAGCGGTTCCCGACCGGGCGACCGCGCTGCCTGAGGCGGCGGATTGACCCCCACGAACGGCGTGAATACCGCGCGGCGCTGGTGCCAACGTATCAGGGCCGTTGCAACATGGTCGGTGCCCAGGCACTTTCCCGGAGCGAGGGCGGGATGTTGAGGAGCTGGCGCCTGTTGCTCGGGCTGGGGATCAGCGTCGTTTTCATCGCGCTGGCCTTGCGGGGCCAAGATCTCGGCCAGATCCGTCGCGCCCTGGCGGCGGCAGATTACCGCTACCTGCCGCCAGCCCTGCTCCTCTATTTCGTCGGGGTCTGGGTCCGCGCGCTCCGCTGGCGGGTGCTGCTGACGCCGGTGCGCCGCCTCTCGGCCCGCACCCTCTTCCCGATCGTGGTGATCGGCTACATGGCGAACAATATCCTGCCGTGGCGGATCGGCGAGTTCGTGCGCGGCTATGTGCTACGTGAGCGCGAAGGGATCCCGACCAGCGCCTCATTGGCGACGATCGCCGTCGAGCGGATCTTCGATGGGCTGACGATGCTGGCCTTCCTGCTGATCGCGTCGCTCTTCATCCCGCTCGATGAGGCGCTGCGGCGCGTTGCCGGGGCGGCCACGATCATCTTCGGCATCCTCTTATTGGCCCTTTTCATCATCGTCTTCTCCGATGCGCTGCGCCACCGCCTGCTGGCGCTGGTGCTGAAACCGGTGCCAGGCGCGCTGGCGACTCGTCTCGCCGATCTGGTGGAGAGTTTCGTCGGCGGTCTGCGGATCCTGCGCTCCGGTCGCGAGTTGGGGATCGTCGCCCTCTGCTCGTTGCTGGCCTGGGGGCTGGAAAGCGCGATGTATCTGGTGATTGCCCCCGCGTTCAACCTGCCGCTCGGCGGTCCGGCAGGGGCGCTGATGACGACCGCCGTCGCGAACCTCGCCACCCTGATCCCCTCCACCCCCGGCTATATCGGGGTCTTCGAGACCGGCGTCGGGCTGGTGGTGAGCGGCGTGCTAGGGGTCGAGAAAGAACTGGCGCTCAGTTATGCGATCGTTGTCCACGCGGCGCTGTACTTCCCAATCACCGTCTGGGGTTTGTATTACTGGTTCCGTGCGAATCTGTCGTTCGGCGCGATCCGCGCCGGGGCGGAGCAGGAGCGTGAGAGTGCGAGTGGCTGAGGCGCGGTGCGGGTCGCTTGCTGCCAGCCCGCTACTTTGTGGAGAACGATAGATGCAGATGATCTTCCTGGCACAGACGGTAACATTGGAGTGGTGGAAAGCCGTGATCCTGGGGATCGTGCAGGGCGTGGCCGAACTGCTGCCGATCAGTTCCTCGGCCCACCTCGTCCTGGTCCCCTGGTTCTTCGGCTGGCCCGACCCCGGCCTCACGTTCGACGTGGCGCTGCATATCGGTACGCTGGCGGCGGTGCTGATCTACTTCTGGAGCGATTTGTGGGGGATGCTGACCGCGTTGGTACGCGGGGTGAGTCGCGGTCGTCCCCTGGCCGAGCAGAACGCCCGCCTGGGGCTGATGGTCGTCGCGGCGTCGATCCCCGGTGCCCTCTTCGGTATCGTCCTCAACGACCGGATCGACTCCTATTTTCATGCGGAGAATGCGAACCGCTCGGCGCTGGCTATCATCGCGGTCGCCCTGATCGTGATGGGGCTGTTGCTCGCGGTCGCCGAGCGGGCCGCACGGCACGTTCGCGACCTCAATGGTGTTACCTTTCGCGATGCCGTGATCATCGGCGCGGCGCAGGCATTCGCGCTGATCCCCGGTGTGTCGCGCTCCGGTTCGACGATCACCACCGGACTGTTCCTGGGCCTGCGGCGCGAGACCGCCGCGCGCTTCTCCTTCCTCCTCTCGGTGCCGATCACCGCCGGGGCGGCGCTGAAGCAGATGTACGACCTTTTCAAGGCGGGCGGCCTCACCACCGACGAACGCCTGCCGTTCGCGATCGGGATCATCACCGCCGGGCTCGTCGGCTACGCCTGTATCGCCTGGCTGCTGCGCTACCTCCAGCGCGCCACGACGGTCGTCTTCACCGTCTACCGCGTGCTGCTCGGCGTGATCGTGCTGGTGTTGCTGCTGGTGCGGCAGTAAGCGCCGGGCGCTGCGCCCTGAGCTTCACCGCGACCCCACTGAATTCCTCCTCATGGTCCACTGTTGTTGTCCGCACTGGTATCTGTCTTGCTGATGTGCGATATTCAACAGTAGGCGTAGTGGAGGGGCAATGGAACGGCACGCGGAATGGGCCGATACCGACCTACCGCAACTCTCCGATGAATTGTTCGGTGCTGTCGTTGAACAGGCGGCGGTCGGCATTGTCCTCTATACCTTCGACCGCCACATCATCCGCGCGAATGCCGCCTACGAGCGCCTGATCGGCTACAGCGAGGCGGAGTTGCGCGTGCTGACCTTCCCCGCCTCGACTCACCCGGACGATGCCGAGGCTGACCGCGCGCTTTTTACGGCGTTGGTCGCGGGGGAGCGTGATCATTATCAGATCGAGAAACGCTACCGTTGTAAGGACGGCGGGATCGTCTGGGGTCGCCTGACGATCTCACTCGTGCGCGACGAAGCGGGTCAGCCGCGCGCCATCCTGGGGATGATCGAGGATATTACCGCGCGGATGACCGCAGTGCAGGCGCTATACGCGGGGGAACTCCGCTATCGCGCGGTGGTCGAGCAAGCCGCCGAGGGGATCTTCTTCTTCAATGCGGTGACGAAGCGAATTATCGGGGCGAACCCCGCGTTCTTGCGCTTGCTCGGTTACACCGCCGAAGAGATCGCTGCGCTGACCCTCTACGACATCATCGCCCAAGACCGCGCCAGTATCGACGCCAACACCGCACAGATCGCCGCCGAGGGGCGCAACGCGATCGGCGACCGTCGCTACCGCCGCAAAGATGGCACGGTCGTGACCGTCGAGGTCAGCGCGACCACGCTGGAACCGTCGAGCAATCCGACGTTCTGCGTCGTGGTGCGCGATGTAACCGAGCGCCGGGCGATGGAAGCGGCGTTGCGGACGAGCGAGGCCGATCTGCGGACCCGCGAGGCGCAGCTACGGAGCGTCACCGAGAACGTGCCGCTGATCCTGTTCACCCTCAATGCCGACGGTGTGGTGGTCTTCGCGGCGGGCAGCGGCCTGGATGCGCTCGGCCTGACCCCCGCGCGGGTTATCGGGCGTGCGCTCTTCGCCACGAACAGCGCTACCGAGATCATGGGCTATGTGCGCTGTGCGCTAGATGGCGAGACGCTGACCGCGACCGTGCCGATCCGCGACCGCCTCTTCGAGACGCATTATACGCCAGTGCGCGAGGCGGGGCGGATCGTCGGCGTCGGCGGCTTGGCGCTCGACATCACCGCGCAGGCCCACGCGCAGGCGGAACTGCGCCGCCTTGACCTTGGCCTCACACCGCGCGAGCGCGAACTCCTCCCCATGTTGGCGCGTAAGGAGTTGACCTCCCGTCAGATCGGGGCGTTGCTGTACATCAAGCCTTCAACAATTCGCACGTATATCGAGCAGATTGCCGAGAAGCTGAGTGTTGCTACGACACGCAAGGCGGTGGCGGCGGCGGCGCGGGAGCGCGGGTTGCTGGATGCTCCGTAACATTCTTTGCAAGGGATAAGGACCGCCACCGCATTATGGGGAGGATTTATCCCCATGGCGTGATCCGTTTTGAGGATAGCTTCTCCCCATGTTGTGCTGCTACAGTGATCTTGCTGATTCAACAAGGACGATGCTGCGGTGCGATTGCCGAGCATTGATGGGGGCATCGCAGGGCGAGGCGACATCTTCACCACACAAACATTATGCGGAGTACGTTAATGAGCGTGATGGTGCTTCAGGGCTCATGTTGTCGGTAATGCGAAGTTTAGCGCCCACTGGTACTTCTTGCGTTTGTGCATTTGAACGCCACCCCCATCCTCGAAAGCCTGGGCTTTCGAATCGCTTGGTATATGACTGATGGGTCATCACGGATTCGCGGCTTCCATGGCGAGGTGCGCTCTAGCCATGATCGGCAACAACCGATTGAAGCGCGGGGTGCGGTAGGAAATTGTGAAAGATCAGGAGCGATAAGTGAAAGGAGAACGCGACAGGAATGTGCTGTGATTCCGTAATCTGTAGTAAACAAATGCGGCGTGGAAAGGATGGGAGCGGATGGCAACGCGCATACTTGGAACCTTGGCTTTGCTCTTCGTGTCGGTGGATCTAGGTGCCTTTACCCACTCCTCTTGACCGACCGTAAGGTGACGGTAGCCAAGAGTACTCCTTACCTGCATGGGTCATTCCAGCATACCGTCAATTGTGGTGGCGGGCGCTAGCGCCCGCCCACCACAATCCGATCTCTCGACGAATATCCCCCGGCGATTGATGGATCGCGTAGGGTTCGGAGGTGCCAATGAGCATCCGATCACTCTTGTTGCAATTGTATTGCCGGTCGTTATTCTTGTTGATATTCTTGGCGCTCCTCCTGTTGCTGCCGCCATACGTGGCCGCGCGTGACGACGGGCCAAGTCTGGCATTGGCACCGATCCAGGGGACGTGCGCCACACCCATCGTGGCGCGCGGCACGAACTTTACGCGCGGCACGGAAGTTATTTTCACCGCTGTGCAATCGCGCCCGCCGAGCAATGTCGGCGCGCAGTTCGGGCGCACCACGGTTGCTACAGACGGCACGTTCACAGTCGATATACCGCGCCCGGTTGTCATCGCCGGGTGCTCTGGAGGTGCTCCCGCGCCCGCCGGGGCGCAGTACACGATCAGCGCGGAGCGCGTCACGCCGCAGACCGGCGATGCTGGTGGCGTGCTGGCGAGCGCGACATTCACCGTGGCCGCACCGTCTCGGTGCTTTCAAGAGACTGGTCAGTGCGTACAGGGACGCTTCCTCGACTATTGGCAGGCTAATGGCGGCCTCGTGCGCAACGGTTTCCCGCTGAGTGGGGAACTTATCGAAACCCTGGAAGATGGCCGAGCTCATACCGTACAGTATTTCGAGCGCGTGCGGCTGGAATATCATCCCGAGAACACTGCCCCCTATGACATCCTCCTGGGGCAATTCGGGCGGCACATCCGTCCGGCGGATGCGCCGGTGTCGCAGCAACCGGGCTCGACCTATTTTGCCGAGACCGGCCACAATGTCTCCGGCGATTTCCTGGCCTACTGGGAGGCGAATGGCGGGCTGGCACAGTTTGGCTACCCGCTCAGTGAGGAAATCAGCGAACCGATCGATGGTAAGCCGTACACCGTGCAGTACTTCGAGCGTGCCCGCTTCGAATACCACCCGGAGAACGCCGATCCGCAATACCAAGTTTTGCTCGGTCAGTTCGGGCGGCAGATTCTGGCGACGCAACCAGCGGCTTCACCACCGCTCGGCTGCCGTGACGGAGACGGCCTAGGTTTTCCCTCATATCCCGGCTATACAATCGAGCAATTGGTGTGGTCGTCGCATCAGATCGTTGCCGGGGAGGTTGTTGAGCGATTGCCCACGATCGCGGTCGCCTCTCGCGAAGGGCCGAGCACCCGTGTGATCTACTACACCGACTACGCGGTGCGCGTGGCAGGGCGCGTGCGCGGCCTGCCCTCCGACACGATCCGGGTGCGCCTGCCCGGCGGGACGATCGGTGCGTGTACGCAAGTCGAACCTAACAATTTGCCCCTCGCGCCCGTCGTCGGGGGGCTGCTGCTGCTCTTCCTGACCGCTCCGCAGGTGGATATGGCGGTGCCGACATACATCCTGAGCGGTGGCCCGCAGGGGCGTTGGGGGATCGCTGACGACGGATCGGTCACGACCATCGTGAACGAGTATGCTACCGCCAATGGTTTGCCCTTGACGCAGTTCACCGCCCAGCTCCGGGGCGTGTTGGAAGGGCTACCCCCGGCCAATCTCGGCAATGCCCTGGTCCCGCTCGATCAGGCACCGCTTGTGCCAGCGCCATGATGACGGCAGTTGTAGATGCAACAGCCATCGATTGTGGCGCTGTCTTTCGATCAGCCCTGCTCGTCGCGCTCCTTGGGCGGGCGCACGGTGCTGAACATGGAGAGCAGGATGAGATCGTAGAAGGCTTTCAGGCCACCGCCGATCACCAGTGGCCAGCCGAATGGGGCGTGAGCCAGTAAGGCACCAGCCGGTAAGGGGCCGACAGCGGTGGCGAGGTTATGGGGCAAGTCGGAGGGCATTATCCGCGCGCCTCCTACGTGGTCAGCACCCCTATCCAACGCGCAGGCCGGGCCACGGTGATCTTCCATGGGCGCGTCGTGGCTCTCGACATTGTCTGGACGACCTTGCGCGCTGTACAACATGTACAGCGCGCAAGGTCGTTACTCAACTTGTGTCACTTACTTGCGGCTCATTGTCATTGAGTGGGATAGCTTCTTCGCTATTGGCATGGGTATCGAAAGTCTCTACAAAATTAATAATCCTCGTTTGTTAATCGCTGCACAAATCGCCGTTCTTACTGGCAGATACCGAACTCGCTCGTTAGGAGATAAGCCTATGCTTGACTCAGGCGTTATGGCGACAGGCGGTCGTCGTTTGCTATGGCAGAGTACCGCCACGCATCCAACTGATATGCAACTCGTCCGCTTCGCCCGCGACGATCGGGTGCAATTCGTGGCACTGTATGAGCGTTACGTGTTGCGTATTTACAACTACATGTATTATCGATTGAGGAACCATGCAGCGGCTGAAGACGCGACGAGCGAGGTCTTCACCAAGGCGCTCGCCGCATTCGAGCGCTACGATGATCGTTGTTTTGCGGCCTGGCTTTTTCGCATCGCCCGCAATGTCGTGATCGATACACATCGCAGCGCTGTGCGGGATGAGCAGCTGCGGGTAGCGCGTCAGGGCATCGGGTCGCAGACGCGCGATCTCGAGAAAATCATTGCTGATCATGAGGCACTAGATCTGGCGCTAAAGGTACTTACGCCTGAGCAGCGGACGGTGATCGAGTTGCCGCTCGCCGGGTGGCCCCTCGATGAAGTTGCCACAGTCATTGGGCGTAGTACAGCGGCTACGAAGCAACTACGCTACCGGACGCTGCAGCAACTGCGTGCCTTACTGGTTACTGATGACGATAGGCGGGAGGAATATCATGTTAAGTAAGCAGCAAGTGTCAGAATACGTGGATGAGTTTGATGCGTTCCAGCGTCAACTGGAGCATGATGAAGAAACAACCGTTCCAGCATCCCTTGATGCCGATGATGCCAATTTAGCTCGCTTACTCGCGAGTCAAGGGGTGATGATGTCATCGGTTGCACCAGTGATGCCACGACCCGAATTTACTGAGCGGTTGCGTCACCAACTTGTACAAC
>JAABUS010009661.1_pt1 | contig 10130 bp, 10 predicted proteins | sample 5560161 | NCBI WGS metagenome assembly JAABUS01 (sample SAMN10711885, study PRJNA513376) | rock metagenome | isolation source: Antarctica rocks | place: Antarctica: Victoria Land, Trio Nunatak nord | collected 2016-01-04
ACGGGGTGAGGCGATCGAGATCCGAAGGGAGCATGGGGCATCGTCCTGGAAGGTTCACTCCGCCGATAAGACGACCCGCCTTATAACCGCAACTCGGGCGAGACGCCAGAATCCGATGGCGCACCCACCAGATCCCTCGACGGGAAAAATACCGGGCTTTGCCCTTGCGTCGAGCCCTTGCCATCCGGATAATCGCCCGATGCGCGGCCTCTCGAGGGCCGCGGCCCCGGACGTGGCGACCGTGCCGGGACCCTTTCGGGAACGGTTCCCTTCGGGTTCGGCTCGTGGACCCGTGTGTTCGGCCGAGATAGATAAAGGCAACCTATGGCGGACGCGGTCAAAATTTCGGTCGAGGCACGAGACCCCGCCAAGAACAAGGGGACGGGCTCACGGTTCGCGCGCAAGTTGCGGGCGCAGGGCCGGATCCCGGCGATCATCTACGGGCACAAGCAAGACCCCGTGCCCATCTCGCTGACGCGCGAGGCCGTCTGGGAGATGATCAAGAAGTCGACCCACCTGGCCGAGCTCTCCGTGGGCGGGACGTCCGAGACGGTCCTCGTCCGCGACGTGCAGTGGGATCATCTGGGCAAGGAAATCATCCACCTCGACTTCGCCCGCGTCAGCGCCGACGAATCGGTCGAGACCGAGGTCCGCCTCGAGATCCGCGGCGAGGCGCCCGGCGTCGGCGAAGGGGGCGTCCTGGACCAGGTGGTGCACTCGGTCGCGGTCACCTGCCGCGCCAATGCGATCCCCGATTCGATCCGGATCGACGTGAGCACGATGCACCTGGGCGACGCCGTCCACGTGCGCGAACTCGTCCTGCCCGAGGGGGTGACCCTCTCCGCCGACCCCGACCAGCTGCTCGTCCACGTCGTGACGCGGCCCGTGGAGCCGGAACCGGAGGCCGCCGAGGGCGAGACCTCGGTGCAGCCGGTGGTCATCAAGCCCGAGCGCAAAGATAAGGAGGAATGATCCCGACTCGTGCTCGTACGTCGGTATCCTGAGGGATGAAGAAACTGGTCGTTGGCCTGGGCAACCCGGGCAGCAAATATCAGGCGACGCGGCATAACATCGGCTTCGAGGTGGTCGACCGCCTGGCCCAGGGGGGCTCGGGCGTGACGTTCGCCCGCAAGTTCGACGGCCTGATCGCCGAGACTGAGATCGACTTCCATCGCGTCCTGTTGCTGAAGCCCGAGACGTTCATGAACCTCAGCGGGCGAAGCGTCGGGCAAGTGATGCGGTTCTATCAGCTCGGCCTGGCGGACCTGCTCGTCGTCTGCGACGACCTGAACCTCCCCCTGGGGAAGCTCCGGATCCGCGGCGGAGGGTCCGACGGCGGCCAGAAGGGACTCCGCGACATCTCCGCACAGCTCGGGACCGACGACTACGCTCGCCTCCGCCTCGGGATCGGTCAGCGCGGCGAGATCGACGCCGCCGACTTCGTCCTCAGCCGGTTCCGGAGCTCCGAACGCCCCCCGATCGACGACGCCCTGATCCTCGCGGCGCAAGCCGTCGCCGTCTGGGTGACGCAAGGCCTATCGACCGCCATGAACCGATTCAACGGGCCCGCCGAGACCGGCCGGGCGCCGGCAGACGACTGAACTGAGAGGAAACGCCCCCGGTCGCCACGACGTGGGGGACCGTCAGATGACCATGGTTCCGATTTCTTCGGCTCCGACCGCCGCCGACTCTCATCCTTTGGGGAGGATCACGCTCTTGCCCGTCAGCACCTATGAAGGCATGTTCCTGCTGGATAGCACGAAGGTCGCCGCCTCCTGGGACGACTCGGTCCGGCACGTCCACGACATCCTCAACAAGTACGAGTCCGAGATCGTGGCCAGCCGCCAGTGGGACGAGCGCCGGCTCGCCTACGCGGTCGACGGCCACAAGAAGGGGACCTACCTGCTGACCTACTTCAAGACCGAAGGGGCGCAGTTGAAGGACATCGTCGCCGACTGCCACCTCAGCGATGTGGTGATCCGCGAGCTGATCTTGAAGGTCCACCCCAAGCTCGTCGACCACCTGGTCACCCAGGCCATGACCTCCAACCCGAACGCCGAGGCCGAAGAGGCGAGTCGCGAGGAAGAGTTCGACCGCCCACGCCGCCGCCGCCGCGACGAGTGATCGGCACGTCACGCGTCGGCCCCTCCTCGGCCACCGTTCGGCTCGAAATCCATGCAGGCGTGGAACCTCCGTTTTCTCGCTTGTGACCGTTTGGGGAGTATGGTATCGTTCCGTAGGGAACAACTGTCTACGCCCAATTGCGGGGATGAGGCAAGACGCCGCGAATCCGGTTCGAGGGAGGGAGAGGCGATGGCCGACCTGAACAGAGTCTTTCTCATGGGTCGTTTGACGTTCGACCCCGAGTTGCGTTATACGCCGAGCGGTTCCGCCGTCACCGACCTCCGCATGGCGACCAGTCGGACCTGGACGGGCAAGGAAGGCGACCGCAAGGAAGAGACGCTGTATATCGACGTGACGGTCTGGGACCGCCAGGCCGAGACCTGCTGCCAGTACTTGAAGAAGGGGAGCGGGATCCACGTCGAAGGGTCGCTCAAGATGGACAGCTGGGACGACAAGACGACCGGGGAAAAGCGCTCGAAGATCAAGGTACAGGCCGAGCGAGTCCAGTTCCTCGACCGCCGCGCCGACGCCGCAGGCGGAGGCGGGGGCGGGGGCGGGGGCGGCGAGGAAGGGCAGGCCCCGCCGGCGGCCCGCGACTCGCAGCCGAGGCGTGGCGGCGCCCCCTCCGAAGGGCGCGGCCCGAGCAACGGGCCGGCGCGCGGCGGGTTTCCGGCCCCGGGCAATGCGCCCAGCCGCCGACCTCCCGCCGCCCCCGATCCGGAAGAAGATGACATCCCGTTCTGACGACTGAGCCTTCACTGGGCCCATCCCGAGCGGATTGGGCCCGCATTTGGGACCGGCTGAGCGGCGGACTTCGACTTGCGCGACGCCCTGCCCTGCCTTACATCGGGAGTGAGAACATCATGGCCAAGATGACCGATAAGAAGCCGGGCAAGGCGAAGGTCAAGGCGAAGGCCAAGGCGGCGACCAAGTCCAAGGCGAAGGGACCCGCGCAGCCCAAGCCGGCGTTCGACCTGACCCCAGCCATCCACCAGCCGGGCGTCCTGCGCCGCAAGAACCACCCGACCCGCGCCAAGGACGGACAGATGCACGTCCTCCTGACGCACACCGTCCCCCACTTCGGCCAGCCCGGCGACCTGATCAAGGTCCGTCCCGGCTTCGCGCGCAACTACCTGTTACCGCAGGGTCTGGCCACGTTCGCGACCCCGCACAACCTGCTCATCGTCCAGAAGCACAAGCAGCGTCTCCGCGAACTGGAAGAAGCCCGGCGTGCCGACCTGGTGAACCTCGCGGCCCAGCTCGCCCAGCGCCAGATCTCCATCGAGGCCAACGCCAACGCCGAGGGGCATCTCTACGGCTCGGTCACCGCCGAGCAGATCGCGGCGGCGCTGAATGCGGGCAATTTCAAGATCGGGCCCGAGAACGTCAAGATCGAAGGCCCGCTCAAAGAGCTGGGCCTCTACACGATCAAGCTCCACCTGGGCCAGGACGTCGAGACCGAGGTCAAGCTCTGGGTCGTCCCCACCCACACCGAAGAGGCCGCCACGTGAGAGGACCAGGTCCTGACGTGGGGAGCTCGGTGGCCGGGGCGGAGTGAATCCTGGATCGTCCTCGCCCCGGCCGACCTCTCTGAAGCCGGGACCACCCGGCACGCGTTCCCTCGGCCTCAATGCGGGCCGCGAAGGGCCCGACGGGCGCGATTATTCCCCTTCTTTCAGCAGCCGGATTGCGCTGAAAGTGACCCTCGGCGGTGCGACGGCCTGCGGCACCACCGCCGCCTTCGGCGTCGCACTGGCCGCTTGGGCCCTGGGTCTGATCTTCATGGTTTGCGGGATCAAGGTCACCCTCACCTCGTCTCGAAGCGTCCCCTGCTCCCGGAGTCTCCCGACCGCCTCGGTCACGTCGACGACGGCCGTCGCCCCCCGGGTCGTGGCCGGGGGATGTCCCCCCGCGTGACCCATGTGCAGGCCGAAGAACGAGATGGTCCCTGCGAAGTAGGGGCTTCGTGGTCCGGTCGCCTCGGCCGGATCGGGCAGGTTCACGTAGACCTCATAAATTCGGCCGGGCGGGGCATCGAAGCGGATGTCCTCGACGGCCACGCGGACGGCCGGCCCTTCGGCCATCGGATCGGCTCCTTGCCGGGCGGCCAGGACCCCCTCCAGTTGCCTCTTCGACTCCGTCCCGAGCTTGAAGGTGGCCGAGACCGGCTGACTCCCCAGCTCCCGGATCGCGGGGGCTTCTGCCGCGAGTGTGACCGTGGGCCTCTGCCGATCCGGGGCGGCCATGCCGACCCTCCGCGGTTGCTGGGCGTTCGGGGGTGCCGCGGACGCGACGAGAGGGATTGTCCCCGCCGGCTCGCTATCGTAGCGGTAGTCGGAGGATGCCGTCTGCAGGATTTGTCGCGACGTGGCCTGCCCCACGACGCCACGGGGCCCGTAAAAGTTGAATGGCGTGTCGAGCCAGGGGGCGTCCTCGGGGTTGTAGCGGCCCTCTTGCCTGCGCAGCCACTCGCCCCAGAGCCGGTCGACGTTGGCGTGGTGCAGCCAGAAGATCGGGTCTCGGCCCGCCGTGTTCGGGCTCCCCATGTAGCCGCCGATCTGGTCGTGGACGAGGTCGTGGGCCAGCGATTCGAGGGCGCCATGCGGCCGGTAAGACCCCGGGCCTCGAACCACCTGGCCGCCGAAACCTCGCGCCGGCTGCGGGCTGGAGAAGGGGATTTCCTGGAGGGCCCGCTCCCACTGGATGGCGGATTCGGACAGCTCGCCCCCGCCGTTGGCCCCGAACGATCGATTTCGTTCATAGAGGGGGCTTCTCGGGTCGAGGAAGCGGGCCGGGAGCGAACGCTGCTCGGGATTGGTCCAGTCCCAGTAGGGGAGCGTCAGGTTGGGATCGCCGGAGAGGGAGCGGAGGATACGCTCGAAGTAGAGGAGGTAGCCGCGGTGCCACGGCAGGAACCACCAGCTGCCGTGCTGGCAGCTCCCCCAGCCGCGGAAAACCTGCCGCTCCTCGGCGGCGATATAGCCGTGCATATTGGCCTGGAAGGCCCACGAGGTCGCGACGTTCCTGGGGATTCGCTTCATGGCCGCCACGCCGCGCTCGAGCGATGCGATCTCCGACGCGGTGAGCCGGGCGACGTTCTTCCGGACCCTGGGTCCTTGCGCCAGGCATGTCCGAGCGCCGAGCAGGATCAGTCCGCCGGCCCCGCCGGCGGCCCCGAGAAACGTCCTTCGAGTCTGTTGCCAGGCGGACATCGTTTGCTCCTGAAACGTGCATTTGTAGAGACCTGTGAGCACGATTCCGAACACAGCGTATCCAGGCCGATGTGCCGGGGGAAGGGGCAGGTCAAGCCGTCGTCACGCGGGGGACTGTACCGAGGCAAATCGGCCAGGACCCTGTCGAGCCGGCCCCCATCGAACTCGACGGTGTGTCCCGGAGGGGGCCCGATCGTTCGCGACCGGGGACTCCTGAGGCCCGCATCTCGACCGGCGCGACGGGCGGGTTTTTCGCGTATCGGCCCTTTTTTTGATGGTCAAGCCCCGGGTTGGCCGATACGATTGTTCAGATACGGCCGACCCGCCGCGCATGTTTTTGTGATCGCCTGTCCCCTATCGCATCCGGGGATGGCTCGGGCCCGGGTCGGTCGAAAGTCGGACCCCAGGGGACACAGGGCCGCGCGGCCGAACGCCCCGGCTCGCACGGAGCAGCGCCGGACCATGCCCGCCTCAAGTCACGGTAACGGCAATGGAAATGGCCACGGCAATGGAAATGGCCAGGCCCACTCCCGCCTCGGGCGGGCGGATTCGGCGACGTTCAGCCATCCCCTGCCCCCGCAGAATCTCGAGGCCGAGCAAGGCGTGCTGGGCAGCATCCTGCTCGACAACGACGTCCTCCATGACGTCGTCGGCCTGCTCGACGTCGAGCATTTTTACCGCGACAACCACCAGGTCTTCTACCGGGCGATCCGCGACCTCTACGACCTGGGCAAGGCGATCGACGCGATCACCATCTCCGACGAGCTGACCCGGCGCGATCAGTTCAAGGCGATCGGCGGCGACGAGTTCATCTCGCAAATCCTGGGGAGCGTCCCGCACGCCGCCAACGCCAAGTACTACGCGCAGATCGTCCGCCAGAAGGCCGTCAGCCGGGCCTTGATCGAGAGCGCCGGCCACATCCTCCAGGACGGCTATTCGAACAACTTCACCGCCGAGGAGCTGCTCGAGGACGCCGAGCGGCGGATCTTCGCCATCGCCGAGGACCAGAGTTCGAGCGAGACGGTCGAGCTGCGCGACGTGGTGACGCAGGCGATGGACCGGATCGCCGCCCGCTCCGAGGCGAGGCACCCGATCTCGGGGGTCCCGACGGGCTACTTCGACCTCGACGACATCACCGGCGGGTTGCAGCCCGAGCAGCTCGTCATCCTGGCGGCCCGGCCGAGCATGGGCAAGACGGCCATCGCGCTCAATATCTGCGACCATGCCGCCGTCACGAACAAGATTCCCGTGCTCTTCGTGAGCCTCGAGATGGGCCGCGTCGAGTTGGCCGAGCGGCTCCTCTGCGCCCGGTCGAAGGTCGACGGCCACAAGCTCCGGACCGGCCAGAACCTGGGGACTCGCGAGATGACGCTGCTGGGCAAGGGGTACGACGAGCTCCGCTCCTCGCCGATGTTCATCGACGACTCCTCGTCGCGGACCATGCTCCAGATCACCGCCAACGCGCGCCGGCTGAAGCTCCGCCAGTCGATCGGGATGATCGTCGTCGACTATATCCAGCTCATCGACAGCGACGAGTCGCGCGACAGCCGTCAGGAGCAGATCGCCAAGATCAGCCGACGCTTGAAGACCCTCGCCCGCGAGATGAAGCTGCCCGTCGTCGCGCTCTCGCAGCTGAACCGGGCCGTCGAGAATCGCGAGGATCGCCGCCCCCGGATGGCCGACCTCCGCGAGAGCGGTGCCATCGAACAAGACGCCGACATGATCCTCTTGCTCCACCGCCCCGAATACTACGACGCCAACGACCAGCCCGGCATCGCCGAGGTGATCGTCGCCAAGAACCGCAACGGGGCCACCGGGACGGTCAAGCTCACCTTCCTGAAGAACTTCACCCGGTTCGAGAACCTCTCGTCCGTCGCCGAGCCGATCGACGCAGGCGCGTTCTGACGGCGGAGATTTACTCTGCTGCCCCGCCGACCGCATACCGTAGCTTCGCCGCGGAGGAACGCGGGTTGGCGCGCCTCTCCTCCGCCGAGGCGCGGATCACCTCCTGCGCGATCGATGCGTAAGTCCCGTCGTGGAGCCCGTCCTTGAAGGCCGACTTCACGCGGCGATCCTCGCCGGAGTGGAACGCCAGGATGGCGACCCGCCCCCCCGGTTTCAGGCAGGAGGGCAAGATGCGAAGGAAAGACTCCAGGGCCCCGAACTCATCGTTCACGGCGATCCGGATCGCCTGGAAGACGCGGCGGACCGCATCATCGGCGGTCCCCTCGGCTCGTCGCGGAGACCGCTCGAAGGCGGAGTGAATGACCGCGGCCAGCGCCCGGGTCGAGGTCATCGGGAACTGGGCGTGGGCGTGCAGGATGGCGGCGGCAATCTCGACGGCGAGCGGCTCATCGCCATTCTCGGCGAGGATCCGCGCGAGCCCGGCCTCGCCCAGGGTCGACAGCAGGGCCGAGGCCGGCAGGCCCCGGGCGGGGTTCATCCGCATGTCGAGCGGGCCATCCTCCTTGAACGTGAAGCCTCGGACGGGGTCGTCGATCTGCATCGAGGAGAGGCCGAGGTCCGCGAGCAAGATGTCGGCGCCTTCGGGCGCCTCCTCGGCGAGGAATCGCGGCAAGCCCGCAAAGTTCATCCGCCTCACGACGACCGCCCCGGGCGGGAAGCCGAGGGCGCGGAGGCGAGCCTCCGTCCTGGGCAGCTCGACCGGGTCGACGTCCACGCAGAGCAGTCGACCGCCGGGTTGCACGGCGGCGAGGAGCTCGCGCGCGTGCCCGCCGTAGCCAAGCGTGCAGTCCACCGCGACCTCCCCCGGCCGTGGCGCGAGCACCTCGATGATCTCGCGGACCATGATGGGCCGATGCGTGCCGGCGGGCGTCTTGCCGCCGGCAATCACCTTCGCCACGTCGTCGGCGTAACGCTCGGGCTGATGCTCTTTATACTTCTCGTCGAAAGTCCGCGGGTTCTTGCCGCGATAGCGCGGGCGTCGCCGGGGCGTCTCCGGAGCAGGGTCGGTCATGGCGAGGTTCACACGGCCGGGGGCGGGAACGTTCCATTGGGACGGAGCGTCAGCCGTTTTCGCAGGCCGTCGAAAGTGGCGGTGAAGTGGTTCAGGAATCCCTCATGACCCCAGAGGGCCTCGTATCGTCGGGCCACGAACGCCACGCGAGCCGACCAGCGGTAGAGTGTGCGGCCTCGGGTCAGATCCAGGTCGACCCTGCTCAGCCACGCCGGGATGAGGTGGCCCCCGGCCCCGGCTAGCTCGATGCGATCGCCCCTGGGGACGCCGAGCCGGGCCATGTAGGACAGGGGCAATAGAGTCTCAGCCGCCCCGGTATCGACCAGGCCGGGTATCAACCACGCACCGGCCGGGCCGGTGGCACGGACGACGATGACCGGGCGAGAAACGATCTGGATGCCTTCTTCCCCCGGGAGTGGGTCCGCCTCCTGGGGGAGATAGTCGAACATCATACGCGATGAGTGCGCCGGATTTCGCCACCCGCGCCACGGAGCACGGGGATTTTTCCGATGGCGACCTGATTCGCCGCGAAGCCCGCGACGACGGCGGCCCGCTCGCAATCGTCGAAGGACTCGCCGACGGCGACGATCCGGCGGCCGTCGGCCGACCAGGCGACCCACTTTCCGGCATACTCGCGAGGCACCACCTGGACGCCCGCGCCCCGCTCCGTCTTCGCTTTGGGTTCTTCCCACGTCTTCGGCTTGACCATCGAGTACATCCCTCACTTCAGGTTTCTCTCGCCGCAATTGTACCCGCCCGGGCCACGGCGTCGAGTGCATCCCGCTGGTGTCAGCGGATCACCTTCCGCCGGGGAAAGACGTCAGTCCAGTCGGGAGATCGACTCCGAACTTCCGCCTATTTTGCCAATCGCTCGCGGAGGCTGTCGAACGTCGAGTGGCCGTCGCGGTCGAAGACGAAGCGGGCGGGGAGGCCGACGACTCTGCTGGCGCCGAGCTCGAAGAGCTGGCGCTGGCAGGCGGTGAGCTTCCTGGCGGCAACCAGCGCGGTGACGCGCCAGCCGGGGGAGCCTTGATCGTCCCAGACCTCGCCGCGGGCGATGTGCTGGGCCCCCTGTTCGAGGAGGTACGAGGCGACGCGGGAGGCGGTCTCGGGGCCGGGGGCGGCGGGGGCGCCGACGACTTCCAGGTGGAGCCAGCCGTCGGACCCGCGCACGCCGTCCATCGCGTCGAGGAGCAGGGCCAGGGGGCCGGCCACGCCCTCGTCGGCCAGCTCGCGGAGGCTGGGCGCGTGGCCGATCAGGCATGAGGCCGACTCGAGGACCGTGCCCCCCTCGATCTCGCGGAGGCGGTTGTCCTTCAGGGTGATCCCCGAGCTGGTCAGGTCGACGATCACGTCGGCAATCCCCAGCGTCGGGTGCAGCTCGAGGGCGCCGTCGGAGTCGATGAGCTGGTAGTCGTAGATGCCCCAGCGGCGGAAGTACGACCGGGTCAGCGCGGGGTACTTCGTCGAGACGCGGAAGGTCTTCCCCGATGCCTTGAACTCGGCGGTCAGGTCGACCAGGTCGATGATGTGCGTGACGTCGATCCAGCTCTCGGGGACCGCCACGACCAGCCGGCAGCCGCCGTAACCGAGGTCGGGGACGACGACGACGGTCCGCTCGCTCTCCGGCTCGCGCTCGGCGTACAGGTCCATCCCGGTGACGCCCAGGTGGCAACGCCCCACCTGGACCTGGGTCACGATGTCGGTCGGGCGCATGAACACGATGTGGAACCGGGGGTGCCCGGCCACGGTCGCCTCGTATTGACGGTCGCTGGCGCGTCGGACCTTGTACCCGGCGGTCTTGAGGATCTCGACCA
>JAABUS010009665.1_pt1 | contig 10126 bp, 10 predicted proteins | sample 5560161 | NCBI WGS metagenome assembly JAABUS01 (sample SAMN10711885, study PRJNA513376) | rock metagenome | isolation source: Antarctica rocks | place: Antarctica: Victoria Land, Trio Nunatak nord | collected 2016-01-04
GCCGTGATCAAGAGGTCACGATGCTGGTCAGCATCGGCCCCGAGCCGCGGGCCATCCCCGATCTCGCCGGTGCACCGCGCGCCGATGCCGAGGCTGCGCTCGCCGGGCTCGGTTTCGTGGTGCAGGTGCGCGAGGACTTCAACAGCGGCATCCCTGCAGGCATCGTGATCGGCACGGAACCTGCCCCAGATGCGGGTGCACAGCCAGTCGGCACAACGATCGTCCTGGTCGTCTCCAAGGGGCCAGACCTCGTTGCTGTTCCCAACGTCATCGGCAAGGACCGGGAGACCGCCATAGCCGAACTCCAGGCTGCCGGTTTCGTGGCCGAGGTGACGTCCTTCCTGGGCAACCGGGTCAGCCAGCAGAGCCCGGCTGCCGGTGAAATGGCCGAGCGCGGCTCCACCGTCAGCATCCTGCTCAGCTTCTTCTGACGCGCGCGCCAGCGCGCTCGGACTCTTGTCGCAACGCCCGGTCCGCTACGAATCGCAACCCGCAACGCTGGCCGGGGGAAGCGGATCAGTGGGTTCGAGCTAGCGGTCGAGCAGCTTCGCCAGGACATCTCCGGCATGTCGGGCACCCTCGTCGTCGACGTCCAGATGGGTGAGCAGCCGTACTCGATCCGTCGCGACCTGTGAGATCAGCACGCCGGCGTCGGCTGCGGCCGCAACCAGCCCGGCGGCCTGCACCCCGTCGATGCGAACGATATTCGTGTGCACCTGATCAGTAGGGACATCAAGCCGCTCGGCCAGCTGCTGGGCCCTCGCATGGTCCTCGGCAAGGCGATCGATGTGGTGGACCAATGCGTAGCGGCCGGCAGCGGCCAGGATGCCCACCTGTCGCATACCCCCGCCAAGGCGCTTGCGCAGGATCCGGGCTGCCGCGATTCGCTCCGCTGATGAGACGATGACCGAGCCCACGGGTGCGCCAAGGCCTTTGGACAGGCAGACCGACATCGTGTCGGCGAGTTCGCCGTACGCCGACAGGGGCGTACCTGACGCTACAGCGGCGTTCCAGATCCGAGCGCCGTCGACGTGCAGGGCAACTCCACGGCTGCGCAGCTCGGTCGAGAGCCGAGTGAGTTCGGTCAACGGCTGGATGGTGCCGCCGCCGCGATTGTGGGTGTTCTCCACGGCAACGGCGTTGGTGCCCATCGTGTGCCAGTCGCCTTCGCGAACTTGGCCGAGCAGTTCGTCGGTGTCGAAGCGCCCCCGGTTGCTGACAACGGTGCGGGTCTGAATGCCGAAAAGTGCTGCGGCAGCACCATGTTCGTAGGTGACGATGTGCGCGTCGGCATCGGCCACGATCTCCTCGCCGGGGCCGGCCAGCAGCCGGAGGCAGATCTGGTTGCCCATGGTCCCGGTCGGTACGAACAGCGCCGCTTCGTGCCCGAAGAGTGCAGCGACCTCCGCCTCGAGCGCGTTGACCGTGGGGTCTTCCAGGTAGACGTCGTCGCCCACGTCGGCCTCGGCCATCGCCGCACGCATGCCCGGGGTGGGCTTGGTGAGTGTGTCCGAACGAAGGTCGACGACGCCTGCGGAGTCGGCCCAGTGCGATGAGTCGACGACGGCGTCAGCCACGCAGCATCTCGGCCACCAGGAAGGCGAGCTCGAGCGACTGTCCGGTGTTGAGCCGTGGGTCGCAGGCGGTTTCATACCGGCCGGCGAGGTCGGCGTCGCTGATCTCCTGTGCACCGCCTAGGCACTCGGTGACCGCCTCACCGGTCAGCTCCACGTGGATGCCTCCGGGGTGGGTGCCGAGTTCGAGATGCACCTCGAAGAAGCCCATGACCTCATCGACGATCCGGTCGAAGTGCCTTGTCTTGTATCCGGAGGCGGTCTCATGGGTGTTGCCGTGCATCGGGTCGCACTGCCAGACGACCTGGTGACCGGTGGCTCGCACCTTCTCGATGATCGGGGGCAGCACGTCGCGTACCCGCCCGTTACCCATCCGGCTGATCAGCGTCAGTCTCCCCGGCGAGTTGTCCGGGTCAAGGCGTTCGACGAGTTCGACCGTCTCGTCCGGGGTGACCGCGGGGCCGAGCTTGACTCCGATCGGGTTGGCCAGCTGTGAGACGAATTCCAGATGGGCCCCGCCGCGCTGCCGGGTCCGCTCACCGACCCAGACGAAGTGGGCGGACAGGTCGTACGCGCGCCCTTCCTCCATCCGGCACAGCGCACGGTCGTACTCCAGGATCAAAGCTTCGTGGCTGTTGTAGAGGTCGACGCTGCGCAGCGCATCGTCGTTGACGCCGCAGGCGGCCATGAAGGCGAGCGCCCGGTCGATCTCCTGGGCGATCGTCTCGTAGCGGACACCGGCCCGAGACTGGGCGACGAATTCGCGGTTCCAGTCGTGCACGGCGTGCAGGTCGGCGAGTCCACCGCGGGCGTAGGCGCGGATCATATTCATGGCGGCAGCCGAATTGGCGTAGGCGCGAATCATTCGTTGCGGGTCGGCGACCCGGGCCTGCGGGGTCGGCTCGAGTGAGTTGATCAGGTCCCCGCGGTAGGAGGGCAAGCCGAGCGCATCGAGTTCCGATGACCGTGGCTTGGCGTACTGACCTGCGATGCGGCCCACCTTGACCACCGGCAGGCTGGCGCCGTAGGTGAGTACGACCGCCATCTGCAGCAGCGTGCGGGTGGTCCCCCGCAACCTCGGCTCTGTGTTGTCGTCGAAGGTCTCGGCGCAGTCGCCGCCCTGCAGGAGGAACGCCTTGCCGGCCGCGACCTCGGCCAGCAGCCCTCGCAGTTGATCGACCTCGCTGGGCGCCACGATCGGTGGAACGGTGCTCAGCGTCTTGAGCACCGAGTCCAACTCGGCCCGGTCGGGCCACGGAGGCTGCTGGACGATGGGCAGGGATCGCCACCTGTCGAGATCAGGAGCGGTACTCACCGGCTCAGCGTACGGCGATCCGTCGGTCGTACAGGTGTGAGGTCAGGCGCCGGGTGGGCGGTAGCTCAGGGCGTCCGGGAAATCGCCGAGGGACAGCAGCGCAGCCGCCCCGTCACGAAGCGCCGACGCGGCCATCCCCAATGAACCGGGGCCGACCGAAACACGTGCCACTCCCAGTCGGGCCAGCTCACCGAGTGCCGGCATCTTCGACGAACCGATCAGCGAGAGCCGCCCGTCGAAGGCCTTCACCAGTGCCGTGACATCTCCCGGTCGACCCGCTCCCGGGACGAAGATGCAGTCGGCCCCGGCGTCCAGGTAGGTACGTCCGGCCGCGATAGCCCGGTCGAGATCCTTGTCGCCGAGCAGGTACTCATCGGTTCGCGCGTTGATCACGAAGTGGATCCCGAGGGCATCTCCCGCGGCCCGAGCCGCGGCTATGGACTGCGCGTGTTCGTCGGCCGGCCTCAGCTGGTCCTCCAAGTTGCCGCCAACCGCACCGGCGTCGATCGCGGCAGCCACGGTTGCGGCAACATCCCCGTAGCCACCCTCGAGATCTGCGGTGACCGGAAGATCGACGACTGAGGCGATCAACCGGATCGCCTGAATCATCTCCACGACGGGGATGTGCTCACCATCGGCGAACCCGTGCGCGGCCGCAATCGAGTGCGAGGCGGTGGCGATGGCCCGGCAACCCGGCGTGGCGGCAACGACGCGCGCGCTCCAGGCATCCCAGACGTTGACCAGGATCAGCGGATCGCCCGGTCGATGGGCCGCGAGCAGGGTTTGAGCCTTGCTGGCCAGATCGGCGGTCATGCGGACGAGATTACGTCCAGCGGCTGGCAGCGGCGTGCGGTCCGCTCGATGCCGTCAAGAACCGCCGGCCAGGTCCAGCGGGCCAGGTCATGGCCCATGCCGGCGATCTCGAGGAGTTCGGCGTCCGGGATCGCCGCGGCGGTTGCTCGTCCCCGGAGGGCTTGATGATCCGGTCCCGGTTTCCGTGAATCACCAAAGCGGGCATGGCCAACCTGGCGAGGTCGGCCCGCCGGTCACGCTCGGTCAGAATGGCGGCCAACTGCCGGCCTGAGTCGTCTCCTGATCCGCGGCTCATCGACCGGCGGACGGCCAGCCGGACATCCTCGTCGTCCTGTGCCGTACGAGCCGCCGAGCCGATCCGTCGGAACGAGGACACCAGACCTTCAACCGGGTCTACGGCTCCGGGCCGGACGAATTCGATGAGCATCCTCTTGGCGACGCTGCCGGTACGGCCGTCGCCCGGCCGGCCCATGATCGAGATAAGGGAACGGGTTCGGCTGGGATGGCGGATGGCTACTTCCTGCGCGATCAACGATCCCAGCGAGACGCCCACCACGTGCGCTCCGCGGGGGGCTACCTGGGCGATCAGGCCGGCCGTGTCGTCGGCCATGTCCGCGAGGCTGTACGTCGGCACAGCGCACCGGCGCAGGAATCCCAATGCTGACACGCCTGGTCCTGGCACCCGGGTGGAGTGGCCGACGTCGCGGTTGTCGAAACGCACGACTCGGATGCCGCGGCCGGTCAGTTCGGTACAGAAGTCGTCCCGCCACCAGACCATCTGCAAGCCCAGACCCATGATCAGGACCACTGTGTCCTGGGCATTCGGGTCGCCGATCGCCTCGTAACAGACCGAGATGTGCCCGACCTGGCAGTACTGCTCGCCGGTCGTGGTGACAGCCGTCTGCCCGGGAATCGTCATCGAAAGGATTCGCACCGCAGGCCGAACGGGTTCAACAGAAGGAGACGCCCTGGAAAACGGCGGTCAGCGCAGCGGCGCAGCCGTTCACATCATGCGGTCCGTGGTGCCGAGCCGTCGTGGCGCGATCCTCAAGACAAGCTTCCGCCGTGTGCGCCTGGTGGCCAGTCGGTGGTGGGTGGGTGTGGTTGATCCGGGGCCGGCGGTGGGGGTCGAGGCGTTCGGTTTCCCGGTCGCTCAGCGACCACAACGGCTCACCCGCCGCCGCGCCGACCACGTCCCGGGCAGCGGCCAACCCGGACACTGCCGGTGGGCTCAAACTGCGGTCACAGCACGAACCTACGGCCAGGGTCCGACATACCCCGGCCCTAGAAAGCCCTACAGCGCAATCTTTTTCAAGAACTTTGCGCAACCTGCTGTGACGGTCTGCAACCGTTGTTGATCATCGGAATGGGACCGGGTTTCCAACCTGGAACAACCAAACAATTGCCGATATTCCGATGATCAACACCCAAGAGGCTTACCCGGTCAGGACGCGGTGAGCCCAGACGCAGACCGCCGGCCCGACATCGCAGCCAGCCCACCGGCGTACCCCGTCGTTGCTGCCGCACTTCAACCCCGGCCCAAACCGCTGCCCGACAAACACGAGCCAGCCAACTGGCTTACCCGTCGCCGCTGCCGCACTCAACGGGGCGAAAACCGCCGGCTAGCGGGGCAGCAGCGCACCACACCACCCCGATCGTTGCGTCAGCGTCAGCCGAATCCAATCAGCTGACTCCGCGCTCGCTCCGCGCCTCGCTCGTCCCTCGCTCGATGCTCACTCGCTGTCGTCAGCCGAAAAACACCTCGGCCTCGGCGTAGCGCTCCTGCGGCACTGTCTTGAGCTCGGCGGTCGCCTCCGACAGCGGCACGCGGATAATGTCGGTCCCGCGCAGGGCAACCATCACGCCCCAGTCCTCACCATGGACAGCGTCGATCGCGCTGAGTCCGAACCTGGTCGCCAGGACCCGGTCGAAGGCCGTGGGCGTACCGCCGCGCTGGATGTGGCCGAGGACCACTGCCCGACTCTCCTTCCCGGTGCGCTCCTCGATGACCTCGGCCAGCGCGGCCCCGATGCCACCCAGCCGGACGTGTCCGAAGTCGTCGACCACGCCGGAACCGAGGCTGAGGCCGCCGTCCTTGGGCAGTGCACCCTCACTGACCACGAGCACCGGCGAATAGCCCGAGGCGAAGCGATGTTCGACGTAGCTGACCACCGCGTCGGTGTCGAACGGATTCTCCGGGATCAGGATGACGTTGGCGCCACCGGCCAATCCGGCGTGCAGCGCGATCCAGCCGGCATGGCGGCCCATGACCTCGACGACCAGGGCGCGGTGGTGGCTGTCCCCGGTCGTGTGCAACCGGTCGATGGCCTCCATCGCGACGCCGACGGCGGTGTCGAAACCGAACGTGTAGTCGGTCGAGCCGAGGTCGTTGTCGATGGTCTTGGGTACACCGACCACGTGCAGGCCAGCAGCCGCCAACTTGGTGGCGACTCCCAAGGTGTCCTCGCCGCCGATGGCCACGAGCGCGTCGACACCCAGACGTTCGAGGGTGGCCAGCAGCTTGCCCTCGCCGTCATCGGTCTTGTACGGATTGGTTCGCGACGTACCGAGGATGGTGCCGCCGCGCGGCAGGATGCCCCGGACTGCGTGCACGTCGAGCGGCATCGTGTTGCCCTCGATCGGTCCTCGCCAGCCGTCCCTGAATCCGACGAAGTCGTGGCCGTAGACCTCGACCCCCTTGCGTACGACGGCCCGGATGACGGCATTGAGCCCCGGGCAGTCCCCTCCCCCGGTGAGCACTCCGATTCGCATCGCTAGCCCGCCTCATGCGCTTCGCGCACCGCTCGTTCCGCTCCTCGCTCGTTCCTCGCTGCGATGCTCGCTCGCTTTCGGCTCATGAGTCGAGAGCCTAGGGCCCCGCCGAGAACGCCTCCATCGCCTGCCACCGGGCGAGGTTGTGCCGGGCGTCAGCCAGGGCATTGTGGGCATCCGGACCTGCCGCCGGCAGAGTCGGCCGGCCCAGATCTGCCCAGCGTTGGTGGAGCTCGTAAGTGAACCGGGGGATCGCCCGCGGCAACTCGGTCATCGCCCCCCACAGCTGGGCCAGGACCACGTGGTCGTAGGCGGCGTACCACGCCCACAGCTCGATCTTTTCACCCGGACCAGTGAGGAAGGACAACAGGTCGTCGCGGATCCGGGCCCGGGTTCGCCAAGCCGGGTCGGCCGGCGATGGGAGCTGCTCGAGGACGTTGCGGCGAACCCACGGTATTGCCTTGTCGGGATCGAATTCCGTTGATACGGCATAGAATTCGCGACCACGCTCATCAACGACCCCGATGGAGATCAGGTCGATCGTCTGTCCGTCTTCGATGAATTCGGTGTCGTAGAAGTACCGCGCCATGAATGGTTGGAAATCAGCCGGCGAGGGTGGCCGGCACCCGTTCGACGGCATCGAACGGACTCGGCTTGAGGATCCGGACGACCTGGTGGACATCCATGCCGGTCTTGTCCATCGCTGCCTTGACCTTGGCGGCGTAGAGATCGACGTACTGCTGGCCGGAGAGAAGCATCAGCTCGTACATCACCTCGTCGGTCATCGACCGTTCCACGAATCGATCCCCGGACAGACCTTCGTACCGGGAGAAATCCAACGGAGCCCCGATCCGGATCCGCACCTTGTGGATGCGCGGGATCTTCTTGCCGATCGGCTGGATCTTCTCGGTGTCGATCATGACCACCGGGATCACCACGGCGCCGGACTCGAGAGCCATCCGGGCCAGCCCGGTCTTGCCGCGGTAGAGCCGGCCGTCTGGTGATCTGGTCCCCTCGGGGTAGATCCCCAGCAGCTTGCCCTCCCGCAGGATCCGGGTGCCGGTGTCCAGCGCGTCCTGCGCCGCCGTTCCGCTGGCCCGGTCGATCGGCACCTGGCCGGCACCGGCGAAGAACAACCGGCTGAGAAATCCCTTGATCCCCTTGCCGGTGAAGTACTCGGACTTGGCGAGGAAGGTCACCCGCCGCGGAACCATGAGGGGTAGGAAGATCGAGTCCGAGAAGGAGAGGTGATTGCTGGCCAGGATCGCCGGACCCTTGCTCGGAATGTTCTCCAGACCCTGGACATCCGGACGAAAGGGCAGCCGAAGGAGCGGACCCACCAGGACGAATTTCAGCACCCAGTAGAACACTCGCACCACCTGACCCTTCTGGTGTCAGACTAGGGACGATTCAGCGGATGTCACAACGCAGCCTCTTCGAGGAGGAGAACCCATGCCGGTGCTGCCTTGTGCCGACCCGTTCTCCTTCGACGGCGGACCGGTCGGGATCCTGCTGATCCACGGGTTCACCGGTACGCCGCAGAGCCTGCGTCCCTGGGGTGAGCACCTGGCCGCCGAGGGGTACACGATCAGCTGTCCCCGGCTGCCCGGCCACGGCACCGTGCTCGCGGACATGAATCTGACCCGGTGGCCGGACTGGTACGGCGCTGCCGAGCGAGCGCTCGAAGACTTGCGCGGTCGCTGTTCGGAGGTGTTCGTCGCCGGGCTTTCGATGGGCGGAACGCTGGCGATCCGATTGGTCGAACAGCACGGCGAACACCTGTCCGGGATGGTCCTGGTCAACCCGTCCCTCGGCACCGAGCGCAAGGACATCGCGCTGGTGAAGATCCTGGCCAGGGTGGTTCCTTCGTGGAAGGGGGTGTCCAACGACATCAAGAAGCCCGGCGCTCGGGAGTTGGCCTACTCAAGAGTGCCCTTGAAGGCCGCTGTGTCCCTGCAGGAGCTGTGGGCCACGACCGCTGCGGATCTGGCCAAAGTGGATCTACCGATCCTGACCTTCCGGAGCACCCAGGATCATGTCGTCGAGCCGCTGTCAGGTCGGCTGCTGCTCGACGGGGTGCGCTCGACCGACGTCACCGAGCGACTTCTGCACAACAGCTACCACGTGGCCACCCTGGACAACGACGCCGAGGAGATCTTCACCGAGAGTGCCGCCTGGATCGCCAGTCACGCTGGCGCGCAGGCACAATCATGACACCCGAGCGCAGACGCGGTCGGCGTGACAATGGCCTGGATGCCTCGGCCTTCCGTGCCCTGCGCGACGTCGACCCTCGGGTCGGTGAGCACCTGCTCGATGTCCTTGCCGCTGCAGGAATCGCTGCCTACCTGGATCCGACCTCCGACGTGGACGCGGTCACCCGCAGCATTGCGCTGCCGAGTCCGCCCAGTGACCGGCTCTACGTCGACCGGAGCCTGGCCGCCGACGCGAACACCCTGATCCGCGACTATGACAACGAGCACGGGCTTGATTCCGACTCCGGGGACCCCGAACGGATCGGCTCCGCTGGCGTGCGCACGTCGGGCACGGGCGCCGTCCCCTCGTCCGGTGGCTCCACTGGATCCGCCCCCTCGAGTGCCGACGACGCTCAGTGGCGGGAACTGATCGCTGCCTACGAGGCAGACCATGGTCGGCTCGGCGACACGTTGACCGACGACTTCGATCAGGCGGCCGAGCTTCGCGCGGCCGAACAAGACGCGGCCGGGCGGGCGACGACGGAGGCGGAGGAGCTCGCCGAGGAGGAGCACTACGAACCGCCGCCACCACCACCGCTGCCGGTCCTGTCCAGAGCTGCGGCCTACGCGTTGGTGTTGCTCACCGGAGGGGCGCTACTCCTCATCGCTCCCGGCGTCCTGGGACTGGGTGCTGATCTCGGCTTCGTGTTGGGCGTGCTCGGGATCGCCAGTGGCGTCGGCATGCTGGTGTGGCGGATGCGGGAGGGCCCGCAGTTCGAGGATCCCGACGACGGCGCGATCGTGTAGGTCACTCCCTGAACTACTAGTGTCCGAGCTGTGCCTCACTCTGAGATCGTCACCGTCACCGGACATCTGATGGACACCGGTGCGCTGGCCCGGATCCTGGACGACGTCCTCGAGTACGGCGGCGACTACCGCATCGACTCCCTCGACCTCGGCCGGGAACACGTCGACACCTCCACGGCGCACATCGTGGTCAGCAGTGACGACGAGGAACTGCTGGCCCGGATCCTCATGCGGCTGCAGGTGCATGGGGCCAATCAGATCGACCCTGGCCTGGCCCTGATCCGGCCGACACCGGCCGATGGCGTGTTTCCCGACGACTTCTACTCCACGACCAACCTCGACACCCAGGTCCGCCTGGACGACCGCTGGGTGGACGTGGAGCAGCCGGAGATGGACTGCGGACTCGTGGTCACCAATGGCCGGGTCCGTACGGTTCCCGTCTCCGACGTCCGCGCCGGTGATCAGGTCGTCTGCGGCGCTTCGGGTGTTCGAGTGATCATGCCGAAGGCCGAGGCCAAGAGCGCGGACGACTTCGGCTTCATGTCCTCGGTGGTATCGAGTGAGAAACCACAGGCGCTGCTGGTCCGCCAGATCGCCGAACAGATGCGCGAGATCAAAGCTTCGGGAAAGAAGATCCTCTGGGTCGGTGGCCC
>JAABUS010009666.1_pt1 | contig 10126 bp, 8 predicted proteins | sample 5560161 | NCBI WGS metagenome assembly JAABUS01 (sample SAMN10711885, study PRJNA513376) | rock metagenome | isolation source: Antarctica rocks | place: Antarctica: Victoria Land, Trio Nunatak nord | collected 2016-01-04
TCAATGGTTGTGAGTATGCCCGGCAAGTATTACCGCAGCCAGCCGCAACCATCTCACGAAATGCTCTACGGGATGTTGGAAAACGCGCTCGGCTGGCATGTATCAATTAAAGAACGAAACGAAATTAAGAATCGTTTGCAACGTGAATACGGAGCGGTCAAACAATCGGGCAGAGGGTTCATCAGCTTATTACAATTTCACTTACGCTTCACCGTTGAAGTCGTGCCGCCGCTTATGCACTACGATGATTTATGGTCGCAGCATCTCAAGCACACGGACAAGCGGCACATTGACGGAAGCCGTAACCACGATTACCGCGCGATCCCTATTTTGAATGAAATTAAAGCGGGCACGCGCGAAATGAACGCGCCGGAAATCATCAAGTATTTTCCGCAGTATTACATCAGCCCGACGCCGCGCGAATATGTCATCGCTTCCGGCTCATACAAGTATCTGATTGAAACGTCGGCGGAACTGAATACTTTGCTCGCGGAAGCGATTGCGAATCCAGCCGCGCCGCTTTATCTCGGTTCAAACGATGGCTGGGTGGATATTGCTTGGGAGGTGATGCGATGAACAACGTGCTAACGGAATTGACGCATCCTTATCCGCGATACGGTTTAGCCGTTGCGCTCGTTGAAAAGCGCGCAGATGCGGAAACGATTGATGAAAGAAGCCTCGTTGAGGCTCTGGCGGAAGCGGTTGAAAACGGGTTGGAGCATTTTCGTCTAGAAACTCTGAATGATCCCGCAACGTCCGACACACTGCTTTTTACTCCGATTCGCGCTAGCGCGCTGCGACAAAGATCAAGTTTGGTGCAGGGCGATTTGGCGTCGAAAGGCAAATACCTATTTCCAACAATTATAACAACGGATGATACAGCAAAGAAGACATTTGCCAGCGCAATCAAAATTCTTGACGAGTTGCGCGACGACAAGAAGCCTCTAAGCGGTAAGTCAGCGATGAGCCGTTCTTTTGCGCCGACAACTGCGAAGATCAACAACGGTCGCGCTTCGCAAGCCCCACCGAACGGAACATTGCTAGAACTTGCGTGCTCTGTTGTTACTGCACTGACACCGACTAAACCTGCTGCGTGGATTCTTGTAAAAGATGAAGCTAAGAAAAAGAAGTTCTTGAATACGGTAATTATTCCAGATTTACCGCTCAATGAGATGCAAGACTTTGTAGAGCTTTTTCAAACTATGCTGACCTCGCGCGTGGACGGCAACTTGTACGAAGCTAAGCTAAATAAAAAGCCAGCGCGCGAAAATGAGAAGAAGCCAGCCAAGCGTAGGAAGAAAACCGAGAGCGATGAGAGTGCAGAAATAGAGCCGGAATATCAGCGTCCGCGTTTGCTCAGCGGTAACTACCCGTTCGCTCCACGAAATGCTGTGTTCGGCGCGGCAGGCTTGCTAGCAGCAATCGGTAAATGGGCGATTGCTGCGGATGAAGTTAGTTGGGCGACGCGCGTGCTTGAGTCAATCGCCGGAACGGAAGACAAGTCAAGCGTGCCGCTTTACATCATCAACTATGCTGAAATCAAGCAAGTCCAATTCACGCATCACATCGTTGAGTTGTCACTAGCGGGCGAGTTATCGCGCATCATTGACGGGCTGGTGCTCGACACGCAGATTCTTTCGGAAATCGAAAGCAAAACGCGGTCGTTCGACGCGCCCGCTTACAAGTTGTTCTACATTATGGCGAGCCGCTTTTTGCAGCAGTTCAGCTTGCCCGCGTTCCGTGATTTCTTTGCGACGCGAGCGGAGTATTCGCCACACACGAAAGGATTGTTCGAGGTATATTTTATGTACGCGAGAAAAATTGACAAGAGCATCGTCGAATCGGCGAGAACTTTGGGGCAGTGGCTAAACCGCACGGCGTTTTTTGTTGCCGACGCGGAGGTGAAGCCGGAAGCGGCTGACCGTCATGCCAAAGTGCGAAAGGAGAAAGCCAAGATTCTCGTTGAATTTGAAAGCGCAGCGATGTCTGCCAAAACGCCGCAAGATATGTTGCACCGCATCTCGACGCGCGCCGGTCGCCTTCTGCAAAGCGATATGCCCGCCGAAGCAAAAGATTTCATCGTCGCTACCGCGAGTGGCGAGGGAATTGAAGACCCGACGGACGCGCTGCATCTGCTTGTGACGTTCATGCGCCTGCGGTCGGAAAAGACCGAAAAGCTCGAAAGCGACGGTCAATCGGCTTATGCTGAAAAATAAGTTGCAACGTGTTTTAGGATTTCACAATGAAAGGAAGAAGCTATGGCTGAATTAACTTTGACTGCAATTTATGAGGAAGCGGAAGAAGGTGGGTACATCGGTTACATCGCCGAACTTCCGGGCGCAAACACGCAGGGCGAAACGCTTGAGGAAGCGCGCGAGAATTTAGCGGAAGCGGCGCAACTGATTCTCGATGCGAACCGGGAAGCAGCGGAGAAACGCGCCGTTGATCCATCGAAAACGAAGCGCGAGCGATTAACGTTACACGCTGCTTGAGAAGATGAAACGCACGGAACTACTCCGGCATCTGGCGCGACACGAATGCTTGTTCGTGCGCGAAGGTGGAAAGCATACCGTTTACACCAATCCGGCTAACGGTCTGTTTACCACTGTGCCTCGCCATCGAACAATCAAGCAAAGCCTCGCACGGAAAATCTGCGACGATTTGGGCATTCCACGTCCTTAATCTTTCAGCACAACTTTAGGAGAACAACGAAAATGGAAATCAAAGGCATCCTCGTCACCAGCCTCGCGCCGATGAGCGACCACATCGCCAACGGCGGCGAAAAGATTCTCGGCAACGCTTCATCAATCAAACAACGTCCCGACGGGCGCGTGTACATCTCCGGTCAAAAACAGCGTCACGCCCTATTCAGCGCCATCGAACGCTTGAACTTTGAAGACTCGCAACGTAATGGCACTTACGTTTCAAACGGCGACGGCATTACAACGATAGTTGAAAATGACTTGCGCGCTGATTTAGGCGGCTTTCTTGATACGAAGGGTAAGGAAACTTATTCAGGGCGGCGTACAGCACCACTAAGCGCAACGCCTGCTGTCGCTTTAGAAGCAAGCCAAGTAGGACGTGATTTACTCATTCGACTGACACAAAACCCAAACGTAGTAACAGAAGAGGCTTACAACAAGTTAAGCGAAGAAGAGAAGAAGACAAAAAGCAAAAGACAACAAGCTGTTGCGACGCGCGAGTTCAGCCAAGAAGATTTGATGTTAATGAACTTTTTTATTGATGTCGGCGCGGTCAGCATTCGCAAGCGTTTTGTATACGAAGGCGATATGCACCTTGAGACGCAGTACGTCAAGCACGTTGACGAAGCGGAACGCCGCCGCCGCGTTCGCCTCGCTCTCGAAGCGACCGCTTCTTTGACCGACTATGCGAATCAAGCGCGCAATGCTGTGAGCGGCGAACCGCAACAAGTTTTGATCGCTTTCGACACGAAGTTGAGCCGCAAGGCGGCGCGCTACTTTCGCGCCGGAGCAACGGAGCGTGCCAACCTCTTAAAAGAATTCAAGCAGCGCGGCGCGGAATACTTTATCGGCGACGATACGGGAAACGAGGAAGGTGGCGACAGCGTCTTAGATGCTTACGAAAAGGCTTATGCCTTTCTCGAAGCCAACACGCTGTTTGATCCGACCGGCGGCGCAACGCCAATGACGAGCGACGAGTTTGAAAAATCTGCGCGATGACGAACAACTTGCCTCATCTTGCGAAACCTTCCGGCGTATTGCTTGAAGACCATGTACGCAACTTGCTGGAACAAGCCGAACAATTGCTTGCGGCGCGCGCGTTCGTGTGCCGCAAATATCGCGCGCGAACCGGCGATGATCTTGGCGAACTTCTACGCGAAAGCGCGCGATGGCACGACGAAGGAAAGAAACATCCAAAATGGCAAAAGGCTTGCCGCTTAGACCATGAAGAATACCAGCGCGCGAAAGAGCGTAACCCTAAGGCGAAGGTAAACGGACGGCATTTACGAAAAGCAGGCATCCGGCACGAAATGGCGTCGCTTGAGTTTATGCGTGTGAAGAACATTAACGCAGCTCTGCCTGTGCGCGCCGCTATTGCCGCACATCACAGCAAACTCGGTCACAGGCATCGTGAGCGTTGGAATGATGAAGCGTGCTTTGAAAAGTTTTGGAAAGAGTTTGTGCGCGAAGGCTCGGCGTTTCGGATAACGGAACGTGACGGCGTCGAGAAAGCACTTGAGCAGCGATATAAGTTTTCGGGCGTGCGCGCTTTGCTGCAACTGATTGACCATCGCGCCAGCGCATCGGAAGAAGGCGAAGCGTTGCCGGAGTTCAAAGCATTCGCTTATGAATTTCCGTACAAAGACGAAAACGGTAAAGAGTCTAAGCGCGGCGTACAGCGTGAGATTGAAAAGTTATGGGATGAACCGTTTTCAATTTTGCGCGCACCGACCGGCGCGGGCAAAACAGATGCGGCGCTGCTGTGGGCGAAGCATCAGATTGAAGATCGCAAACTCGCGGATCGGCTGGTGATTGCCATGCCGACGCGGTTCACGGCGAACGCGCTTTCAATCTCGGCGGCGAAAGATTTGAGCGCCGTCGGGCTTTATCACTCAAGCGCGTGGTATCAAAGAATCAAGGGTAAACTGGACGTATTGCTGCACCAACAACGCTTGATTGATAAAGAACAGGTCTTGGCGCGAAAACTCGAAACGCCCGTAACAGTCACGACGATTGACCACCTCTGCATTTGTTTGACGGGCACGCGCGAAGATCATCATGCGACGTTTTTCAATCTCGCGCATTCGTGCGTCGTAATTGACGAAGCGGATTTTTACGATGATTTCACGCAGCAAAATATCGTCACATTGTTGCGCGCTCTGCGTGCGCTTGATGTGCCGGTGCTGTTAATGAGCGCGACCGTGCCGGAATCGGCGAAAGCTGTTTACGAGAATTCCGGTTTCGCCATCTCTAAAATTCACGAAGATACAAGTGACGACGAGCGCGTGCGCTGTGTCGTAAAAAAGTATGGTAAGGCGGAAAGGCCCGACGGCATCGCTGACCTTCTGCAACGCGCGCTCGATGGTGAACCGACGATCATTTACGCCAACACGGTGCGACGCGCGCAAGAATATTACCGTTGGTTCAAACAGCAAAACTTCAAAGATAAAGATATGGTGCTGTATCACAGTCGTTTCACCGAACCGCACAAGGCGCAGAAGGAAGAAAAGCTGCGCGGAATGCTTGGGAGCGAAGCGTGGCAGGGGAAGAACAATAAGAAGCCTTATGGCGTCGCCATCTTGACGCAGATTGGCGAAATTAGCGTCAACATCAGTGCCGATTTTATGATTTCCGATATGTGTCCGCTTGATCGTCTCGCGCAACGTGCCGGAAGGCTCGCACGGTTTGCCGAGCGCGTTGATGGAAAAACAAACGTCAAAGGCGAATTGTTTATTATCGAACCGCAAACTACGAAGAAAGACGGCACGCAGGTTTTGTATCCCGCGCCATATGGAACCTACGATAACGGCAAGCGTGAATGGCTGCCCGCCGAAGCTTTTAATAAATCAATCACGCTGCTCTCTGAAGGCAATTATTCAGCGAAGACGTTTGTTGATTTAGTTAATAAGCTTTATCCGTCAGCGCAAGAGATTGCTTCACATATTAGAATCAATCAGCGCGCGTTTGAAGATTGTGTCGTGTTGAATTGGCTGATTCTTCCGGCTGAACAGAATGAGAAGATAGAAGGTATCAATCCTGATGACGACCACACGCTTTTTTGGAAAAGCCGCGACATTCCAGAACAGTACACAATCTACGTGATTCAAGATTCAGTTGAATCCGGTGAATTCGATCAGTATTTCTCGAACAAGTCGAAACTCCGTGAGTTTCAACTGCGACACGGCTTACAATGTCCCATTTATGAGTTCAGTCGTGCCGTAACTAGCAATGTCCTTGAACCAATGACTTTCTATATCAGCGAAGAAGATACAGAGCAGTTATATGTGATTCGTTCTGAATTCTACAACGCAGAAATAGGCTTGCACTTTGACGAAGCAGCGACGGACAATGATGACGAAGAGAACCACGTAGCCCAAACATCACCCGGCATTATCTAACTTATCAGATAATGAAAGATTCAGATCAAATTTCGACAACCGAACTTCCAACCTTCACTGGCACGGAAGTCGGTTACTACTTCATCTGCAAAAAGAAGTTGTGGTGGTTTGCGCATGGCGTCGAGATGGAGCATACGAATGATCGTGTGAAGATGGGCAAGCTTGTCCATGAAGAAAGTTATGCGAGACGCCGTAAGGAGTTGAATATTGATGACCGGATTGTGCTGGATTGGCGTGAGGACAATGTCATTCATGAAGTGAAATTGACGGACAGTATGGAAGACGCACATGAGATGCAGCTTTTGTATTACCTTTATTATTTGAAGTGCAAGGGCGTCGAAGGCTTGCGCGGGCAGATTGATTATCCGAAGTTGCGTGAGACGAAGACTGTGGAATTGACTGAAGAGAAGGAAAGAGCGCTCGTCGAGGCTCTCGAAGAGATGCGGCGGATTGTTGCGTCAAGCCATGCGCCGGAAGTGGATTGGATGCGGATTTGCAGTAAGTGCAGTTACGCTGAATTGTGCTGGGGATGAAGGCTTCAACAGGATGGCAAGACATTATTACCTGACGCGTTCGGGTCGCCTACGCCGTAAAGATAATACGCTCTACTTTGAACCGTCGGCAGGTGACGTGGAGCAAGCGTCATCTATTCCTGCGGAAGAATTATCGCTTGAAAGCGAAGGTAATGCGTCTTCCTCTTTTATCGGCAGCAATCTAAACGGAGATGGTATGGGCGATCTGGCGTTCACTGAGCCGGAAGCTGTCATGGATGCTTCGACCATTGCCGCGCAGGAAGAAAGCGCCGTTACAGAGGAGCAATCCGCTCCTGTCAAAGTCCGTGACCGGCGCACCATTCCCGTCGAGGATGTGGACGCGCTGTGGGTCTTCGGTGAGCTTGAGTTGAACGCGCGTGTGCTCGTCTTTCTCTCGCAGCACAAAGTTCCGGTGCATTTCTTCAACTACTACGGCTTTTATGCGGGAACGTTTTACCCACGCGAATATCTGCACGCAGGCTATCTGGTCGTCAGGCAAGTGCGCCACTACTCGAACCGCCGCACGCGGCTCGTTATAGCACAAGAGTTTATCGGTGCGGCGCTGCACAACATCATGCGCAACTTGCGTTACTACGCGACGCGCGGCGCAGATTTGCAGGCCGAGACGGAAAGCGTGCAGGCCGAGATGCTGCGTCTTGAGCAGACCAAAGATGTCAACGAGTTGATGAGTTGCGAAGGACGTGCGCGTGCCGCTTACTATAAAGCTTTCTCGCGCATCCTGCGCAATGACGTGGATTTTACGAAGCGCATCAGGCGTCCGCCGGATAATATCGTCAACGCACTCATCTCATTTACGAACGGCCTTGTTTATTCCGCGACGCTCTCGCAAATCTATCGCACGCAACTTGATCCGACGATTAGTTTCCTGCATGAGCCGGGCGCACGTAGGTTTAGCCTTGCGCTTGATCTGGCGGAAGTATTCAAACCCATATTAGCTGATCGTTTGATCTTCAAACTGCTTAATAATCGGCAATTGAACGAGCGAGATTTCGCGCAGGATTTGAATTGCTGTTATCTCAAAGAGTCCGGGCGCAAGATCGTGTTGAAGGAATGGGACGCACGGCTCAACACGACCATCGAACACAGACGGCTGCGGCGCAAGGTGAGTTATGAAAGATTGATTCGACTGGAATGCTACAAGCTGGTCAAACATTTAACGAACGTCGAGCCGTATATAGGTTTCCGCGCATGGTGGTAAAGCGCGCGAGGCAAAGGTTAGACTTGGAAGAGAGACGAGAGCGATGTATGTCTTAATCGTCTATGATGTGGAAGTGAAGCGTGTGACGAAAGTCCACAAGTTTCTGAAGCGTCATTTGCACTGGGTCCAGAATTCCGTCTTTGAAGGCGAGTTGACCGATGCGCAGATCGAGACAGTCAGAGTCGGCTTGCGGCGTTTGCTGAATGATGAAAACGATTCGGTTCTACTGTATACGGCACGCGACCAAAGATGGTTGGCGCGGGAAAGCATCGGACGCGAACGCGGCGAAGTCGGTAATTTACTATAAAGCAAAGAGTTAGTTGGTGATTACGGCAATCGCGCGTCGTCGCCCGCCGGTGCATGGCACCAAAGAGGGATCGCTATGAGCGCCAAGAAGGTAAAGTTTGGCAGGTAAGTAAGGCAGTAAATTAACTTAATCGAAGTCGTCGGCTCCCCACTGTTTATACATGATTGCCACCTGACGACAGTAAGCGGCTCAAGACAATCAAATTGAAGCTGTAAAGCGTTCATAATGCAGCGTCGGGGCGTGTAAAAAACGCGGTCTTAATCGAACCAATGTGGAATTGAAACATACCTCACGGATCAAACAAACGCGTGCCTGTTCAAGGTCTTAATCGAACCAATGTGGAATTGAAACTCAATTCTTTTTTACGGAAGTCTGCGGCAACTCTCTAGTCTTAATCGAACCAATGTGGAATTGAAACCCGACAAACGTGACGCTCGCGGGCAGCAGAAAGTTGTCTTAATCGAACCAATGTGGAATTGAAACTACGTCGCGGCTGTTGTCGTTGTCAAGGGCAATTACGTCTTAATCGAACCAATGTGGAATTGAAACAAATAGCTGTCGCGCACCGAAACTTGCGCGTTGTAGGTCTTAATCGAACCAATGTGGAATTGAAACGCGCAAGAATCCGCTGCGCTATTCACGCGATGGGCGAGTCTTAATCGAACCAATGTGGAATTGAAACCATCCGCAATCGTGTCTTCGTTGATTTGAAATCCTCGTCTTAATCGAACCAATGTGGAATTGAAACTCTCCTAACAGTCCTTAAACAGTTTTGAGTTTTCAGGTCTTAATCGAACCAATGTGGAATTGAAACCGTGCTTTGCCGACTTTAATAATTTTATCGGCAATCGTCTTAATCGAACCAATGTGGAATTGAAACATGCGACAAATTCAGATGTGCTGGTGCGCCCGTCGGTCTTAATCGAACCAATGTGGAATTGAAACGAGATTGAAACCAAACTCCAGACAAAGCCCGCGCTCGTCTCGCGTCTTAATCGAACCAATGTGGAATTGAAACTCCATTAGTCCACTGGGACGCGGGCGCATGTACTTCGGTCTTAATCGAACCAATGTGGAATTGAAACTCAATTGTTGCGCTTCGTGATTTTTAAGGCGCACGGGTCTTAATCGAACCAATGTGGAATTGAAACGACGTTGATGTGCGCGGCAATCATCGCGGCGCGCAAGTCTTAATCGAACCAATGTGGAATTGAAACCCCGAAGGCGCAAAGTATAACGCGCAGAACGATGAGTCTTAATCGAACCAATGTGGAATTGAAACGTGGCATCGCTAGCCGTCAGCCCGGAAATACCATGCGGTCTTAATCGAACCAATGTGGAATTGAAACCCGGAAGCGTCAACGCAGTCATCTCGCTCGTCGCTGGGTCTTAATCGAACCAATGTGGAATTGAAACGGGAGTTTCACTGATGCGGTGACGGATCATCCGGGCGTCTTAATCGAACCAATGTGGAATTGAAACTTCTAATGACCACGACAAACGCGGCGGCGGCTGTACGTCTTAATCGAACCAATGTGGAATTGAAACAACTCTAACTTTCTGCAGCAATCGTCGGTGCGCAATGTCTTAATCGAACCAATGTGGAATTGAAACTTGAATAATTCAGACTCGGCGCTTTCAACTACTTCTGGTCTTAATCGAACCAATGTGGAATTGAAACAATTATCTTTCAATTCGGCGCGGCGGCGTAGAGGTCTTAATCGAACCAATGTGGAATTGAAACTCGCAAAAACTAATCGCTTTCGATTCGCAAAAATCCGGTCTTAATCGAACCAATGTGGAATTGAAACGAGGTTGTCGCATGTTTTATGAGAGCAGGATTTTCGTGTCTTAATCGAACCAATGTGGAATTGAAACCAGGATATAGTAGCCTTTGCCACAGACGGCATTTACAGTCTTAATCGAACCAATGTGGAATTGAAACCCGTTCCGGCATTTCTTTCATC
>JAABUS010009668.1_pt1 | contig 10124 bp, 12 predicted proteins | sample 5560161 | NCBI WGS metagenome assembly JAABUS01 (sample SAMN10711885, study PRJNA513376) | rock metagenome | isolation source: Antarctica rocks | place: Antarctica: Victoria Land, Trio Nunatak nord | collected 2016-01-04
CAGCCGACGCCGGTGCGCAGCACGAGGAGGATGCCACCCAGCGCCTTGCGGGGCGGGACGGGCGGTCGCCCGCCCTTTGGCTTGGGCGGCTCCGGGGGGATGAGGGGGGCGAGGGCCTCCCAGAGAGCGTCGCTGACTTGTTGCTTCTTGGCGCGTTGGCCCTTCATGCCCCCTTCGCTATCAGCATCCATGCCACGAGGCGGGTTTTAAACGGGCTCTTAGTCTCGTCGAGAGCGCACCGGAGTGCGGCAGCCGCTTCACCGTTTGCCTCCCGCTCCTCAACGAACCCTGAGTGACGGCGTGGTTCGCTGACGCAGGAGCGCGTGAGGGCGTCAAAAAAACGAACGGGCTTGGCGAAAAGGTATTTCCTCTGTCGGCTTATCCTCGGCATTGCGTTGACTACCCAAGCAGAATCTCATGGGATATGTAAGGTCTTTATGCCTCTGAGTTCTGCTGGCGCGCTATCGTGATGCCCTGCTCCGTCAGGCGCACATCGATCATGTCATCCCGCGCGACATCCTCGATCAGGTTGCCTTCCTCCAATGCTTCAATCGCCGCGATGAGGTCGGTGTCGTTCATGCCGAGTTGTTCCGCGATTTCATTTGCATCGACGAAGGGGCGATCATCCGTCCCGGCGCGGCGGGAGAGTTCGTCGAAGAAGGCGGCGGTCATGCTCATCAGTGCTTCCTTTCCAGAAATGGACGAGACGATCCTCGCCCACTATCGCACGGAACGTGCCCGAAAATGCGCGACAGCGGTCAACCCCACGCGATAAGATACGCACCGGCGCTGCGAATGAGACCGGGAAGAAGTTGGTCGTCGCGCCCCACCCTGCTTTGCACCGACGCGCGTTTCCCACATGACGAACCGGGAGGATGAATGGACGAGCACAACGGTGGAATCGATCGGTCGGGGCTGGTGATGGTCAAGGCAGAGCCGTTCAACGCGGAGACGCCGACGGCGGCGTTCCGCGAAATGGTCACGCCCACACCCCTGCACTACGTCCGCTCCAACTTTCCCCTGCCCGACCATCCGGGGACGCTCGCCATCGACGGCGCGGTTGAGCGGCCGCTGACCCTGACACTGGACGAACTGCGCGCCATGCCCGCGACGACGCTAACCGTCACCCTGGAATGCGCCGGCAACGGGCGCATCGGCCTGCTGCCCCTGCCCACCGGCGAGCCGTGGGCGGGCAATGCCGTCGGCACGGCGCGGTGGACGGGCGTGCCGCTGCACCTGCTCCTTGAGCGGGCAGCGCCGCGCGCGGACGGCGTCGAGGTCTACTTCGAGGGCGCCGATCACGGCCCGTACAAAGGCGGCCCCGACATCCCCTTCGGTCGCTCGCTCGCGCTCGACCGCGCGCTCGACGCCGCAACGCAGGTGCTGGTTGCCTGGGGAATGAACGACGCGCCGCTGACGCCCGACCACGGCGCGCCGTTGCGCCTGCTCGTGCCCGGCTGGTATGGCATGGCGTCGGTCAAGTGGCTGGACAAGATCGCCGTCCTGACCGCGCCCTACGAGGGCCAGTTCCAAACAAAGTCGTACCAGTTCGAGTGGACGGATCGCGGACGCGAGCCGGTCACAGCGATGCGCCCCCGCGCGCTCTTCATCGACCCCGCGTCCGGCGACGTGCTGCCGCGCGGTCCGCACACCGTGCGGGGCAAGGCGTGGTCCGGCACCGGCCCGATCACCGCTGTTGAGGTGAGCGTCGATGGGGCCGGAGAATGGCAGCCGGCCCTGCTCGCGCCGTCGGCCGGCCCATTTCAGTGGCAGGAGTGGACCTTCGACTGGGGCGGGGGCGATCCCGGCCGGCACGTCCTCCGCGCCCGCGCGACCGATGCCACCGGGAACAGCCAGCCCGACAGCCCGGAGTGGAACCGCCTCGGCTACGGCAACAACGCCGTGCAGGTGCTCGCGATCGACGTGCGATAGGGTTTGCGTGCCGAGGAGGAAACCGATGCCGCGCCCGCTCACACCCGATGATGTGCTCCGACTGCAATCGGTCGGTGATCCGCAACTATCGCCGGACGGCGCGCGCGTCGTCTACACAGTCGGGACGATGGACGTGTCGCAGGACGCGGCGTATTCGACGCTCTGGCTCGTCCCGACCGATGGCGGCGCGCCGCGTCAACTGACGCGCGGCGCGGTGCACGACGGTAGCCCGCGCTGGTCGCCGGATGGCGCGGCGATCGCGTTCACGTCGAACCGGGGCGGGGGCGCGCCGCAACTCTGGCTACTCCCGCTCGCCGGGGGCGACCCGTTGCAACTGACGACGCTCCATCACGGCGCGGGCGCGCCCGTCTGGTCGCCGGACGGGGCGCAGATCGCCTTTTCCGCCCGCGTCACGCCGGAAGATGGGACGAAGGACGCGCCGCGCGTCGCCCGCCGCCTGCGGACGTTTCTCAACGGCAGCGGCTACATCGGTGACGGCTTCTGGCATCTCTTCATCGTCGATGTGCCAAGCGGCGCCACGAAGCAAATCACCGGCGGCGAATGGCACCATTTCACGCCCGCGTGGTCGCCGGACAGCCAGCGACTCGCCTTCGTGACGACGCGGCGGGAGGATTGGGACCTCGAATGGGTCTGGGACATCCACACGAGCGACGCGGGCGGCGGCGATCTCCGACAGGTCACGCAGAGCACGGGCGTCTGCCAGGGGCCCGCGTGGTCGCCGGACGGCGCGCGCATTGCCTACTACGACAACGGCAACCCGCGCACCGGCTCGACCGAGGATTACCACCTCCACGTCATCCCGGCGGCGGGTGGTGCGGCGGAGAATCTCTCCGGTCACATGGATCGCGGCGTCAATGCGTGGGAACCGCCCGCGCCGTCAACGCCGCCGCTCTGGTCGCCGGATAGCCGGTCGGCGCTCGCCGTGTTCAATGTCGCGGGGAACGCGCACTGCTACCGCTTCGGGATGGACGGGGAGGCGGCGCGCGTCATCAGCGGCACGGGGAGCACGGGTTGGCCAACGATGAGTGCGGATGGCGCGCGGCTGAGTTTCACATGGAACGGTGCGAACGCACCGCCCGACATCTGGGCATGCGACGGGAGCGGTGGCGCGCGGCAGCAACTGACGCGGGCGAACGCCGCCTTCACGGACGAAATCGCGGTCAGCGCCCCGGAGCGGTTCACAATCACGGCGGAGGACGGTCGATCGGTCGAGAGCGTTCTCTGGTTGCCGCCCGGCAAGACACCTGCGGACGGCCCATTCCCGACACTCCTGCACCTGCACGGCGGGCCGCACGGCGCAACCGGGGAGGCGTATAACGCGGTGCAGCAGATGCTCGTGGGGTGCGGCTTCGCCGTCTACTCGATCAATTTCCGGGGCAGCGCGGGATACGGCAAGGATTTCGCGGACGTCATCCTACGGGATTGGGGCGCGCGGGAGCACGCCGACAGCATGACCGCGCTCGACGCCCTGATCGCGCGGGGCATCGCGGACCCGGCCCGCCTCGGTGTCTACGGCGGGTCGTACGGCGGCTACATGACGAACTACGTCATCACGCACACGGAGCGCTTCGGCGCGGCGGTGACGATGTCCACAATCAGCGACCTCGCGACGCTCTCCGGCACGACCGATCAGTGGGAGTCGGTCGACTTCGACAGCGGCGGCGCACCGTGGGAAGCGGAGGAGTACTACCGCGCCCATTCCGCGATGCCGCTCGTGACGCGGATCACGACGCCCTTGCTCATCATGCACGGCGAGGACGATCAGACCTGCCGGATCACGGAGGCGGATCAGTTGTTCACCGCGCTCCGCAAATTGCGTCGGGATGTGGAGTTCGTTCGCTACCCCGGCGAGTCGCACGGCTTCCTGCGCGGTCGCCCACGGACGCAGCACGACGCGCTCACGCGGCTGCGCGATTGGTTCGTGGGCCATCTGATTTCCTGACCTCCCGTTGCCCATGCCGCTCAAGGGGCATCCGCGCCCGCACCCGCTTCCCTCGAATGGTTCTGGCATCTATGTTGCGCCACACGCGATGGAGTCCATCGCACGGCAACAGAAAGGATGCGCACCATGACGGAGAGAACGAGCGGCCTCAGTGGCGACGACCGGCACCGCGAAAAGAGCCAGCGGGAGGGCATGGGCCACACGGGGCCCGCGCCCGACCGGGGGACGCAACCGACCGGCGACGACGGCGCGGGCGAATCGACGGGCGGGCAGGTCAGCGCACCGGGCGAGAAGGCCGACACACGCGATGCCGACAACCGGGACCTCACCGGAGAGACGGGCGATACCGGCATGGCGGACAACGTCGGCGCGACCGGCGTGGGCGAGCCGAAGCCGCCGCGCCGGTAGCAGAGAAGGGAACGACATTTGGCAGAAACGAAGCCGCCGACATCCGCCGACGCGGTGAACGCCGAGCAACGCGCGATCGCCGAAACGATGGACGAGGAGAAGCAGCGGGAGCGCGTCATCGATGAATCGCCGAAGCAGCGACAGATCGAGGACATGATCGAGAGTGCAGAGAACAAACGCGCGCAGGCGACGACCGAACCGGAGCGCGCTGACGCCACGGGGGAGACAAGCCGTTCGCGTGTATGAGTAGAGAAGAAAGGGATGACGCATCATAGCACAGACAGAGCAGCAACCGACGGCGCCGCAGCCGCCCCAGCATCAGGAAAAGCCGGGATCGAATCGCAAATGCAGCCGCGCCCCGAGTATCAGGCGCCGCGCTATCAGGCGGCGGGCAAGCTGGCGGGGAAAGCCGCGCTGATCACCGGCGGCGACTCCGGCATCGGGCGCGCGGTCGCCGTCCTCTTCGCGCGCGAAGGCGCGGACGTCGCGATTGTCTATCTGCCGCAGGAGCAGAGCGACGCCGACTCCAGTTACATCACGGGCGAGGTGCTCACGCTCCTCGGTGGCGAGACCACGGCGGGGTAGCGGGCAGGCAACAGGAGATCGAGAGCGACGACGACAAGGTGCTTGTCGCCGCTGCTTCTTCGTGCCATTGCTCACTATGGTCTGGATGCAATAAACGCAAAGCGAAAACGGGCGACGGAATCATCCGTCGCCCGTGGATCAAGGAGGGAAGTGGGCCATGCGATCCTGACCCCGCGCCAGCGTGGCCCCTAACGGGCCGAGGCGTCGTCCATGAATTTCATCGGGCTGTTCGAGCGCTGCGCGTTGCGCAAGAGCATCAGCGCGCCAACGAGGAAGGCCGCGATCACCACATGCCACAGGAGAAGTTCGACGAAAAACTGCATTGGCTTGGCCCTCCGTCCCTCATGTTCATCGCGCACCGGGCGCACATCCATGACTCGTGAGTATGCCAAAGCAGGAACCATGCCACACCGTCCGTTCGTCCCGGTTTCGTCTGTCCGAAGGGATAGGGAACGCTTCCCCATCGCATACAGAACGATCACAATCGGGTGCTATCATGCACACAGGTGACTTGACGATTGTGTGCGGGGTGTTATAACGGGTGCAACGGAACGAACGTCGAACGCGAAGGAACCCACGTGGCCACGAGTCAAGCCAGCGTCCCGATCCCCCGCGTGCGCGATGCTCGCGCCGTGCGCCTGCGCGAGACGCAGGCAACGCTCATCTCCCTGCTCTATCTGCTCCCCTCGCTGGTCGCGTTCACGGTCTTCGTCTTCTACCCGGTGCTGAAGTCGATCTGGATCAGCCTGCATGCGGACAACCCGTTCGGCGGCACCTCCGATATCTTCGTCGGGCTTGACCAGTATAAGGACGCACTCTCGTCCGAGAGCTATCGCAATTCGCTCAAAATCACCTTCCTGTACGCGCTTTATACCGTGCCGCTCGGCCTGCTGGCCGCGCTCCTCCTCGCAGTGATGGCGAACCTGCGCCTGCGGGCGATCTCCGTCTACCGCGTCGCCTTCGCGATCACGATCGGCGTCTCGGTCGGAGCGGGCGCGGTGATCTTCGCCCTGCTCTACAATCCCAGCGTCGGCGCGCTGAACTACTTCCTCCAACAGGTGGGCATCCCGCCCATCCAGTGGCTGACGCACACCAACTCCGCCCTCTGGGCGATCGCGATCGGCACGATCTGGCTTGGCCTCGGCTTCAACTTCACGATCCTCCTCAGCGGCCTACAGGGTATCCCGGAGGAGCTGTACGAGAGCGCGAGGATCGACGGCGCAAGCCCCGGCCGGATGTTCTTCAATGTCACGCTACCGCTGCTCTCGCCGACGCTCTTCTTTGTCTCGGTCATCTCGGTGATCGCCGCCTTCCAGAGCTTCGCGCAGATTGACATCCTCACCAAGGGCGGTCCCGCCGGTTCCACCAATGTCGTCGTCTACTCGATCTACCGCGACGCCTTCTTCAACTTTCATTCCGGCTATGCGTCAGCGCAGGCGGTCATCCTCTTCGTTATCCTCGTGGCCCTCACCGGTATCCAATTCAAGTCGCTGGAAGGCAGGGTCTTCTACCAATGAGCGGTTCGCCCAATACGCGCCTCGTGCGGAAGATCGTCCTCTATGCGCTGCTCAGCGTCGTGGCATTCGTCATCCTCTTCCCGCTGCTCTATGCGTTCGTCGTCAGCTTCATGACGCAGGCCGAGGCGGCGCAGTACCCGCCGAAATTCTTCCCGAGCGGCCTCAATTTCGACAACTACCGCGCCGTGCTCGAACGGCTGCCGATCCCGCGCTATATCCTCAACAGTTTCATCGTCGCCGGGTCCGTGATGATCGCGCAGTTGGTGACGGCGAGCCTCGCGGCCTACGCCTTCGCCGTCCGCGAGTTCCGGGGGCGCACGGCCCTCTTCATGCTCTTCCTCGCCACCCTGATGATCCCCTTCGAGGTGACGCTGATCCCCAATTACCAGACGATTGCCCAGTGGGGCTGGAAGGACAGCTACCTCGGCCTGATCGCCCCGTTCGTCGCGACGGGCTTCGGCACGTTCCTCCTGCGGCAGTTCTTCCTCTCCATCCCGAAGGAGTTGCACGATGCCGCGACGCTGGATGGCTGCGGCAGCCTGCGCTACCTGCTGACGATCGTCATCCCGCTCTCGCGGCCCGCGCTCGGCACGCTGGCGGTCTACAGTTTCCTCCAGACGTGGAATCAGTACCTCTGGCCGCTGCTCGTCACGGACAGCAGGAACATGCGGACGACGCAGATCGGCCTGAACTTCCTCCGCAATGAGGAATCGCTCTCGTATAACCTCATCATGGCGGGCGTCGTGCTCGTGTTGATACCGACGATCGCGCTCCTCGTCGTGGGGCAGCGCCAACTGATTCGGGGACTCACCGCCGGTTCCGTCAAGGGATAGCGGCGAGCGCATCGGTGATGGGTGATTGGCGATAGGAAAAAGGAGTGCACACCGTGGAAGAGATGTCATCGAACGGCCGGCTCTCTCGCCGGAATCTGATCCGGTTGGGGGTCGGCACCGCCGCGACGGGCGCGCTCGCCGCGATCCTGAGCGCCTGCGGCGGCGGCAGCGCCACCGCCACCACCGCCCCAGCGGCGACGAAGGCCGCGACGACCGGATCGACAACGGGGACGACCGCACCCGCAGCGGGCGGCGCGACAACGGCCCCGAGTGCCGCCAGTGGCGCAACCCCCGCCGCAGCGGCCCCCGCGACGGGCGTCCCACCGGCGGCAACCCTGCCCGCCGCGACGCCGAAGGTGGCGAAGAACGCGAGCGCGACCAAACTCACCTTCTGGCACGCGCTGGGCGGCACGAACGGCGAGGCCGTCAGCAACCTCGTCAACCAGTTCAACGACAGTCAGAGCGACATCTTCGTGCAGGACATCTACCAGGGCACCTACGACGACCTCGTGAACAAGTTCCGCGCCGGGTTGCAGTCGAAGGACGGGCCGCACCTCCTCCAGGTCTACGACATCGGCCAGCGCTTCATGATCGACAGCAAGGCGATCGAACCGATGCAGACCTTCATCGACGCGGACAAGTTCGACCTCTCGCAGTTCGAGCAGCCGATCCTCAACTACTACACGGTGGACAAGAAATTGAACGCGATGCCGTTCAATACCTCCAACCCGATCCTCTACTACAACAAGGACGCCTTCAAGGCCGCCGGGCTTGACGCCGCGAAGGCCCCCCGGACGTGGGATGAGGTCGCCGCCGCCGCCGAGAAACTGACGAAGAAGGACGCCAGCGGCAAGGCGCAGCCCGGCGCAGCCTTCGCGATCTACGGCTGGTTCTTCGAGCAGTGGATGGCGACGCAGAACGCCGTCTACGCCGAGCCGGACAATGGCCGCGGGTCGCAGCGCGCGACAAAGATCGTCTACAACAACGACGCGGGCGTGAAGATCCTCGACTGGTGGAAGGGGATGGTGGACAAGGGGACCGCCGCCAATCTCGGCCGGAGCACGGGCGACGTGCAGAACGCCTTCGCCGCCGGGCAGGTGGCGATGATCACCGAATCGACCGCCGCGCTGAAGGGCATCCTCACCAAGGCGGGCGGCAAGTTCGAGATCGGCACCGGCTACATGCCGCGCCCAACGACGGGCGGCGAGCAGGGCGGCATCATCATGGGTGGCGCGTCCGTCTACATCGCCAAGGAGAAGGCGGACAAGGAGAAGCAGGCGGCCTGGAAGTTCGTCCAGTTCGTCGCCCAGCCGAAGCAGCAGGGCTTCTTCCACATCAACACCGGCTACTTCCCGATCCGCAAGGACGCCTACGACCTGCCGGAAGTGAAGGAGAACATGACCAAGTACCCGCAGTTCCAGACGGCGGTGGACCAGTTGCACGCCAACCCGTCCAACCCCGCGACGAGCGGCGCGGTGCTCGGCATCTTCACCCAGGCGCGCACCACCGACAACGAGGGCGCGATCGAGGAGACTTTGCTCGGCAAGTCTACCGCCAAGGCCGCGCTCGACAAGGCCGTGGCCAACTCCAACAAGGCGCTGGATCAGTACAATCAGAGCGTGAAGTAACGGGGAGGGAAACCTCACCCCGCCCCCTCTCATCTGCCCAAAGGGCACCCGCGATGGAGAGGGGGTTCTTTCCGTGCACGGGCGCGGCGTTTGCCTCGCAGGGGCGGTGCGTGAACCGCCCATCTCGCGCGGGCAGCGTATCGCCCGACGGCCATCGCACGGACAGGCTGGGGAGGGCGGTTCAAGCACCGCCCCTACGAAACCGATGACCGGGCGCGTTCATGTCCGGTCTCTTCTGGTATCATGCACAGCAGCACGGACTGGCGAAACGAACGGGGAGGGCAGCGTGACGGAACTGATCTGGGACGGGAAATACGACGCGAACGGCAAGCGGGTCGCGCCGCTGCGGGTGCGCCTGCCCTTCCAGACCGTCGAGACCGTCAATGAGACCGCGCAGGAGCGCAACCTCGCCTTCGACCTCTTTTCGCAGGGGCGCGACCCACAATGGCGCAACCGCCTCATCTGGGGCGACAAGAAATACGTCCTCCCCGCCCTGCTAGACGAATTCGCCGGGAAAGTGGACCTGATTTATATCGATCCGCCATTCGACACAGGTGCTGATTTCTCGCTTAACACTAATATACCACGGAATAAAATTGATGGGGGGTGAAATAGCGGGGGGCGGGATCACCTTCGTCAAAGAGCCGAGCATTATTGAGCAGAAGGCATACCGCGACACATGGGGTCATGGCCTCGAATCATATCTGCAATGGTTTTACGAAACAGTCACTCTCCTGAGAGAATCGCTTACAGAAGCCGGTAGCCTCTACGTACACCTTGACTGGCATGTCGGTCATTATGCGAAGGTCGTACTCGATGAAGTCTTCGGGGTAGAGAACTTTCGTAGCGAAATCATAAGAGAGAAATCGAACCCAAAAAACTATACGAAACTGAGTTATGGAAATGTTCACGACGTTATCTTCTTCTATTCAAAGACCGACAAATGTATCTGGAACAAACCATACGCACAAAGAGACGATGTCAGAATCGAAGCCGATTTTCCGAGCACCGATGAAGAGGGCCGAAGATTCAAAACTGCTCCTCTCCATGCACCCGGTATCCGAATGGGTGAAACAGGACGGCCGTGGCGTAAACTCATCCCCCCGCCTGGTAATCACTGGCGCTACGTCCATGCCACATTATACTGGTTTTGGGTGATACGTCGGGGTATCATGGCGGCGGAGGTGATGTCCGATGAACGCCCTGTCCCTGCCTGATGCGTGGTCCGCTGCTGATCTCTATGCCCGCTATACCGACG
>JAABUS010009669.1_pt1 | contig 10123 bp, 10 predicted proteins | sample 5560161 | NCBI WGS metagenome assembly JAABUS01 (sample SAMN10711885, study PRJNA513376) | rock metagenome | isolation source: Antarctica rocks | place: Antarctica: Victoria Land, Trio Nunatak nord | collected 2016-01-04
CCGCGGTGAAGCGGGCGAAGGCCATGTCCGGGCGCTGGCGCGGCCCGTAGACCGTGAAGTAGCGAAGCACGACCAGCTCGATCCCCACCCGCTCGGCCAGCCGCCCCGCCAGACGCTCGGCGCGCAGCTTGGAGCGGCCGTAATGCGACAGCGGTCGCAGCGGCGCCTCCTCGGCCACCGGAGCATCCGCGGGTCCGTAGACCGACGAGGAGGAGGCCAGCACCACGCGTCGCAGGCCGGCTGCGGCCGCCGCCCTGAGCACCGCCTCGGTGGTTCGCACGTTGGCCGTCTCAAAGCCGTGCGGCGCGCCGCCGCGCACCCCGGGGCGCCCGGCCAGGTGGCAGACCGCCTCCGCGCCGCGAAAGGCCGGGGCGAGGCCCTCCGGCGTGCCCGCCGTCGCCTCGAGCAGCTCGAACCCGTGGGCCTCGCGCAGCTCGGCCACGTTCGCCTCCTTCAGGGCCCGGGGGTAGAAGCGGGAGAAGGAGTCGAGCCCGGCGACCGAGTGGCCGGCGCCCAGCAGGCGGTCGCATAGGTGGGAGCCGATGAACCCGGCGGCCCCTGTCACGACGATCCGCATGAGTCCTGCTTTCTAGCGGGTCGCCACGGCCAGCAGCGTGCCGGCCCGCGTGCGAAGCGACACGACCTCGAAGCCCATCTCCGACAGCAGCACGGCCAGCGAGCGCCGGGTGAAGAAGCGTAGGTGCGGGGAGAGGGGATCGAAGCAGCGTTCGAAGCCCCTCCAGGCGATGGCCAGGCCGGTGAGCCGGCGGTGGGCCGGCGTGGTGATGGCCAGCTTCCCGCCGGGCCGCAGCACGCGACGCACCTCCGAGAGCAGCCCTTGCACGTCGCGCACGTGCTCGATCGTCTCCGCGCACAGCACCAGGTCGAACGCATTGCCTTCGAAGGGCAGCGGCGCGTCGGGCTCGATGAGCGCGGTGCGAGCGCCGGGCAGGCGCTCGCAAGCACGCCCAAGCGCCACCTCGGACACATCGGCCAGGGTCAACTCGCCGGCCTGGAGCCCGGCGCTCAACCGGCCGTCGCCCGCCCCGAGGTCCAGCACCCGCTGGTGGGCGCCGAGGGAGCGCACGAGCTTCACGAGGTGCGCCGGCGGCGGACCGGCCGCGACCGGGACGAGCATCCAGATCTCGTCGTCGTAGGCGGGGGTCAAGCGCGGATAGCCTAGTGCGCCTGAAGGTCGCAGTCGACGCCCGGCCGCTGGACATCGCCTACCTGCGTGCGCAGGGACTCGGCCGCTACGCACAGGGGCTGCTGGGCCCGCTGGCCGCGGTCGCCGAGGAGCGCGGAGGACAGCTCGTCACGCTGCGCTCGAGCCTTCCGGCGCCGGAAGGCTTCGGGCTGGAGGTGGGCAATGGCCCGCGGGTGCGCCGCGTGCGGCGCCCTCCCGTGCCGGCCCGCCTGGCGGACCTGCCCGAGCAGTTGCTGCTACCGATCGACCTGCGCCGCTGCGGCGCCGACGTGAACCACGCCCTGTCGATCTACCGCACCGCGGTGGCCCCGGGCGTGCCCACGGTCATGACGGTGCACGACGTGGCGCCGCTCATGTGGCCCGAGCGCTACCTGCGCAGCGGCACGCTGCACCGCCTGCTTTACCTGGCGGCGCGGCGCGCACGGTTGTTGCTGGCCGACTCGGAGGCCGCTCGGGCCGACATCGTCACCCACCTCGGGGTCCCGGGCGAGCGGATCGTGACCGTGCCCCTGGCCGCCGATGCGTCGTTTGCGCCCGTGGATCCACGGCCCGCGCACTTCCTGCTGGGCTTCGAAGGGCCCTATCTGCTCTACGTGGGCGGTCTGGCCAACCACGACTGGCGCAAGAACGTGCGCGGGCTGATCGAGGGCTTCGCCGCCTGGCACCGCGCGCAGGAACGGACGGAGACCCTGGTGCTGGCCGGAGGGATCGGGCAGGAGGGACGAGAGCTCATGCGCCTGGCCCGGGAGCTCGGGGCGCCCGCGGTCTTTCCCGGCTTCGTGGCCGACGCCGACCTGCCGGCCCTGTTCAGCGGGGCATCCTGCTTCGTGACCGCCAGCCGCTACGAGGGCTTCGGGCTGCCCGCGCTCGAGGCGATCTCCAGCGGCACGCCGGTCGCGGCCTTCCACGCCGGTGCGGTCCCCGAGGTAGCGGGCCCAGGAGCGCTCACGGTCGCTGACGGCGACGTGGCGGCGTTGATGCAGGCCGCTGGGTCGGTCTGCGACGACCCGGCACTGCGCGATCGTCTGAGTGGCGATGGCCTTCATCACGCCAAGGGCTATTCGTGGCGGCGGACGGCCGAGCTGACCTGGGACGCCTACGAGCGCGCCGCGCGGCCGGAGGGCACGGGCGTGCCGGGCGCCATCTGATGGGCCGCCCGCGGGTAGACGTCGTCGTCCCCTTCCGCGGCGAGCGGACGGTGCTCGACGCGCTCAGCAAGCGCCTGGCCGCCGTGGCCCTGGGCCCTGGCGACACCCTGACCATCGTGGACAACACCCCTGGGAGGGGATCGGGGACGGAGGGCAACATCGTCAGGGAGTCGGCGCTCGGCACGCCGGCCTACGCCCGCGACCGCGGCGCCGAGCGCGGGGAAGCCGAATGGCTCGTCTTCCTGGACGCCGACGTTACCCCGCCGCCCGACCTGCTGGACCGCTACTTCGACCCGCGACCCCGGGAGCGCTCGGCCGTGCTCGCCGGAGGCCTGCGCGACGAGCGCGCGGGTCCCGGCAGCCCGGCCGTCGCCCGCTACGCGTACCTCAGCAGCGCGATGAGCCAGGACAACACGCTCGAGTACGGGCCCGAGTGGGGATTTGCCAAGACCGCCAACGCGGCCTTTCGGCGGACGGCCTTCGACGCGGTCGGAGGCTTTCGCGACTCCCTGCGCGCGGGCGAGGATGCCGACCTGACCTACCGGCTGCGCGCCGCCGGATGGGAGCTCGAGCGGCGCGAGCACGCCGCGGTCGTGCACGCCAGCCGAACGACGGCGGCGGCTCTGGCGCTTCAGTGGCTGGGCTTCGGCTCCGCCGGCGCGTGGCTCGACCGCGAGTACCCGGGCTCTTTCCCGGCCCGCCGGCGACCGGGCCTGGTCTGGTGGGGCGCGCGGTTCGTCATGAAGGGCGTGGCTGGGGCGCTGCGCCGGCGCGACCGCGATGCCGCCCTTCGAGCCGTGTTCGAACCGCTCGAGCAGCTCTCCTACGAGTTCGGACGCTCCATTCCCAACGAGCGCCCGCTTCCGCCGCGCTCGCCCTGGCGGCTTGTGGCGAGCTGAAGCCGGCTTAGGCGCTCTGACGCGCTCGCAGCCCGTCGCGAGCGCCGCGCGCGATCCATCTGACCTCCTCCAGGCCCGGGTGACTGATGAGGTACGCCCCGCTCGACTGGAGCAGCAGCCAGAGGAAGACCAGCCGGTCGCGACGGCTCCTCGTCGGCCGCCGGATGATGAACAGCAGGTTGCGCACGTGAAAGTAGAAGCGATCGGGCGCGGAGGTCATCGCCGTGTGAGGGGCCTCGGTGTTGTGCAACGCGATGCTCCTCGGCACCAGGTAGCCGGGCTCGCTCGAGAGGATCCGCCCGGTGTACTCGATGTCGTCGCTCCAGATGAAGAATTGCTTGAGCGGAAGGCCATGGCGGTCAACCGCTCCTCGGTGGAGGAGGAGCGACACCCAGGTGGCCGAGCCGATCGGCATCAGCCCGCGCTCGGCGGCCTCCACCATCCGCTCCGGGTGCCTGCGGGCCGGAGAGGCGAAGTTCATCGGATGAACGCGGCCGTCGCGCCACACGACCTTGCTGGCCAGCAAGGTCGGCGCGGCCTGCCCGTCCAGTCCCGAACGCGCTCGCAGGAGCTCTGCCAGCGCCTCGGGCGCCGGCACCGTGTCGTCGTCCATGAGCCACATCCAGTCCGCTCCCTGGGAGTGGGCCCGCTTGATCCCCTCGTGGAACCCCCCGGCGCTGCCCTCGTTCTCGGCCAGGGACAGGACCTCGATGTCGGGGAACTCATGGCGCAGCAGGTCGGGGGTGCCGTCCGTGCTCGCGTTGTCCACTACCAGCACCCGCCCAGGGGCGGTCGTCTGCACTCGGACGGCGGCCAGGCATTCGCGCAAGAGACCCTTGCGGTTGTGGGTGAGGACGATCGCGCAGACCATTCAGGGGGCGAGAAGCCCTCGTCTACGCTAGCTCGATGGGCAGACCGGCGGTAGACGTGGTCGTGCCCTTCAAGGGCTCGGCCACCCAGCTGGCGGATCTGCAGGGGAGGCTGGCGAGCCTCGAGACCGAGCCCGGCACCACGGTCACGATCGTCGACAACACACCGGGTCGCGGACCGGTCGCGGCGCCCGAGGGCGGGAAGGTGCGAGTCATCCACGCAGGGGAGATCGCGACCCCGAGCTTTGCCCGCAACCGCGGGGCCGAGGTAGGCGATGGGGAGTGGATCGTCTTCGTGGATGCCGACGTCGCGGTGCCTTCTGACCTGCTTCACCGTTACTTCGACCCTCCCCCCGGGGAACGCACCGGCCTGCTCGCGGGCGGGATCAAGGACGCGGAAGTGCCGCCGACCGGACCCGCGGTGGCGCGTTACGCCTACATCCGGCGCTTCATGAGCCAGGCGGACACCATGCGATTCGGCGACTGGGCTTTCCCCAAGACGGCGAACGTGGCCTGTCGACGGACGGCCTTCGAGGAGGTTGGCGGCTTTCGCGATCACATTCGCGCGGGAGAAGACGCCGACCTAACCTTCCGGATGAGAGCTGCGGGCTGGGCCCTCGAGCCGAGGGAAGACGCAGCGGTGGTCCACCACAACCGTCAGACCGCCAGGGGCTTTGCCCTCCAGAAGCTCGGCCACGGCGCCGGGGCCGGGTGGCTGGCCCGGGAGTACCCGGGGGCGTTTCCCGCGCGTGGCCGCGCCGGCCTGCTCTGGTGGGGTGTCAGGCACCTCACCACCGGCCTGTTGGAGGCCCTGCGCGCCCGGGATCGCGACCGTGCGATCTGGGCGGTCTTCGACCCGCTCGAGCTGCTCGCCCACGAGTTCGGGCGCTCCCTGCCCAACGAGCGCCCGCTGTCCGCCCGCGCGCTCTGGCGCCACCTGCCCAACCTGCGCGAGGACCCCGCCGCGGAGCGCCTGCGCGAACCCGGGCCCGGCTTCGTGCTCGACCGGAACGAGTAGCGGGAGCGCTACGGGGCGGCCGTGCCTGCCACCGAGGCGAAGCCGGCCAGCAGCTGTTCCCCCGCGGCGCGGCGCTCGGGATCCGACGCCCAGCACACTTCCGTATCGCCATGGCGACGGTGCACGGCGTCCATGTCGGGGTTGAGCATGTCCCAGCCCCACTTCTCCTGCCAGTAGCCGTAGTGGTGACGAAGCCGATCGCGATGCTCGGGCGGGGGCTGGTTGAGTCCCAGGCGGCGCGCGACGGCAGCGCGGGCAGAGGGTGAGATCGAGCCGACCTTCCCCGCCGCCCCTCGCAGGCCCAAGCGGGCCCGGTCGGAGAGCCCGTCCGGGCCGAGGGGCAACCCGGCCCTGGTGCGCACGAGATGAAGGACGTGTACGTCTGGACAGAAGAAGGCCTTCTTGCCGAGCCGGCGGATCGACATGCACAGATCGAGGTCGTCGAACCAGACGGGATCGAAGCCGCGGTCATAGCCCCCGATGGCGAGCGCATCTTCGCGGCGGTAGGCCATGCAGCAACCGATCCCGGAGTCGACCTCGGCGAGCCGGCCCTCCTCGGCCGTGGTTCCCTCGGCGGGGCGGTCGACGCGTTGATGCCAGGTGCGGCGACCCGCCCGCTCGGTGATGCGAGTGGGGCGATCGTGAAATCCGCCGGGCCCCACGAGGTTCACCCCGCAGGCGTGCAGCCCGCCATCGTCCAGCACCACCTTGGCCGTCACGACCCCCACCCGCTCGTCGAACAGCAGCAGCTCCAGCAGCCGTTCGAGCCAGCCGGAGGTCTCCACGGAGGCGTCGGCGTCCAGTTGCACGACGATCTCCCCCGACGCCGCGTCGAGCCCGGCGTTGAGCGCGGCGATCGCACCGCTCTGCTCCTGCTCCCTCAGCTCGAAGCTCGCGAAGCGCTTCGAGTCGCGCCAGCGGCGAAGGGTCGCGCGGCTGTCGTCGGAGGAGCCGTCATCGACGACCACCAGCTCGAAGTTGTCGTAGGTCGTGTTCTGGGCCAGGCGATCCAGCACGCGATCGAGCACCCGGCCGTTGTTCTGATTGGGCATCACGAGCGAGACGGGGGGGTCTCCTCGAGGGCTCACGCAGGCGAGCGTAGAGATACGCTTGCTGCGTGGGCGTATGCGCGATCGTCGTGGCGCCCGAGGGGACCCCGTTGCGGACGTCCGACGCTCTCGAGCGCCAGACGCGACAGCCCGACCGAGTGGTGTTCGCCGGGCCGGGGCTACCGTGGGAGGACGCATCCTCCGGGGAGGAGACCTGGCTCTGGTTCCTCGACGCAGGCGTCGCGCCCCAACCGGAGGCGCTCGAGCGCCTCCTGGAGTTCGCGTCCGGTGCAGGCGGGCTGCCGGCACCGGCGCTGCTCGCGGGCAAGGTCGTACTGCCCGATGGCTACCTGGACGCGCGTTCGCTGCCAACAGCAAAGGTGAGAGATCCCGACCTCCTCGTCTCCGCCCTCGAACAGAGGGTCCTGTCGCTCAGGGTGGCCCGGCGCGGCTCGCTGCTCGTGAGGCGCTCGGCCGTGGGCGTCCCGGACGGTGGCTCGCGGCGCCTCGATCCAATGACGGACGACCTCGAATGGACCGCCAGACTGCTCCGCGATCGTCCCGGCCTGCTGGTGCCCGGCAGCGTGGCCGTGCGCGAGCCCGCCGCCGAGCGATCCCCCGTGGGGCGCGACCTCGCGAAGCGCGGAAGGCTCCTGCTGGGGGACGCGATCGAGTTGCGCGACAAGCCCTGGTTCGCCTTCCGCTTCCTAGAGGAGGCGCTTGCCGGACGTCGCTATCGTCACCGCCCGCCATGGCTTCCCGGGGCAGAGAAACGTCCCGCGTGAGCCCCGGCCCGGTCTGGGCCATCGTCGTCACCTACAACCGCAAGGACCTCCTGAGGGAGTGCCTGGACGCCCTGCTGGACCAGACCCACCCCCCCGACCACGTGCTGGTGGTCGACAACGCCAGCACAGACGGCACGCTCGCCATGGTTCGCGAGCACTACCCCCAGTTCGAGATCCTTGCGCTGCCGGAGAACGTGGGCTGCGCCGGAGGCAACCACGCCGCGCTCAAGAAGGCCTACGAGGGTCCCGCGGAGTGGTTCTGGGTGATGGACGACGACACGATTCCCACGCCGACCGCCCTCGAGCAGCTGCTCGAGGCCCTCAACAGGCTCGACGGGCTCCCCGAGCCGGCGCTCTTGGCGTCAAAGGTGCTCTGGACGGACGGCACGCTGCATCGGATGAGCCTGCCTTTCGTGCGCTGGGACCGCGAGGACTTCGCGCTCGAGGCATGCGAGCGCGAGCTGGTGCCGCTGCGGGCGACCACCTACGTCTCCATGCTCGTAAAGCGCAGCGCGGTCGAGAAGTACGGCGTGCCCCTAGCCCACTGGTTCATCTGGGGCGACGACATCGAGTACACCGCGCGCATCCTCCGCAACGAAGTCGGATACGTCGCCCCGCGCAGCGTCGTCCTGCACAAGACGAAGGTCAACTACTTCCCGGCCGAGTCAGACAGCCCGCGCTTCTACTACGACGTTCGCAACAAGCTCTTCATGCTGCGTGGAACGGCGTGGGAGCCGATCGAGAAGCTCTTCATCGTGCTCTGGATCTTCCGCAGCGCGGGTCGCTACCTGGTGTTCAACCGCTTCCGCCCGGCGAACGTGGCGGCGGTCCTGCGCGGATTGAGGGACGGGGCTCTGCAAGAGCACTCCGGTCCGACGGCTGTGCTCACCCGATCGGGCTGAAGGCGCCCTTGACGGCGGCTCGGGTCACGGTCAGGGCCTGGCCCGGGGAACGCACTCCCTGGCTCGTCGCCCAGAGCATCCCGAAGCCCAGTCGCGCCTTCTCGCCGGGTTCGAAGGCCGAGGTCCTGAGCAGCAGCATGCGTTCCTGCACGTGCGCAGGCAACTCGGATGGCGCATCGTGAAAGTTCTTTATGCGCGCCGGCCCCTCGTGCTCGACCACGCTTCGCGGAGCCAGATAGCCGTCCCCCCGGCGCAGCAGGCGCGCGGTGAACTCGAGCTCGCCGACTCCGCCCGCGAAGGCCGCCTTCGGCAGCCCGTGCTCCGCCAGCGCCGGGCCACTGATCAATACGGAGACGAAAGAGGACCACCGCAGCGGGGCCAGCCCCCGCTCAAAGGAGAGCACGACGTTCTCGACCCGTTCTGCGTCGGGGCGCCCGAGGCTGCGAAGGTCGAGCGACCCGTCGGGCCGGACGACCTTGCTCGACATCAGGACCGGAGGACTCCCGTCCTCGTTGGCCCGGGCCACAGCCCCAAGGAGCTCCTCCAGGGCCCGCTCGTCCGCAACGGCGTCGTGCAGCAGCCACACCCAGTCGAGATCGCGGTCCCGCGCGACCTGCAGGCCCTCACGGAAGCCGTCCCCCGGCTGGCCGGAGAAAGGGAGCAGCTCGGCGCCGGGAAGGGCTTGGGCCGCCATGGCGGCGGCGCGGTCCTCGCCGGAGGCGAGCATCACGAGGATCTGGTCGGCCGGCCGGGTCTGGCGTGCGAGGGCGTTCAGGCACGGGCCAAGAGCTTCGCTGCGACCGTGGGTCACCACGATCGCGCAGACCCGATCGCTCACAGCGCGAGCGTAGCTGGTGACCGCGCATCGGCGCTGGCGGGTCAATCCCGTTACGTTCCGGCGCCGTGAAGGTAGGCGTGCCCATCATCTCCACCAACGAGGGCGAGCTGCTCCGCCACGCGCTGCCCGCCGTGCTGGCCCAGGAAGGCGTCGACCAGGTTGTGGTGATCGACAACGCGTCAGAGGACTCCACGGCCGAGGTGGCCCGGGAGCTGGGGGTCCGCTGCGTGCGCCTGTACGAGCGCCACTCCTTCGGCCGGGCCATGAACCTGGCCGTGCGCTCGGTGGACACCGAGGCGATCCTCTTCGTCCAGCCGGACTGCTTCCTCTCGCCGGGCTTCGTCGCCGCGGCTTCGACTCATATGGCTGACCCGTCCGTGGGCTCGGTGGCCCCAAAGCTCATCCGCACGGACGGGCCCCGGCCGGAGCAGCGCCTGGACGCGATGGACACGGCCGGGATGTCGCTGGACCGGCGCCGCAAGAACGGCCTGGTGGGACACGGGCGGCCGGCGTCTGCCTTCGACACCCCGGCCGAGGCGTTCGGGGCCGACGGCGCCGTGGCCCTGTACCGGCGCGCGGCGCTCGAGGACGCCGCGGTCGAGGGGCAGGTCTTCGACGAGGACCTCGTCATGTTCCGGGACGGGGTGCCGGCCGACTGGGCATCCGACGCGGACCTGGCCTGGCGCGTGCGCCTGCTGGGCTGGCGGTGCGTGTACGAGCCCGAGGCGGTGGCCCATCACATCCGCCGCTACGGCCCCTCTACGCGCGGGCGGGTGCCCGAATGGCAGCGGATGGTGCAGTTTCGCAACCGGTATCTGATGATGGCCAAGAACGACCCGGCAGAGGCCCTGTTGCGCGACCTGCCGCGAATCGCCCTCTACGAGCTGCTGGCCCTGGCCTACGCGCTACTGCGGGAGCGCTTCCTGCTGCGCGGCTATGTCGAGGCCGCGCGCGTCCTCCCGCGCATGCGGGGCAAGCGCCGCGACCTCCAGCGCCGGCGCCGCGAGCGCGCCTTGCCTCCTCCGCCGTACGGGCTCGAGCCTCCCCCCTGAGCCACTACTCTGCGCGCATGACCGTCGCCCCAGCGCCTCGGCCCGGCAGCACCACGGAGCTCTTCGGCGTGCGCGTGCAGACGGCGCCTCCCGAGGACCTGCTGCGCCGAATCCTCCACTTCGTCCAGGACGGCGGGCGCCACCGCGTGAGCTACGTGAACGCGCACGTGCTCAACCAGTCCTTCTCGAACCCCGAGCTGCGACGGGTCCTGCAGGGATCGGACCTCGTCTACTGCGACGGCTACGGCGTGCGCCTGGCGGCCCGCGTGGTCGGCCTCCCTGTGCCGCACCGGATGACCGGGGCGGACTGGGTCTGGACGGTGGCGGCCCTGTGTCAGGAGTCGGGGCTGTCGCTG
>JAABUS010009670.1_pt1 | contig 10123 bp, 15 predicted proteins | sample 5560161 | NCBI WGS metagenome assembly JAABUS01 (sample SAMN10711885, study PRJNA513376) | rock metagenome | isolation source: Antarctica rocks | place: Antarctica: Victoria Land, Trio Nunatak nord | collected 2016-01-04
TCTAGGTCGTTCCAAACGTGATGCAGTTGCTCTGCGCAAGCTTTGCTGTGGTGAAGATAGGACTGTGCTTGTTGATGGAGCACTTCGGACTCCATCCAATGCTGACAGTGGCTCAACAAGCGCACGTACTTGACATAGAACGCTCAAATGGAGGAGTGCTCGGCCTGAAACAGCAAGACTCAAGGCAGGGGCACGAGCAGTAAAAACTTAGAGAGCTGTTGTTTGCAAGTTCAAGCTGTTCGTGGGCCTTCATTCAGATTCCTTGGCTAACCTTTGTGCAGGCTTGGGCTGTGAGGGCATGCAGACAGCAGACTGCGCCATATAGTCAGAACAGTAGGTCAGGTGTCAGACCAAAGTGAAGCTGGCGGGAATGCGTGCAAAACTTGGCGAAAGCACTGTCGATTGTCGGGGCACTGACCCCTCAGATCGCACCTTTTGTTATAAACCGCTCCCCGTTCGGCCTTGCCCTCTGCATCATACTGCCTTCCGTGTACGCAATTGCATCAAACCTGCGTCCACACGCTCTCGGCGTCATGTTCAAAAGCGTGAGTACTCTGGAGTTCCTTGTCGTGCACAAGTACAACCGGAGTCCGCCGAGGACACGGGCTCGCGCGCTGAGGAGCTGGTGTCCTCTTTGCGGCAAGAGCTGGAGGGCCTGAAATGCATGCAGCTGTCCTCAGCCTGCAGCCTATCAGTGTACCGACTGACTGTCCTCTGTACAACCCAGCACCGTGCTGCAGTACTTGCTGCACTTGCACAGGTATTTGATGCTTCTGCTAGTGTATAGCATGACAGTGACACAGTCTTGCAAGTTGAGCAGAGGGCAGCACAAACTTGATTTACATGATGCCAATGCAAGGTCTGCATGCAATGTGAACACCTCTTTTTACAGGATGGCAAGCAACACAGTGGTGACAGTGTGTTCTTTCACCTGGTGCGGATACTGGGACTCAGTGAAGAGCCATCCACACAAGGACTTGCTGCAGACCTGCTGCAAGCCCTCATGGCAGACCTTCCCGAACATCTGGAGTATGGCTTGCATGATATGCCAGAGGACTGGAAGTCTCTTGCAAGCCTGACACAGCCATTCACTGTTGACGCTGTGCTTCAGTTGACTGTTGCCACTGCCAGCATCAAGGTAATTTCTATGCTGTGATGGATGCTGGATGCTGCAGTGCATTATGCATGTTGCTACGTAGTGACGCCTTGTAAGTCGTGCTACTAGCAGCAGAGCACAGCTGCCTGCTCACTTGTTAGTTAGTCACAGTTCAAGGCTCCTGTCTGGTGCCCCTGGTGCAAAGTTGCTGCTTGTCATATGATCTGGGCAGTGGCAGCATTTGCCACTGTTAGCTTACAGTCCTGCAGACTCGGCTCATCAAGTTGGCTGACAAACTGTGCCTTTTATTCATGTGAAGAGGTTTCTGCTCAATGGCGCCAGCGTGAGCGCATGTACGCTTTACACTTGTGGCTGTTTGCATCGGTCACAAGCACCATGTATGTCTTCATTGACAAACACACGTGGCCTGCAGGTCAAAACAGCTGCAGTGCTGCTTCTGCTTCTCACAGCAACTGGATCTTCTGAGGGCATGCGCACGTTGGAAGTTTCAGGTGCTTCCTCGGTAGTATGGTACGAAATGCTGACAGTATGCAGCTCCTGGAAGCTTGGCTGGGATCAGGAGCAGTTACCCTCAGGTGATGGTAGGATCCTGTTTGACTACTCAACTACAGCCACAGATCCGACCACGTCCCCAGCCTGGGCTCAAGAGATGGCTTCAGCACTGCCCTTCATGACAGCCAGCCATGCTCTAGTACAGAGCTTACTTGACCAGACAAGCGCCATTGTGAAAACGCAGTTGGAGTTGAAGCATATGTACTTGACTGTGGCCACTGCCATTGGTGCCAACAAATGGAATTCAGCAGCATTGGAGCCAAGCAAGGCGCCCAGCAACCCTGTCTCTCAAGCAGCAAGCTGGCTCCGTAAGAGTGCTGCTACCATAGCTGATGACTGGGCGTTGTACCCCTTTTTGCGGCAGAGCCTCAACCATGATGCAATCCTACGTCAGCATGATGTGGACATGGGCAGCTTGCTGATGATTGCTCAGGAACAGAAGGAGCTGCAACAAAAAGCTCACAGCGTGCTTCAAAGCACGCAGGGCAGATGTGCAGAGCTTCTCCTGCAAGTTCTGCAAGGGATGATGTTTGGTATTGGTTTCCCGTCCCTGATGGGTGTGCAGCAGCAAATGGAAAAAGATGCACTAGTCAGGTATGGCGCATGCCCCGTCAATGCCCCTTCAATGTTTTGCAGACTGCGCCCATGGCAGCAAAGCCTTGTCTGCACACAGGCACGGCTGCATCTTGTCTTGCAAGGATCATCCAGTCATCAGCAACATCTTGCTTCATGCAAGAGCCGTAATTTCACATGTGCACCATGTATGCCTCATAATGTAATATTGATCACAGGAGCAGGGATTGCTGTGTCAGGCATACATGCTCTCCCCTGTCTACAATGATGTCTGTGCTTACCCAGAACTTGGGACCAATGTGAGCACGTCACCTGCCTTGCGTGGTTGGTAGCAGCAAGGTGTGCATGACTTGGATGGTCTGTGACGTTTTGATCATGGCCATTGCAGGAGCATGATGCCCAGCATTTCTGGATTGCTGCAGCACCCATCACAGGGCACACGAGGGCGTGCAGCGATGGCTTTGGCACTCATCTCTACTGCTTCACCCAATATAGTGGCATCCGCAGTCCTCACATCTCCTGAAGACCTCTTAGGCCACATGCTGACTCACTTGTCTGGTGATGACACCTCCGAAAACCGCTCCTTTTATGCTACTTTGATTGGTCAGTGTGCCCTGGTCTATGACTCTGCTGGACTGAAGAAAATTGGTGACGCTGGGGCTGTCCCATACCTCTTCAAGCTGCTCAAGGAGGCTGACAAGTCTTCACAGCAAAGGGTTTTGGGTAGTCTCGCGGTGGGTTGGCAATCGCACAATGGCTGCTTGCATTCAATGGCCATTGGGCATGCGCAAAGTTTGGGCACACATGGCCTCTTTGCATTGCATTCGCACGTAACCAGTCCAGCCTATCTACACATGTCATGCTACTTGCAAGGCGCCTGACTTTTGCCTACTGTCAAACATCTGCGTCCATGTCCATTGGCACAAGCATGGCTGAACAATTGGCTGATTCACATACATCACCCTCATGTCACTCTCTATGTGTCTTGATGCACCAGGCATCATTGTGCCATACTTATGCATGCCCACTCTGCCACTGCAACTGGCAGACTGTATGCAGCCCCTGCTTTTGCTTGTGCAGCCGAAGATGCAATGTCTGTGTTGGAACAACCTGAAACATCGGTTTGTCATGCAGAACCTGGCGTACGTATCAAGTGACATGGCAACGAGCATAGGAGTACATGGCGGTGCACAGCAGCTACTGGACATATTGCAAGCTGGGTTCCAACAGGTCAGGGTCTGGCTCTCACATGCCTGCTTGTCAATCTGCATCAAGCTGTCAACATCCATTTGCGCGCCTGCTTCTGCAAAACAGCAAGAAGAACAAGCAATGCAGCTTACTGATAGTGCTGATCACTTGTCTTGAGGTCTCTGGCAAGATTTACCTGACATGCCTTGCACATGCTCACCCTGTATGTATGCTCTCCCTGCCAAAAGATCAGCAGATGTTGATCTCTGGCTGCGCCCACTTGGCGAAAGGCACAGAACCAGCTCCAGGAAGTCAGCTCTGCAGCTTGCCATTGTCTCCCCCCTGCTGTACATGTCCCACTTGATGCATGCACTACCTTGCATCATGGCCACACGGTGGCTCAATTGCAGGGGGGCAACAATGAGGTGAAGCTCAGCAAACAGGCCACAGAGGTGACCGTGGCCAGCGTGCAAGCCATCGGTCACCTGCTAGCTCATGGAGTCGGACACACTGACGTGCTCAGGGCAGATCTGCCTGCCCTCCTCACCAAGATCATCCAAAGCCCTGCCTGTCAGGCTGTGCCAGACATGGTTGACCACGCCCTGGCATGCATGTACCCTTTCACTGCGGTGCCTGCTGGCAAGACAGTGCTTCTGCAGCAGCTGACGCCAGCAAGTGTGGAGCCTTTCATCCATGTGGCTTTGAGGTGGCTAGAGGATTCTGAGTCAGCATACTCCAGACTGGTTGCTGCCTCAGGTTGGTGTTTGCCTGTGCCTTTGTTGCCCCACACCCTCTTTGTTGCCCCACACCCCTCTTTGTGGCTGACACCAGCACTTTGCTCTGTTGGTTGTCTGGACTGGATTGCATTCAGACTTCAGTTTGTTTGTATGTGACTGTTGCAACAAGCCATTCAAGTCCCTGTGCAAGGGAGTACGTTCATCTGGGCAGCAGCTGTTCTAGCTCAGACGCTATGCACGGACAGGATCTGCCTGTACAGGATCTGACTGACTGCACCAAGGGTCACGTTCCTGTATCTAGTGGTGGCAAATACTTGCCTGAATGCATGCAATGTAAGCTTCTGCCAGGTTTGGTGATGACGCTGTAGGCACGTTGTCGTGTGCCCATATGGGTGACCCTACAGCACATGTATCACGTTTGTGGGTGACCCTACAGCACGTATTTCACACTTGTCGCCACACAGATTGTCTCCTCCTTTCCTGCTGGTACCTTTGTTTCCCTTCAAGACCTTCAGCACCTGACGCTCGACTCTTGTGTCAAAAGCAGCCCATCTTTACTTGGGTGAGCAACTCCACACATGCTGAGTTCATGGCGCTTCAGGGTTCAGAGGTTGTCTTTGATGCTGCAGATCTGCTCAAGCTGGCAGCCGAGGTGCCTGCTGGTCGCTGCAAGCTAGCGCAGCTGTCAACATGCACACGTTTGGGCAAGATTCTCACGGCTGGACTAGACAACAGTGCACAGGTATGTGCTTGTTCACAGGCCTATCGTGTTTCAGAGTCATGCCTGCCTACCATCAGCATGTCTGATCACCATACTCTCTGCTTTAGTCCCCAACCTCCTGGAAAAGGGGGGGGGGGGGATCATGGGTCTTGGTACCCATGCACTGAATCTCGAGTACACCACTCTCAGGCATGTGTCAGTCTGAATGCCATGTGCCTGAGCATGCCTGCCTTCTGATGCTGGCATGTTGTTGCTGTATGACAGCTTCACAACAGGCTGATTTCGTTTCACAGTAGTGTTCTGTACCATTGTTCTTCTGGCTGCTGGCTGCTTCTGCGAGCATGACTCACATTGCCTGTTGAGTGCTATGGGGTCCAGTTTGACAACACTATGTAATGTGACAATGCCACATGCCTCTCATGCCTTTTGGACTGTTGCAGGCACTGATCCTGCCATTGTGTGAGCTGGTTTCCCATTTACATCAAGACGGCAGCTATGCTCCCAGTCCATGGCTAATGCATCAGCCAGTTCCAGCATCCTTGGGTCAAGCTGCAGGGGACCCCCCAGCTTTCTCTTCAGCAGGACCCCCTGATGCGCAGTCACAGCAGGCATCACAGCCACATAGACAGATCTTACCAGAGATAGCCAAACAAACTTCAGCAGAACGGCCGCAGCAGATTGATGCTCAGACACCAGCTGTGAGGCGCAACTCTCAGACCACTGAGCGCAGCACCTCACCAGATGTCTCAGCCTCATCAGACGCAGACCAGGAAGCACACAGCAACCCACAGCCAGCTGAGATGCTAGGCTGCACCGGAGAGGACTGGCACAACACATTGGTGGCTGCTGCTATCAGGCTGGCGTCCTTGTCTGAGACACCCACAACCCGCATGTATGCCATGGTGTGGCTAGCTAGCTTGGTGCCGCAGTTGACAGACCAGGCTTGCATGGACCTTAGCAACTCTGGTGCTGTTCAAGCCAGCATAGGGCTGATCCAGCAAGACTCTGAGGGGTTAGAGACACAGATGGCAGCCCTCGCGTTCTGCCTGGCGCTGCATGGCAGAGGCCTACTGCCAATTGCCATGCTGCTTGATGCCAACCTGCATCAGCAGCTGGCAGCGCTTGTGATTCAGTCAGGTCAGCCATGCAATGGCCTGAGTGGTGATTCAGCTGTATGCAGGCAGCTCTTGTTGTGCAGCATGTCTGCATCGCTTGTGAATCTAATGTCCTAAATTGTTCTACTGCATCAGGAATGATGAGCCTATGAGCTGTTTCATGACAGCTAACTCATGCCAATCTGCATCAAAAGTTGAGAGCTGTACAGAAAAGAGACCTAAAACATCTCTACAATGTAGCAAAGCGTATTTACTGTCCCCAGGCATTTCTGAGAAGATTACATTGTAGGGATGTGTAGGGATGACGTTTCTGAATTAAAATATATGTTTTGGGATTAAGAAGAGCTTCTGTTTCCAAAACTTGACCAAAGGTGGAGCAAGTGGTGACAGGTCTTACCTGTGGCTGCAGAAAAAGAAAAGAAAAGACAGCGCTGTTAGGCGTTCAATATAGAGAAGCTTGAGATGATCCCATATTGGGCCCACAAGCTTCCCTTGTGGCTGCAGATGAAGGCGGTGTGACAAACCTGCTGTTTATAAACATGACTTGAGGTGAATCAAATGTTGACAGCTCCTGCTGGTGGCTGCAGATGAAGGCGGTGTGCGTGGACAAGCAGGGTTGTTGCTGCAGGCCATGTGGCAAGTCCACCCACCTTTGGTCAGCGACTTCGTGTCTCACAAGCATCTGGGTCCCTTGCTCAAGCTAGCAGCTGGCGACTCCATTCAAGATGATGAGCGGCTCATCTGCCTCACACTCGTACACCAAGTATGGATGTTCACAGCGTCTCTGGTTTCGGAGCCACTGCTGGTGCAAGCCATTCCAGCCATTGTGCACTGCTGCCACTGCACTTTTGTGCTTCCAGAGGAGAAGGATGCTGACAAGAAACACCTCTTGCTCAACTTGCAGGTATACCCATACTGTGTTCCTGCCTGACAGTGTTGATCTGCACTGACACGCTTAACATACGTGTCAGTCCAGGTTTTGGTTGCTCACCATTGCGAGTACGCCTCTGTCTTGCTGCCATTGCCGTGATGATCTCATGATGACAGTGCTGTGCATGTAGAGATGTGCGCTGCCATGCTTGCAACTCATGCAAGTATCTCACAGGTAGCATGACACTATTCACAAAAAATATCACACTGGCCATCACAGGGTAAGGATGAGCGTATGGTCAGGACAGGCTGCACCACACAACCAGGATGCAGGGTGACACCAAAGTGTCAGATGCTTTCATATCCTGTGAAGCAAGCTTTGCATGCAGGGTGACACCAAAGTGTCAGATGCTTTCAAGTCCTGTGAAGCAAGCTTTGCATGCAGTAACCACAGAAATCTTCAGCCATGAGCTGTAAGCTATATGCAGAAGTGCTGAACCAGCTGCTACACACTCGCTGCCAAGGACAACACAACTCAGCTTGGGTAACATGTATGCATAGACATCACTGGCTTGGGAGGGAGTGCTTATGGCCATTCCCAGCTGCATGTCTCCACAGCCTTGCACAAGGAAGTTCGCAGGCTTTGGCAGGAAACCCTCGTACAGGGACGTCTGACAAAACCTATCACAATGTGGCTGCAGCAAGATGCTGTAGCGCTGCTGTGCGACATGGCAGACTTCTCCTTCTACCGGCCAGCAATCCGCAAGGCAGAGCCGGGCAAGATGATAGCTCAAACTCTGTTTGCAGGCTGGAGTCAGGTAAACACTACTGCTAGCATTTCCCACACGTAGTGCTGCTATCGTTCATCACTGCTGCCAGCGATTCTTGTTGTTAGCATGACCCTGCCTGCCACAATAGATTGGAGTGGACCAGACCTTGACACACCAGCTGTGCCTGTGTACATTGAGGAGGGTAGTCGTGAGTAAAGCCATCTGGGCTGGCCTATAGCAAAATACAGCTTTGCTGCCTGGATATACCTCAGAGTGTGCACATGTACGTGAGCTGCACAGGGACTCACCACACACAGCATGCAAACATAAGCTGTTGACACACGGCATACATGAAGTCTGCCCTGATCACTTAGGCAGCTGTTGCAATGCTAATGTTGGCAGGACAAGGCAGTATTGATCTGGCCACTGCATTGCTCAACTGCCAGGACTGAGGTGACTGTGTCGTTTCAAGTGGTGTCAAGATGCGTGCTTCAGCTAATGGCTTGCATGAATGCAGAATGATGGGCAGCAGCAGCAGGAGTCGGCACAGCTGGCGCTGAACCTGGTATTCAAGCTGTTGAAAGGGCAGATGGACGGCTCTGATGGCCCTGATGCTCCCTACAACGCTTCCTTCTATTCAGCAGTCACCTCCAACCCTGCTGCAATGGACAGCATCATTCGCATGTGCCGGAGAGGCAGCACAGAAAGCAGGCATGGTGCTCTGGCAGTGCTGCAGCAGATCATGACATGCAGCGCTCGGAACCCACAGTCGGAGTACCCTGTCCAGATAGTAATGATCACCATGGGAGTCATGCCCATGCTGTTTGAGGTTGTGAAAAGTCCAGACAGCACTGCTGATATGCGAAAGATGGCACTGTTGTGTCTTGCAAGTCTGCATGGCGAAAATAACTCTTTCATCGCAGCATACGGCACGCACAATGTGATTGCCAAGCTCATCACTCTGTCTTTAGGTGAATGTAGGAGGGCTGCTGCTAATTCTGATAAGCGTAGCTTTTGATGTGTTGCTGGTAATGCTAGTGTCTGCTAGGCTTATCTTTGTACCAATGTATTATGGTTCTGGCTTTTGTTGTCCGCAGCTTGAATATGTGTACACTTCCACAGATTCTGAAGGTCTAGTCAAAGGTCTGTGTGCAGTCTGGTGCTTAGCAGGTTGCCAAGGTGGTCTCGTCTGCATGTTGTTGCCTTCAGCCTGTCTTCAGGGATGCTGTTGGATTAGGTTCATTGATGCTTGCAAGCTGAAGCGCTTAGCTGGATGCACAGCAGCTGCAGACATTGGAATGCAGATATGCACAGGTCACTGCTTTTTTACGATGATCTGGACTCCGCAAATCATGCATGATTATAAGCTGTACAAGTGATGCCTCACTTCGACTGTTTAGACATCTCCAGCAGTGCTGAATGACCATCCACAGTCTGACAAGCTCACGCCAATCATTGCGCAAGGTGCTAAAAAGTCGTCCCCATTTGTTGGACACGCATTTGGGTCGTGTTTGCTGTGACACCATCCAAGCACTCGTGCCAGCAACACGTTTCACAGGTTTTACAATGTTGACCACAAAATTGCTCACACATGTTCAGTGGATCACAGATTTTGACAGAGCCTCAGTAGCAAAATTCAAAATGATTGTTTGTCTGCCAGCGTCAGACAACACTGCTGGACAAAGACTTGTCCAGGCCCTTAGGCAAAGTTGGAACAGTGTGAGCAATACTACTGGCAGTGGGGCGCATGAAGCTTGGCCGCCTTGACTCATCAAAACCCCTTTGCTTGGGTTCTGTAAGGCTTGCAGTCCTGTCCAGGGGTCTGAATGTCACCTCCTCATCAGCTGTCTGATGCAGTAGACATGTTTGATTCACAAAGTTGCGACTGCCGGATTCACGCTCAGAGTGAGCATGCTCATGACTCACATTGCCATTCACATGGGCAGGCTGAGTGCCATGCACCTCTGCCTGAGGCTCTTCTTCACCATCCTGTGTCATCTCAGCTGCACGCTGAGATGCTGGCAGCTCATCATGAGCAGCTGCATTCAGCGGCTTGTCATGGCCACGCTGTGCATGCTGTGGGCTCAAGTCTTGTTCATGATGAGCGCGGCTGCTCGCTGTACTTTCCATGAAGCTGCTTGCATGCCCATGCACAGAGCGCGCTGACATGGGTGAGTGTATGCCATCACCATGCTGAGCATGCTGAGCATGCTGTGACTTATCCTCAGCTGCATCATGTGCTTCATCAATGACCAGGTGCACACCACTGGGTCGAAATGCTGGCCGATGTATCTGCTGCTGCTGGCTATCCGCACCAAACCCCTGGGACACGTGTGCTTGGCTGCTCTTGGTGGAGTCCATGAAACTGGGAGACCGTGGGGCAGGGCGCCTGGAACTGTGGAGAGGGCTGCCCCCCTCTGAGCGGCTTGAGTCATTTTTCAAGCTGCTGTCAGAGTAGCCCGTGCGTTGCCTCAAGTTGT
>JAABUS010009671.1_pt1 | contig 10123 bp, 8 predicted proteins | sample 5560161 | NCBI WGS metagenome assembly JAABUS01 (sample SAMN10711885, study PRJNA513376) | rock metagenome | isolation source: Antarctica rocks | place: Antarctica: Victoria Land, Trio Nunatak nord | collected 2016-01-04
GGAGGACTTCGTCGAGCTGCTGCGCGTGACCCTCGAGGACCTCGTGCGCGACGCGCCCGAGGTCATCACCGTCGTCTACGAGCTGTTCCTGCTCTCCCGGCGCAACGAGGAGATCGCCGCGGAGTTCGCGGAGGTCATCCGTCGCACCCGCGAGGCCGTCGCGGCGATTCTCGCGCGCAAGGCGGAGGAGGGTGTGCTCGTCCTGCGCGGAGAGCCCGATGCCATCGCCGAGGTGCTCTTCGGGCTGGCCGACGGCCTCGCGCTGCGGATGCTCGGCGAGCCCGAGCGCGACTGGGGGCCGACGATCGCCGCCGGCCTCGTCGCCGTCCGCGCGCTGCTGACCGACCGCTGACGCTTCGGGGCTCTCCGTGTCGTGGCGCACACACGGTGCCGTGGCGCGGTGAAAGGGTGGGCTGGCCAGCCAGCCAGTTCTCTGCACGAAGGGACGACTCATGCGGTCCGCCATGCTCAGCCTCGACGTCTTCCTGCGTCGTCGACACCGCCTCGTCCTCGCCGCATGGGTCGTCGTCCTCCTCGCGGCGGTGCCGTTCGCGCTGCGTCAGTCCGACAACCTCACCGGCGGCGGCTTCTCGATCCCGGGCTCGCAGTCGCGCCGGGTCGAGGACGCGCTCACGCGCGACTTCTCTCCCGGCAACAGCCGCGCGTCGCTGGCCGTCGTGCTCGTGCCGGAGCGTGCGGCGACCCAGCGCGACGTCGACGCCGCCGTCGCACGCGTCGCGCGGGCCGCCGGAAGCGTGGAGCACGCGGAGCTCGACGACGCCGGGCGGCGCGAGGCGCGGCCGGCAGCGCCCGGCGTCCCGCTCGTGCTGCCACTGGCAGTCGACGTCGACGAGTTCGCCGCCCCCGACGTCGCGACCGACCTGCGGGAGGAGCTCGGGCTGAGCACGGAGGGCGCGAGCGCCGGGCCCGTCGACGTGCACCTCGTCGGGCAGGGCGCGCTGTGGGCCGGGCTCCAGGACGTCTCAAAGCACGACCTGGCGAAGGCCGAGGGCGCGGGCTTCCCGCTCGTCCTGCTGATCCTGCTCGCGGTCTTCGGCTCCCTCGCGGCGGCGTCCCTGCCGCTCGTGCTCGGCGCCGTCTCGGTGCTGGTCACCGGCGCGGCGATCTACGGGCTCTCCACGGTCATGGAGATGTCGGTCTTCGTGACCAACATGGCCTCGATGATCGGCATCGGCGTCGCCGTGGACTACTCGCTCTTTGTTCTCGCGCGCTACCGCGAGGAGATCGCCGGCGGCGCCGATCGGGAGGCGGCGCGCGCGACGGCGATGGCGACCTCCGGCGTCGCGGTCCTCTTCTCGGGGGTCACTGTCGTCGTATCGCTCGCCGGCCTGTACCTGGTCGACGCCACGGCGATCCGCTCCATGGCGCTCGGCGCGATCCTCGTCGTGCTCGTCTCCATGCTGGCCGCCGCCACGCTGCTGCCCGCGCTGATCCGCGCGCTCGGGCATCGCGCGCACGCGCCCGGACGCGCCGCCGGGCTCCTGCGCCGCGCGACGCTCGCGCGCCGCCGGCGCCGCGGCTCGACGGATCCGCTCGCCTTGCCGCCCGTGCCCTTCTTCGGGCGCTGGGCCGAGCGCGTCATGCGCCGGCCGGTCGTGTCGATCGTCGCGGCGGGGGGCCTCCTGCTCGCGCTCGCCGCGCCGACGCTCGCCCTGGAGACCGGCAACGGCGCGCTGCGGCAGTTCCCCGAGGGCGACGCGACCCGCGTAGGGATCGAGGAGGCCGCACGGGTCACGGGCGCTGGCGCCGCGACCCCGGTGAAGGTCCTCGCGGACGCCGGCGACGCACCGGCCGTCGACCGCTTGCTGCGCGCCGAGCGCGAGGTGGTCGATGTCGCGGCGCCCGTGCGCTCCACCGACGGCGGCGCGCGGGTGCTCATCTCCGCGACAGCGCGCCACGACGGGGAGAGCGAGGCGGTGGGACGGCTCGTCGACGGCCTCCGCGCGCAGCTGCCGCCGGGCACGCTGGTCGGCGGCAGCCCCGGGGCGCAGAACGACTTCCGCGCCACCGTCGACGGCTCCATGTGGAAGATCGCGCTCTTCGTCGTCCTGTTGAGCTACGTCGTGCTCATGGTGCTGCTGCGCTCCGTCGTGCTTCCGCTCAAGGCCGTCGTCATGAACCTCCTGAGCGTCGGGGCGGCCTACGGCGTGCTGACGATCGTCTTCGTCTGGGGCTGGTTCGACGGCTTCCTGGGCTTCCAGTCACCGGGGTACGTCGACACGCTCACGCTCCCGCTCGTCCTCGCCGTCGTCTTCGGCCTCTCCATGGACTACGAGGTGTTCCTGCTCTCGCGCATCAAGGAGCGCTTCGCCGCGACGCGGGACACGCGCCGCGCGGTGGGCGAGGGGCTGGCCTCCAGCGCGGGAACGATCACGAGCGCGGCGCTCATCATGGTCGCCGTCTTCGCGGTGTTCGTCGGGACGGGCGTGCCGTCGATCAAGCAGATCGGCCTCGGCAACGCGGTGGCGATCGCGGTCGACGCGACGCTCGTGCGCCTCGTCCTCGTGCCCGCGGCGATGGAGCTGCTCGACACGTGGAACTGGTACATGCCGCGGCGGCTGGGGCGCCTGCTGCCGGACGTGAGCCGCGAGCGGCGCCGCCCGGGAGCGGCCACGAGCTAGACCTGCCCGCGCGGTCAGGCGAAGACCTTCGCCAGCCGGGGCAGCAGCCGCAGGCTCCCGCTCACCCGCAGCCGGCGGCGCAGCGCGAGCTTGAGCGGGTCGGCGCGGCCGGCGGCCACGTCGACCCAGTCGGGCAGGGACGTCCGCAGCGTCAGGTCCGGCGCGGCGGCGTGTCCCCGCTGCGCCCGGGTGCTCCCGTTCTCGAGCACGATGTGCCACGCGTCGTGGTCGGTGAACTCCCACTGGAGCGTCGTGCCGGGCGGCATCGCCGACCCGTCGGCGGTGCGGCGCATGGCGTCGAAGAGCAGCGCGACGTTCTCGGGGCTGGCGTCGAGCGGGCCGCCCGGACCGAGGAGGTTGCCCTTAAGAAGGCGCAGGCCGCGGATCGCGCGCTCGCGGGGTGACTCCTCCCAGGCCAGGACGGTCCGCAGCGACGCGGGCGCGATCCCGATCGCCCGGATCTTCTGCTCGAGCGAGCGGGCGCCCGCCTCGCCGAGGTCCTCGATCGTGAAGCCGAAGCACTCCGTGTAGGAGCGGTCCCAGCTCGGCGGCACGGCGACGGAGAGCGCCGCCGGGAGCAGCTCGCGCAGCACCTCGGCGACGCCCTCGGCCACGGGCTCGCCGAGCTCTGCGTACAGGTCGGCCAGGAGCTTGACCCCGAAGGCGATGTGGCGCTGCTCGTCGATCGCGACGTTCGCCATCCCGGCCCGGAAGCCCGGCAGGACGTCGTGCGCCTCGAGGGAGCGCTCGATCATGTGCTGGCCGGGTTGCGCGAGTGAGGCCTCCACGACGAGGTGGTAGAGCGCGACGGCCTTGGCGAGCTGGAGCTTGGACCGGTCCGCGCGCAGCTCCTGGGCCATCGTCGCCAGGCGCGAGAACACCTGGCGGTGACCCCACGTGAGCTGCCCGGCGGTCGCCGCGAGCGTCGCCGCGATGCTCTCGCCGCCGACGCCGACGCCGGCGACCTCGCGCATGAAGCGGTGGAAGAAGACCGCGTGGCGCGCTTCGTCGGCCTGCTGGGTGGTCAGGAAGTACGCCTGCTCCTCGCGCGGCGCGGCGTCGACGTACGGCGAGAGGGTGCCCGAGACCGCGTCCTCGCCGTGGAGGAAGAGCGCGTAGAGCCACAGTGCCGACCGGCGCTGCTCCTCGGAGAGCTTCTCGTGCCAGTCGACCCGGTCCTGGCGGAAGTCGATCTCCAGTGCCGACCAGTGGCCCCTCTCCCAGCGGGCGTAGAGGTCTACGTAGGAGATCGCGGCGGTGGGCGCGGCGGCGGGTCGGTGCTCGACGACCATGGGCGTGCGCCGCTCAGCGGCGGACCACCTCGCAGCTCCGCGTCCGGTCGCCGCGGCCGACGATCGCCGTGTCGCGGCCGGGGCCGCAGTCGACGAGCTCGCCGCTCACGCCGGAGCCGGGGGTGAGCGTGTCGTTCCCCGGCCCGCCGTACAGCGCGTCGCGGTCGAAGCCGCCCGTCAGCGTGTCCTTGCCGTTCCCGCCGCGGATGACGTCGGCGCCGCGGTCGCCGGTGATGCGGTCGTCGCCGTCGCCGCCGCTGAGCACGTCGTCTCCACGACGGCCGGCGATGATGTCGTCGCCGCCCAGGCCGGAGAGGCGGTCGGGGCCGGTGGAGCCGTCGAGCACGTCGTCGCCGTCGCCCCCGGAGCACGTGCCGCCCCCACCGCAGCGGGCGCTCGGGCCCGTGTCCTCCTCGAGCACGCGTTCGCACCCAGTAATGCGCTGCTGATCGTCCTTGGAGTTGGCGTAGGCGGTGTCGTTGCCGGGCCCGCAGTCGATCGTGTCGCTGCCGGTGCCGCCGTAGATCGTGTCGTCGCCGTCGCCGCCGAAGAGCGTGTCGTTGCCGCGGTTGCCCTTGACCGTGTCGTCGCCGTCCCCGCCGGCGAGGCGATCGTCACCAAAGCCGGTCTCGACGACCATGTCGTTCCCGGGGCCGCCGTCGACGGCGTCGTCCCCGTCTCCGCCGTCGATCACGTCGTTGCCGGGGCCGCCCCCGATCGCGTCGTTGCCGGGGCCGCCGTCGAGCGCGTCGTCCCCGCCGCGCCCGTCGATCTGATCGTTGCCACCCTCGCCGCGGATCGTGTCGGCGCCGTCGGTGCCGTCGAGGCGATCGGCGCCTCCGCCTCCGGTCTGGGCCAGCGCGAACGGGGCGCCGAGCGCCGCCACGAGCGTGCAGATCAGCACGACGGGACGGAGGTGACGCACCATGACTCTCATGTTCGCTGAGACCCGCGGCCGGCGCAACCGACGCGGTCAGAAAGCCGGCGTGCGCCGGTGGGGCGCGGAGTAGGCTGCGGCGCCTCCCGAGCCGCCCGGTCCGGGGGACTCATCGACCGGAGGAGCTCCGTGCGCCGCCCGTCCGCCGCCACCGTCATCGCCCTGCTCGCGCTCTTCGTCGCGCTCGGCGGCCCCGCCGAGGCGGCCCGCCTGATCAACGGCAAGACGATCCGCTCGAACACGATCACGTCCAAGCAGGTCAAGGCGGGCTCACTGTCGACGACCGACCTGTCGCGGGCCTCGCGCGCCTCGCTGAAGGCCACGCCGGCCGCCTCGATCACCGCGCAGGAGCTCCGGGACGGATCAGTCTCCCGCGCCGACCTCGCGGCCGGCGCGGTGGACGCCGGCAAGATCGTCGACGGCTCGATCGGCGCGTTCGACCTGGCCTCCGGCTCGGTCTTCGCCGACGAGCTCGCGCCGGGCGCCGTCGGCGGCGACGCACACGTCACCGACGGCGTCGGCGCGCGAGCGCTCGCCGATGGCTCCGTGCGCGCCGGCGAGATCGCCGACGGCCAGGTCGGCCGGGCGGAGATCCCCGACGGGGTGCTCGGCGCCACCGACGTCGGGCGCTTCGCCGGGACGTTCTCCGGCCTCGACTTCGGCACCGTCGACGTCTCGACCTGCAAGTCGGTCACCTCCGCCTCGCTGACCCCGGTCTTCGCGAACCAGGACCTCGGCGACGACGCGATCGTCGTCACGCCGGAGCGGACGTTCCCGTCGGCGGGGCTCACCGTCACCGCCAAGCCCGCCGGCGCCGACCAGATCGAGGTGACGATCTGCAACGTCGCCGGGCCTGCCGGCCTCGCGCTCGGCCCGCGCAGCTTCCACTTCGTCACCTTCGACGCCGCGGGGTGAGCGCGGACCTCGCTCGACGCCGGCTATCCCAGCTTCGGTGACCGCCACGGCGCGGCCAGCCGGGCGGCCAGGTGGCCGACGAGCGCGTCAGCCCCGACGCGCTCCTGCGTCAGGGAGTCGCGCTCGCGGACGGTGACGGTGCGGTCCTCGAGCGACTGGTGGTCGACCGTGACGCAGAAGGGCGTGCCGATCTCGTCCTGGCGGCGGTAGCGCTTGCCGATCGCCCCGCCGTCGTCGTACTCGGCCTGGAGCGTCCCGCGCACCATCGCGAAGAGCTCCCGCGCCATCTCGGGGTGGCCGTCCTTGCGCAGCAGCGGGAAGACCGCGACCTTGACGGGCGCCAGGCGCGGGTGGAGCTTGAGGACGGTGCGCATCTCGCCGCCCTCGACCTCCTCCTCCTCGTAGGCGTCGGCCAGGAAGGCGAGCGTCGCGCGGTCGGCGCCCGCGGCGGGCTCGATGACGTGCGGGACGTACCGCTCGCCCGTCGGCTGGTCGAAGTACTCGAGCGTCTGACCCGAGAACTCCGCGTGCCGGGTGAGGTCGAAGTCCCCGCGGTTGGCGATGCCCTCGAGCTCCGACCAGCCGATCGGGAACAGGTACTCCACGTCGGCGGTGCCGCTGGAGTAGTGGGAGAGCTCGTCGGGATCGTGCTCGCGCAGGCGCAGCTTGCCCGGTCGGATGCCGAGGCGCTCATACCAGTCGAAGCGCTCGGCCTTCCACGTCGCGTACCACGCGGGCGCCTCGGCGGGCGGTACGAAGAACTCCATCTCCATCTGCTCGAACTCGCGCGTGCGGAAGATGAAGTTGCCCGGAGTGATCTCGTTGCGGAAGGACTTGCCGACCTGCGCGATGCCGAACGGCGGCTTCTTACGCGAGAACTGGAGCACGTTCTTGAAGTTGATGAAGATGCCCTGCGCGGTCTCGGGGCGCAGGTAGGCGACCGAGCCGGTCTCCTCGACGGGCCCGACGGTCGTCTTGAACATGAGGTTGAAGTCGCGCGCGGCGGTCAGGTCGCAGTCCGGGCCCTCGCCGGGCAGCTTGCTGGGCTTCCGCGGGCAGGCGAGGCCGGGGGCGCGCTCGGCGAGGTGGTCGGCGCGGAAGCGCTCCTTGCAGGTCCGGCAGTCGACCATCGGGTCGGTGAAGCCGGCGAGGTGCCCGCTCGCCTCCCACACGCGCGGATGCTGGAGGATCGCGGAGTCCAGCGCCACGATGTCGTCGCGCTCGGCCAGCATCGAGCGCCACCACTCGTTCTTGACGTTCGTCTTGAGCAGCACGCCGTAGTGCCCGTAGTCGTAGGTCGAGCCGATCCCGCCGTAGATCTCGCTCGAGGCGAAGATGAAGCCGCGCCGCTTGCACAGCGCGACGATCTTGTCCATGGTCACCGCGTCCTCGGGCATGGCCGCAGCCTACTCGGCGCTCCCGCCGCTGGCACTCGCCTCTTGAGAGTGCCAACGGCGCTCGGCTAGACTGTGCGCGTATGCCGATCTACGAGTATCGCCGGCCCGATGGCACCACGTTCGACGTGCTGCAGAGCTTTGCCGACGCGACGCTCACGCACGATCCGGAGACGGGCGTGCCCGTCGAGATGGTCTTCCACGCCCCCGCGATCCACTTCAAGGGCAAGGGGTTCCACAACACCGACTACGGCACCCGCAACCGCAACCGCGAGCTCGAGAGCTCCGCCGAGAACGGCGCGAACGGCCACTCCGAGAAGTCCAAGGAGAAGCGGGAGAAGGCGGAGTCGAGCAGCTCGTCGCCGTCGGACTCGGGTTCGAACTCCAGCTCCTCGTCCTCCTCGGAGTCGGGCTCCTCGTCGTCTTCGTCCTCACCCGGGGACGGCAAGTCCGCCGCGCCCAAGGCCGACAAGCCGGCCAAGAAGGACGCCGCCTGAGGGCGGCGCGTCACTCGCGCTCGAAGCGCGACGCGGCCCGCTGCTTGGCGGCGTCGCTCACCGTGAGCGCCTGGCCGCCGTCGGGCAGCGTGATCGCCCCCGTCGGCCGCAGGATCCGCGTCGGCGGCGTGCCCGAGGTGGCCAGCCCGGCGAACAGGCCGAGCAGCGTCGGGCCGCCCATGTCCGAGCGCAGCGACTTCGGCGCCGCCCACGAGATGAACGGCAGGCGGACGAACGCGCCCGGGGAGGTCAGCCGGGACTTCATCGCGGTGAAGAGCTTCTGCTGGCGGCGCGCGCGGGTGAGGTCGGACTCGCGTGCGTTGCACGCGTTCTTGCGGGTGCGCGCGAGCGCGAGGGCCTGCTTGCCGTCGAGCCGCGTCGTGCCTCGCTTGAGCCGCAGCGTGTAGCCGCCGTTGGAGAAGCCGCCGTTGATCTTCGAGACGACGCAGCCGCCCGTGTAGTCGATGCCGCCCATCGCGTCGATGAGGTCGGGGAAGTTCGAGAAGCTCACCTCGACGACGTGGTCGACGTCGATGCCGAGGTTCGCCTTTATCGTCTCGGCCATCAGGCGCGCGCCGCCGAACGCGAACGCCGCGTTGACCTTGTTCGTCCCGCGACCCGGGATGTCGACGACCGTGTCGCGCGGGATCGACAGCCGCGCGGCGTGGCCGCCGCCGATGCGCATGAGCAGGATGGAGTCCGCCCGCGCGGTGTCCCCGCCCGCCCCGGGCTCGCGCGTGCCCTTCTCCCGCTTGTCCGAGCCGAGCACGAGGACGGTGGTCGCGCTGACGGGCGGGAAGCCGCTGGACGCGAGTCCGCCGTCGACGTCGTCACGGTGCACGAAGGCCGAGACGAGGAAGATCAGGCCGCTCAGCACCACCCAGGCGACCGCCGCGAGGAGCACCCGCAGCGCGATGCGGCCCGGGGAGAGCCGGCGCCCGCCACGGCCCGGCAGCCGCAGCCGCGGGCGGCGTCGCTCACCGCCCCCGACGCGGTGGACGGTGTAGGGACGATCACGATCCCCGGGCGGCGCCCCCGGCCCGCTCGGCCCGCCGGGCGCCCTCGGACGACTCGGCCCGCCGGGCGCCCCCGGACCACTCGGTCCGCCGGGCACGCTCGCCCCGCCCGGCGGGCGCGCCGCGTCGCCGGAGCCGAAGGGGTTCCGGCGGGCGCGGTACTTCGTGTAGGGAGGCGGGTCGCCGGGGGCGGGCCGCTCTGGTCGCTCGGGTGGGTCGGGCGCCACGGCGCGCAGTATGGTGCCCTCACGTGGCCGGCGGCTGTGTCATCGGCGTCGACCTGGGCGGCACCAAGCTGCTCGCCGGCGCGGTCGACGCCGACCTCGACGTGCACCACCGCGCCTACCGCCTCGCCCCGGCCTCAGACCGCCAGGCCGTGCTCGACGCGGTCGTCCTCGTCGTCGAGGAGGCCCGCGAGGCCATCGGCGAGGCGCAGGCGGTGGGCTTTGGCATCCCGTCGCTCTTCGATCACGAGCGCGGCATCGCGGTCTCGACGGTCCACCTGCCGATCCGCGACGTCGCCTTCCGCGACATCATGGCCGAGCGCCTCGGCCTCCCGGTCTTCGTCGACAACGACGCGAACGTCGCGATGCTCGCCGAGCACCGCTTCGGCGCCGCCCGTGGCGCACGGCACGCACTGCTGCTCACGCTCGGCACGGGCATCGGCGGCGGGATCGTCGTGGACGGACGGCTCGTGCGCGGCGCGCTCGGCTCGGCGGGGGAGCTCGGCCACATGGTCATCGACCAGGACGGCCCGCGCTGCCAGGGCAACTGCCCCAGCCGCGGCTGCCTCGAGGCGTTCGCGAGCGGGACGGCCCTCGGGCGCGACGCGCTTCAAGCCGCCCACGAGCACCCGGCCAGCGCGCTCGGTCGTGCGCTGGCGGAGGGCCGGGCGGTCACGGGCGCGCTGGTGACCGAGCTTGCGCACGACGGCGACCCCACCGCCGTCGCGGTCGTCCGCCGGATAGGCGAGTACCTCGGGGTCGGGATCGCGTCGCTCGTGAACATCTTCAACCCGTCGGTCGTCGTGGTCGGCGGTGGCGTGATCGCCGCGGGCGAGCTGCTGCTCGAGCCCGCGCGCGAGGTGCTCGCCCAGCGCGCGCTCTCGCCGTCGAGGGAGACCGCGCGCATCGTCCCGGCGCGCTTCGGGGCCGAGAGCGGGATGCTCGGCGCGGCGACCCTGGCCCTCGACGGGATCGGCGGGCTCGGAGGGTGAGCGGCCGCCTGGTCGTCTGCGCGACCCCCATCGGCAACCTCGACGATGTGACGCTGCGGCTGCTGGCGACGCTGCGAACCGCCGACGTCCTCGCCTGTGAGGACACGCGCCGCACCGCCGGCCTGCTCACGCGCCACGGGATCACCGCGGCGAAGCTCGTCAGCTACCACGAGCACAACGAGAGCCGGCGGGGGGGCCCGCACCGGGGGCCGCG
>JAABUS010009673.1_pt1 | contig 10122 bp, 12 predicted proteins | sample 5560161 | NCBI WGS metagenome assembly JAABUS01 (sample SAMN10711885, study PRJNA513376) | rock metagenome | isolation source: Antarctica rocks | place: Antarctica: Victoria Land, Trio Nunatak nord | collected 2016-01-04
CAACAATTGTGGGAGGCAAAACACCTTGAGTTGTACCTTAAACTCTGATGCTGGCGTTGCTCTTCAGCTTCATGCTCTGACAAGTCTGCCTCAGCATGCCTAAGAGCCTGAGCTGACTCAGCTGTCTCAGCTTGAGCAGCACTCAGCTGAGCCTTGAGATTGGCTATGCTTGCTTGTGCATCGTCCACCATTGCCTCTTTCACCTGCACCCATTCCACTAGATGCTCTTGCTTTGTGACAGCATTTATGTGTGAGCATCCTTCTGTCTGCACAAACTGCCTGACTATGCAATCAGTCTATACTCATGATTTACAGTCCAGAGTTCTGTTACCATCATGCTCACACATGCAGTACACCCTGCAGGTATGTCCATACACACGCGGCTGGAGGTGCACAAAAGCAGTCCAAGCACGCTGATTAAGATGCAGCCTGTTGCCAGTCATGGCTCTCACAAGAAAGCCTGATCACATGTCTAGTCCTTTGCATAGAAATCACCTTGACAGCATCCCTGGCCTCCTCCAAATCATGTGTCAGCTCATCCACCTGCCCTTCAGCTTCTGCAGCTGCCATGTCAGCTTGGCCCAGCTTCTCTGTGGCTTCTTGCTCAAGCTGACTCAACGCTTCTTGAGTGGCTGCCAGTTGAGAACCTGCTGCAGCAGCTGCCTGCTGGTGTGAGGCCTGGACGGAAGCTAGCTGAGACTGCAGCTGCTCAGACTTTTGCTGCTCTTGCAACAGGCGGTCCTGCAATCCACATGCAACATGACTACAGCAAGAATGCAGTATCAACGCAGAGTTCAGTATCAGCGCAGTAAATTGTGTTTGCAGATTTGTCAGCAGATGTTGCTTTAGTGAAATGTCGCTTTTCTGCACAGGGAGTGACATAGACATTGCGACGTGCGTCAGCATGGACTCTATGATGTTGGAATTGCATGAACAGAAAAGCAAATGGTCGCAGGATGGTATTGCGCTGAGGTGGCATGGGCGGGCAATCATTTCCTGGCTGACGCACCACAACAGCACTGTTCACCAGAGTCAAACATCTGACCGAAGTGCAGAGCACACAGACAAGGACGATATGCAAGTGCATATGGCACCTGCTTAATGGTCGTGATTGACTTAAGCGGCATGTATACAAAATTCGAGTGACTGGTTTGGATCACATCATGCAGAACATCATGCACATCAGCATGCATTGTGAAAGGCCGGATCTGGCCCTACTGCATCACAATGTCTAATAACAACAATAGTAGTAATGATGATAATAATAATAATAATAATAATGATAATAATAACACTGATAATGATGGTGATGATAATGATGATGATGATGATGATGATAACAAAAACGTTAACAGTAACATCAATAATAGTAGTAAAGATGAAGATCAGAAACATTGACGCATAACAAACATGGTGATAGGTCTACTGAATTGCAGTGCAGCTCTTGCCTTGATGCCAGCCAGCTGGCCCACGCGCTCTCTGAGGGTATCCATCTCAGCCCTCAGCTTGTCCTGCTCAGCGGGCTGGTAGGAGGCCAGCTGGGCAGCCATGTCACCCCGCTCCTTCTGCAGTGCAGCCACCCGCGTCTTCTGGCGCTGCAGCACCTCTGTCAGCTCCTTCACCAGCCCCTCTTGCTCCTGAATCACAAGGCAGTGCTTGCTTTGACATTCATTGATCATGATGTTTTGGTGCAGCACCTCTGTCAGCTCCTTCACCAGCCCCTCTTGCTCCTGAATCACAAGACAGTGACTGTCAAAGCAACCTTCGCTAGACCCTCTTGCTCCTGAATCACAAGGCAGTGGTTGCTTTGGCAGTCGCTGATCATGATGTTTTGGTGCAACACCTCTGTCAGCTCCTTCACCAACCTCTCTTGCTCCTGAGTCACAACACATTGGTTGCTTTGGCACTTGCTAATCATGATGTTTTGGTGCAGCCACACGGCTTTTCTGTCATGGCATTCTGTCATGGCAGTATCTCAAACAGCTCCTTCATCAGCCCCTCTTGCTCCTAAATCACAAGGCAGTCGTTGCTTTGGCACTCGCTGATCATCATGGTTTGGTGCAGCCACACGGTCTTTCTGTTGTGACAGTACTCAAAACAGCTCCGGCTTGAACAATGGGGGTTATGTTACTGATGGTAACATTGTCCTTGTAAGTCAAAGCACGAGCTTCCACCATATTACACCATACTACAGTTGCTCAGTGAGTGCTAGCTCCCTGTGGTCCACACAAGATAGAATACAATCCGCTTCATTGCCAGACTTTGTTTCTCCTGAGTGCCACTCAAAGATTTGTTGAACGTTTCTTTTGTGGGAGATCCTGGACTGTTTCCAGCTGTGTATACTGCCGTTTGCCTGGCAGCTTGCCCATCCTGACGTCTCTGTCATGAGAAGCATTTAGACATGCCGCAGCAGCCCAGAAGAAGTGACCACCTGTATTTTCCTGTCAGTAGCACTGCCAAACACAGATGCTGCAATGTTGCCAACAAAAAGCCAGAGCTCAAATGCCTGGCTGGGTGGCTCATATGCAGATGTAGTGAGCCTGCTCTTGCTAGTTGTGGCCTTGTTTGCAGCCCATTACATCATTTGCTTATGAGTAGGTTGCTTGAGCTGCAAAGGAGGTGGAATGTGATCTGGAACTCTTCAAGTTATTGGCAGGATGCTTTGAGATGGCCCACCGCAAAACGGGCAGATCAGACCATGACAGGAAGGAAAAATAGGACAGTTTACGCTTTTCAGCGATCATAACGGGAGCCTCCTGAGGCGGCAGCCTGTAGTCCAGACCATGAACAGCAGAACTAAGAGGGATATGCTTGTATGGTGATTATGCCCAATACCTTCTGGCATACTGACCAACAGGTGCAGACAATCAATGAGTAAGCCAACTTTTGGACTCAAAGTGTGTTCCTGAGTGTGATGCATGCACCTACTTGGTGATGCTGGCTTGCTATGTGAAGGCCCCTTCGCAGCTCACTCGTCTCAGCTGCTTGATGCTGCAGCTGGTGCTGATGTGCAACTGCAGCCCTGTCATGCTCCTGCACCAAGCAAAGACAACTGGTGCTCAAGCCTGCTTCTGCTCAGTTGCTGAAAGAAAGAGAAGAAAAAGAAAAGACTACGCCTTTCGGCGTTAATTTAATGAGACGCCAGGTTCAATTGCTGGAACTGTATAGAAGCAAAGACAACTGGTGCTCAAGCCTGCTCCTGTTCAGTTGCTGAAACTGCACAGAAGCAAAAACACCTGGTGTTCAAGCCTGCTTCTGCTCAGTTGCTGTAAATGCGCAGAAGCAAAGACAACTGGTGTTCACACCTGCTCCTGCTCAGTTGCTGAAATTGCACAGAAGCAAAAACACCTGGTGTTTAAGCCTGCTGCTGTTTAGTTGCTGAAAATGCACAGAAGAATAGAACTGGTGTTCAGGCCTGCTCCTGCTCAGTACAGAAGCAACGAATTGGTGCCAGCCTGCTCTTGTCCAGTTGCTGTACTTATACAGACGCATAGACACGCATTAGTATGCTGCAGATGCACATCTGCGCCTTGCTGCATGGCCACATGCCACAGCTGGGCAGAAGTTTCAATTATGCCAACATATTACACAATAGGCCAATCATCACTAAACCTGATGGCCACATGTGCTGGACTCTGCGCCAAGTCAGCACATAGCCGTGGTGGTAACATGCATGTAGTTCATTGTAGCTCAAGGAGCACTGACGCACCTCAAGGGCAGCTTCTTGCTGGTTGCCAGGGCAGCTTCACGCCCAGCATTAAATCTCATCAATTTTCTTACCCGAAAGATGAAAAATGCAAAAGCCACCAAAACCCTCATCATTAGAACCTATCACACAACCCTAGCAAAACTTTTAGGGTTTGCAAAACCCTAATTGTGAGAACTGATGAGAAATAACGCTGGGGCAGCATCACCTGCAGAGCGAGCCTGAACTCAGCCTCAGTCACTGCTAACTGCTTCTGCAGGGCATCTCTGCTGGCCTGCAGCTGCTCCTGCTGCTGTGCATGCTTTGCTGCCTCGGACTCTCTGCTGTCCACCTCACGCCTGATCTGCGTCTCATACCATTGCACCTTGCACTCCAGGCCTTTCTGCAGCGTCAGGTGAGGCTGTCAGGCAACATGCTGGCTAGACACAAGCAGGCTAAGTGAGAGGTGAGTTTTCTAAGATTTCGTACGTTTGGTAAGTGTTGCTCTTGAAAAACTTTGGGAAAGTAGTGCTGATCTGCTCATCCCACTCCAGTCAGTGTTCACAATCAACGATATCTGAGAGGCGCTGTTTAAGCCCTGACCTGCGGCATTTGATGATTTCGTCCAGTGTTTCACTTCAGCGCTGACATTCAAGCTGTTGTGCAACATGCATTCTTGAATCATTGATCTGCCAATGCAGCAAAAGTGGCTAGCATGCTGTAGTTGATTTGACTTGACATGCAGCTGCAGCCGAGGTTTCAACCCAGTTGGGAGAGTGGCTTGAAGCACACAACAAAAATCTACACTTTCCGTTAATTGTGTTGGCACCCCCTCCCTGAAGTGGCAGCCCAGAGGAGACACTTGTAAGGTCAGTCTCCCACTGCAGCTGGGTGTACACCACATTTGCCTGAAAAGCAGATGTTGGATCTTTCATCCCTAGCTGGTTTGTGATGGTATTGCTGTGACATTCAACGTTACTGTACTATTGGTACACTGTTGCTGCAGCTTTGCCTCACCTGGTAATCATTCTGGGCAGCTGTCAAGGCAGCAGCCAGCTGCTTTGTCTGCTGCCGTGCTTCCTCTTCCCTGCTCCTCAATGCCTGAGACTCCTGCTGGCAGGAACTCAGTTGTCGCCTCAGGGACTCAAGCTCTGCCTGAGTTGCATTAGCAGCCTGAGCAGCTGTGGCACTGTGGCTGCTGGCTGCAGCATTGCACTGCTGCAGCTCTTGTTCTGCCCTGCTCTGAGACTGTCTGCATGCTTGAAGTGCAGCCTGCAGAGCAAAGGTATTTCAGTCATGCGCCCTGCCCTGAGACTGTCTGCATGCTTGCAGTGCAGCCTACAGAGCAAAGATATCTCAGTCATGCGCCCTGCCCTGAGACTGTCTGCATGCTTGAATTGCAGCCTACAGAGCGAAGGCAACGCAGTTGTGCGCCTTGGCCTGAGACTGTCTGCATGCTTGAAGTGCAGCCTGCAGAGCATAGGCAACTCAATCATGCGCCTTGGCCTGAGACTGTCTGCATGCTTGAAGTGCAGCCTACAGAGCGAAGGCAACGCAGTTGTGCGCCCTGCCCTGAGACTGTCTGCATGCTTGAAGTGCAGCCTACAGAGCGAAGGCAACGCAGTTGTGTGCCTTGGGCACATGGCTGCAGAAAAATCAAGGTGAGATCATCAGGGAGCTGGTGCAAAGGGGTGTTGCTATGATTGATTTCAGAAAGGCAGTCTTGGGAAGCTATGCATATGCCCCTGAGCTACACAGCATGCACTTTACATGCTGATGGTGCTGCTTCAGGAGATGAGTCATGACATCCAAACGCATGGACATATCTACCAACAGCAGGACCTTGAGCGCTTTTTCAAACAGAGTCCCCACCGGCTTGGTTTTGTTGCACACCTCATACACCTGTGCTTCCAAGCCAGGATGTCTGACGCCTCACAACTGGCTCCACAACCCAGACTGTAAGGCATTCAACGAAATGACATGTTCAGCGTCTCAACACACCTTGCACTCAGCCAGCTCCCGAGACAGTCTACTACTATCCCCCAGTGCCTTGTCAGCTGACTGTTGCACCCTGGCCGTGCCTTCATGGCACCGCCTACTGTCACTTTCCAGCTTTGTCACTCTGTCCTGAGCAGCTTGCAAAGCCGCCTTTTGAGCCTGGTCCGCCTGCTGGGATTGCTCCCAGGCATGCCGCAGCTCCCATTGCAGCTCTGCTACCTGATTCTTGGAGGACCGATGCTGCTCCTGGACTAGTTGAGCCTGCATGCATGGCTTGCACAACCTGCATGTACTGTGTAACTTTACATGAATGCATCATCATGCAATGTGTGACTTGAGTGATCTGAAAACAATAGATCAACTTGTTGTCCTGCTGCACATGTTGAAGGATTTGAGACACTGAACAACAGGCTCTGTACTCATGGATGTGAGATGTGTAATACCAGCAGATGAGGAAAGCACTCAGAGTCTCAGTTTCCACTGGGTCACTCTCCAAGTGTTTGAGCTAGTATTGTGAGCTGCATTGACAGCTGTATGACACACTCTATGTTTGCAGACTTGTACATCACACAGGCGCTGCAGTGGACATTAGCAGAGTCAGAACCAACTGCAATGCTGTTGCATCTCTATTGCAGCCAGCCTACTGAGCATGATTGTGTTTGCGCTCTGCTTGACAAAGTAACTTTCAAAACTTGAAAGGCTTTGAGCCTCCCTCAAGTGCTTGTGGGCCTACATATGCAAAGCGCTGCGTGTTTACCTGCTTGTGTGCGTCGGCTGCCGCCCTGTCTGCTTCAGCAATCTCAGCACGTGCTTGCTGAAGAGCCTCGTTGGCCTGCCGTCGAATGTCCATGACCTGCATGCAAGGTCAACAATATCTGCCCAAGAGCCCCTCATGCAATGACCAAACACTGCACAGAAGACAAGATCAGACATCTGCTGTGCATATGGCTCATTTGCAGCAGCCAAGAATTGAGGCTCAATTCTCGGCTGCTGGGCTCAATCAAGTCCATGTCATGCAAACTGCAGGACAGAGAATTGCACAGGTGAAAAAGGCAATGACAGCTCCTGATTGCAACGCTGACAATGACAATCAAAAGGGCAAGTGACTTGCAGGTCTAGATGCCTGGGCTGGTTTGCAGCAAATGCCAGACTCAGTTCAAGCAGTATACATCGCAACACACTACATATCGCACATGGTACATGACACATTGTGGATGTCTACCTTGTGGTTTGCTTCCTGCTCTACCTCCTGCACGAGCAGTTGTGCTTGCTCCTCGACGTGCAAAGCATCACTCGTGCGCTGCTCAAGTTGTGATGCAAGGGTCTGCAGCTCTTCCTTCAAGTGCGCAGCATCCTGTTGGAGGCGATCCAGCTGACCCATGCCTGTGGCTGTCTGACATGCCACCTCATGCATCACAGTCTTGGGCCTGACCTTGCGAGCCTGCTGAGCTGCCGCCAAACGCGCTGGCTGGTTCAGCAAGTTCTCGCTTGGCGCAAGCGGGGGCCTGCTGCGCTGACTCAGCACATCTCTGAGCCGTGTCTCAAGGGCTGCAATTCTGTCCTCCTGGCTGGCATCTTGCACAGTAGCCAGAAGAGGAGCGCGGATCAGATCTGTGGAGGGAATTTGCATGCCAGCTGCACCTGGGTATGTCACAGCAGCTTGGTGGGATGCTGCCAGTGCTGTGGGTGGAGCTGGAAGCGCAAGTGGCTGATTGTACGTAACAGGATGGGAATACGCAGAAGGCATGCCAAGCTGGAGTGACTGCTGCTTTTGCTGTCGCTGTGGATATGTTTGAGCACATGATCGAGCTAGTATAGTCTCAAGCTTCTGTCCATCGATCGAGTCCAGCTGAGGCAGCAGGTGAGCTGTTGTTTGCTCAAAGTTGGGCAACGAGCATAGTGGGTTTCCAGGTTGGCCACCAGAAAGTGTGAGCTCTCTGAGATTAGTACACGCCCTCAGAGCAGATAGGTCCTCAGTAGACGCTAGTAAGTTGTTATGCAGATCTAGTGTCTTGAGTCTACAGTCAGCCTGTGGGGTGAATGTTGTCAAGGAAGCAATCAAATTGTGGGACACGATCAAGCGTTCAAGTATAGGCAGTGTCTGCAACCCCTGCAGGCTGTTCAGCCTATTGCTGGCAAGGTTGATCGAGGTCAAAGCACTCAGCGTCTGTAAGCCATGAAAGCTTTGCACTTCATTTGATGACAAATTTATGTCTGTGAGACACCGCAGCTGCTGTATGCCTTGCAAATCAGCGATTCTGTTGCCATGTAAGCATAGTACTCGAGCTTCAGCTGTTTGCCTGCCAAGATCGAGGACTTGCTGCAAAGAGGTCAGACCCGCTCCCACAAAGGAGATCCGCTCTTTGGACATTTCAAGTCAACACGTTTGCGACAGGTGGGCAAGGTCCCGCACACCTGCGCGCAATACTATCCCGCAGCACTGCCCGCAGCAAGCAGGGCGGAATTCTGAAACATGAAATCTGAAACACATATCGCATGCTCATCACGTGCAGAAGACAGCTGCCCTTACAACGTTGACGCAGCAAGCCACATCCATTGCCGTTTGCGAGCACCACCTTGTAAGCACAGCTAGTATGATTCTGTGCCTGCAACTCCATTGTGGCCATATGGTAATAAGTGCATGCATGTAGATCTAGAGATGTACGTGTGTACGTGTGTGCATCTCTGCCATGGCCATTTGCCTGCGCGGTGATTACTTTGCTTGAGACTTTGAGTGCAGACACACACTTTGGGTATGGTCCTTCGAATTCGCATCAAAAGCTCAGTGTACCTCCTGTGCAACAACCTTTGGACTTGTAACAGAAGGAAAGGCCAGAATCAAGATGAATGGCGTCTGAATCTTCTTCCTCGAAGGTGGCTGTCAAACTTTGTCAGGAAGCCAAGTCCAACTGCTTTTGTGCAGATTGAGAATGCAAGAGCTACTTATGTTGCATGCAGGGTGCATGTGCCTGCAGGCACAGTCTGCTGCTCAACTTTTCATCTTGCACTTAATACTCTCTTTTGCTGATGCACACTCTTGAAGTTTCCTGCTATTTTTTATGCCTGCCCTCGACATCCTCTAAGCCTTATTGCAATTGCAATAACAGATTCTGAATAGGATGCTTCAGGTAGACATGTCAGTAAGACTTCATCAAGCACAAAGCAGCCAGACCTGTGGTCCTATATCATTGTTGTCAGATGACTGACGCATCACTCAACCTTGACCCTGCAAAGCGTATCAGCAACGTTGCTGTTTGAATAACAATACATGCTTACTCACATTGCCACATGCAAGGTGTTCAGCATCCATCACGCATGCAAGGTGCTCAGCATCAATTGCGGATGTAAGATCCTTGCAGATCAGGTGTGTTGCACTGATTGCATGTGCTTGCAATTGCAAGCAATAAAGAGGAGATTATTGGCTGCATATACTTATCAGCAGGATTGCTGCTGTTGTTGTACAACCTACTATTGAGACGACTACATAGTACGCATGATAACAGCAGCAGCAGGGCCCCAGGGGCGATTGATACAGCGGGGCAGCAGTCCAAGACCTGCAGCATGCATGCAGAAACAGCTGCTTCCTCGCAGCAGCAAGTCCTACAATAACATCAGCATGCTGTGAATCAGAAGAACAAAAGCACAGTGAGCATCCTAGCATAGTATTACTATCATGACATGGAATTTTGGATCAGCTTCACTGTGGTCTCATGGGCTGTCAGCATGGCCCTCACTACCATGTGGTAATGAGATTCATGCTGAACAGCACATACCTGATGCACCAGGTGTGCGCTGTTCTATACTTCAGTCAATACATGTTCAGCTGTGTTGCAATGCCAGGTCTCTGCATTTCAGCCAGTGCAATAACAATCAAGGACTGGTTCTGTGATGTCCTTCCAGATTGCAGTGTACCATCTCAACAATCAACCCTCACTTGCTTCAGTATGCTGAGTTGCACCCGCAGAAAAGAACAGCCTTCAGACAAATTGTTTCAAGAGACTATTCTAGAACTTCAACAGATCTTCCACAAACTTTTATTTTGCTAACAAAATTTTGATCTTTAGGCCTTTGCCAGGGTGTTTCAAGGCCTCTGCCAGGATGTCTGAATGCCCTGTCTGGGCTATCAGTAGCTGTGGAGGGCAGGCATGACCCTGCGAACAGCAGGCTGTGCAGTGATGCTCTTCACAGCCCTCATCACTCGCTCATACTGAGCACTTGCGTCTGCCTTGCCCGCCATATGTTGCACAGCCTGCAGCATTGTCATCATTTAATGGGGCACAGAAGCCTTGCTCTTTCTTAGCAGTGTGTTTGGATCCTCCTTGCTTTCAATAATACTAGGTTCATTGAGAACTGATAGAAGAAGAAGAAGAAGGATTTTAGAGGTTTCTGCTGGTTATGGTTGGCTGTTTGGCATCAGGGATCAGGTGACAGTCTTTCAA
>JAABUS010009675.1_pt1 | contig 10120 bp, 9 predicted proteins | sample 5560161 | NCBI WGS metagenome assembly JAABUS01 (sample SAMN10711885, study PRJNA513376) | rock metagenome | isolation source: Antarctica rocks | place: Antarctica: Victoria Land, Trio Nunatak nord | collected 2016-01-04
TGGTCGAGCTCGGGCCGCTGGAGTGTGACGCCGCTGACGCCGTTCACCGGCTGGTGCGACGCCACGCCGAAGAGACCGGGTCTTTGGTCGCGGAGGCGCTGGGGCTCGGATGGGGCTCGTCGCAGCATCGGTTCACCGAAGTGATGCCACGAGACTACCGCCGGGTGCTGGAGGCAAGAGCCGCCGCCGACCGCGATGGACTGAGTGAGGACGAGGCGACGGCGGCGATGATGGGGGCACAGCATGGGTGACCCCCGCGGGTTCCTGACGACGGGGCGCGAGGTCGCTCAACGGCGACCCGTCGCGGAGCGGGTGCAGGACTGGAAGGAGGTCTACGCCGACGACATCGGTCGTGCGCTGCTGCCGATCATCTCCCAGCAGGCCGGCCGTTGCATGGACTGCGGTATCCCGTTCTGCCACCAGGGATGCCCGCTCGGCAACCTGATACCGGAGTGGAACGAGTTGGTCGTCCGCAGCGACTGGGAGACGGCGATCGAGCGGCTGCACGCCACGAACAACTTCCCGGAGTTCACCGGTCGGCTGTGCCCGGCGCCGTGCGAGACATCCTGCGTGCTCGGCATCAACGCCGAGGCGGTCACGATCAAGAACGTCGAGGTGGCGATCGTCGACAAGGCATGGGACGAGGGCTACATCTCGCCGCAGCAGGTCGACTGGCTCACCGGCAAGACGGTGGCGGTCGTCGGCTCCGGCCCTGCGGGTCTGTCAGCCGCGCAGCAGCTCACCCGGGCCGGGCACACCGTGGCGGTCTACGAGCGTGCTGACCAGGCGGGCGGACTGCTGCGATACGGCATCCCCGAGTTCAAGCTGGAGAAGCGCCAGGTCGACCGTCGGCTGGACCAGATGCGGCGAGAAGGAACGGCGTTTCGGGTCGGCGTCGATGTCGGCGTCGATCTGACCGGCGACCAGCTGCGCGACCGCTTCGACGCCGTCGTGCTGGCGACGGGGGCAACCGTTGCCCGGGACCTGGCAGTGACCGGCCGCGGTCTCGCGGGCATCCACCAGGCGATGGAGTACCTGCCGCAGGCCAACCGGGCCGTGCGGGGCGTCCAGGTGGAGAACCAGGTCAGCGCTGCCGGCAAGCATGTCGTGGTGATCGGCGGCGGTGACACCGGCGCGGACTGCGTCGGGACCGCGCACCGTCAGGGCGCGGCCTCGGTGACCCAGCTCGAGATCCTGCCCCGGCCCGCCGACCACCGCGCCGACGGTCACCCGTGGCCGACGTACCCGATGGTCTATCGGGTCTCGGCGGCGCATGAGGAGGGCGGCGAGCGGGTGTACGCCGTCTCCACGACCGAGTTCATCGACCGCGGAGACGGGCGCATCTCGGCGCTGCGCCTGTCAGAGGTGGAGTCGGTCGAGGGCCGGTTCCAGCCCGTCGACGGCAGCGAGCGTGAGCTTCCGGCGGAGCTGGTGCTGCTCGCGTTGGGCTTCACCGGTCCCGAGCACGAAAGCGTGGTGGCACAGCTCGGCGTCGAGCTGGACGAGCGTGGGAACGTGGCCCGCGATCTCCGCTACATGACGTCGGTGCCAGGCGTCTTCGTCGCCGGCGACGCCGGTCGGGGGCAGTCGCTCATCGTTTGGGCGATCGCCGAAGGCCGGTCGGCGGCAGCGGCTGTGGACGCGTACCTGACAGGCACGACTGCGCTGCCGGCGCCCATCCCTCCCACGGCCCGACCGATGGCGCTCTAGTACCGCCATGTTCCGAGGATTCACGGCTGCCGCCTCCCCTTCTCGGCGCCTGGTGATGGGTAGGCTCGGCGGGTGCGGAGAGCGAAGATCGTGTGCACCCTCGGGCCGGCCACGTCGACCCCTGAGAAGATTCGTGAGCTCGTCGACGCCGGAATGAACGTCGCTAGGCTGAACCTTAGCCACGGAAGCCGCGCCAACCATGAACTGCTTTACCAGATGGTGCGGCAGGCGTCGGACGACACCGGGCACGCCGTCGGCGTCCTGGTGGACCTGCAAGGCCCGAAGATCAGGCTTGGCACATTCGCTGGCGGCCCGGTGCAGGTCAGGAACGGCGACGAGTTCACCATCACCACCCTCGACATCGAAGGGGACCGCACCCGCTGCTCGACGACGTACGGGGGGCTTCCGCACGACGTCTCGCCCGGTGACGTGATCCTCGTCGACGACGGTAACGTTCGTCTGACCGCCACCCGGGTGAACCGAACCGACGTCACCACCAGGGTCGAGGTCGGCGGCAAGCTGAGCAACAACAAGGGCATCAACCTGCCCGGTGTCGCCGTGAGTGTGCCCGCGATGAGCGAGAAGGACGTCGAAGACCTGCGCTGGGCGCTCCATCTGCGTGCGGACATGATCGCGCTCTCGTTCGTGCGCTCGGCCGACGACGTGGTCGACGTACGCCGGATCATGGACGACGAGAAGGTGTGGCTGCCGGTCATCGCCAAGATCGAGAAGCCGCAGGCGATCGACCACGTCGACGAGATCATCGACGCCTTCGACGGTGTGATGGTGGCCCGAGGCGACCTGGGTGTGGAGATGCCGCTCGAGGATGTGCCATTCCTCCAGAAACGGGTCGTCGAAGCGGCCCGACGCAACGCCAAGCCAGTCGTCGTCGCCACCCAGATGCTCGAGTCGATGATCTCGTCTCCTCGGCCGACCCGGGCCGAGGCGTCCGACGTGGCCAACGCGGTGCTCGACGGCGCGGACGCGGTGATGCTGTCCGGCGAGACCAGCGTGGGGCGGTACCCTATCGAGACGGTCGAGACGATGGCACGCATCATCGCGTCGACCGAGGACCACGGGCTCGCCCGAATGGCGGCCATCTTGTGGGAGCCTCACACCCGCGGGGGCATCATCGCCAAAGCCGCCGCCGAGGTGGCCGAGCGGATAGGTGCGAAGTACCTTGTGGCCTTCAGCCAGTCCGGTGACACCGCGCGCCGGCTGGCTCGCTACCGCTCTTCAGTGCCGGTCCTTGCGTTCACACCGGAGCCGGTGGTGCGGTCGCAGCTGGCCATGACGTGGGGCATCGAGACGTTCCTGGGCGAGCAGGTGGATCACACCGACGAGATGGTGATGCAGGTCGACAGGTCGCTGCTCGAGGTCGGTCGGTGCAAGGAGGGTGACGAGGTCGTCATCGTTGCCGGCTCACCACCTCGCATCCCCGGCTCGACCAACGCCTTGCGCATCCACCGGATGGGTGACGCGGTGAGGGGCGTGGCACCCGCCTATCGTTCCCAGCGCCTCGACGCGCCCTAGACTCGGCCAGATGACGTTGAAGGCTGTCAACTGGTTCGTGGCTGTCGTCGTCGCGTTGTCGCTTGCGGCCTGCACGCCGACGTCTGCAGCCGACAACGCGCCTGTCGCCCCGTCGCCAGCGAGCATGGCCAGTCGCGCGGCCGCCGGCACCACCGGCCCGCAGACCCCCTCGTCGACCCAACCGACCGTGCCACAGCAGACACCGAACCGTCCCTCGCCGGGCCAACGGCGGGCGTTCGACCCGGTCAGAGCACGAGTTCAGCGCATGTCAGTGCGTGACCGGGCCCGGCAGCTGATCGTGGTGGGCTTCGCCGGCACCTCGGCTCCTTCCCAGCTCATCACCACCCTGCATCCCGGCGGCCTGATCTATTTCAGCCCGAACGCCCGCTCGACCTCGCAGATCGCCGCCATGTCGCGGCAGGCCCAGCGAGCAGCTCGCGCCTCGGCCCAACCGTTGTTGCTGATGACCGACCAGGAGGGCGGAATCGTCACCCGGTTGCCGGGCTCCAGCGATGTCCCGGCCGGCATCGAGTTCGGTGGGAACGGACCCTATGCCCGGCGTACCGCCCTCCACACGGGTCGTGACCTCGTCGACGTCGGCATCAACGTCGACCTCGCGCCCGTCTCCGACGTCAACACCGTCGGGTCGGCGGGGGTCATCGCGTCGCGCTCCTTCTCGTCCGACCCCGAGGTCGTGTCCCGGATGGTGAGGGCGCAGATCTGCGGCTACCACGACGGCGGAGTGGCGGCCACCGCCAAGCACTGGCCGGGTCACGGGTCGACCAGCACCGACAGCCACGTGTCGACGGCCAGCATCAACGGCAGCCTGCGACGCTGGCGGACCACCGACCTGCCCCCATTCGTCGCCGCGGTCAAGACCCACGTCGACATGATCCTTGTCGGCCATCTTGCGTTTCGCCCGCTCGACGGGTCCGGCCGCCCCGCGACCATCTCACCCCGTCTCACCCGCAACGTGATCCGCCGCAAGCTGGGCTACGACGGTGTGGTCATCACCGACGCCCTCAACATGGGCGGCATCACGTCGTGGGGGACTCCGCGACACATCGCGGTCCAATCGCTTCGAGCCGGCATCGACCTGTTGCTGATGCCACCGCAGCCACGCGAGGCGGTTCTGGGCATCGTCTCCGCGGTGCGGGACGGACGCCTGAGCGTCGGCCGGCTCAACGCGTCGGTCGAGCGCGTGGTGCGGCTCAAGCAGCGACTCGGCTTGTACCGGGCGCCCAAGCGATTGGCGACGTGCTGACGCGGTGTCCGTGCGGTATTTCGGTGCAGCCAGCGTGGTCCACCCCGCCGGTGCTCGACGTGCCTGTATCGGGCCGCTGTTTCCGGCGGCGGGGTGTGGGTACTGATTCACCATGACGATTTCAGGGAACGAGCCGCTCGAGTACGCCGTCAGCTCCGGTGCACCTGGTGGGAATGATGACGACCAGTCGGACGCGGCTGTGACGAACGAGCAGACCGAGCATGCGGAGGGCGGTTACGACGATCGTCAAGAGAGCCTCGAGGAGGCGGATCGAGACCTGTTCGAGCGCAAGGACAACGAAAACCCTGAGGCGAGGTACAGGCCGCAGCAGCACCCGCTGAGCGAGCCGCGCAAGCAAGAAGACTGAAACGCGACCAGTTCTCGACAAGCGCCGGCAGCTCATTCGGTGCCGGGAGCGGGACTTGAACCCGCACGTCCTTTCGAACAATGGTGTTTGAGACCATCGCGTCTGCCGATTCCGCCATCCCGGCCAGTGCGGCCGATCCTATAACGCGTGGATAACCTGCTCAGGTGAGGACACCCGACGAGACGCCACGCCCTCGCGTCGTCATCGCTGAGGACGAAGCGCTGATCCGTCTCGATCTTGCGGAGATGCTCGCCGAGGAAGGCTACGCCGTCATCGGCCAGGCAGGTGACGGTGAGCGGGCGATCGAGCTGGTCGAGGAGCTGCGTCCGGACCTTGTCGTCCTCGACGTCAAGATGCCTAAGCTGGACGGCATCTCCGCGGCCGCACACATCGCCGGGCATCGGCTCGCTGCCGTCGTCATCCTTACCGCCTTCAGCCAGCGCGAGCTCGTCGAGCGAGCGCGTGAGGCCGGGGCGATGGCCTACCTGGTCAAGCCGTTCAGCAAGGCCGACCTGCTGCCGGCCATCGAGATCGCCCGCTCGCGGTTCGCCGAGGCGCGACAGCTGGAGTCCGAGGTGGCTGACCTGACAGAGCGGCTGGTGACGCGCAAGCTTGTCGACCGGGCCAAGGGCTCCATCCAGCAGTCCTTGGGCGTCAGCGAGGCTGACGCCTTCCGGTGGATCCAGAAGACGGCGATGGACCTGCGGCTGTCGATGCGTGAGGTCGCCGAGGGCGTGGTGAGCCACGGTCTCGATGTCACGAAATGACAACGACGACTCGCTGCTTAGGCAGCCTCGGTGACTCAGGGCGGATATCGCGCTAAGTTGCACCGACACGTTCGCTGCCAGTTTCTCGGCTGGCCACAATCTAGACGGAGGGGCACATGACTCGCCCATCACGCGGCATTCGACTCGCGGTCCTGGCGGCTACTGCTGCCTTGGTGCTGAGCTCCTGCGCGCAAGACGACAACGGCTCAGGCGGCGGCGGGGGCGACACGTCTACCGACTCATCCGAGAGCCCGACCGAAGACACCACCTCCTCGGAGCCCCCTGCAGAAGCCACGGGTGACGGCGTTCTTCATGTGGGCACCCTCCTGCCGGCGACCGGGGACTTGGCCTACCTCGGCCCACCTGAGTTCGCCGGAGTCGACTTGGCCATCAAGGAAATCAACGACGCCGGCGGAGTGCTCGGCAAGCCGGTCGAGCAGACAAAGGGCGACTCTGGTGACCTGACCCCAGACATCGGTGGCGAGCAGGTCGACAAGCTGCTCAACGCCGGCTCTGACGTCATTGTCGGAGCAGCGTCGTCCAGTGTCTCGCTGAGCGTTATCGACAAGATCATCGGTGCCGGCAAGGTCGAGTTCTCACCGGCGAACACCTCTCCGGCCTTCGACACGTATGACGACAAGGACCTGTACTTCCGGACCGCCCCGTCGGACATCTTCCAGGGTGAGGTGCTGGCCAATCTCATCGTCGAGGACGGGTTCAACAACATCGCCATCCTGGCGCGCCAGGACTCCTACGGCGAAGGGCTCTCGAACAGGCTCAAGGAGGTCCTCGAGGAGAAGGGTGCCACCGTCGCGGCGCTAGAGCTGTACTCCGCTGACGCCACCAACTACACCGCCGAGGTCAACAAGATCGCGGCATCGAAGCCCGACGCCCTCGCAATCATCGGTTTCGAGGAGACGGTCAAAATCCTGCCGCAGCTCACCGCCAAGGGTGTTGGCCCGCAGGACCAGCAGACGTATCTCGTGGACGGCAACGCCGCCGACTACGGAGGTGAGGACTTCGACATGGAAGGTGCGAAGGCGACGTTCCCTGCCGCCGCGGAGGTTCCCACCGAGTTCAACAAGAAGCTGGACGCCATCTGGGCGCCGAAGAAGCTGAAGGACTACACCTACGGGGCGCAGTCCTACGACGCGGTCATGCTGACCGCCTTGGCAGCCGAGGCAGCCAAGGATGATGACGGGTTGGCGCTCTCGAAGGAGATCATCAACGTCTCGAAGGACGGTACGGCGTGCACCACCTATGCGGACTGCCTCGCGCTCGTCAAGAAGGGTGAGGACGTGGACTACGACGGCATTTCGGGGCCGGTCGACCTGAACGACACCGGAAGCGTCAGCAAGGCCACCATCGGCATCCAGCTGTACGGCGCCGACAACAACTACAAGCAGATCGACTCGGTGTCGGGGATCATCAAGTAGCTGACCTGACTGGCCGAGTCACGTCGAAGGCCCAGCCCCCGCCAGTGGTGGTTGGGCCTTTGCCGTGTCCGCTCTCGGATCAGCCTTTGGCAAGGGTCCCGAGGTAGAGCTCAATCACCTTCGGATCGTTCATCAGGTCCTTGCCGTCTGCCGTGTAGGCGTTGCGACCCTGGTCGAGGACGTAGCCGCGGTCGCAGATCTGTAGACACCGTCGGGCGTTCTGCTCCACCATGACCACAGACACCCCCGCACGGTTGATGCGCCGGGTCTGCACGAAGACCTCGTCCTGCATGACGGGGGAGAGCCCCGCAGACGGCTCGTCGAGGAGCAGGACCGAGGGCTCCATCATGAGCGCCCGGCCCATTGCCACCATCTGCCGCTCACCACCAGACAGCGACCCGGCACGCTGGTGGCGCCGGTCGGCGAGGGTCGGAAACAATGACGCGACGAACGTGAAACGATTCGTGAAGGTCTTGGGTTTCTGGTAGCTGCCCATCTCGAGGTTCTCCTCGATGGTGAGCGACGGGAATACGTTGTTGGACTGTGGTACGAAGCCGATGCCTGCCGACACTAGGACGTCGGCCCGTTCGTTCGTGACGTCGTCGCCCTTGAGCTTGACAGTGCCAGAGCTGACCTTCACCAGGCCGAAGAGCGCCTTCAGCAGGGTCGACTTTCCCGCGCCGTTCGGCCCGATGATCCCGACCAGCTCGCCCTCTTGGCAGTAGAGGTCTGCCCCGTTGAGGATGTTGACACCAGGAAGGTACCCGGCGATGAGGTCGTCGGCTCGCAGCACCGCGCCTTCGGCTGCCGACAGGTGTGCGTCGCGCTCGGTCGTGGTGTCCTCAGCCATGACTGCTTCCCTCCTCCGACGCCTCGATCTCGTCCATTGCGGCGGCGAGGATTGCCTCCTCGTCCTCCTCGGTCAGCTCGGTGTCGTGGTGCGCGCCGAGGTAGGCGTCGATCACCCGTTGGTCCGCCATCACTGCATCAGGTGGGCCTTCTGAGATGATCCGCCCCTGCGCCATCACGATCACCCAGTCAGAGATGTCGCGCACCATGTCCATGTCGTGCTCGACGAACAACACCGTCATGCCGTCCTCGCGCAGCGACTTGACGTGGCCGAGCAACGACTGCTTGAGCGCCGGGTTGACTCCCGCCATCGGCTCGTCGAGCATCACCAGGTTCGGCTCCACCATCAAAGCCCGTGCCATCTCCAGCAGCTTGCGCTGCCCCCCCGACAGCGAACCCGCGAAGTCCTCCTTCTTGGCGTCGAGCTTGAAGCGGCGGAGCAGGTCCATCGCGCGCTCGCTGTTGCGTCTTTCCTGCCCACGCCACAACGGCGCGAACATGGCCTGCCAGATGCTCTCGCCGGACTGACCGGTGGCACCGACGCGCATGTTCTCTAAGACGGTGAGTCTCGCAAGCACCTTGGTCAGCTGAAACGTCCGCACCATGCCGAGGCGGGCAACCTTGTACGCCGGTATGCCCTTGAGCCCTTTGCCGCTGAAGGACCAGCTGCCTGCATCGGGCTCGTCGAAGCCCGTCAACAGGTTGAAGAACGTGGTCTTCCCCGCCCCGTTCGGGCCGATCAGGGCGGTGATCACTCCGCGCTGGATCTCCACATGCGCGACGTCAACGGCTGTGAGCCCACCGAAGCGGCGCACGATGCCGTCGGCGACCACGATGGGGTCGGGCTTCGACGCGCCCGGCTCGTGCTTCACGCCGCCAAGCGCTTCCCGGGCATCTATCGACTGGTCGGTGCGCTCGGCACTGACGTCGGTGGTGTCGCCGGATTGGATCATGTCAGCGGGCATCGATCGCCAGCTCCCTTCGATCTCCGAAGATCCCTTGAGGTCGATAGATCATCAACAGCATGAGCGCCAGCCCCAAGAAGATCAGCCGCATTAGGCTGGCTTGGTTTTGCGTCATGATCGATGCGGGGATCAGGGGGTCCGCGCCGCTTGTGGCCGCGCTGAAGAACAGGTCGAGGAAGGTGAGCAGGAACCAGAAGATGATCGAGCCGACGACTGGTCCCAGCACGCGGGCCGCCCCACCGAGGAGTAGCACCGTGTAGGCGAAGAACGTGACGTCGGTCGCGAAACCGGCCGGGGAGATCGCCGCACTCTTGAGGGCCGTCATGAAGCCGGCAAGTGCGCCGAAAAGGCCGCCGATCACGAGTGACTGCATCTTGTAGGAGTAGACATTCTTGCCGAGGCTTCGCACGGCGTCCTCGTCTTCGCGGATCGACCTGAGGACACGGCCCCACGGACTGCGCATCAGCAGGAAGACGATGAGGCAGCTGATCGCCACCAACGTCCAGCCGACGACGACGACCCAGAAGTCGTAGGCCCGCCATGTGACGACGCCATCGATGCCCATGGACTTGTCGAAGGGGTTGAGATCGGCGAAGGTCCCGTTGAACGACTGCAGACCGTCGAGGCCGCCGAAGTACTCGAGCAGACTGACCGAGCCCACCACCTGCCGGATGATCTCGGCAGCAGCGATCGTGACGATCGCGAGGTAGTCGGCTCGCAGCCGGAGGGTGGGGATGCCGAGCAGCAGCGCCAGCACCACGGTCAGCAACAGGCCGACGACAAGCCCGAGCCAGAACGGCAAATCAAAGGTCGCGACGACCGAGGCGAGCGAGTACCCAGCCACCGCCATGAAGCCGGCCTGCCCGAAGTTGAGGAGTCCGGTGTAGCCGAAGTGGACGTTGAGCCCGATGGCGGCCAGACAGTAGACGATCGCAGTCGGCCCCAAGCCCTGCTGAAGAGCTTGGCTGAACATGCTGTGCCAGTTCATGGCGATCCCTTCCTCAGCCCACTCGCTCAGCCCGGCCGAGCAGGCCCTGCGGGCGGAAGAGCAGCACGACGATCAGCACCACCAAGGCGCCTACGAACTTCAGCTCGGCAGGGACGACCAAGGTCGAGACCTCGATGAAGATTCCGATGATGAAGCTCCCGACCAGGGCTCCGCCGATCGTGCCCAGCCCACCCAAGGTCACCGCGGCGAACACGAGCAGCAAGATCTTGAACCCGATCTG
>JAABUS010009676.1_pt1 | contig 10120 bp, 5 predicted proteins | sample 5560161 | NCBI WGS metagenome assembly JAABUS01 (sample SAMN10711885, study PRJNA513376) | rock metagenome | isolation source: Antarctica rocks | place: Antarctica: Victoria Land, Trio Nunatak nord | collected 2016-01-04
GACCAAGTCGGATGCAGGCATGATGGCGGAGACTCCTCGCGTGAGCCGGTTGGCTGCTCGCGCTTCAGCCATCACACCAGATACCCTCCAACGGCACCACCCACATCCACCACCCCGGAACCCGACAAGAGCCACTCGAAAATGCTCTGAGTGCCCGACGGCCTGAAACGGAGCCGCGGCGTGGGATAGATACCGGCTTTACGCAGGCACCAGCAGCAAAGATGCTTGACCATCCCACACAGGTAAGTAGCCCGACGCCATGACGCAAACCAGTCTTTGGCTCAGAAGAACAATGACTGTTCAATTTCTGTTTAGCCTGTCTTTTGATCGTGCGTGGGCAGGCCAAAGCGTCATTGCTGAACTCTGACATCAAAGGACAAGGCAATGGCTCAAAACGGGGACGACGGCGTGCAGCTATGCCGCGTAGGCAGGGTAGCGATCCCGCTCGCCTGCGCGCTCCTGCTCGCCACCTCGACTCCGGACGCCAAGGCAGCGGAGCTGCAACAGCCGGTCCCGCTCTACGCGGCCGGCTTGCCGACCGGGGCGTCGCCGGACGCGACGGACCCGCCGGGCTCGCTCACGACCTGCCCGGCCCCGGCGCCGCTGACCGGCTTGGTCAGCCCGGGCCGCCTGGTCGTCCGTGACACCGACCGGCCCGATGTCGGCCCCTACACCGTCACCCTGCCGGGCTACGCCACAGATCCCGTGTCGGCCGCCGCTGATTCCTACCAGCCTTTCCTCCTCGCCGCCTTGCCCGGCGACACGCTGCGCCTCGACCTGGTGAACCAGCTCGGCGCGAGCGAGCCGCTTGGCGGCGCCGTGAACCTGCACATGCACGGCATCATCACCAGCCCGCGGCCCTGCACGCCGCTTGGCGACGACATCTTCGTCGCGATCCAGCCAGGCACCACCGCCTCCTACCGCATCGACGTTCCGGCAACCCTGCCGGGCACCATGTTCGGCAGCGGGGCCACGCCGCAGCCCTACCCGTCCGGGCTGCAATGGTTCCACGCTCACGTGCATGAAAAGACCGCCGATGACCTGTTCGCCGGCCAGGCCGGGATGGTCTACGTCGGTGATTTGCGCGCTGACCTGCTCGCCACACCCAATCTTGACGCGGCGAGTGCCGACGCCTTGGGCAACGCCGACGTGCTCTACATGGGGCTGCGCGACATCCAGCTCGCCGTGCCGTCCGGCATCGTGCCGGGTCAGGCGGCGCCGGGCCAGCGGGCGCAATGGCTGCACGAGTCCGACTACGACCCGAACGCCTGCCTGAGCCTTGCCAACCCGCCGATCCCCGTGCCCAACCAGTTCGCAGGGCCGGGCTACTGCGGCCACCATGGCGTCACGGCGGGTGGTCAAACCGACCCGGGCCAGGACACGGTGTGGCTCCACACGGTCAACGGCCAGCACAACCCCACGATCACCCTACAGCCGGGGCGGAACCAAATCTGGCGCATCGCTAACCTCAGCCCCAACGAAACCTACCTGCTTGAGCTGGTGGACAACGCGACGGGGCAGGCGGAGATGATGGACGTGCTCTCGCTTGACGGCCTTGCCGCAGGCACGACCGCCACGAACGGCACCGGGCTGAACGTGGGCGTGCAGCTTGCGCATCTGCTGCTGATGCCCGCGAGCCGTGCGGAGGTGCTGGTGATCAACGCAGGCGGCGCGTCGGGCCGGCAGATGACGCTGCGCACCGCAGGCATCACCACAGGCGCGCAAGGCAGCCACTGGCCGCGCATTGACCTGGCCCAGATCGCCATGCCGCCCGGCCCGCAGCCAGCGGCAGCCGGATCGTCCCTTTCCTCAAGCATGGTGATGACGATGCCCATGATGGCCTCGTCCTCCGTGGCGCCCTCAACTGTCCCGGCCGGCGCGGCGCCCGCCAACTGCATTACGCTGCCGCCCGGCCGGGTGACCCGGCGCCGCATCACCTTCGCCGACGACCCGGCCAGCAACACCTACCTCCTGGGTAGCGAGGTCGTGGACGTGAACGGCGTGCCGATCGACGCCCAGCACACCATTGCGCCGCAGCCGTTCCCCATGCAGGCGATGCTAGCGCCGGACACCATCCCCCATGTCTGCGCGCGCCTCGGCACGCAAGAGGTCTGGGAGGTCGTCAACTACACGGGCGAGCTGCACAACTTCCACGTCCACGAGGACAAGTTTCGCCTCACGCGGCAGACCGATTCCGGCGCGCCGCCGCGCCTTCAGGCCGTGCAGGACCCGGCCGGGCTGATCACGCAATACGAGCCGGAAGCGCAGAACGCCGGGGCGATCGAGAACGTGGATGTCTATCACGACACCTTCCCGCTGCCGCCCTACGGCGGGCGGATCTTCGTCACCGTCCCCTTCTTCGCGCCGCAGCAGGTCGGCAACTTCGTTTACCATTGCCACATCCTGAGCCACGAGGACGCCGGCATGATGGCTGTGTTGGAGGTCTATGACCCGGCGCAGCTCGCCGCCAACGACGCACCCGCCAAGCTCGCGACGCTGCCACGAAACGCGATCTGCGGCTTGCCGCCGGCGCCGCGCGCCGCCTCGCTCGGCGGCCGGGTGTTGGACGCGGCCTGGTCGGCGATCCTGTCCGCCTTCGGCTCGGCAACCGAGGCCCTGGCCGGCCCCGCGGCGCGCTGGTCCGGGCTGGACAACAAGTGAGCGTGGCAGGCAGCCTCTAGAGGACACAACCGCATTCACCGGAAAACCCGGGTTAATGCCGAGCTGAAGTGCACGCTCGGTGACGCCTGACCCTGCCGCGGGTGCCATGGCAAGTAACCGGGGCACATTTCCGGGCGAGGGAGTTGCGCTGAGGGTGCCGGCGTGATTCACAGGCTGCATGTCATTGCCGGATGCAGCATCGCTGGAGGCCTTTTCGCTTGCCGAGTTGCGCGACGTGGTCGGCCGCCTGGTCGGCGAGGTGCGGCGGCTGCACTCGGACAATGCGGCCATGCAGGCCAGGGTGGACGCGCAGCAGGTGACGATCACGGCGCTGCGCGCTGAAAACCAGGCGCTGCGCGACGAGGTGGCGCGGCTGAAGGGCCTGCCGCCGCGGCCGCCGTCGCGGCCGTCCGGCATGGAACAGGCGACGCAGCCTGGGGCGGCCGCCACGGGTGAGACGCATCCGAAGCCGCCGCGGGGCATCAAGCGCGATGCGCAGGCAATTACCGCCGAGCGGGTGCTCAAGGCGACCGTGCCGGCCGGCTCGCGGTTCAAGGGCTATGAAGACATCCTGGTGCGCGACCTGCGGCTTTCGGCGGAGGTGATCCGCTACCGGCGCGAGCGCTGGGTGACACCCTCGGGCGAGACGGTGCTGGCGGCCTTGCCGGCTGGGATCGTCGGCGGGTTCGGGCCTGAGCTGCGGCGCTTTGTGCTGGCGCTGCATACGCAGGGGCAGGTGACCACGGAGCGGCTCACGGCGTTGCTGGACGGGATCGGGGTCGAGATCTCCAAACGCCAGGTGGTGCGGCTCTTGGCCGAGCCGCTCGACGACTTCGTGGCCGAGGACCAGGAGGTGCTCCGTGCCGGGCTGGCCACCGCGCGCTGGGTGACGGTGGACGACACCGCCGCGCGCCACGCCCGCAAGGACGGGTTCACAACGCAGGTTGGAGATGACCGGTTCACCGTGTTCCGGACCGGCCCGTCGAAGTCGCGCGAGGCGTTCCTGTCGCTGCTGCGCGCCGGGCACACGGACTACGTCGTCAATGCGGCGGCGCTGGACTACATGCGCGGGCACGGCCTGTCAGGACCGGTGGTCGCGCAGTTGGACACGCATCCGGCCAAGAGGTTGCTGACACGTCGGCGTGGTCAGCGCATTTGGCCCGGCTCGGGATTGACCAACTCGCGGTCACGCCCAATCCCGTGCAGGTCGCCACCGAAGGCGCGCTCTGGGGGGCGATCTGCCATCATGGCCTGCTGACCGAGGCGGTGATCGTGTCCGACGACGCCGGGCAGTTCCGGGTGGGTACTCATGCGCTGTGCTGGGTTCATGCCGAGCGGCTGGTGCACAAGCTCGTGCCGGCGACACCGGAGCAGCGCCGCGCAGTCGAGGTGACGCGCTCGCTGATCTGGTGGTTCTACGCCGACCTGAAAGCCTGGGCGCTTGACCCCTGCCCACGGCGCGCTGCCGCGCTGCGGGCGCGCTTTGACCGCATTTTCAGGCGCCGAACCGACTACGCAACCCTCGACCGGCTCCTGGCCCGGCTGCACCGGCGCAAACATGAACTGCTACGCGTGCTGCAGCATCCCGAGATCCCGCTGCACACCAACGGATCGGAGAACGACATCCGCGCCTGCGTGACCAAGCGCAAGATCTCCGGCGGCACCATAAGCACGGCAGGCCGCACGGCGCGCGACGTCCTGCTCGGCCTGATGAAGACCTGTAGCAAGCTCAGGGTCTCGTTCTACCGCTATCTCGGCGACCGCCTGCACGTGCCTGGCGTCGTCAGCATCCCGCCGCTTCCAGACCTCGTCCGGCAGGCCGCAACGCCAGCCTGATTGCCCGGGGATCTGCCCCGGTTACGCTACTCAGCACAGAACTGTTGAGCGTCACCTTCTTCGGCTACGCGCTTTACCGAGACCCCACCGAGACCGAATACATCGGCGTCTGGGGTGCCCGAAATGCCTCGAAGCTTCGCCGTCTTCTCCGAGAGCGCGGTGCACAGATTACGATTCACCGCAGATCACCGCCTGGAGTGCGTCTCCACCATCTTACGACGAACCCTGGTGCTCGCGGTTAACCGGCTCAGTTTCAATAACTGAAGCCAGATGGCCAAATCGCACAGCTTCGCGGTCACTGGGCCTTCAAGGGACGTGCGCCGCGCACCAGCACCGCCTCGGGGATCAGGGGCTTTGTGGGCCAGCCCGGGCTCGCCCCGCTCATCGGGGCGCGATCGCCAGCAGCCGCTCGGCCGTCACCCGCTCTCCTCGGCGGAGCATCCGTCACATCACGCCTCGACGGCTGCGAGCACGGCTCTTGCTGCGCACAGGTCCGGCGAGCCCAGTCCCTCGCGGAACCGGTCGTGGACCGGCCGGAGCAGGTCGCGTGCCTCAGCGACGCGGGAACGACCGCGCCAGAGGTCAGCGAGGCGCACGCTGGCCCGCAGCTCCCAAAGCAGGGCACCCTGCTCGCGCGCGACCCGGACGGCGGCGGCGAAGCACTCTTCCGCGGCGGCGCCGCGGCCAGAGGCGACGAGCGCCTCACCCTTGAGGCGGAGCATCTCCGCCTCGAACCAGCGATCCCCGTTTCCGGCGACCAGGGCCAATGCCTCGTCCAACGTAGCGAGCGCTTGCTCGCCGTGACCCGCCGGCGTGAGTACCTCCGCCAAAGTGGTCACGCCTATAGGGTATAGAAACACGGAGCCGATGGCTCGGAAGGCGGCGAAGGAGCTTTCCAGCAACGCAATGCCGTCCGCTACCTTTCCCGCCTCAGCCACGAGCCGGCCTTTCGCCACTAGGCTAAGTACCTGCCAGAAGGCAAACCCGTGTTCATCGCAGAACTCCACGAGTGGCTCGACGTGTGTCCAAGCGACGTCGATGTCGCGAAGGAGCAGCGAGACCCAAACACCGTAACAGGAGGCACAGGCCGCCTCGAGCGTGCGCGAGGAGAGCGGAGCCCTGCGGAGAAGCTCGGCCCTTTGTCGGCGTGCCTGATCGAGAGCGCCACAACTCACCGACACTAATGCTAGGTAGCCGCGAGCGATGACCCATAGCTCGCCGAAGCTGTCCGTGAGCGCGACCACATCCATCTTTTCTTCAAGAGCGATGGCAGCTTGCAAGCTCGCTGACGCCTCGGCGAGCTTTCCTTTGTGAGCGAGTGTCATACCTCGGCATGCGTGGCTGCAATAGGCGACCACCTGATCGTTGCTCCTGATCGCCTGCTTCGAGAGATCTTCGATCAACGCCAGGGTGGACCTCAGATCTCCCCGGATCAGGTGGAAGGCAAACTCGCCATAGGTCGTTTCGGCTACCTGACGCTGGGTTCCTACATCCCGGCAGAGCTCACGTGCCCTCGCGTAGGCTTCACCCGCCGAGGGATCGGCATAGCCACGCGCGATGGCGAGGACACGTGCGAGAGTTGCCTGCAGCGCGAGCGCTTGTGCGGACCGAGTGCGACTATCGGCAACCCGGTCCAGCAGGCCAAGACCCGCCTCCAGTTGCCCGATGCTTTCGGCAAGCGCCGAGCGCTTGAACGCGAGGAGCCCCGCCTTCAACCGGTATGCGACGGCCTTCTCGAACAGATCCGCCTCGGTGCAGTGGCGCGCGAGCGCCTGCGGCTCGCGTTCGACGGTCGCCGGCTCCACCGCCTCGATCGCGTCGGCGACCCGCGCGTGCAGCTCGCGCCGGCGATGGCGCAAGAGGGCGCCATACGCCGCATCCTGCACGAGGGCGTGCTTGAAAGCATAGACGTCCGGCGTGCCGTCGCGCCGCTGAAGCATCAACCCCGAGGCTGTAAGTTCTTGGAAGGCTGCCTCCAGCGAGGCCGTTTCGAGCGCCGCGGCTGCGGCGAGCAGAGCGGGGGACGCATCCCGCGCGACCACCGCCGCAACCTGGGCGACCTCCCGCGCCGCCGGGCTGAGGCGATCAAGCCGCGCCGTCAGCGACCCATGCAGGGTGAACGGGATCGCGTCCGCCACTCTCGCTTCCAGCAGGGCCTTGGCAAGCTCCTCGATGAACAAGGGAACGCCGCCCGCGCGCGCAACGATCTGACCGACAGTGTCCTGCGTCGGCGCGTCCGCGCCGAGAACCCATCGCGCGATTGCCGTGGCTTCGAGCGGCTCAAGCTGCTCCAGGGCCAGAGAGGTGACGTGCGGCCACCCCGCCCAGGGCGGATCGAACTCGGGCCGGGCTGTCACGACAGCGAGCATGCAATGCGTGGGTATGTGGTCCACAATCAGCGACAGCACTTCCCGCGACGCCTCATCGGACCAGTGCGCGTCCTCGAAGACGAGCAGGACCGGCTGCTGCCGCGCAAAGCCGAGGACTGACGCGAGGAAGGCCTCGGCCGTGCGCACCCGCCGCCGTTGCGGCGCGAGGTCCGGCGCCGGATAGCGCCCGCCCGTGGGGATCGAGAGCAGGTCCGCGAGCAAGGCAACATCCTCGCCAGGGAGCCAAGCCGGCGCGAGCGCCGCCTCCAGCTTACTCAGCCGGTCCTCCACTTCCAAGGCGTCGTGTAGTCCAGCGGCGCGCTCAAGCTGGGCGATGAACGGATGGAGCACGCTGGCCGTGCTGTGGGGCAGGCAGTCGAAGCGCAGCGCGATATGCGGCGCGGCCCGCATCCAGTCTTGGTCATGGAGCGCCGCGATAAGGCGGGACTTGCCGATGCCCGGCTCGCCGCGGAGCAGCACCACCTTACCCTCGCCGCCCCGCGCCCGCGCCCACCGGCGCCGCAAGGCCGCGATCTCGCCCGTTCGCCCGGTCAGGGGCGTGAGGCTCGCGGCCCGCAGTGCCTCGAAGCGGCTCGGCGCAGCACCCTCACCGGTCACCTCCCAGGCGAGCTGCGGCTCGGCTAAACCCTTGAGCGACACCGGACCGATCGGGCGGCAGGCGAAGAGGTCACCGACGAGCCGGCGCGTTCGCTCCGCGATCACGACGGTGCCGGGCGAGGCGAGAACCTGCAGGCGCGCTGCAAGGTTCGGGGCTTCGCCCACGATGGTGCGCTCCTCGGCGAGGCCCGACCCGATAAGCGCGCCGACTACGACCAGCCCGGTGGCGATACCGACACGGAGCTGGAGGCCAGGCGCCGCGAGCAGCTCGACGGCGCCGACTAGAGCGAGGCCGGTCCGCACCGCGCGCTCGGCGTCGTCCTCATGCGCCTTCGGGTAGCCGAAGTAGGCGAGGACGCCGTCGCCCATGTACTTGGCCACGTAGCCGCCACAGCGGGCGACGATCTCCGCTGCACCACGCTGGTAGGCGACGAGCATGTCGAGCACGTCCTCGTCGTCCCTGCTGGCACCGAACGCCGTGGATCCCACGAGGTCACAGAACAGGACCGTCACCTGCCGGCGCTCCATGGGCAGATCGGAGATGTGGTGGTGGGTGGAACTCACACACGGACTATAGCGCAAACGTCGGGACAGGGAGTGACAGATGAGTGAGGGAGTGTTAGCCGCGCACGCCATGGTGGCGCATCAGCTGCTCAACGCGGCGCCGGCCCTGAGCGCTGCATGCACGCGCGGACTACCGTAACGGCCCCCACTCGCCGCGTGCGCCGTGCGGATCTCGTCCAACAGCACCCGGTTCTCGGCCGCGCGCTTGCGCTCCGGCCGGGCACGCCAGGCCTAGTAGCCGGACGGCGAGACCTGCAGCATGCCGCACATCACCGGCACCGGCCAGGCTGTGCGGTGGTCCTCAATGAAGCGGAACCTCATCGCAACGGAACCGCAAAGATGGCGATCCCCTTTGTTCAATATGTCCCGCTCCATCCGCAGTCGGTCGTTCTCGCGCCGCAGCCGCGCGATCTCTGCCGCCTCGTCCGCCGTGGCCACCGGCAGGGGCGTGAAAGAGGGACCGTCGCAAGATTGGGTGTCAGGCTGCGATCGCCATTGGCGGGTATGGATCGTTGGCTGGATGAAATTTCTGTTCGAAGCCGGAACCGAGCTTGCCATTATAGACGGCGCACCGAACCTGCAGCAGCAGGTCAGCACCACGTCGCGACCAGCGCATCTGCTGTGACTTGTTCATCCGGCGGTTCACCAGGAAGTTAGCCGTCCCTTCGGTGATCGCGGTTTCCACCCGCAAGCCCGCGTGGTGCCGCTCGGCGTCGTTGGCCAGCCAGGCGCTTTGGCTGGTCAGAGAGCCATCCAGCGCGCAAGGCGCTCCTGAACGTGGCCGAACTACCGCGTGCGGCGCAGGATGCGTTTGCCGCGATTGTGGATTTCGCACGCGACTGAATGGACATCTTCGACGTCGCCTCGCAGTCCGAAATCCTCGGCTATGGCGACTCGCTGGACGAGAGCATTGCCGAGCTGAAGACGGCGGGCTCCTACCTGGGCGCTGCGTTCAGGGATACGAAGCTCACCAACGACAGTTGGGCTAACAAGAAGCCCCTGTCCTGCCGGATAACCTATCTGCTGGCCGCGCCGAAAGACCAGCCCCCGGCGAAGTTCGCGGTCGCGCGCAAGGTTTCCGGCGGACTCGGAGAGCATCAGCATCTCTGGGGTGGCTTGAATGAAAGCCTACCAGTAGTCCGACTTCACAACGTTCTGCGGCCCACTCGGATGCAGACACCCTAGACTTCCTGATGCTCTCCTACGACGAACTGCGCAACTTTCTCCGCCAGCGATTCTAAATGGCCATTGATGGGTATGGGTTTCGTTCTGGCCTGATGTGTGATCCAAGCCGGCATGGAGATACTTGAGACCCTTTTGAACGGTGTTCGCTCGGCTTGCGCGGCCTTTCCCGACAAGCGGCGCGGCGACGTGAAATACAGCATGGCAGATATCGGCCTGTCGGCTTTTTCGCTGTTCTTCATGCAAAGTGAGTCGTTTCTCGCCTACCAGCGCGAGCTTGAGGCAGGCCGCAAAACGTCGAACTGCCGCAGCCTGTTCGGCATGGCGGCCATCCCGACCGACAACCATATCCGGTCCATGCTCGACCCGGTGCCTCCCTCGCACCTGCAGCCCGCCTTCGACCAGGCCGTGGGCGTTCTGCGTCAGCATGGAGGTCTCGCGCCCTTCCAGCGGCTTGGTGGCCGCGTTCTGATCGCGCTCGACGGCACGGAATACTTCTGCTCGCAAAAGCTCGGCTGTCCGCAGTGCCTGACGCGCCGGCGTGCCAACGGCCAGGTCGAGAGCTACCATGCCATGCTGGCCGCAACGCTCGTCGCTCCTGGCCACGCGATGACGCTGCCGCTGATGCCGGAGTTCATCGCCCCCCAGGACGGCACGGAAAAGCAGGATTGCGAGCGTAATGCCGCCCGGCGCTGGCTGGCCGCCCACGGGGGTCGTGTGAAGGCTTTACGGCCGGTCTACCTCGGCGATGACCTGTTCGCCCGCCAGCCGATCGCGGAAGCGATCACCGCGGCGGGCGGGGACTTCCTCCTCACGGCCAAGCCCGCGTCGCACAAGGCCCTGTATGACTTCATGCAAGGCGCCGAGTTCGATGAGCACGCGGTCACGCA
>JAABUS010009677.1_pt1 | contig 10119 bp, 11 predicted proteins | sample 5560161 | NCBI WGS metagenome assembly JAABUS01 (sample SAMN10711885, study PRJNA513376) | rock metagenome | isolation source: Antarctica rocks | place: Antarctica: Victoria Land, Trio Nunatak nord | collected 2016-01-04
TTTTTAGTTTTGTTTGCGACAAAACCATAAGCCCGCCACCCAGGCGGACCGGAGCCATCCAAGGATGGCGGCTAGAAACAATCCAGCACCTTTTGGTCGGTTAACGATGGTAGGAGCGGAGCCATAGCCTCTTATTCCAGGTTTTTTTGCCAGCCGCCGGACCCTGCTCCCGATTCAGCCTCGACTGCGACTACCTCGCGCCTTTGATTTGCTCCCGCTGCGCCGGGTGAGCCACTCCGATGCTTTCGCCGGGTTCTGTCGCGCGAACGCATTCACCTTTGTGGCCTGCGCGGCGCTGAGCGGCAGCTTCGCGAACGGCGTGCCTTGGATCTGCTTTTTCTGATCGCTGGCCGGGGCTGTGCGATACGTCTGGTCCAGCGGCGGCCCGGCCGCGACCCCCGCCACGGAACGCGCGGCGCCAGCCTCGAGATGAACTAAATCCGCGACCCCGGCCTGTTTCGCGCGGCGGGCCAGCTCTTCGAGCGCGAGTTGTTCGGACGCATATTCAACCAGAGTCACTTCGCGTCCGCCGATGAACCCGGCTTCCGTGCGCACCACGCCTTCGATTGCCCCAATTTCATCTCGCCTTTCGCGCGCATCATGGAAGAAGGCTTGGCTAGGCGCCTCGTCCAAGTCGGCATCCGCACACTGAACCGTCATCAGCGCGCCCAGGCGGATAAATTTGGCGTGGAAGTGATCGAGATGAAAGATTGGGGTGAAGGACAGGTCTTGGCCTTTGACGGGCCGGTCTATGTCGGTTTCGATCTGGACGCGCTGGATCCGGCCTATGCGCCCGGAGTGTCTCATCATGAACCGGGAGGTCTGACCAGCAGGAGTGCTTCCTTTACCCGATCGACCGGGTGAACAAATGCCTGCCAACGCGCGCGCCAGCGGGATGGATTCTGTGGCCGCGATACGAGCGGCTTCAACTCAGCACCTCACGCACGGAAACGCATTTCTCGCGGAAGTTTTCTACTGCCCTTGGGCGGGAAGCTCCGGCCATTTCTTGTCGGCCGCGTCGAGATTGCCTTTCTGATCCTTATTGAATTCGTCGCGCACGCCGCTGTCGTACTGCATGAGGAGACGGCCGTTCACGATCTGGAACGCGTCGATCTTGATCGGCGACGTGTGGCCTTTGGCGACGCCGTAGGCACAATAGCCGCCGAACTGCGGTTCAAAGCTCGCCGGATCTTTTTCGAACATTTGTTGATGCTCGGCGGAGGCGAAGCGGTAAGTCACATCGTGATAAGCGGAATGAAACTCCTCCTTGCCCATGACGGGCTTCTTATCCGTGAAGAACGCCACCGGGTCGTAACCCTGCAGGCCGATGCCCTCTTTATCGACGTTAGGGCCGGGCGCGGCGAGCATGCTCGCGGCGGAAGCGGTGAAAATGAGCAAGATGTAGATGCGTGCGAATGTTTTCATGAATAATGGCGGTCAGTCGCGGGAAGAGAGGCGCGGCTTAACCTCAGAGCCGGCGCGCGCGAGATTATTCCACGAAGTGTCACGGCGACCGGAGCATTTCGACCGCCGGGAATAAAGATGCGGCTCGCGCCACTTATATGCGCGTGAAGAAACTTTTTTGGCATGGCAGCGCGGCGGTGATTTTTCTCGTGAGCGCCGGAATCGCCGGCGGGCAGGAGGTTGCGATGCCTCCTCTCGAGAAAGCTATCTTTGCCGGCGGATGTTTCTGGTGCATGCAGCCGCCTTTCGATCATGCGCCCGGTGTGGTCTCGACGCTCGTCGGCTTTGCCGGTGGCCGGGAAGAACATCCCACGTATCGCCAGGTCTCCTCCGGCGAGACTTCGCACCGCGAAACCATCGAAGTGACTTTCGATCCCATGAAAATTTCCTACGCCAAGCTGCTCGAAATTTTCTGGCATAACATCAGCCCGATCCAGACGGACGGGCAGTTCCACGACTTCGGCGAGCAATATACGAGTGCCATTTTTTACACGAGCGAGGAGCAGAAAGCCGCCGCCGAATGGTCGAAGGAACAGCTCGCGCAGTCAGGCAAATTCAACAAGCCGATTGCGACCGTGATTCTGCCCGCGACGAAGTTCTGGTCGGCGGAAGAGTATCACCAGAAGTACTATATCAAGAACCCGACGGCTTACGGAATGTACCGCTTTGGTTCGGGACGGAACAGCTATCTGCAGAAGACGTGGGGCGCGGGGCACTGAGCTAAGGCAGCCTGGCTTTTCCAATTCGCCTCCGCGTATGATGAAATCGCATCTGCCGCTCGCCGTTTACGTCACACCCGCGTGATTCTGCCATGCTCAACGTTTTGAAACGCCATTGGCCCGAGTATCTCTTCGAGGCGCTCGGGCTGGCGCTTTTCATGATCTTCGCCGGCGGCCTCACGACTCTGCTGGAGCACCCGGACTCGCCCGTGCACAATGCGCTGCCGAGCAAGATGCTGCGGCATGTTTTGCTGGGGCTCGTCATGGGCACTTACATCGCGCTGCTCATCTATTCTCCGTGGGGCCGGCGGACCGGCGCGCACATTAACCCCGCCGTCACGATCGCTTTCTGGCGGATGGGGAAGATCGGCAAAGCGGATGCGATCTTTTACATCATCGCGCAGTTCGTCGGCGCGCTGATCACCGCGCGATTATTGCTCTTCGTCATTGGCGACGCGTTCGGACATCCGGACGTGAAGTATGGCGCGACGGTGCCCGGGCCAGCCGGTGCCTTGGTTGCCTTCGTGGCGGAATTCGCGATCTCGTTCCTGCTTCTATTCGCGATTCTGATAGCGATTAATTCCACGCGCTTCAAAAAGCTGGACGGATTGTTCGGCGGGATTTTGATCGCGCTCTACCTCGTGTTCGAGGCGCCGCTTTCCGGGATGAGCCTGAACCCTGCGCGCACCTTTGGCTCTGCGATGACCGCGCAGAAGTTCGACGGTCTCTGGCTCTACTTCGTCGCTCCTGTCCTCGCGATGTGGCTGGCCGTGGAGCTCTACAGTCGGTTTCCGCTTTTCCGCGACATGGATGCGCCGCCCGTGCCGATGGAAAAAGAAGCGGAGGAATAAACGCCACCTCGCCGCACTCTCACCCAACCGCCATGCCAAAGTCCACCAAAGAAAAGCGCCCTAAATCCAAAGACATCAAGGGACAGAAACTCCCCTACCCGGCGCGCCAGTCGGACATGAAGCAGCAGCCGGACAGCGACCTGTCGAACTACAAGCCTGCGGGAAAACTAAAAGGCAAAGTTGCCATCATCACCGGCGCAGATTCCGGCATCGGCCGCGCGGTCGCGATCGCGTTTGCGATGGAGGAGGCAGCGGTCGCGATCACCTATAACAAAAACGACAGCGACGCCAAGACCACGCGCAAGATGGTGGAGGAAAAAGGCGGGAAGTGTCTCGTGCTCCGCAGCGATGTGCGCGATCCGAAGGCTTGTCGCGCGGCTGTAAAACGGACGGTGAAGGAGTTCGGCGGACTGAACATTCTGGTCAACAACGCGCACTTTCAGATGGCGCAGAAAAAATTCGAGGACCTGACCGAGGAACAATTTCGCCTCACGTTCGAAACCAACATTTTCGGCTACTTCTACATGGTGAAAGCGGCGCTCCCGCACCTCACCAAAGGAGATGCGATCGTGAACACCGGCAGCATCGTCGGCCTGAGCGGCCATGAGATGCTGATTGATTACACCGCGACGAAAGGTGCGATCCATGCATTCACGAAATCGCTCGCGCTGAATCTCGGCGAGCGCGGCATTCGCGTGAATTGCGTCGTGCCCGGCCCGATCTGGACGCCGAACATTCCGGCAACCATGCCGATCGAGGAAGTGGAAAACTTCGGCCACGAAGTCGCCCTCGCGCGGCCGGGACAACCGGAGGAGTTGGCGCCTGCGTATGTGCTTCTCGCTTCGAGCGACGGCAGTTACATGACCGGTGCGCTAGTGGAAGTGACCGGCGGCCGGCTTTCCAGTGGCTAGAGCGTGTCATGCACTTTCGCCTCGAACGGTTCCCGGCGCAGGCCGCGCCGGGTTGTAGCCGGGGTCGTCGACCTCGGTCACGAGAGACGTGGTCACGCGAGCGCCAGCCGGGGTCAGCGACCCCGGCTACAACTGCCGTGCCCAAGGTTCAAGTGCATGACACGCTCTAACCGCGAGGCGCTTTATCCGGTCGGGAGTGTACGCACGCTGCTGCGCACAGAGCTGCTTACTCCTGCGACGCGCTCGGTCATCGAGGCGCGCCTGCAACCAGCCGAGGAAACGGCGCCGCAGTTTTTTAACCTCGATGAAATGGGCGCGCTCACGGCCGCGTGCATCCGGCTTCTGCCGATGGACTCGCCCCTGACGGGAAAACAGGCGGCGCAGGCGATCGACACGCGGCTCGCAGAGGGACACTGCGACGGTTGGCGATACGACAGCCTCCCACCTGACGGCGATGCGTACCGGAAGGCTCTCCGCGCGCTGGATGAAAGCGCGCGACTCGATGGCTTCGGACACTTCGGCACACTTCCCGCCGAGCGGCAGGATCAAATCCTCGCCGCAGTCGCGCGTGGTGAATCGAGTGGCGGAGCGTGGAAGGCATTGGATGGGAACCGCTTTTTCGAAGAGCTGCTTGCCGAAATTTCCGAGTGCTACATGAGCGACCCGTTCGTGCAGGAACAGATCGGTTATGCCGGAATGGCGGATGCGGCCGGTTGGCAACGCATCGGCCTGGATGAGCGCGAGACGTGGGAACCCGCCGAGAGGGCAACCAGCTTCAGTACGCCGGCGGCTCTTCCACCGTTAATCAGCCAGCGCGATCACGCCGAGCGCGTGATGCGGCATTGGTCGGAAACCGAAATCGTTGATGCCGTGGTCATCGGGACAGGCGCCGGTGGTGGTCCGCTTCTCGCGCGGCTCGCGCAGGCGGGATTGAAGATCGTCGCTCTGGAGGCCGGAAAGTTTTGCCATCCGGCGCGCGATTTCGCCACCGACGAACGAGCGCAACGAGATCTCTTTTGGAATGACGAGCGCCTCAGCGCCGGGCGCGATCCGATTCCGTTCGGCAATAATAATTCGGGCACCGGCGTCGGCGGTTCGACGTTGCATTTCACCGCCTATACGCCGCGTCCGCAGCCCGACGATTTCCGGCTGCGCACCGATTTCGGAGTCGGCGCGGACTGGCCAGTTTCCTACGAAGAACTGGAGCCGTACTTCGATGAGCTGGAGGGATTTCTTGGTGTCTCTGGTCCGACGCCTTACCCTTGGGGACCGCAGCGCAAGCGCGGTTATGCGCTTGCTCCGCTGCTGCTAAACAGCGCCGCGCAATTGATGGAGCGCGGTTGTGGCAAGCTCGGCATCCGAACTTCTCCAGCCCCGAATGCTGCGCTCTCCGCGCCGTATTATCAACCGGGAGTCGGCTGGCGGCCGGCTTGCAGTAACCGCGGCTTTTGTCAGTCAGGTTGCTCGACCGGAGCGAAGGCGAGCGTCGACGTAACGTTCATTCCCATAGCTCTGCAGGCAGGCGCAGAGATTCGCACAGAGGCATTCGCGACGCAGATCGAACGCGACCCGGGTGGTCGCATCTCCGCTGTCATCTACGTGCAGGATGGAAAGGAACACCGGCAATGTTGCCGGAATGTTTTTCTTTGCGCGGGCGCGATCGAAACGCCGCGGCTCCTGCTCATCAACGGCATGGCCAACGAAAGCGGGCAGGTGGGCCGCAATTTCATGGCGCACACCGGTGCGCAAATCTGGGCGCGGTTCGAGGAAGAAACACGACCGTACAAAGGTATTCCCGGCGGGCTGATTTCTGAGGATACGCACCGGCCGGCTGACGCAGATTTCGCCGGCGGCTACTTGCTGCAAAGCATCGGCGTTATGCCGGTTACCTACGCGAGCCAGCTTGCGCGCAGTGGTCGCGGGTTATTCGGCGATGCTCTCGGCGAGCATTTGCGAGGCTATAACCACGTCGCTGGGATCAACATTCTCGGGGAATGTCTTCCCTCGCCGGAAAATTTCCTCGAGCTCAGTGACGAGCCGGATGTGCGCTGGCTGCCGAAACCGCGCATTCATTTTTCTGCGGGTGAGAACGAACGCCGGCTGACCGCGCATGCCGATCGTTTGATGCGTGCGATCTGGGAAGAGGCTGGCGGTCACGACTTGTGGGCGTTCCCACGCTTCGCGCACATCATCGGCACTTGTCGGATGGGGCGCGATGGAGAAAGCGCCGTTGTCGACAGTGATGGCCGCTGCTTCGGGGTAGAGGGACTTTTCATCTGCGACCACTCCATTTTTCCGAGTGCACTTGCCGCGAATCCTGCCCTAACGATCATGGCGCTTTCGCTCCGCACGGCGGATCAATTTTTGAACGACACTGGGAGGACCAAAACATGAAACAGCAACGCAGCAAGCATCTTATGAGCAAAGGATTTCTCGACATCATTAAAAAAGTTCGCGGCGGCAACAAGGGCGACGAATACGGCGGGGCGGCGGGCAAGGACGGTAGCGGGTTGCCCGATGGTGGGCCGGCCAAATTTATGTTCGCCACCGGCGTGGAGTGTTCAAATCCGACGATCGACAACGGAAGAACGCGTCGCGATCAGCTTGACGAATGTGGGCACTACGAGCATTGGCGCGAGGATTTGCAGCTCGTGAAAGATCTCGGGCTGAAGGTGCTGCGCTACGGTCTCCCATATCACAAGACGCACCTCGGCAAAGACAAATACGATTTCTCTTTTGCCGATGAGGCCCTGCGCGAAATGCGCCGACTCGAGATTACGCCGATCCTCGACTTACTCCACTTCGGCGTGCCCGATTGGATCGGTGACTTTCAAAATCCGGAGCTGCCAGTTCACTTCGCGAAGTACGCGGAGACGGTCGCAAAGCGCTACCCGTGGGTCCGCTATTTTACGCCGGTGAACGAAATCTATGTAACCGCAAAACTGAGTGCGAAAGATGGCATTTGGAACGAACAACTGAAAACCGATCAAGGTTTCGTGACCGCGCTCAAGCATTCCGTGGCGGCCAGCATTCTGGCTACACATGGCATCGCGAAGCACCGGCCGGATTGCATCATCATTCAGAGCGAATCGGCCGAATACATGCATGAGGCTTACGCTTCGCCGTCGCCGGAAGTCGCCCTAACGAACAAGCAGCGCCTGCTCTCGCTCGACCTGCTCTACGCGTGCCATCCCGACGCCGACGTTTTCATTTACCTTTCCGACAACGGTCTCACCCGCGAGGAATACGAGTGGTTCATGAAAGGCGAGCCGCCCGGTTATCAGGTGATGGGTAACGACTACTACGGCAAGAATGAAAAAATCCTGCTGCCGAGCGGCAAAGTCATCGAGACCGAGGATGTGCTCGGCTGGTATCAGATCACGAAAGAATATTACGATCGCTACCGCAAACCGACGATGCACACCGAGACCAACCACTTCGACCCTGAGCAAGGCCCGACCTGGCTTTGGAAACAGTGGATCAATATTCTCCGTATCCGCAAAATGGGCGTGCCTGTTCTCGGTTTCACCTGGTACTCGCTCACCGATCAGCTCGACTGGGACAGCGCTCTTGCGAAAAAAAAGGGAACGGTCAACCCATGCGGTCTGTATGACTTGCAGCGCCGGCCGCGACCAGTTGCGAAAGCGTATCGCGAGCTGCTGGAGGCCTTTGGCCAGATCACCATCGTTCCTCGCGGTGAGATGTTCGAAGTGACGGAAATGGACGCGATGTTGAAGGTGGAGGTTTGAGCGCGGACTCCAGCATGCGCGTGGTGCTGCGCAAGGCCACGCTCCATCTCCACACGCGCGCCGGAGATGTCCGCGATGACTTACCGGTGCTGCTCTTCCTGCACTACTTCGGCGGCTCGGGACGAAGTTGGATCCCCGTGATGGATCTGCTCGCGTGCGGTGACTTCTACTGCATCGCACCGGACCTGCGTGGGTTTGGTGAATCGCTCGCGACGACGGATCGAGCGCGCGATTACAGCGTGAGGAGTTGGAGCAACGACGTCGTGGAGCTTACTCGATTCCTGGCGCTGAGACGGTTCGTCCTCGTCGGTCACTCGATGGGCGGCAAGATTGCGCTGATGGTAGCGGCTCGCGCCCCCGCTGGATTGGAAGCGGTGGTCCTGGTTGCGCCGTCTCCCCCAACCGCAGAGCCGATGCCGGCAAAGGAACGCGCACGTTTGCTCGAAGGCTATGGCGACGCGGCCGCCGCGCGGCAAACTTTGCGCAAAATAACAGCGCAGCCATTGTCGCGCGCGCGGGTGGCGTTGGCGGTGGAAGATAATCTGCGCACCTCGCCAGCCGCCTGGCGCGCCTGGTTAGAGCGCGGCAGTCGCGAAAACATCTCCGCTAAGTTGAACGCCGTGAACGCTCCGGTATCGATCATTGTCGGCGGCGCGGACGAGACAATCACTGCGTCATTGGTGCGGCGCGAAATCAACGCACGCCTGCGGCTCCACACGGTTGTGCATACGATCCCGAACGCCGGTCACTTGCTCCCGCTCGAAGCGCCGTTGCCGATCGCCAGCTTCATTACCGAATCGACCGCTGGGGCAGTCGTGCCGCGATAGCGTGTGCTCCCACGGCCCTTGCTAACGCTTCACCTGATACGCGACGTTTGCATTCCATGTACATTCACTGGTGAAGTCATTCGGCTCGCCGCTCGCAAGGCTTCTCCTGCGGTCCAGATAGAAGCTCCCAGGAAGAGCAGGTCTTTCGCGAGGAACTGACCGGGCATCGGTGAGGGAAATGGGAACCCATACCCGGGCTGCCAAACGCCCGGAGTGCTTAAGGTAAATGTCAGAGTCAAAAGAAACATGAAGGCTGCCGCGATGCTGCCATAGGCGGAGAGCTTCGGAGCGACACGCCGCAGTGCGATCAGGATCCCCAACGTTATTTCTACGACGCCGAGCACCATGGCAAAAGCCTGCACGCTCATCAAATTGTAGGCCCACGAGAAGAGCGGCGAGTTCGCTACCAGCGGCTGAATGCCTTCCGCCTCGTAGGCGGTGAATTTCAGCATACCCAAAGTAAGACTGCCGCCAAACCGTAACGGATTACCGCGCCTCCTATGTTTTCCAGCTTTTGTCCGGGGACTGGGCTGGCGTCGTTCTGCATTGTTCTGGTTGCCATTGTCTTCTTTCTGTTGATCGCTTCGTGGTCGGTTATTTCGCAGGCGCAGCCATACTTTTCGCGAGCGTGCGGATCATCTCCAGGTGATGCTTGAGCGTGGGAAGAGTCGCGGCGGCAAATGTTTTCACGTCCGCATCCGTCGCGCTTTCGGCGAATGCACCAAATGCGGCCACGTCCTTCTCATGCATTGCGACCATTGTCTTCACATACTCACGGTCGAAATCCGCGCCGCTGAGCTTGCTTAGCTTCTCTTTGGTTTGGTGCGCCTGGGGCAGAATCTTCGGCGGCAACGTGACACGCTTTTGTTGCGCGAGTGCCTTCAGTTTCTCTCCCGCCTTCGAGTGATCCACGATCATCTGCTGCGCGAATTCTTTCACGTCGGCGTTCGCGGCCCGTTGCACCGCAAGACGCCCCATCTCCACCTCGGCCATGCCGCCGCGTCATTCATGAACGCGAGATCGCCGCCGGTCACCACTTTGTCGCCTTTATCGCTCGGCGGAGTAGCGGCCGTCGTCCAGCCGGTGCCGAGCATGATGCCGGCTGCGATCAAAGGTAACGCCGCGCATACGGGCCGATAAATCACTGTCGGTATTTTCATAAGATAGTTCCTTTGATTCCCCCTGGACGGCGGGATTTCGTCACCCTTGATCGCGCCACTAATTGATAAGGAGAGTGAAGAGCGCTCTTTATTCTGAGAAAATTGCGGCTCCTAATATCCGGGGCGCCACGCGGAATAAAGCCGCGCTCTATCTCTCCTGTCCGTGTGCAAACCGCGGCGCTCAGGCCAGCCTCCAGTGGAGCGATGACGCCGCGCGGCGTAAGAAACACGATGAACGATTCTGCCATCGCCGTTTACTTCGAGCATCCGGATTGGTTCCGGCCGCTCTTTGCTGAGCTGGACCGCCGCGGCACGCCTTACGTGAAGCTCGACGCCAGCCGCTACTCGTACGATGTGGCCGCTGCGGAGGAGAATCGGTTCGCCCTGTTCTTCAATCGCATGAGCGCGTCCGCCTATCTGCGGGGGCACCGCCACGCG
>JAABUS010009678.1_pt1 | contig 10117 bp, 11 predicted proteins | sample 5560161 | NCBI WGS metagenome assembly JAABUS01 (sample SAMN10711885, study PRJNA513376) | rock metagenome | isolation source: Antarctica rocks | place: Antarctica: Victoria Land, Trio Nunatak nord | collected 2016-01-04
GCCCGGTCAGCTCGGCGACCCAGGCGCCGTCACGAACCTGGATGGTGGCGTCACGGTCGGGTGCGTCGTAGGCCGGAGCCCACACCGGGTCGGGGATCAGGTCCCAGATGTCAGCGGTGTTCACCGGCAGCCCAAACCCGACCGTGCAGGACAATCGTTGCCCGGTGAGCCAGTCCAGGTAGGCATGTGTCGCGCCGGCACCGTCGACGCGGATCAGGATCTTCCGGCCAGGCCGGACCCCGCTGTGGTGGCCGGTGAGCTGTTTCAACGCTTGCCGGGTCACGCTGATGTGGTCGGAGGCGGTGTTCGAGCCGTCGTTCCCCGGACGCAGTTGGATCTTCAGCGGCTCACCGGTCCCTGCCGGGCCGTGGTCGACGAACGCGCACAACGGATGAACCCGAAGCCGCGTTTGAACGTGGGCCGGGCGTGCTCCTTGTCCGAGTGCGACCCGACCAGCGTGGCGTCCAGATCCACGATCAACCGGTGCGCTGCGTCGGTGTCATAGTCGGGTGCGTGCTCGCCGGCCAGACCCCACACCCTCGCCCGCGCAGCAGCGCGGGCAGTGTCGATTGCGGCCAGCACCGCGGGCGCGTCAGCAGCAAGGACATCGATCGTGCGGGACACCGTCGGGTCCGAGGCGACCCGGCCATACACCCCGGGCTCGGCACGCAACACCGCGACATCGGCCAGGCAGTCCCCGTCCAACGCCAGTGATAGCGCCAGATCGGTGACGATCTTGGCCGGGTCATGGGTCGCGGTCGGTTTGCGCCACCTGGCCAAACCGGCCGACAATCCTGCCCCGATGCCGCCGACCCCGATGGTGTCGGTGAGTAGAACTCTGCCGGCTTGACCGACTGCGGCACACGCAGTGGTGTCGACCTGGACACAGGGGTAGAACCCAGTAGTCTTCTTCACCTGAAAGGTGCTCCTTGACTTGGTGTGAATCAGCCTGTCGCAAGACTCATTCTCCCAACCAGGAGCACTTTTCTCATGATCAACACCCGCCCAGACCCTACCGCCATGAAAGCAGCGGGCTAGAGCGATTCACAGGTTCCGATCAGTGCTCCCTGGTCTGCGCGGAGGCAAGGTGGCACACGGTGATCGTCAGCCCAGACTTCGTAGCGAGGACGGCGAGTTCGATCTTCCAGGCACAAATCCGATCGCCGTTGACTACCGGAATCCGCGTAGATCAACAGGCGGTCGTTGGGGTAGTCCTGTGAGCCGATGATGGTCCACTAAGACCGTACCGTGGCCACAGCGAGGGCCGAGGTGTGGTGCTCGGTGCCGACACTGACTCATCCGGTGTTCGCGGAGACATCGTAGACGCCAGCTGCGCTTGCGCCATCGAAGCCGGGCCGGGCGGTCGAACGCGGGGACTTCATCAGGTGATGGTCGCGACGCCGTGACCGGCGGCGAGCACCACCTCGGCCGGGCATCCGGCCAGAACCGGTTCGGACTCGATCATCACCACCAGCACGTTGGCCATGGATGCCCGATCACGTGGAAGCCGGCCAGCCCGACCCTCGACCCACCGCATCACCCCCGGGCGTGTCGCTCTTGCCCCCACCGCAGGTAGAAGAGCCACTTCAGCGTTGTTCTGCAGGCTGAACTCCAGCTGGCGCAGCATCCGCGGCACCGTACGGTCTGAGACCGGATGCCCACGACTGGTGAACTCGCCGACCAGTGACGGGTCGACTTCATGGTCCACACCAGCGCCGACCAAGACATGTTGGGAACCAAACACGAAGGTAGGAGACCTCAGGAGCAGACGACATCCCCTGCCTGTGGTTCCGAGAGATGTCACCTGTGGGTTGGCGTTTCGGTTCGTGTTGACTGGCCGCGTGCTGCCTATATGTTATGTTTCGTTTAGAACATTTTGCTGTTGGGTTCTCCATGCTGGACGACGCTATTCACGTCGTCGGGGACTGGGGTGAGGGCAGGAGGAGCGTGATCATGGGTGCTAGATCTGGCCGGCTCGTCTTCGTGGGCGCCGTCACGGTGGACGTGATTGCCCTCGTCTCGCACTATCCCGGTCCGGACGAACGCGTTGTAGTACAGGATCTAGTTCGGGCGGGCGGCGGTCCTGCCGCCACCGCCGCCATCGCCGCTGCGCGAGCCGGCCACGACACGGCATTGGTCGCTGCCGTCGGTGATGACGACGAGGCCACCGAGATCCTGGACGAACTGCGCGCCGAAGGGGTCGACGTCACCGGCGTGGTCCAGGAACCGGGCACCCGGTCGGCCTCCACCCTGGTTACGGTTGCGACTGACCCGCCGACGCGTGCGATGTGCAGCCGACCAGGGCCCTCGCTCGTTGGAGCCGCGCCCCGGCTCGTGCAGGCGATGTCCGGGGCGTCGTGGGTACATGTCGACCACCACGGGTGGCCGCTGGTCGCCGAGGTGTGGCCTCGTCTTTGGCCGCGCCCTCAACTGTCCGTTGATGACGGGCATGTCCTTGGCGACCTCAACCTCGACCTCGGCCTAGTCGACCTGTATGTGCCGACCCTGGCTGTGCTTCGCCGGCGTGCCGGTCGTGACGACATGGCTGATGCTCTGGACTGGGCGCTCGCGGCGAACTGTGGCGCAGTCGTCGCTACCGACGGAGGGGCCGGAAGCTATGGTCAAAGGGTTGGCGGACAGCTCTTCCACGAACCCGCAGTCTCGGTGGATACGGTCAGCACACTCGGTGCAGGAGACGTCTTCCACGGCGCTCTGGTAGCGGCACTGGCGGACGGGCTCGAACTTCCTGCCGCGGTCCGCCGCGCGAACACGACTGCTGCGCGCTCCTGCACCGCGCTCGACGGTCGCACCGCCATACCCCGCAGTCCCGATCACGATCGGTCGGACTTCACCCTTGAGGGAGCACGATGACCAACGCCTCCGTCCGTCACCTTCCGGTCGAGCCTTCCGATCCTACGGTCGCGCTGCGACGCCCATCTGGTGGACTCGCCATGCTGGCCATTGACCAGCGAGAAGCACTACGGGTGATGATGGCTGAGCACAGCGACACCGAGGTGAGCGATGCGCAAGTCCGCGCGTTCAAGGTCGAAGCTGCCCGGATCCTGACACCATATGCCTCCGCGGTCCTCGTCGATCACCAGTTTGGCTGGGATGCGGTGCTCGACGCTAACGCAATCGCATCCAACTGCGCACTGATCAGCTCAGCGGACCGATTCCTGCCTGCCCATGGCGAACTCGTGGGTGAGTCAATGATCGACCCGGACGTGGACCTGGCAGCTGCGGCCGCGCAGGGCGCGGTGGCCGCGAAGTTGCTTGTGCTGTGGCGCGCCGATCAGCCTGCCGCCGACCGGGTGGAGCTGGTGGGTAACTTTGTCGCCAAGTGTCGCCGCGCTGGCCTTGCTGCGATCGTCGAGCCAGTTACCCGGCGCCGGCTCGACGGTCAGGCAAGTGATCTTGACGCGTCCATCCACGCGGCCGCGATCGAGCTCGGCGACCTGGGCGCGGACCTGTACAAGGCCCAGGTGCCTTACGCGAGTAATGCCGATGACAAGACTGTCTTCGAGGCTCTCCGCGCCATCGACGACGCCATCGCCTCGCCTTGGGTCGTGCTCAGCTCCGGCGTCGCACCCGCGGCATTCCCCAGAGCAGTCCACCTCGCCGTTGCCGCAGGTGCGAGCGGTTTCCTGGCAGGGCGGGCAGTCTGGGCGCAGAGTCTCGCGGCCGCCGATCCCATGGCCGATTTGGCAACTCACGCCGTCGCTCGGCTGCAGACCCTGATCGACTGCGTCGATGAGACGATCGGGGCCACAGCATGACTACAGTGCTCTTGGGGCAACCGGCGGGCCGACCTTCGTCAGTGACGCCGCCCGTGACCTCCTCGGCCGAGCGTGACGACGCTCGCCAACTTGGATCAGGACACCTTCGTCGCCTGGCACGATGTCCGGCCCAGCCTGTGGATTCTCGCCGACTTGCTTGGCATACCGGTCGTCGAATGGCGCTGACTGTCGCCAGTGGCCACGCAACCCACCATTAGGTCCCACCCAAAGGAGGAGTATCGATGAATGCACCGCGGATTGGCTGCGGACAGATCACCTGGCACAACGAGGATGAGGACGCCGCGCTCGCGGACATTGCCGCGACCGGTTACGCAGGGGCGCCGCCGAAGGTCCGGCCGGACGTCACCGCTGGCGATGTGCTGCGCCGCTTTGAGAAGTACGGACTAGCGACGGCTCCGCCGTACTACGGCGCAGCATTCTGGGATCCCGCGCAGGAGCAGACGATCCTCGACCGAGCGAAAGAACTGGGTATGTTTACTCGCGATATCGGCTGCACTGAGTTGTACGTGGCCGCCGGTGGGGGCGGCTTCCAGGCGCCCTCCGGTGCCGCGCGATCTGCTGCCGCCGGGCACGTGTCTGCCGAGGACATGATGTCCGACGAGGAGTTCGCACAGTTTACCCGAGTACTCAGCGCGTTCGGTCGCACCACTCTTGAGTACGGCGTTCGCGCGTGTTTCCACAACCACGTCGGCACGGTGATCGAGACGCGTGCCGAGCTGGATCGGCTGATAGAGATGTCTGACGATGAGGCGGTATTCCTGGGAATCGACACCGGGCACCTCGCCTGGGGCGGCGCAGATGTGGTCGAGACGTGCCGCGCCTACCGCGACCGGATTCTCACGATGCACCTGAAGGACATCGTCGAATCGGTACGAGTCACCGGAGTCCACGAGAAGTGGGACTACGACAGTTACACCCGGAACGGGATCTTCACCGAACTCGGAGAAGGGTGCGTCGACTTCGCCGGGATAAAGAGGCTGCTCGACGAGGACTTCGCAGGCTGGCTCATCGTCGAGACCGATGTCACTCAGCAGCCCACAGCCCTGGACAGTGCGCGGATCAGCCGAGAGTACCTGCACACTCTCGAATGGTGATATCAGCCGCCGGCGACGGTCTCGCGGGCGCCGGCGCGGGAAGATCGGATGATCGCATCCATCACCTGCTGACAGGCGAGTCCGTCGCCGAAGTTCGGCGACAAGGGTCGGTCCTCCTCGAGCCCGGACAGCACTTCATCGACGACGTGCGCAAAGGTGTGTTCGAACCCGATGTGGTGACCCTGGCCCCACCAATTGGAGGCCCACGGATGCACACCCGGATGCATCGTCGAGATGGACCGGAATCCGCGTACTCGCGGATCATCCGCGGTGTTGAAAAACCGCAGCTCATTCATCGACCCGAAGTCGAACTGCACTGCTCCGGCGCTTCCGTACACCTCAAAGCGGTTGCGCGTCTTCTGACCGGTCGCGACCCGGCTTGCGCACACGACGCCGGACGCACCGGAGCCGAACTGCACAAGAGACTCGAACGAGTCGTCGACGTCGACTCGAACCCGATCACCTGATCCATCGGGGCGGGTGGGCACCGAGGTATGTAGCACGCCCATGACCGAGTCCACCTCGCCAACCAGATAGCGGGCCAGGTCGATCGTGTGTGCGCCCAAGTCACCGAGGACACCGGATCCGGCGCGTTCTGATCGCAGCCGCCAGTTCACCGGCACGTCGGGATCGGAGAGCCAGTCCTGTTGGAAACTGCCCACATACTGGTAAATTTCGCCCAGTTCGCCGGCGTCGATCAACTCCTTCGCCAGCCGAACCGCCGGCACGAAACGATAGTTGAATACGATCAGGTGTTGAACCCCGGCATCTCGTGCGGCGTCGTGCATCAGCCTGGCGTGTGGGCCGTCAACTGCAAGCGGCTTCTCGCAGACGACGTGTTTGCCGGCGGCGAGGGCAGCCAGGGCAATGTCGGCATGTAGGTCGTTCGGAGTGCAGATGTCGACTAGGTCGACGTCGTCGCGGTCGATCAAGCGGCGCCAGTCAGTTTCAACGTTGGCCCAACCGAAGTCGCGTGCGGCCTTGGCCGTGGCGTCCGGGTTGCGCCCGCATATCGCGCTGAGCACCGGATGCGTTCGGTGGTTGAAGAACCGTGGCACGGTGAGGTATGCCTGGCTATGGATTCGGCCCATCTTGCCGGGCCCGACCAAGCCGATCTTGAGTTCGTTGTTCACGCGGTGGCGCTGACCTGTCCGCGGAGCCAGCCGACGCATCCGGCTAGTTCTTCGACGTCGTAGGGGCCGGAACACTCCAATCCCATCCAGCCGTCATATCCTGCGTCTTGCGCGGCAGTGAGGAGTGGTGCGAAGGTGATCCCGCCTTTCCCGGGCAGACTGCGACCTCGGTCGGACAAATGTATTAGGACGATCTCCTCGCCGCCGTCATTCAACTCGGTCACTGGATCCTGTGACTCCAGATCGGTGTGGTATGTGTCGATCATGGTTCGGATCCATGGGCTGCCGAACTGTCGGGTCAACTCCGCTGTGCGGGTTGGCGAAGACAGCAGATGCGTTTCCTTTCGGTTCAGCGGCTCAAGCACGATTCGCACCCCTGCCTCCTGGGCATCCGCCACGAGCTCCGCGAGCAGGGCAAACAGCACCGCATTCTCAATCGCTTCAACGCCCTGGCCAAGATCGACCGCGATTCGAGCCTCGCCGAAGATCGGGACAACGATTACGTTATCCGCTCCGATCGCAGCAGCAGTCCGCAGCCGCGAACGGACCAGATCCATGGACTGTTGCCGCTCCGCCAACGTTGCCGACAGAAGCGGAACCGTGATCCGACCGTAGACGGTCGGCACCGGGAGGCCGGTCTGTTCGATCAGGGTGCGGACTTCGTCGACGTGGTCGCCGGCAAGATCACCGCGGAGGTCGATGCCATCGAACCCCGCGTCGTGGACCATTGTGAACGCCTCGGATAGCGGCCGGTCGCCAACCATGACATGTAGACAGCTCAGTTTCATTCGATTCTCCTTCTGTGCCGAAAACGGTGGCACTATGTAGTGGTGGTGCTTGCGTTCAGTCAGTCATGTCGAATCCGGACCGGCTGGCCTGTTGCGATCGACTCCTCGATCGCCTTCGTGATCATGATCAACTCTCGGCCCTCGGTGAACCCAGCTGCGGGCCGATATCCGTTACGGATTGACTGGACGAAGTCATCGAACTCGGCGGCATGCAGATCCTGCTTCTCGATCTTGACCGTTTCGGTGTCAGCGCCGGTGTGCACAGTGAGTTCGGACTGGACATTACCTTCTGCTCCACCTGCTGGGCCGAACACGCGGTCTGGCCGGCCTCGCATCCCGAAGCCCTGTGCCAGTCCCCAGGACACCGTCAAAGTTGCGACATCGCCGGACTCGAAGGCCATCGTGACCACGGCCGTGTCGATCGCCAGTTGACGGTGCACCGCAACTTCGGACCGCCCTGTTGCGAGAATGCGACCCTGCGCATACACCATGGCCGGTCGGGACCGAAAAACCGTCTGCCAGAGCAGGTAATAGTGGCATCCAGCATCGGTCAGTGGCCCGTTATTGCCATTGCGGTCGTGCATGGCGATCTTGGGCCGGACTTCCTGCAGCAGGTCGGAGTTGAACACCATGGGTCTGCCGAACCGTCCATCTGCGGCCCAGCCTCGCAGCAAGTTGACGCCGCCGGCTTGGTTACGTTGCATACCTAACCCGAAGCTGACGCCAGCCTCGGTCACCGCACGTTCCATGGCCTCAGCGTCCGCCAACGACGGCGCGAGCGGTTTCTCGCAGAAGACATGTTTGCCCTGCCGGGCGGCCTTCACCGTGGTCGAGGTATGCAGATTCAGCGGCAAGCAGATCGAGACAATGTCAACGGACTCATGGCTAATCGCTGTGTCCAGGTCGGTGTACACCTGCTCGATCCCGTATTGCGCGGCCAATTGGCGCGCCCGTTCGGGGTCGACATCCGTGACAGACAGCACACGGTGTCCCAATGCCTCCCAGCCACGAACGTGGTTACCGCCCATGTCTCCAGCCCCGACAACTGCGATTGTATACGGATGAGACATAAATCATTCACTCCTCAGCGTTGGTGAATTGATTAAAGGGTGACGGCGAACAAGTGCGCATCGCATGCCGCAACAAGGATCACTGCTTTACTGCCCCGGCGACACCTTCGACGAAGTGGCGTTGTAAGAACAGGAACACGACGATGACCGGCACCAGACTAATGGTGCTGGCGGCAGATAATTGTGCATAGTTGGTCAGGTTCTCACCTTGAAAGCTGTACACGCCAACGGCAAGGGTCTGCAGCTGCGGCTGACTGAGAGTGATCACCAGGGGGAGAAGAAAGTCATTCCAACTAGCGATGAATTGCAGAATGATCACTGTCGCGGTAACCGGGAGAGCAAGCGGAAAGAAGATAGTCCAGTAGATACGTAAGTATCCGGCCCCGTCGAGCTGAGCAGATTCATCCAGCGATTTGGGCAACTGCGCGAAGTAGCCGGCATACAATAACAGTTGCAAAATATGTGCGAAACCGCTCTCAGGCAGAATGATGCCGAAGAGGCTCTTGCTCAAGCCCAACTTCGTGATCAGATTGAAGATCGGAATGATCGTATAGCCTTGAGGTAGAATGGCTAGGGCGGCGATGAGCCCAATCAATACCTTCTTGGCTGGGAAGTTCATCCGACCGAGAACGTATCCCATGCTTGAGGTGCACAGCACCACGATGATGACGCTGGATACTGCGATCACGACGCTGTTAACGAAGTAGCGACCAATCCCGCCGTCCGTCCAAGCGACGGCATAGTTACTCCAGAATGGTTTGGTCGGGATGAGCCCGAGCCCGGAGAATACCAATCCGTTGGGTTTCAGAGAAGCCGATACCATCCACAGGAACGGATAAATCCATGCGAGGCTCAGAGGGATGAGAATGATATGAGTGATGATTCGACGTGGTCGCCCTTGCCGGGGGCCGAGTAATCTCGGTCGAAACTTGACGCCCGTGTCAGGCCTGCTAGACACAGTTGGACGCGTCGCTGTCGCGCTCATACTTTCGCTCCCCGGTTGCCGGCGCGTCGCACACGACGCACGAGCAACAACTGGGCGACACCAAAGACCATCAGAGTGAGACCGAACACGATACCCGAGGCCGAGGCGTATCCGAGCCGTTGCGACGCGCCGCCGGTACTACCGGTACTGGCACCGAAAGCCATCCGATAGATGTACAACTCCATGACTTCGGAGGAGAAGAACGGGCCGCCGCCGGTCAGTGTCTGCATGAAAGCGAAGACCTGCAAGTTGCCGACCAACACGATGACGGTGATCATGGCGGCGAATGGCGCCAGCAGGGGCATAGTGACGTTGACGAATGACCGCCGGGGTGTTGCGCCGTCGATCTTTGCCGCCTCATACAGCTCACTGGAAATACTTTGCAGACCTGCCAACCAGTAGATCATCGGCTGCCCAAACCACTTCCAGACAAAGATGCCGATTGCCGTCCATAGGACCGTATCGGGATTGCCGAGAAAATCGATGGGGGCGGAGGTGATGTGCACCAACGTGAGGATCTGGTTGATCGGTCCGTTGAAGGCCGCGAACACAAAACTCATGACAATACCGACGATGGCTGTGGTCGTCACTACGGGCACAAAGAACATGGTCCGATAGAGAGTCCGGCCGCGGAGGAACTTGTCGTTGAGCACCATCGCCACAAGGAGTGACAACCCTAGCTCGACAGGAGTGGCCACGCATGCGAACACGGCGGATCTTCCGAACGCCCGCCAAAAGTAGCCATCGCCCATTAGTTCGATGTAGTTGCCCAAACCAATAAACCGCCGGCCGGCGGAGAAGCCATCCCAGTTGAAGAATGAGTAATACCAGGACATGACGATCGGGTAGATCGAGAAGAGAACGATGAGGACCAGTCCCGGTATCATCAGCGCGTACGACCATCGAGCGGCCCAAAATCTATGACCAAGTGAATGGCGCCGATCTCCGGCCGGACCGCTTGGCTGTTCAGATACGTGCTTCAGGGTGGAGTTGGCGACCGAAGCCATCGAATTGGCCCCTACTTGTAGAGCGTGTCGTAGGGTTGGTCGGGATTCCAGTCTGGGAACACCCAGTCGTCGCGGGATACCTTGGCGCCCTGCTTGTTTGCTGCATCGATGGCATTATCTAATGCTTTTTCCGACGCGTCGGATAGCTCCTTTAGTGCAGATTTGACCCCTTTGATCTGGCCTGTAAAAAGGCCGACACACGTCGCCGAGAAGCCTGGTGTCACCTGCTTAAGGTTCTTGTAG
>JAABUS010009680.1_pt1 | contig 10115 bp, 6 predicted proteins | sample 5560161 | NCBI WGS metagenome assembly JAABUS01 (sample SAMN10711885, study PRJNA513376) | rock metagenome | isolation source: Antarctica rocks | place: Antarctica: Victoria Land, Trio Nunatak nord | collected 2016-01-04
CCCACTCCGGCAGCAGCCGGCCCCACAGCCCGGTGCGGTCCAACGCCTCCACGGCGTCTATCAGCCGGTGGCCGGAACCCAACAGCGCCAGGAACTCCGCCAGCGCCTCCCTGGGCCACGGTTCGCGTAGCTCCGGCGCGGAGTCGGCCAGCCGAGTCAGGGTGGCCGCGGACATGGGCAGCCCGGTGCGCGCCGACGCCGACGCCACCCGTAGCACCAGGGCCGGATCCTTGGCGGGGTTGGCGTCGCGGGCCAGGACGACCTCGCCCGCGTGCTCCACCACACCCTCGTCCAGCGGGCGGCGCACCGGGTGCCGACGCAGCACCGACAGCGCGCGTTTGGGCAGTGCGGCGCGGGCGGTGCGCAGGCCGATCTCCACCGAGTAGCTCACCGTGCGCGCGGAGTCGCTCAGCACGCGGGCCAGGTCGAAGCGGTCACCTAGGCGCAGCGCCGCTGCGATCTCGTCGGCATCCTGGGCGTGCAGCACGTCCCTGGCGCGGCCGGCCGTGCGGTGCAGCTCAGTGCGGACGTCGAGCAGGTGCTGGTGGGCGAGGCGCAGCCCTGCCCCGGGCGAGTCGGGGCGCAGCCCCGGCATCCGGTCGGTGAGCTGCGCCGCCGCCAGCGCGTCGAGCAGCTCCAGGTCGCGCAGGCCACCGCGGCCGTTCTTGAGGTCGGGCTCGATGCGGTGCGCGATCTCCCCGCTGCGCTGCCAGCGCGCGCTGGCCTGCTCCACGAGCTCGCCGAAACGGCCGCGGATCTGCGCACGCCACTGCTGGCCGACCGCGGCGACCAGCGCCGACGACAGGACGCCGTCGCCGGCGATGTGCCGTGCCGCAAGGAGCCCGAGCGCGGCCGTCAGGTCGTCGGCCGCCACCTTGACGGCGTGCTCGGGGGTGCGCACGCTGTGGTCGAGCTTGATGTGTGCGTCCCACAGCGGGTACCACAGCGCGTCCGCGGTTTCCGACAGTGCCGCGCCCCGTTTGCCATCGTGCAGTAACACCAGGTCGAGGTCGGAGTGCGGCAGCAACTCGCGACGACCGAGTCCGCCGACCGCCACGATGGCCATCCCGCTTCCGGCGCGTATCCCCAGCTCGGCGGCCCTGGTGCTGAGCCAGAACTCGTGCAGGTCCACGAGGGCGTCGCGTAGCTGCCCGGCGTTCAGCCGCTCCGGCCCGGCGTTCAGCAGTGCCGACCGGGCGCGCACCAGGTCGGCAGCGGCGTCACTACCCCCGGCGGCGGGCGCAGCAGCGGTATCGGCTGATCGCTGCGCCGGTGCCGCTGCGCCCGTCGGACCAGGAGCGTCGGACCCGGTGGGGTCAGAGCGCATCCGTTCCCCGCTCGCCGGTGCGTACCCGCACCACCGTCTCCACCGGGGATACCCAGACCTTGCCGTCACCGATCTTGCCGGTCCGCGCAGCCTCGACGATTGCGTCGACGACCTTGTCGGCCACGCCCTCGTCCACCACCACCTCGACCCGCACCTTGGGAACGAAGTCGACGGAGTACTCCGCTCCGCGGTACACCTCGGTGTGGCCCTTCTGCCGGCCGTAGCCCTGGACCTCGCTGACGGTCATACCGAGGACGCCCATCTGTTCGAGCGCGGTCTTGACGTCCTCCAGGGTGAAGGGCTTGATGATCGCCGTGATCAGCCTCACTTCGCTCCCACCTCCATGCCGGCCGTGGCCGGCGTCTTGTTGCTGACGCCGGCGGTCGCGCGGCTCAATGTTCCCAGGGTGGCGAAGTCGTACGCCGTCTCGGCGTGCTCCGACTCGTCGATTCCCATTGCCTCGGACTCGTCGTCGAGCCGCAGCCCGATCGTGTACTTGATGGCCAGCGCGATGATGGCCGTACCCACCAGGGAGTACAGCAGCACGGCGCCCGCGCCAACCGCCTGCTTGCCCAGCTGCGTGACACCCCCACCGTACAAGAGCCCGGTGACCGCCGCGGGTGCCTCGGGTGCCCCGACGATCCCCACCATCAACGTGCCCACGATGCCCCCGACGAGGTGCACTCCAACCACGTCGAGTGAGTCGTCGAACCCGAACCGGTACTTCAGACCCACCGCCAGGGCGCACAGGACGCCGGCCGCTACACCGATCGCGAGCGCACCGACCACGTTGACCGACGAGCAGGACGGGGTGATCGCGACCAGACCGGCCACGATGCCGGATGCGCCGCCGAGGCTGGTGGCGTGTCCGTCCCGCAGCCGTTCGGTGAGCAGCCACGCGAGCATCGCCGCACAGGTGGCGACCAAGGTGGCGACGAAGGTGGCCCCGGCGATGCCGTTGGAGCCGACGGCGGAGCCGGCGTTGAACCCGAACCAGCCGAACCACAGCAGCCCGGCGCCCAGCATGACGAACGGCAGGTTGTGTGGACGCATCGCCTCGGTGGGCCAGCCGCGGCGTTTGCCGAGGACGATCGCGAGCACCAGGCCGGCCGCACCGGCATTGATGTGCACCGCGGTCCCACCGGCGAAGTCGATGGCCTTGAGCTTGTTGGCGATCCACCCACCGTTCGCTGCGGTGACGCCGTCGAAGGCGAAGACCCAGTGCGCGATGGGGAAGTAGACGAAGGTGGCCCACAGGCCCGCGAACAGCAGCCACGGTCCGAAGCGGATGCGGTCGGCGACGGCGCCGGAGATGAGCGCGACGGTGATGATGGCGAACATCGCCTGGAACGCGACGAACACCGTCGCCGGAATCGTGCCGGCCAGCGGAATCATCGACGGCACAGCGTCCACGGCAGCGGTGGTGCCCGACGCGGGGACGGCGGCTGTGGCCAGGTAGGTGCCGCCGAGGAGGCCCTTGAGCCCGAAGTACTGTGTGGGGTCACCGAAGAGGTTGCCCTTGTCCTGGCCGAAGGCCACCGAGTAGCCGTAGAGCACCCACAGCACCCCGACCACACCCATCGCGCCGATGCTCATCATCATCATGTTCAGCACGCCCTTCGCCCGGACCATGCCGCCGTAGAAGAACGCGAGTCCGGGGGTCATGAGCAGCACCAGGGCCGAGCTGGCCAACATCCAGGCGGTGTCGCCCGTGTCAGCGGCACCGAGTACGGGGAAATCCACGTGGGCCTCCTCTCTGTCCAGCCGCGGCCAGGTGAACCAGGGCCGTCGTCTTCCGGAGAAGGTTCCGCACCGCGTGTTTCACCCACGACCCTGCGCTGTTGCGGCCAGGTGAACGAACGGGCGCCTCGTGTTACGTTCCTGTGTCCCAGGCAGTCCCGGTCGAAACGTCGTCGAACCGCCGACACCCCGCCGACACCCCGCCAACGCCGAGGCAGGCCTGCGGGTCGTCCGGGGAGGCCGCGCGACGACCGTGACGCCTCCCTCGGCCGTGCGGCGCCGGGCTCGGCGGCGGGTACGGGCGCGCGTCAGCCCAGCAGGGCGTCGATGAACGCGGCGGGCTCGAAGGGAGCCAGGTCATCCGGGCCCTCACCCAGCCCCACCAGCTTGACGGGCACACCGAGTTCGCGCTGCACCTGAAACACGATGCCGCCCTTGGCCGTGCCGTCAAGCTTGGTGAGCACGACCCCCGTGATCTGCACGACCTCGGTGAAGACCCGCGCCTGGGTGAGCCCGTTCTGCCCGGTGGTGGCGTCGAGCACCAGCAGCACCTCGTCCACCGCGGCCTTCTTCTCCACCACGCGCTTGACCTTGCCCAGCTCGTCCATCAGGCCCGTCTTGGTGTGCAGCCGCCCGGCGGTGTCGATGAGCACGACGTCCACCCCGGTCGCGGTGCCGCGGCTGACGGCATCGAAAGCCACCGCGGCCGGGTCGCTGCCCTCCTTGCCGCGCACCACCTCAGCGCCGGCGCGCTCACCCCACGTGGTCAGCTGCTCGGCGGCCGCTGCGCGAAACGTGTCAGCGGCGCCCAGCAACACCCGCCGGCCGTCGGCGACCAGCACCCGGGCGAGCTTGCCGGTGGTGGTGGTCTTGCCGGTGCCGTTGACACCCACGACGAGCAGCACCGAGGGATGGTCGTCGTGCGGCAGGGCGGCGATGGCACGGTCCATCTCCGGGTGCAGCTCGGCCACGAGCACCTCCCGCAGCAGTGCCCGGGCCTGCGCGGAGGTCCGCACGCCGCGCCGCGCGATCTCCGCGCGGAGGCTGTGCACGACAGCAGCGGCGGTGGCGCTGCCCAGATCGGCGATGAGCAGCGTGTCCTCCACCTCCTCCCACGAGTCCTCGTCGAGGTCACCGGCACCGAGTAGCCCCAGCAGGCTCTCGCCGACGGCGGACTGCGATCGGGCCAGGCGTCCGCGCAGCCGCTCGAGCCGTCCAGCGGTGGGCTCCATGCCATCGAGGCGGTCCGGCGGAGCCGGCTCGGGCGCGGCGGCAGCCTCGACGCGCGGAGCGGGCACCGCGGCCGTGGTGTCGACGTCGGGCAGCGATAGGTCGACCAACTCACGCTTGGGTGCGTCGCGCGGCACCGCGGCGTCCTCGCCCACCCCAGGCTGGCCGTCGACCTCCGTGCGCTCATCCCGCGGGGCAGCTACCGCCGGGTCGGCCTCACCACCACGGGTGAAGGTGAAGCCGCTGCCCGCCCGGTACCCCTGCGGAACCTCCGGGACGCTGGGCGCCTCCAGGCGGATCCGACGCCGCCTGCGCAGCACCAACCCGATAAGCAGGATCACCACCACGGCGGCGGCGGCGGCGATCGCGATCCAAAGGCCTGTGGTCACCGGAGCATCCTCGCAGCCGCGCGGGGACGCCATGGGCCGCGGGTGCGAGCGGGTACGTCGACGCTCAGGGCGCTGCCCCAGCGACCGCGTCCTGGCCGGGCATTCGCTGCGAGATCACCGTGGTGATGCCGTCACCTCGCATGCTCATGCCGTAGAGCGCGTCGGCCACCTCCATCGTCGCCTTCTGGTGCGTGACGACGATGAGCTGAGAGCGCTCCCGCAGCTGCCCGAACAGCGTGATCAGCCGCTGGAGGTTGGTGTCGTCCAACGCGGCCTCCACCTCGTCCATGACGTAGAACGGTGACGGTCGGGCCCGGAAGATCGCGACCAGCATGGCGACGGCCGTCAGCGACTTCTCCCCACCCGACAGCAGCGACAGGCGCTTGACCTTCTTGCCCGGTGGACGTGCCTCCACCTCGATGCCCGTGGTGAGCATGTCGTCGGGATCGGTGAGCACCAGGCGCCCCTCCCCACCGGGGAAGAGGGTGGCGAACACGGCTCCGAACTCGGCCGCGACGTCGGTGTACGCCGCGCTGAACACCTCCAGGATGCGGGCGTCGACGTCGGCGACCACGCCGAGCAGGTCCCGTCGAGCGTCCCTGACGTCCTGCAGCTGGGTGGCCAAGAACTGGTGACGCTCCTGCTGCGCGGCGAACTCCTCCAGCGCCAGGGGGTTGACCTGCCCCAGCACGGCGAGGTCCTGCTCCGCGCGCCGCGCCCTGCGCTGCTGGGTGGCCCGATCGAAGGGCTGTAGCTGCGGGGCGCGGACCTGCTCGCCACGCTCGGTCGCCAGCTCGAACTCCGCGAGTTCCTGCCCGCTCGGTGGCAGCAACACGTCCGGGCCGAACTCTGCCACCAACTCGTCGAGGCCGACGCCGAGCTGCTCGCCGATCGAGGTCTCGAGCGCCTCGATGCGCAACGTCGCCTGTGCGCGGAGCACCTCGTCGCGGTGCACGGCGTCGGTGAGCGCGACCAGCTGTTGGCTCAGGGCGCGGGCCTGTTCCCTGATGGCGGTCAGCTGGTGCTCCGCCGCGGCGCGGCGGGCCGTGACCGCGTCGCGTTCCGCCGCAGCCTGCACCAGCAGCTGCGCCACTCGGTCATGCGCGCGCTCCCCGCCGGACATCACGGCAGCTGCCAGCTCCGCGGCGTGCGCCCGGGTCCGCAATGTCGCCTCGGCGCGAGCCCGGGCGTCGCGCTCGGCCTGCGCGCTGCGGCGTAGGGAGTCGGCGCGGCCACGCTGGACGGCCGCTCGCTCCTCGGCACTGCGCAGCTCCAGGCGCGCCTCCACCTCGACCGCGCGCGCCTGCTCCAGTTCGGCGGCGGCGCGGTCGCGGGCGGCCGTGGTGGGCTCCTGCTCCCCCGGCTCGGCACGGGCAAGGCTCAGCCGTTCAGTCAGCTCCTGCAGGGCGGCCACGTCGTCGGCGTGCCGCTCGTCGAGTGCGGTGCGTTGGGCACTCAGCCGCCCGACCTCCGCTGCGGCCGACCGGATGGCCTGGCCGAGGGCACCGAGCTGAGCGGACACTGCGGCCATCGCGGCGTCGGAGGAGTTCAACGCGGCCAGGGTCTGCTCGGCGGCCTCCGCGTGGGCAGCCTGCTCGGCCCGCGCGCCGGACAGGGCGGCCACCAGCTCGCCAACGCGCAGCTGGTCGTCGTGCAGGACGCGCGCGGCCTCGTCCACCGCGGCCTGCACCTCCAGCGTCGACGGCGGCCGGTCGGATCCGCCGGCTACCCAACCCGACCCCACCAGGTCACCGTCCCGGGTGACGCCGCGCAGGACCGGTCGAGCTGCGACCAGCTCCGCCGCCCCCGCGAGGTTGTCCACCACGACCACGTCGTCGAGCACCGCCGCCACGGCCGGCCGCAGGGCCGCGTCGCATTCCACGAGATCCAACGCCCACTGCGCGCCCGGACCCGGCTCGGCGTTGGGCGCCTGCCGATCGGGCGCGCCGCGCACCAGGAGCCCCGCACGGCCGCCGTCGCCGTCCTTGAGGGTCCGCAGTGCCTCGAGCGCGGCTGCCGCCCCCTCCACCACGGCGGCCTCGGCGGCCGGACCGAGCGCCGCGGCCACCGCCACCTCGTATCCCGGACGAACGCGCAGCAGCCGTGCGGCCGCCCCCACCAGCCCGGGCGAGCCGTGCTCGAGCAGCCACGCGACCCCGTCCTTCCGGCTCAGGCCCACCGCCAGGGCGTCGACGCGCGCGCGGCCCGAGGCGACCTCTTGCGCGGCGGCCCGCTCGGCGGTCACCAGCTCCGCCACCCGGACCCGCGCAGCCTCCAGCGCCGCGACGGCGCGTTCGTGCTGGGAGTCCAGGCCCAGCTCCCCGGCGTCGAGCTCACCCACCTGGGCCGCCACCAGGTCGAACTCCGCCTGGGCCAGCCGCCCGCGATCGCGGGCGTCGGCGACGCCGAGGGAGAGCCGGTCGAGCTCGGCTGCGCGGGACTCGGCCCGCGACCGCAGCGTGTCGACCTGGCCGGACATGCGGGTGAGCCCCTCACGACGGTCGGCTACCGCACGCAGTGCAGCGAGGTGCTGCCGCTCGAGCGCAGTCAGGGCCCGCTCCAGTTCCGCCCGGTGCGCCTGCGAGCTGGCCAGGGCCGTTCGGGTGCTCTCGACGGCCCCGGCCAGCTCGGCTTCCAGCGCCGCGGAGCGGGTGGCCTCCTCCTCGAGCTCGTCGGGGTCGTGGCGTGGGCGTTCCGAGACGGGGGGGGTGCCCAGGTGGCGGGTGCGTTCAGCGGCCACCCGCACGGTCGCAGCCAGGCGTTCGGACAGCGCCGACAGCAGGTACCACGTCTCCTGCGCGCGGGCGGCGGCCGGTGTGAGCTCGGCCATCGCCGCCGCACCCAGGGTCAGGGCTGCCTCGGCAGCCGACAGCTCGGCCTGCACCCGCTCCTGCTCACCGCGCGCAGCGGCCTCGTCGGAGGATTCCTTGGCCAACTCCGCGCGACGGGTCACCAGGTCGTCGGCGGCCAGGCGCAGGCGGGCGTCGCGCAGATCGGCCTGCACGGTCTGGGCTCGCCGGGCCACCTCGGCCTGACGGCCCAGCGGCTTGAGTTGTCGGCGCAGCTCACCGGTGAGGTCGGACAGGCGCGTGAGGTTGGCCTGCATGGCGTCGAGCTTGCGGACCGCCCGCTCCTTGCGCTTGCGGTGCTTGAGCACCCCCGCGGCCTCCTCGATGAAGGCGCGGCGCTCCTCGGGGCGCGACTCGAGGATGCTGGCCAGGCGGCCCTGCCCCACGACCACATGCATCTCGCGGCCGATGCCGGAGTCGCTGAGCAGCTCCTGGACGTCCATCAGGCGGCAGGCGCTGCCGTTGATCTCGTACTCGCTGGCTCCGTCGCGGAACATGCGCCTGGTGATGGACACCTCGGCGTAGTCGATCGCCAGGGCGGCGTCGGCGTTGTCGATGGTCAGGGTGACCTCGGCGCGGCCCAGTGGCGCACGCCCGGCGGTGCCGGCGAAGATGACGTCTTCCATCTTGCCCCCGCGCAGCGCCTTCGCTCCCTGCTCCCCCATCACCCACGTGAGCGCGTCGACGACGTTCGACTTGCCCGAGCCGTTGGGTCCGACCACGCAGGTGATGCCTGGCTCGAAGCGCAGCGTGGTGGCCGAGGCGAAGGACTTGAAGCCCTTCAGCGTCAGGCTCTTCAGGTGCACGAGCGGTGAACTTACCGGTGCACCGCTACTTTTCGACGAAGCCGCACAGCCCACCCCGGGAGGTGTCCCAGTGCTCGACCACCAGATCGACCCGTCCGGGCGTGGCGCCGCTGCGGAGTGCGGCCAGCAGCTGCTCGCACTCCGCCCGCGTCCCCTCGGCCACCACCAGCACCCGCCCGCCGGACTGGTTGCTCGCGCTGCCGACCAGCCCCAGCTCCAGTGCCCGTGCGCGGGTCCACCATCGGAAACCCACGCCCTGGACGTCTCCGTGTACCCGGGCCGTCAGCCGTGCACTCATGTGCGGCATCATCGTCGCTCGTGACGGCCAGTGCCCCCGGCGCCCTCGTGGTGAACCCGTGCCGCTCGCTGTGCTCGTGGCGCTCCAGCCGGGCCGCAAAGCAGCTGTTCGTCTGCGCCGGATGCGGCTCGCACTGGGAGCCGGGCCAGGCGTGGACCCCTATCGACGCCGACGGACGGGTGCCCGACGGGGTCTTTGCCGCCCGCGCGGCGGAGACCGCGCAACGCCCGGATGGCTGATGGTCGACGCTCGGGGTGGCCAGGGGGCGGCTCGCGGGCGCCGCTGCCTCTGCGCACACCCGTTGACCTCCGCGCACACCCCCCGCAATGTGCGCAGTGACCAGCGGGTGTGCGCAGACGCCGCCCTGGGCAGACGCCGCCCTGGCGAGCACCGCGATCGCACCCGGCCGGACCTGGGCGGCCGCAACCGGCCTACCTCAGCGCCGCCGGGCGCGCGGCGGCGGCTGGCACCGCGGGCAGCTGAAGGAACTGCGGCTCATGAACTTCTCCCGGACGATCATCGTCCCGCAGCGCGCGCACGGACGGTCGGCCTGGCCGTAGGCGTCCAGCGAGCGGTCGAAGTAGCCGGAAGCGCCGTTGACGTTGACGTACAGCGAGTCGAAGCTCGTGCCGCCCACCGCGAGCGCGGCGGTCATCACCTCGGCGGCGGCACCGAGGACGGTGCGCACCTGGGGACGGGTGAGGCGGTCGGTGGGCCGGCGGCTGTGCAGCTCCGCCCGCCACAGCGCCTCGTCGGCGTAGATGTTGCCGATGCCGGAGACGAGCGTCTGGTCCAGCAGCGCACGCTTGAGCTCGGTGTGCTTGGCGCGCAGGGCCTTCACCACGCGGCCGAGGTCGAAGTGCGGGTCGAGCGGGTCGCGGGCGATGTGCGCGACCGGCCGCGGCAACCACGCCCCGTCCACCAATCCGAGCGGCTCCATGGCCCACCCACCAAAGGTGCGCTGGTCGACGAACCGCAGCTCCGCGCTGGCGGCCTCACCGGGCAGCTGCCGGAACCGGACCCGGATGCGCAGGTGCTTCTCCTCGGGAGCAGCTCCCGGCAGCACCAGCATCTGGCCGCTCATGCCCAGGTGCACGACGAGGGCGCGGCGTCGGCCGGCAACCTCGTCCAGTTCCAGCCAGAGGTACTTCCCGCGCCGGCCAGCGTCGAGGATCCGGGAGCCCACCAGCGCAGCGGCTAGATCAGCCGGACCGGCGCTGTGCCTGCGGACGGCCCGCGCGTGGCGGATCTCCACGACGTCGATCGTGTGGCCCACGAGGTGTGCGGCCAACCCGCGGCGCACCACCTCGACCTCAGGTAGCTCAGGCACCGGACCATGGGGGGACCTGCTCGCTGTCAGCGGGCTCAGTGTCAGCGGGTTCGGTAGCGAGCGCGCGCCACGCCGCCGAGGCGGCCCGCTGCTCGGCTTCCTTCTTGCTACGGCCGGTACCGGCGCCCAGAGCGTTACCAGCCAAG
>JAABUS010009683.1_pt1 | contig 10113 bp, 11 predicted proteins | sample 5560161 | NCBI WGS metagenome assembly JAABUS01 (sample SAMN10711885, study PRJNA513376) | rock metagenome | isolation source: Antarctica rocks | place: Antarctica: Victoria Land, Trio Nunatak nord | collected 2016-01-04
CGTCGGGCCCACCGTGACCCCGAGCGGAATATGCTTCGCCGGCCATGGCCACCGCGCAGAAGAAGAAGATCCGTGTCGTCGTCGCCAAGCCCGGTCTGGACGGCCACGACCGCGGGGCGAAGATCATCGCCCGCGCGCTGCGCGACGCGGGCATGGAGGTCATCTACACCGGCCTGCACCAGACGCCGGAGCAGATCGTCGAGACGGTGATCCAGGAGGACGCGGACGCGATCGGGCTCTCGATCCTCTCCGGCGCGCACATGACGCTCGTCCCGCGCATCGTCGAGCTCCTCTCCGAACAGGGCATTGATGACGTGATCGTCACAGTGGGCGGGACGATCCCGTCCGACGACATCCCCGAGCTCAAGAAGCTCGGCGTGGCGGAGGTCTTCACGCCCGGCGCGCCCACGCAGGCGATCATCGACTTCATCCAGGGCGCGGTCACCCGCGAGTAGCGAGGAGGCAGACTCAGGCCGCGTCTGGGCCGCTGCGGCGGACCAGCGAGCTTCCAGCCGCCCGATTGACTCGTCAGTCAACCCGTGAGCTACACTCGCGACGTCCGTTTGCCAGAGGAGGCCGAAGTGAAGATCTGCGTCCTGGTCAAAGAGGTGCCAGATGCCGCCGTCACGAAGCGCGTCGATCCGTCCACGGGTCGCATGGACCGTTCCGGGGAGAAGAACCTGAACCCGTACGACACCCACGCCATCGAGGCGGCCATGCAGCTCAAAGAGGGCGGGGTGGTGCCGGTCGAAGAGATCGTCGCCGTGTCCATGGGCCCCGAATCGGCGGTCCGCGCGCTCCACAAGGCCGTGTCGCTCGGCGCCGACCGGTCGGTCCACCTGACCGATCCCGCGCTCGCAGGCTCCGACGTCGCCGCCACGGGCTACGCCCTGGCCTCGGCGCTCAAGCCGGAGAGCCCCGACCTCGTCTTCCTCGGCCAGCAGTCCGACGACGGCGAGTGCTACACGATCGGCGCCGTCGTTGCCGAGCACCTCGGCATGCCGTCGCTCACGCAGGTCGTGAAGATGGACGTCGACGCCGCGGGCGTGACGTGCGAGCGCCAGGCCGAGTACGGCTACGACACCGTCCAGATCACGTTCCCCGCCGTCATCTCCGTGGGCGACGCGATCAACGAGCCGCGCTACCCGTCGCTCAAGGCGATCATGGGCGCGAAGAAGAAGCCGCTGGCGACCGTCGCGGCGGCCGATGTCGGCATCGACGCGTCGATGGTCGGTGCCGACGGCTCCCAGGTCCAGTGCGGTGCGTTCAAGGCCCCGCCGCAGAAGGCCGCGGGCCAGATCATCGAGGACGAGGACACCAGCGAGACGGTCGCGAAGATCGTCGCCTGGCTCGACGAGAGGAAGTTGATCTGAGTGGCTGACGTCCTGGTCTACGCGCTCCACTACGAGGGCGCGTTCAACAAGAACTCGCTCGGTGCGATCACCGAGGCGACGCGGCTCGCGGCCGAGACCGGCGGGCAGGCGCATGCCGTCGTCGTCGGCGAGGGCATCGCCGACGAGCTCGCCGCCTCCCTGGGCGAGTACGGCGCCGCGAAGGTCTTCAAGGCCGACGGCCCCGAGGGCCTCGCGCAGCCCGTCATCGACGTCATGGCCCAGGTCATGGAGGAGAACGCGATCCAGTACGCGCTCTTCGGCGGCGGCCTGCTGGGCTTCGAGGTCGGGGCCGGCCTCGCCGCCCGCCTGACGGCCGGCGTGACCATGGAGGTCACGGGCGTGCTCGTGGAGGACGGCAAGCTCGTCGCCGAACGCCCGATCCTCGGCGACTCGTCCATCTCCGAGTCCCGCTACAAGGACAGGGGCATCATAATCTCCCGCCTGAACGCCTTCGAGGCGAAGGCATCCGGTGGCGCGGCCGAGGTCGTGGCCGTACAGGCCGAGGCGTCGCCGCAGGCGGCGCAGGCGTCGATCGTCTCGCGCGGCGAGCAGCGCGGTGCCGACGTCGACATCGAGGGCGCCGGCACGCTCCTCGCCGGTGGCCGCGGGCTCGGCAACGCCGAGGGCTTCGAGCTCCTCCAAGCGCTCGCCAAGGCCTTCGGCGGCAGCACCGCCGTCGCCGCCACCCGGGCGGTCGTCGACGCCGGCTGGTACCCGTACGCGGGCCAGATCGGCCAGACGGGCAAGACCGTTGCCCCCAAGCTCTACCTGGCCGCCGGCATCTCGGGCGCGATCCAGCACAAGGTCGGCATGCAGGCCTCGGAGAACATCGTCGCGATCAACAAGGACGCGAACGCCCCGATCTTCGAGTTCTCAGACCTCGGCGTCGTCGGCGACCTCAACAAGATCGTGCCCAAGCTCACCGAGGCGATCGCGGCCAAGCGCGGCGCCTGACCCGAGGAAGAACCGCCATGGCCCATACCAACGGAGCACACGCGACGGTCCCCGCCGCGTTCCCGCCCCCGGTGGACTCGCAGCGCGAGTTCGTCAAGCGTGAGCTGGACGCCGAGGACGAGCGCATCGAGGTCGGCGTGGCGATCGTCGGCGGCGGGACCGCCGGCCTGGCCTGCGCCACCCGCCTGCTCCAGCTGCTCGCGGAGGACCCCGACACCATGGAGCGCCTCGGCGAGGTTCCCGTCGCCGTCGTCGAGAAGGCGAAGGCCTGCGGCGGGCACAACCTCTCGGGTGCGGTCATGCGCCCCGGACCCCTGCTGGAGCTGCTTCCGGACCTGACCCGCGAGGACTGGCGCACCGCCGGCTTCGCGTTCGGCGAGGTCGAGAAGGAGGGCGTCTACATGCTGCCCTCCGCCACGAAGTCGCTGCGCATCCCGACCCCGCCGCCGTTTCGCAACCACGGCGCCGAGGTCGTCTCCGTCGCCGCGCTGTGCCGCTATCTGGCGACGCAGGCCGAGGAGGCGGGTGCCTACGTCCTCACGGAGACGGCGGCCACCGCGCTGCTGGTCACCGACGGCCGCGTCCAGGGCATCCGCTCTGGTGACAAGGGCCGCGGCAAGGAGGGCGAGGAGCTCGGCAACTTCGAGCCCGGCGCCGACATCACCGCGAAGGCCACGGTCCTCGCCGAGGGCTGCTGGGGTCACCTCACGGGCGCCGCCATCACGGAGTTCGCCCTGGCCGCAGGCCGCGAGCCGCAGAGCTGGGAGCTCGGGGTCAAGGAGATCTGGAAGGTCGCAAAGCCCCTGGATCGCGTCATCCACACGATCGGCCCATGGCCGCTCAAGCTGAGTGCGAAGTACCACCACACGGGCGGCTCGTGGATCTACCCGATGAAGAACGAGAAGACCGGCGAGGACCTGGTCTCGATCGGCTTCGTCGTCGACCTCGACTACGCCGACGCGACGACCTCCGCCCACGACCTGCTGCAGCAGTTCAAGCTCCACCCGCTCGTCAAGGCGATCCTCGAGGGCGGCGAGCGCGTCGGCTGGGGCGCCAAGGCGCTGCCGGGCGGCGGCTACTGGGCGATGCCGAAGCTCTCCATGCCGGGAGCGGTGCTCGTCGGCGACGCCGGCGGCATGGTCAACACGACCGCGCTGAAGGGCGTCCACTACGCGATCAAGGCCGGGATCCTCGCCGCGGAGAGCATCTACACCGCGCTCAAGCGCGGGGAGACGAGCTTTCAGAAGTACGAGGAGGACATCGAGGCATCCCTCGTCGGCCAGGAGCTGTGGGAGGTGCGCAACACGCGCCAGCCACTCGCGCAGAAGGGCCTCATCCGGGGCGGCCCGATCACGAACGTCATCATCGCGACCAAGGGCAAGTTCCCCGCCCGCCGCATCCCGATGAAGCGCTCCGACGCGACCCCGATGTTCATCGGCAAGACGAAGGACGGCTACCCCAAGCCGGACGGCAAGTACACGTTCGACAAGCTCTCCTCGGTCTTCATCACGGGCAACGCGACGCGCGACGACGCCCCGAACCACATCCGCGTGCAGAAGAACGTGCCGCGCGTCATCGCGGAGTCCTGGCAGTGGATGTGCCCGGCCGCGGTCTACGAGATCTCCGACGAGCAGCTGGAGGCGACCGAGGGCAGGCCCGAAGCGCACGTCGACGTGATCGTCAACTACACGAACTGCGTGCAGTGCGGCGCGATCACCGCCAAGGGCGGCCGCCTGACGCCCCCCGAGGGCGGCGACGGCCCGCTGTACCAGCTGACGTAGCCGGGGTCGGCATCCCAGCGCGACCGGCCCACCGCATGCGGCGGCGCAGTCGACCTGGCTAGGCTGCGACGCGCCCTGCGCTCGTCGTCGCCGTCGGGACCGCGAACCGGGGACAGGAAGTTTGGGGCGTTGAATCGACATCGCCGAGGCGCAACAATCGCCGTGACCCGGGGTTCGTGGACTCGCATGCGTCGAACTGCTCTCCTGCTCACCGTCCTGGCCGCCTTCGCCGCGTCGGCTGACGCGGCGCTCGCCGCCGGTCCCCCCGCGGCGCCCGCCCTCGGCGTACGCGTCGCCGGCTGCCAGACCGGCCTGGAGCTCGCGCAGCGTGCCGCCGACTTCACGAGCTCCATGCCCGCGATCGCCGGGTCCTCGGTCCTGTCGATGCGATTCGACCTCGAGCAGCGCCGCGGCGGCGCCTGGCGGCCCGTCCCGGTCCCGGGCTCTGCGCACTGGGAGCGCTCCGAGCCGGGCGCCGCGGGCTTCGTCTTCGACAAGCGCGTCGAGCGCCTCGCGGAGGGAGTGACCTATCGCATGCTCGTGCGCTTCCGCTGGTCCGCAGCAGACGGCAAGGTCCTCAAGCGCGCCACGCGCCGCAGCGGCGTCTGCCGCCAGCCCGACCTGCGCCCGGATCTCTCCGTCTCCGGGATCACCATCGAGCCACTCCCGAACGGCCGCACGCGCTACGTCGTGCAGGTGCTCAACGGCGGCCTGTCCGCCCTGCTCGGAACGCTCCGGGTCGGCATGACGGTCGACGGGCTCGCCCTCACGCCGCAGCCGTTCTCCGATCTGGGAATCGGGACGATCGCCGAGGTCGCCTTCGAGGGCCCCGCCTGCCGGTCCGGCGGCACCGTCCGGGCGGTGGCCGATCCGGAGGACAGCCTGGAGGAGCCCGGTGAGGCCGACAACGCGCTCGTGCTGCGCTGCTCCGACGGCTGAGCCGGAGCCGTCTCGTCCGGGCAGGGAGGTGGGCGGGCTACCATGGATCACGCCATGAAGACCGACATCCACCCCAAGTACGCCGAGGCGCAGGTCACCTGCACGTGCGGCAACCAGTTCACCACCCGCTCGACCCAGGACACGATCAACGTCGAGATCTGCTCGAACTGCCATCCGTTCTACACCGGTCGTCAGAAGCTCGTGGACACGGGTGGCCGCGTGGAGCGCTTCAAGCGCCGCGCCGCCCGCAAGTCCGGCTAGCGCGCACCGCAGCGGGGAGGGGCCTGAGCACATCGCGTGTCGTAGCACGCGCCGGTGCTCACACCCACGGCGGAGGTCGGCGCGAGTCCCGGCGCTACCCTCGCCGGTCAGATGATCGAGAGGCTGGTGGAGCAGATCGAGGTGCGCTTCGCCGAGCTCGGTCGGCTGATGACCGATCCCGAGGTCATCAACGACCGTAGACGCTACGCCGAGGTCGGGCGGGAGTACTCGCAGCTCGAGCCCGCCGCGAAGCTCTGCGGGGCGTGGCGCCGCAGCCACGGCGACGTCGAGGGGGCGCAGGAGATGCTCGCCGAGGGCGATGATCCCGAGGTGCGCGAGATGCTCGGGAGCGCCCGCGCGCGCCTGGAGGAGCTCGCGGAGGAGCTGCGCCTGGCCATGGTCGAGCGCGACCCCAACGACGACAAGAGCGTCATCCTCGAGGTGCAGGGCGGCGCGGGCGGCGACGAGGCCGCGCTGTGGGCCGGGGACGTCCATCGCATGCTCGTGAAGTACGCCGAACGCCGAGGCTTCTCGACCGAGGCGATGGACGCGGGGGAGGGGAAGTTCACCTTCGCGGTCAAGGGCGACGGCGCCTACTCCGTGTTCAAGTTCGAGGGCGGCACGCACCGCGTGCAGCGCGTTCCCGCCACCGAGTCCCAGGGCCGCATCCACACCTCCACCGCGACGGTCGCCGTGCTTCCCGAGGCTGAGGAGGTCGACGTCGACGTCCAGCAGAACGATCTGCAGATCGACGTGTACCGCTCGGGCGGCCCCGGCGGCCAGTCGGTCAACACGACGGACTCCGCGGTCCGCATCACCCACCGACCCACGGGCATCGTCGTGGCGATGCAGGACGAGAAGAGCCAGCTGCAGAACCGCGAGAAGGCGATGCGCATCCTGCGCGCGCGCATCTATGAGGCGGCCCTGGCCGAGCAGCAGGCGACGCAGGGCGCCGAGCGCCGCGCCCAGGTCGGCACGGGCGACCGCGCGGAGAAGATCCGGACCTACAACTACGGCGAGCGCCGGGTCACCGACCACCGCATCAAGCTCACCGCGCACAACCTCGATGCCGTCCTGGAGGGCGAGCTCGCGGAGTTCACCGGCGCGCTCCAGGCCGACGAGAAGCGTCGCCGGCTCGAGGAGCAGGCGCGCGCCTGATCGATGGCCGGTCCGTTCTCGGGCGTCCCGGTCGGCGAGGCGCTGGCCTCGGCGCGGATCGCGCTGGAGGGCGCGGGGGTCGACACGCCGCGCCTCGACGCCGAGGTCCTGCTCGCCCACGCGCTCGGGGTCGACCGCACGCACCTCGTGCTCGAGCGCGCCACGCCCGTCGAGGGCCCGGCGATCCGCGCCTTCCAGACGGCGGTGCGGCGGCGCGCGGTGGAGCGCGTGCCCGTCGCCTACCTCACGGGGAGCAAGGGCTTCCGGCGCCTCGACCTGCACGTCGACCCGCGCGTCCTCATCCCGCGCCCGGACACCGAGGCGCTCGTGGAGTGGGCGGTGCGCGGGCTGCCGCAGGGCGCGCGCATCATCGACGTGGGCACCGGGAGCGGCGCGATCGCCCTCGCGCTCAAGGACGAGCGGCCGGACCTGGAGCTGCTCGCGACCGACGTCTCAGCGGACGCGCTGGCGGTGGCGGAGGCCAACGCGCGGCGCCTCGGCCTCGAGGTGACCTTCGCCGAGGGAGATCTCCTCGCCGGCCTCGACGCGGACGCCGTGCTCTCCAACCCGCCCTACGTGGAGGCGGGCGCTCTGCTCGCACCGGAGATCACCCAGCACGAGCCTCCAGGCGCGCTCTTCGCCGGCGCCGACGGGCTCGATGTCCACCGCCGCCTCGTCCCGGCGATCGTCGCGAGCAGCGCGCGCTTCGCCGGCCTGGAGGTCGGCGCCGGGCAGGCCGCCGCCGTGCGCGCGCTCTGGGCGGGCGGGGTTCCCCATTGGCAGACGGACGTCGGCCGCGACCTCGCGGGGATCGAGCGGGTGGTCAGCGCGTGGCTTCCCTGACCGCCGCCGACGCGGAGGCCTTCGAGCGCTGCCTGGCCGTCGAGGGGGTCGCCGTCTTTCCTGCCGACACCGTCTACGGCCTGGCCTGCGCGCCCGAGAGCGAGGACGCCGCGAGGCGCCTGTACGCGCTCAAGCGCCGCCGCCCCGACCAGCCCGCCGCGGTGCTCTTCTTCCAGCCCTCGCTCGCCCTGGGCGCCCTGCCGGAGCTCGGCCCGCGCACGCGCGACGCGCTGCTCGCGCTGCTGCCCGGCCCCGTGACCCTCCTGCTCCCCAATCCCGCCGCGCGGTTCCCGCTGGCCTGCGGGCCCGACGGCTCCGTGCTCGGCCTGCGCGTCCCCGCGCTCGCGCCGCCCGTCGCGGCGCTCGGTGCGGTCCGCCGGCCGGTGCTCCAGTCGAGCGCGAACCTCTCGGGCGAAACCGAGGCGCGACGCCTGGCCGCGGTCGACGCGGGCATCCGCGCGGGCGCCGACCTCCTGCTCGACGGCGGCGAGCTGCCCGGCGTCGCCTCGACGATCATCGACCTCACCGAATACGAGGCGACGGGCGCGTGGACGGTCGTGCGCGCGGGCGCGCTGCCGACAGCGGTGATCGCCGCGCGGCTCTGACCGTGCTGAGTGCCGATCAGCGTCGGAGGGGTCGACGCCATCCGGCGTTCGGCGCCCACGCGGTAGCGTGCGTTGCATGCGCATCGCCCTCGGCTCAGACCACGCCGGCTTCGCTCTCAAGGAGCACGTCAAGCAGACGCTCCAGGACGGTGGCCACGAGGTCAACGACGTCGGCGCGGCGAGCGACGACTCCGTCGACTACCCCGGCTTCGCCCACGCCGCGGCGGGGCTGGTCGCCGCCGGAGAGGCGCAGGTCGCGGTGCTCGCGTGCGGCTCCGGCGTTGGGGTCTCCATCGTCGCCAACAAGGTCCACGGCGTCCGCGCGGTCAACGCGCACGACGCCGACGAGGCCGCGATGTCCCGCCGTCACAACGACGTGAACGTCGTCACGCTCTCGGGCGCGCGGCTCGACGGCGCCCAGGCCGACGACATCGTCGCCGCGTTCCTCGCCACGGACTTCGAGGGCGGCCGTCACGCGCGCCGCGTCGACCAGATCGGCGAGCTGGAGTCCCCCTGACCACCCAATAGCCTGTCGGGTCCCATGAGCGACCTGAGCCCGGACTCCTTCAACCGCCCGCTCGCCGAGGTGGACCCCGAGATCGCGGAGGTCCTCGCGCGGGAGCTCGAGCGCCAGCAGCGCACGCTCGAGATGATCGCGAGCGAGAACTTCGTGCCGCAGGCCGTGCTCGAGGCGCAGGGCTCGGTGCTGACGAACAAGTACGCGGAGGGCTATCCGGGGAAGCGCTACTACGGCGGCTGCGAGCACGTCGACGTGTCCGAGCAGCTCGCGATCGACCGCGCCAAGGAGCTCTTCGGCGCCGAGCACGCCAACGTCCAGCCGCACTCCGGCGCGCAGGCGAACACCGCGGTCTTCCACGCGCTGCTGACGCCGGGCGACACGATCATGGGCCTGTCGCTCGCCCACGGCGGCCACCTCACGCACGGGATGAAGCTCAACGTGTCGGGCCGTCTGTACGACATCGCGCCCTACGAGGTCGAGCGCGAGACGTCGCTGCTCGACATGGACCGCGTCGCCGACGTCGCGCGCGAGCGCAGGCCGAAGATGATCATCGCGGGCTGGTCGGCCTATCCCCGCCAGCTCGACTTCCCCCGCTTCCGCGAGATCGCCGACGAGGTCGGCGCGCTGCTCGTCGTCGACATGGCGCACTTCGCCGGACTCGTCGCCGCGGGCCTGCACCCGTCCCCGGTGCCGCACGCCGACGTGGTGGCCAGCACGGTCCACAAGACGCTCGGCGGCCCGCGCTCCGGGTTCATCCTCTGCAAGGAGGAGTACGCGAAGAAGATCAACTCCGCGGTCTTCCCCGGCCAGCAGGGCGGCCCGCTCGAGCACGTCATCGCCGCGAAGGCCGTTGCGTTCAAGATCGCGATGAGCCCCATGTTCGCCGAGCGCCAGCAGCGCACGATCGACGGGGCGCGGGCCGTCGCCGCCGAGTTGATGGCGGCGGGCCACGGCGTCTCCGTTCTCACCGGCGGCACCGACGTGCATCTCGCGCTGGTCGACCTGCGCGAGTCCGAGCTCGACGGCCAGCAGGCCGAGGACCGCCTTGACGAGATCGGCATCACGGTCAACCGCAACGCCGTTCCGTTCGACCCGCGCCCGCCGATGGTCACGAGCGGCCTGCGCGTCGGCACCCCGGCGCTGGCCACTCGCGGCTTGCAGGTCGACGACTTCACCGAGATCGGTCAGATCATGGCGACCGCCCTGACACCCGCCTTCGCGGAGGAGAAGGCCGAGCTCGCCGGGCGCGTCGCCGCCCTCGCCGACCGCTTTCCGCTCTACGAGCACCTGAACGCGCCCGCCGCGGTCTGAACTCGACAGTCCGACGCCCAAACGGTCGCCGCGTGCTCCGCGACTTCCACATCGCCGCGGCCGCTCTCCGGGTATCACCCGTTTCCACGCGACCTGCCGGAAGCTGCGACCCGACGAGATGACAGCCACCGCGATCATCTTCGCATACCCGCTCCAGGAAGCGATGACCGCATGCGCCGCCTCGCCCTTTCTCTCGCCCTCGTGACCATCGCCGCCATCGCGGCGCCGCCGACCGCGCTCGCGAGCACCTCATACGCATTGTCAGGCGGTTTGAGGGGTTGTGGCCCAGGCGCGGTGAGTGAGGGTCTGGAGGGTCCCAGTGGCCTGGGCCAGCCAGTTGAGCGCCT
>JAABUS010009684.1_pt1 | contig 10113 bp, 8 predicted proteins | sample 5560161 | NCBI WGS metagenome assembly JAABUS01 (sample SAMN10711885, study PRJNA513376) | rock metagenome | isolation source: Antarctica rocks | place: Antarctica: Victoria Land, Trio Nunatak nord | collected 2016-01-04
CCGCCCCCCCGCCCCGCCGGCCCCCGGCGCGTGGAGTCAGTCCCAGTTTATGGTCAGGTGTGGTGAAAGGCTGTGTGTGCAGCTTCCATGCATCTCCATCTTCAATCTTTATTCCAGCTGCATCAAGAAAAAGCTATATAAAGCAAAACAGAAACCAAAGAATTTTACATCAGTGTCTTGTACGATTCGTCTGAAGGTTTCCTCAAGAAGGGCAGCCAGGCGGGGGTAATGAGTGGTCAGGGCTTCTCTGATGAAGCCCCCTTTTACTGGGGCTGCTGCAGCCGCCAGGCCTTCTGTCAGTAAGGCGGTCAGGCTGGTCCTGAAAACACTCCAACATGACATGAGTAGCAGATGAAGAGTTTTCATGTATGTGCATCCTAAAAACACCACAACATGACATGCGTACCAGATAAAGAGTTGTCATGTATGTGCGTCCTGAAAACACCCCAACATGACATGCGTACCAGATAAAGAGTCGTCAAGTATGTGCACGGTGTGCAGGGCTGAGAAGCATCACAGCATGACCGACAACCACCAATGGTCAAGACATGACAAATCATCATTTCACGCTGAGTGTGGCAGAGGCGCAGGATACTTTCAGAGCATGGCTACAGCCACTCACATTGCAATTGCTTCAGTATGAGAGGCATGATTTGAATGCATAGCTTGGACCTGAGCAAAGATGAAACATGTGTCTCTGATGCAGGCATGAATCATCATGTACTGATGAGGCACAGCACTTATCACTCATACAATGAGCAGAGCACCGATGCCTGAGCATGCTACATTTGAAAGCTGCTGGGCTCTTCCTCCGATGACCTGGTCATGCATCGTAGCATATGTGTATTGATGCATGCACCTGGGCATACCAGATGTGTTCACTAGGCAGAGGGCTCGTTTCGTCCAGGCATTCATCAATGAACAGTACATGCGTGAGTGGATCACGCTTCTTTGCCAGCACTCGCTGCATATGCCATACTGCCACTATTGACACCCTCAACTTCTCCATCAGCACGCCCAGCTTTTGCCACAGATGCTCCTGCAGATCCAATGACTAGTAAATGGATGCACACAGGTTGTGAAGAGGCTGTTGTGAGCTGCAATGTGACTGTACACAGTGCAGGCACGGCTGCTCGTGTATGTGTACAGGTATTGAACTCTGCATCAGTGTTGAGCAAGTGACTGTTCGAAACATATGTGGAAGATCGTCAGTCTCACTGCACATTCTCACTGCACATCTTTAATCTTGTCTTCTGACTGACTTGCAATGAAGCAAAGTTCAGCTCGTGCAGCCACAAACTTGGTATTACCAAGCAACTGTTACCACGGCTGTCATTCCATTACACATGCCTGAGACATCCTGAAACTGTGAATGCCCATGCAAGGTCAGAGGAAGTCCTGTACCTGCCATTTGGTGGTGGCATGACCATGACCAGGGCGAGACCCCTCAGGGGTGCTTGCAGGGGACCCTGCACCTGCTGACAGCTTTTTAGGGTCCAGGATGTCCTTAATGCTGCTGCCAAACTGCCTTGTATGGTGATCCAGCAGTTCCGATACTGCCTAGCATACACATGCAGTCGTTGCATTGTGGAGCAGATTGAGAGTTGCAACACAATGTCTTCTCAATCAAAGACTGCAACACAGTGAAGCCTAGACAGGCATGCACTGCATATCATATACAAGCCTTAATTGGAGCACCATTGAGGCTGTTAATGAGTCAGGACATGCATATTTGCTGAAGCTGGTACCTTTCTCAGCAAGCCAAGATTGAAGTACACTTGCAAGGCACTGCCAACCTCAGCTTGACTCAAAGTCTCAATGCCACGTTGCAATGCAGCCTGCAGGTAGACAGAAACTATGTTACGGAGATCCCTCAGTAAACTGTCTGCATGACACTCGCTGTAGTACAGCGTACATAATGTGGGTTTGTTATGATGCTCAGGCTGCACAGAGTAAAACGCAGCAAAAGCATCCTTGCCTCTGCTTGACCCTGCACATCTCGCCAGGTGCTATGCAGAAATTCACTGTCTGCTTCAACGACATCTAGACCAGCCAGATCTGCCTCGGAACCTATATTGTCGATGTCAGCCAAAAGCTTGGCAGCCTTTGCAAGATCCTGGTACCCTCCTGATTTAGTGTCTATCTGTTGCTTCAGCTTGGCTACTAGCTTTAGCCGCTGGATAACATGCCGCAGTATCTCTACTGTGCTGTGTAAGTTCCTGAGCTGCTGAGTTTTGAGCTGCAGCTGGGCGTAGGGCTCCATGATGAGAGCTTTTGCCCGCTGCAATGCAGACTGTACAGTCTCCACTGCCAGGCTGATGCCTTGCATTGCTGTTTCTGTGTCCTTGAGCTGCGCAGCCTGTTGCAAAACTTCTGGCCGTCTGTGTAGTACCTCCTCTCGCAGAGACAGCTGGAGACCTTGAATACGGTCTTGCAGCATGCGCGTCTGAGCTTGAGCAGTCGTGTGGCTACCAGCAAGAGCATTACTGGCAAACTCAGTAGCGTCGAAAGAGTCCTGAAGGAATGGGGTGTATGCAGCATCGTCTTGAAGACTGCCGGCAGTGGGATCGGACGCTTCTCCTCCTTTGCCCATGATGTGTTACAAGTTGAGTCGATCAACACAGTATGCAGTCTGGGCGGTAATGTAGCCGCAAGCTTGACTTGGTGACCTCACCGCACTGATCACATCACGCCATCTATAACGACGTTCAGCAAAGGCACATGGCAGTCTTGGGATCGGTGACCATCACATGACGTAGCCAGATGCTTTCAAGTGTAAGAAAGACGTGGGCGTGAAGTATCAGACGTATCAGCGCTGGTATGACCGGAGAGGGGAGAGGCCGCTGTTTCATCTTCTCATATTTGTCACTGAGGCATATTTGCACAAGGTAGTGCTTGGAGTTTGGTTCTTAGGCTCACATATATTTGCATATGTTGCTTTGTCTGCGACCGTGCGACGACATTCTGACCTTATAATATTGACGTTGATTGGTTGACAAAGGCTTGACACGTTGCTTTTGCAGGTGCAAGATCTTGCCAATGGCATGCCTTTGTATTCGCAAATTGATCATCTGAATCAGCCCAAGGCTGCTGCTTGAAGTCAGCCGAGCACAAGATATACTGGACATGCAGCCTGCAGACCATCTGCGGACCAGCTAGCCCTGATAGCAGTTGATTTTCAGCATCTGGGCGTTGTTGTTGACAAAGTGCCACACCCTGTTGTGGCCACTGTTGTTGAGCCAGGTATGTGTTGGGCTTCTGATATGCTGTGTGCATATACCATAGGCTTGAGTAGCTCTAAATACTTTGTTTTCAAGCTCAACCTTGTGAGTGGCAGACACACTTCTGAGGGAATGTGTGAATGTTGCAGAGCATCAGCAGTTGTACAACCGAAATGCGTGAGCTTGTGTGCCTGCAGGTGTGCCGGTATTGGGCACTTTCGATCAAAGTTTCAACAAGCCAGGCATGGCGCCTACCCATGGCGTTACCAGGATGATCCTCAAACCAATCAGCCACTTGCACCTTAATAGTTCAACGGCTGTCATGCCCAGCGCTTAATGGAGAACCTGTGGGGGTGACATTGATGGTCAGTGCCTATCACATCTACCATCTGGTGGTGGGCCTGACCGTTAGAATGAAGCATAATGTATAGCGTATGTATTGCAGCAGATTACGTTACAGCATGTTGAGCTCCTCAGGTTCTTCATGCGCAGGGTAAGTATCCCTGCAGATCAGACTTCATACTGCACGCATGGGCAAACATATGCACAGCTTGTTGTGCTTGCAGCTTGCAGACTCTCTTGTGCTACATCTCCTGGTTGTCTACTGATTGAACGTCAGTAGGAAAGTGATCCACAAAGGAGTGCCACGCAGCTTGCACATGTAATCAAAACCCTGACTAGCTGTGTTTTGCTCTGCAGTGCCTGCCAAAGCTGTAAATGTTCCTTTGTGAGCTTTGGCTATGCCGTCTGCATGTGTGAAACTGTGCCAGGTCTAGACTGCAGTCAATCTGTGCTGGATAAGCTAAAGGAACAGGAACAGCAGACAAAACATTGCAGCGTCCGGCCTGCTCAGGCAGGAGTTGCAATTTTGTGCAGACAGCTGATCTGACAGTGGCATACTGCTGCCTGCCTGTCGTAGTCCCAAAAAGCTTATGGTACCACAGACTGCAGGGCTAGGCCTTATATGGGTCTCACTTTATGTATCACTGCATAGGTGCCTGGCTGTTCCTGTGTCTTTAAGTGTATCTGCGTTGTGATCACCTAGTCTGTAATTTTCTTTGCCTCAATTGAACAGCACTTCCGCAAAATCTATCATGGACAATGGGTTCTTGATTGCTTCTAGGTTTCGCTGGAAGCTCACATGTGTCGCCCTGCTTGTTCGTTGCACCCTATGCAGGTGGATCAAGGAGTCACTCTGACGGGGCCGCACCACCAGTCGGCACCTGTGACGATCTGGCTGCATTACCTCGTGAATTGTTGTTCACGTCGTGAACTTCACGACCTGTATGTCCGCCGAATCCAGAAATCAAGGGCTGCACTTGCATATGCCAACCCATACTTGCCGCTGTGGGGAAAAGCGTCAATATTAGTGCCAAATCATCTGTTTGAATTTGGACATCAGCTTTGAATGGTCTTGGCCCCCAATCGTCACGGCAGACGGTTGTGGAGATCTAAAGGAGCATTGGAGCGACTGTAGGGGCCGAAATACGCTGGTCATCGTCGAGAGAGCGATCCTTCGATCCAAGCAATTAATAGCATACTGTGGCATTTCCCCCTGAGGGGTTTGCCACATAATCAAAGACAACTCAATCATTACATCAAAACGCGCATTATGGCTGCTGCAAATCATCAGCACTATCAAACCCAACACTTTCAGCTTTGCCTGCAGGCACAAATGCTTTCTCACAAATGCTTTCGAAAGTTCTGACTGGACTGCATTCTCTGTGGTGAGCAACAAATACCATGGCAAGCAGCAACTGCCATAGGTATGTGCCTTTTCTATTACAGTATATCACGGTTAGTATGAACTGTTTCTCTGGTCATCAGTCAAGGTGAGTCTTGACGTGCAGAGTATCAATGCTTGTATAATTCACCTACCTCGTGTGTCCACCTGCCAGCTTGGGAAACTGGTGCATTGGACTTTGTTGGCCAGATCTCACCAGTTTCCCACATGTCAACATTTTGTTCATTGCTGCAAGCAATTCAATATTTGTGTATGATGATATGCTCTGGCATTGAGCTGATTTGCCAAGCTCACATGTGTGTTTCACCCACAACTGACCAGTGTCATGACACAGGTCTGCAGATGCCAGCCACTGTTAGTCAATCTGGTCAAGAGGGATGCTGACCACACACCAAATCCCTCAACTTGGAAGTATGTGTACTTCTGTAGTTGCAATTGCAACTACATGTCACTGTGACATGCCAGGCAGCCCCTACAGCTGGCAAGGGTACAACATTGTCACAATGGGTTGTAGCAGCTGCACAGATTATGATATGTACCATCAGCTCAAGCCCGGCCTGGTGAGATGATAGAGGTGAAGACAGTTCTCCCAAGTAAAGCCAGGGTAAGGAATGCAGCAGCTGCTTCTCAGGCATAATTCCTGGACACAGACAAAGTATGCCAGCTGAGGCCTTGGGAAGTGTTGTTCAACGTCAATTCAATTCAAAGTTGTAATGATCACATGCGTCATGACTACAAATACTTGTTGGGCCAGTACAGCACTATAAATAGTACATGCTTCAACACCAGTTTGCTGCGTAGACAATCATTCTGAGTATTGCTTATGCGTCCAACAAAGCAAGTGGACAGGTGATCATGCACTTTGCATTGGGCACACAGTGTACACTGTACAACACGTAACTGCACAGCAGAACAGAACTGTGCTTTCAAAAGATGCTGTTATGTCCCCAATTCATTGCATGGGGTGGCATCAAAACTAGTTTGAGGCATCTCAGAGCAGGCAGAGAAGAACTGCATTGCAACTTGGTCCATCCATGCTGTACCAAAAGGCCACAAGCCTTGCAAGAATGCCACATGACCTCCGCGTGATGTCACAGCAAGGACTGTATTCTCATTGCCTTTGCACTCCTGCATGCACACAACAGGCTGTCTCAACAGCAACATAAGGTGCCAAATTACAGTTGCCCAATGACAGTAAGGGTACTGTAGTCTACTTGGTGGTCACGACATCTATAACAAACAGGACATAGATGGTCAATCAGTCCTTGGCAGCTTTTTAGGCATGCATCATGAGCATGCAGATACACATTGGGTTACAACATAGGTGATAACAGTTTGCATATTGTTCCATGCTGCTAGCACTGCATGCATACTGCAAACACAGCTGCTTACCTGTATTGGCAAATGGCCAAGAAATGGGTCATCTTCAGCAATCAGGAACAGTGATGGCGTCTGTATCTGAGGTATGAACTGCATACTAGATGCTGCTGTGTAGTAATCCTCTGCTGTCTCATACCCAAATAATTTGCAAACAACCCTTTCATCAATGTGCTCAATTGTTTTTGACTCTGCTATTGATTTCATGTCTATCTCAGCATGTTTACTCAGAGCCAAGTTATGCTCAACAATGTACTGCTTGATCCTGTGGGCTAGCCCAATATTGTACAGCCATTCTGCACTCCAGGGCTTGCTGACCCGTACCTTGGATCTGTGCATGCAGAATGGATTGCTGACCATGACGGCGCTTGAAATGCCACTTCCTGCAACACCCTCACCACATGTGTGCTTGACAAGAATCCGCTATTTCCCTATTTCCTAACAGAAGGCACATGACATGCTGCTCATGTCCAGGAAATGCCAAAGCACACACAGCTGGAAAATATATCCTGAGCCATGTGGACATGAGAGGAACTTTGGACACGAGAGGATCTTTGGTGTAATGACATGCATGTGTTCCTGTCATACCTTTCACTTTCCAGGTGCCATTTGCCGCCTCTGCAAGATACTTGCACAGGATGAGGCTCCCCAAAGAATACCCTGCTGCAAACAGCCTTGCATTGGGAAATTGGTGGTGAATTTCCTCCACTGCTAGGTGCACATCATCTGTAAAACTGGCACAATACAAGGTGGGGCTTGTAAGCTCAAGGCCTGCACAGCCCCTGTAGTTCAGCACGACCGAGCGCCAGCCCTTGGCAGCTATGCATGAGCACATCCACTTGCAGTAGCCCTCCCCACTTCCTCCTGTATCCAAGAGGTTCAGGGCATTAGCATAGACTGACTGTGATCTGCTGCTCTTTCTGTGTATTGTGTGACAAATGGCCAAAACAAAATGTTCAATTATACTTGTATTTGGAACCTGTGCTGTCTATGCTCAGTGGCTGAGTGCAAAACTAAGCTGGACCTGAAGACAGCGCCTGCTTTGCAAGGCATGTGGTTGCAGAAAAAACTGTGTTGTACACTAAATGCGCGACAGTCACCTGTGAGACCGTGCAGTATCAGAACTATTGGTGCATCCGATGGGATCTTGTCAAGACCTCGAGGCTGAAACCAGTCAAGGGCGACTGTGCCACCATCCTGTGTGATGATTGGCTGTCTATCGTACTTGGCTCGGCATGTGAGGGTGCGCATAGCTGCAGCACATGCGTTTCCATCAGTTCAATGCTGCTTAATAAACAAGACAACATTCACCACGCTCTCAAGCAACTGTGGTCACCAGATAGGACAGTCTGAGCATGTGGGTTCCACACCCAAAAGGGTGGTCGGTATTGCTTCCGGAGTAGAGTGCAGTGCTGCAACACCAGGCTGCTCAGCTTGCCTTCCATGAAGTACAGGGCAGGCTGCTTGCAAATGGCGGTCAGGTAATACCTGCAGCGCACTTCAGGCCAATGGTACACATACATGCTGCGCACCTGAAGGTGTAGTAGCACACAACATTCTTGCAATGCGTCACCCTACCATACATATATGCCTGCTCCCCCTGCGACTGTTGCATACAGGAATAGCTGTGCGGCCTTGGCAGCTAAAAGTGACATGGTTACTTTTCAGGTTGTGCCTCAGGCACTGCAGTCACGAGGCCTGCAACTCAGCTGCTAGCGGGATGTTCACAGTAGTGACAACAGTATCATCGCACCATTCGCCGGACCTTGGGCAGGCGTTCGATGTGGTGACCGCAGCATGCATCGCATATCCCGGCAGATCCCCTGGGACGCAGAGCTCAGACGTGCTTCTTTGTCCGACAACAGAGTGACGTGTTTGTGCCGATCTGCACGGCCATGGACGTGGGATATCAAAATTCTAAGCAAAGCATGCACCTGAAAAGTTCTGTGGACGAACGCCGTTTTTTTGTGAGCGTCAGAGAGAGAGATCTGTAGATCGTAGATCAACTGGATCGTGGCTGATATGCCAGAATTTATCTGCGTACAGTGCTTCGCCTGCGACACGTTCCAGGTAAGTGTATCGCGTGAGACCGAATGCGTGCTTGCTCCGTTGTCCTAAAACCCGTCAGTCTACAGGTTCAGCAAGTTAAGAAGACAGCCAAATTCACCTGCCCAGTGTGCCATGCGCCACAGTCTGTGAGAAAGGCAGGTCCAGCTTTTGATAGACGGCCGAGATGCATACTCTGTGTGACCATGTGACTTTGAATCGTACAGACGTATGCTGTGAGCACACAAGCAAAAGATGTTAGGTCTGTGGTGGTGGAGCTGAATGCAAAGCGCGGTGAGGCAGAGCAGCACTTTGTACCAAAACCTCGAGCCAACAGTCAGCCTGGCACTGTACAGCTAGCCGACCAAAGTCAATGGTCTGGCTTCATCTCTGAGGTGACCGCCAGACTCTTCCTTGTGCCGTCCCCACAGTAGGAGCAGATTCTGTAACAGATAAACGCATTCTGCTCTGCAGACAGATGCAAGTGTGCAAGAGCTCTCAGAGTTAGATGCAGAACCAGATGGATTTGTGACAAGCTTGCCAGATGCAGGCCAGCGCAAACGCAGGCAGCTGAGTCAAAGCACATTTGATGGTGAGTCAATCTGCAGCTGCTCATGGATCACTCTTCAGCTTGAATGTGCACACATTGCAAAGTGACATGTTCTCACTCTGTAGGTGACAAGCGCAAGGTGACAGTAAGCACAGGCAGGACAGCAACCGCAGTCTCAGGCATGCACAGCCATCATATGGTGCAGTCTGCTCCCAGATCTCTTGGGCAATCAGCCTCGCATACATTGCACTTTTCACCTCTGCAGAGGAGCAATCATAACCCTGTACTCCAAACAACTCAGCCAAAGACCATGAAGCCCGTGCCAGGGGCACTGTCTTGCAGCTACAGCTGTCAGTCCAGCAGAGTAAAGACTGTCTCAGATGATTTCAGTACAACGGATGATCAAAGCCATCACTACAAAAGGGCAGATTTTGCTCAGAAGCAGCGTGATAGCAGCACATGGTCATCGTTCTTGCAGGAAGAAGATCCTGAGCGTATGCATATTGGCGAATCTGCTGTCGATGATGACAGTGACTTGCTGGTGACCTCTTTTGACTGACAATGTGGCTGCAGTGAACCTCTAAACTTGACAAGACTACAACATGTTACAGCATTCAAACTCTATAGAGGGCTGGTTGCAGCAATTTCGGTTACCACACCGGAAGCCAATGCAACCATCCTTCTGCCAGGAGTGTCAAAGCTCAAAGCAGCATTCTTATCTCTGTGTTCCCTTACACTAGTGCTAGATAGGCATAAGCTCATCTGCACTGAGAATTTCTTTAGGAGGAGGTGCAGGAATCAACTGACCTAACTCTGGTCTACTGATTTGAAGTTTCCGCAACTCTACTTCTATTCTAACGAAAATCCATTGAAATCTTCGAAATACTTCCAACAATGTGAAGATCAGCACTGTCAGCAAATTTTGTCTCAAGTGGGGAGAAACTTTGTACACCCACGCTAATCTCAGAGCAAGATTGGACAACATCAGATATACATAAAATACACGGGAGTATTGCAGTTTGTCTTTGAGCACAGGTTTCTTGAGTCCCATCCACTTCTGATCTGCAGCACATCATGTGCTTGAACATGGCCACTTACTTGTCACAGGACAAAGCAAAGCTGCAAATATAAGGGTGATATCTGTCACCTGAAGGTGAAGTAAAGAAGGCAATATC
>JAABUS010009687.1_pt1 | contig 10111 bp, 11 predicted proteins | sample 5560161 | NCBI WGS metagenome assembly JAABUS01 (sample SAMN10711885, study PRJNA513376) | rock metagenome | isolation source: Antarctica rocks | place: Antarctica: Victoria Land, Trio Nunatak nord | collected 2016-01-04
GTTTCGCGCCGGCGGTGAACATCCGGGGACGCTCCTGTGAAAATCCTGTGACCACGCCGGAAATCGCGTAACGGGACCTGCGGCGGGGGTACGATTGGTCCGGGCGCACCCGTTCGGCGCGGCCCCAAACCATGGGCGATTCCCCCGGAACACTCAGAGTCGCGGTGATCGACCGCGACGGCGGCTTCCTCAAGGTCCTCGGAAAGCGCCTCGACGCCGCCGGCTGGCAGCACCGGATCCTCAACGGTCCGGTGCCGGCCGACGAGCTGGTCGCGATGAAGATCAACGCGCTGCTCGTCGACCTCAGCGTCCTGCCGCCGGAGGACTCCTGGTCCTTCCTCGATCGCGTCGCCGGGCTGATGCCGGGTCTCGGCGTGATCGTCTGCACCAACGACTCCACGGTCGCCCAGCGAGTGCGCGGCCTCCGGCTCGGCGCCGACGACTGGATCGGAAAGCCGTGCCACCCCGAGGAGGTGATGGCGCGGATCGAGGCGGTCGTCCGCCGCCGCCGGCGCTCCTCCGGGGAGCTGGACCGCGGGCCCCTCGTGATCGGCGAGCTCGAGGTCCGCGCCGATCAGTTCCAGGCCTACGTGGCCGGCCGCAGCGTCGATCTCACCCGGCGCGAGTTCGAGCTGCTTCAGATCCTCTCCGACTCGGCCGGGACCGTGCTCGAGCGCGGGGAGATCTACCGCCGCGTGTGGGGCTACGAGATGGCTCACGGTGATCGCTCGGTGGACGTCTTCGTCCGCAAGCTGCGCTCGAAGATCCAGCGCCGCTCGCCGGGCTGGTCCTACATCCACACGCACTTCGGGATCGGCTACCGCTTCGATGCCGAGGGTGCCGCCGCCGCGGAGGCCCCGCTGGATGCGGTCGCCGGGGAGAGCGTCGCTGCCGAAGTCGCCGAGCACGCCGACGCCGTTCGCGGCTGAGCTCCTCCCCCTCTTCACACCCTTTTCACAAGTCGGGCACACGGCCGTAACAAGCTGGCGCCACCCGCTTGGAACCCTGACCGGGCCGGACGTAAACCGCATGGCGCGCCTCTGCTCGCCTCCGCTGCGCCCGGCTCACGAGTCCGTCCAATCAAGACAAGGAGTCACACCGAGTGAACTCACGCAATTTCTTTGCAATCACAGCTTCGACCGTGTTGCTGGCCCTGGGCATCGCCGCCTGCGGCGATGACAGCAGCTCGAGCTCCAGCTCGGGCGACGCATCGGCGCCGTCCGGCCTGGCCGGAACCCTCGACATCGACGGCTCGAGCACCGTCGGCCCCCTGACCCAGGCGGTGGCCGAGCAGTTCGGCACCGACAACCCCGACCTGCAGGTCACGGTCGGAACGTCCGGGACCGGTGGTGGATTCGAGAAGTTCTGCGCCGGGGAGACCGTGATCAACGACGCCTCACGGCCGATCGACCCGAAGGAAGAGGTGCCGATCTGCGAGAAGAACGGCATCAAGTACGAAGAGGTCCAGGTGGCGAACGACGCTCTGACCGTCGTCGTCAACAACGCCAACCCCGTGACCTGCCTGACCGTCGAGCAGCTTGCCGAGATCTGGCGGCCCGACAACCCGGTCAGCAGCTGGTCCGACGTTTCGGATCTGGACCCGCCGTACGACGCCGACCTGGAGCGGTTCGGACCGGGCAGCAGCTCGGGGACGTTCGACTACTTCTCGGGGGCGGTCAACGGCGAGGAGGGCGTGCTCACCAAGGACTTCAACAACGTCGGTGAGGACGACAACCAGACCGTCACCGGCGTCGAGGGCTCCGAGGGTGGCATCGGCTACTTCGGCTTCTCGTTCTTCGAGGAGAACCAGGAGAACCTGAAGGCGCTCGAGATCGACGGCGGCGACGGCTGCGTGGCCCCGTCATCGGAGACCGTCCAGGACGGCACCTACACGCCGCTGGGACGTCCCCTGTTCATGTACGTCAACACGGACGAGCTCCAGAGCAACGAAGCCCTGCAGCCGTTCGTCCAGTACTACGTCGACAACGTCAACGACATCGCTCCGCAGATCGGCTTCATCACGATGACCGACGAGCAGCTGAGCAAGTCGCAGCAGGCGGTCGGGGGCTGACGCCCGACGCCGAACGCTAGGAACGAACGAATGCAGGCGCGCGACATCGCGGTCTCCGGCCCGGCGGCTTTCTCGAAGCCCCGGCTGGAGGCCGCGAGCCCGCGTCACGGCGAGCGGGCGATCTTCTACCTGCTCGGCGCCTGCGCGGCGATCTCGGTGGTCACCACGACCGCCATCGTCGTCTCCCTGCTGGTACCCGCCATCGAGTTCTTCGGCGAGGTCTCGCCGGTCGACTTCTTCACGGGCACCGACTGGGGCCCCACCTTCGAGCCGCCGACCTTCGGCGTGCTGCCGATCGTCGTCGGGACGCTCAGCGTGACGTTCTGGTCGCTGCTCTTCGCGATCCCGATCGGCCTCGGGTCCGCCATCTACATCAGCGAGTACGCGAGCCGGCGGGTCCGCAGGGTCGTCAAGCCCGTCCTCGAGGTCCTCGCCGGGGTCCCCACGGTCGCCTTCGGGTTCTTCGCTCTGGTCGTGATCACCCCGGAGCTGCAGAAGGTCTGGCCGAGCTTCCTCGGCAGCACCCCGGGGATCTTCAACGTCCTCGCGGGAGGAATCGCGATCGGGCTGCTGATCGTCCCGATCATCGCCTCGGTTTCCGAGGACGCGATGACCGCGGTCCCGGCCGGCCTGCGCGAGGGGGCCTACGCGCTCGGCGCGACCAGGGCGAAGGTGGCGACGAGGGTCGTCTTTCCCGCAGCGCTCTCAGGGGTCGTCGCATCCATCATCCTGGCCGCCTCCCGGGCCATCGGCGAGACCCTGGTCGTCCTCCTCGCCGTCGGCAACACGCCGAACCTGACCCTGAACCCGACGGATGCGATCCAGACGATGACCGCGTTCATCGGCACCACGGCCACCGGCGACATCCCGACCGGGTCGATCACCTACAAGACCGTCTTCGCCGTCGCCCTGCTCCTCTTCGTGATGACGCTCTTGATGAACCTCCTCTCCATCCGCCTGGTGAGCAAGTACCGCGAGGTCTACGAATGAGCCGCCTCGACCCCCGCGCCAGCCGGGCCGAGCTGGCCGTCTCGGGCGCCCGGAGCGTCACGGCGGGGATGCTCAGCGACCAGCCCCGCAAGGACGTCGTTCGCAACACGCTCTTCGCTTCGGTGCTCTTCTTCGCGATCGCCCTCGCGCTGGCCGGGCTGATGTGGCTGATCGGCGACTCGCTGATCAAGGGCGCGCCGCGACTCAACTCCGATCTGATCTCGAACGGGACGTCCTCGCTCCCGGACAGCGCCGGGCTCCACTCGGCGCTCATCGGGACGCTCTGGATCATGCTGTTCGTGATCCTGATCATCGTTCCGCTCGGGGTCGGTGCCGCGCTCTTCCTCGAGGAGTACGCGAGCAAGGAGAGCAAGCTTGCCCGCGCCGTGGAGGTCAACATCCAGAACCTCGCCGGCGTGCCGTCGATCATCTACGGGCTCCTCGGCCTCGCCTTCATCGCGCGGGGCCCATTGGGCCTCGGCTTCATCGTCCTCACCGCTTCGATCACGCTGGCTCTGCTCGTGCTGCCGATCGTGATCCTCGTGGCCCGCGAGGCGATCCGGTCGGTGCCGCCGTCGATCCGCGAGGGTTCGATGGCGCTCGGGGCGACGCAATGGCAGACGATCAGGCGCCAGGTCCTGCCGGCGGCCATCCCCGGGATCGCAACCGGGGTCATCCTCGCCGTATCGCGGGCGATCGGCGAGACCGCTCCCCTGATCCCGCTCGGGGCCGCCACCTTCACCACCTTCGATCCGAGCGGGCCGCTCAGTCGCTTCACGGCAATGCCCTTGGTGATCTTCAACTGGGTCAAGCAGCCACAGCCGGAGTTCCGGGTGCTGGCGGCGGCCGGGATCATCGTCCTGCTCGTCCTGCTGATCGCGATGAACTCATTCGCGATCTTCCTCAGAAACCGCTACGAGCAACGCTGGTAGGAGATACTGGAGTGACCGACTTGACCAAGGAAAGATCAGACGAGCAAGGCACGACCGGACGCCTGCCCGATGGCGGTCCCGGGGCGAACCCCGCGATCTCGGTGCAGCCGGAGCACTTCCAGGACCCGGGAGCCGCCGCCGGCAAGGAGAAGGTCTTCGAGCTGCAGTCGATCTCGGTGGCCTATGGCGGGAACCCCGCGGTCAAGGAAGTCTCGATGAACGTGCACAAGGGCGAGGTGACGGCGATGATCGGCCCGTCGGGGTGCGGCAAGAGCACGCTCCTTCGCTGCCTGAACCGGATGAACGATCTGGTCGCGAGCGCCGAGGTGACGGGAAAGCTCCTCTACCACGGGGAGGACCTCTACGGCCCGAAGGTCGACCCCGTTCAGGTTCGAAAGCTGATCGGCATGGTCTTCCAGAAGCCCAACCCGTTCCCGAAGTCGATCTACGAGAACATCGCCTTCGGTCCGAAGATCCTCGGCATGAAGGGGGACATGGACGAGATCGTCGAAAAGGCCCTGCGCGGGGCCGCCCTCTGGGACGAGGTCAAGGATCGGCTCGATTCGAACGCCTTCGGAATGTCCGGTGGGCAGCAGCAGCGGCTCTGCATCGCCCGCTGCATCGCCGTCGAGCCCGACGTGATCCTGATGGACGAGCCGTGCTCCGCGCTGGACCCCATCTCCACGGGCAAGATCGAGGATCTGATGATGGAGATGAAGCGCGAGTTCTCGATCGTCATCGTCACCCACAACATGCAGCAGGCGGCTCGTGTCTCGGATCGGACCGCCTTCCTGATGGTCGAGCTCGACGCGACCGAGCAAAACCGCTGGGGGCGGGTCGTCGAGTACGACCTGACGCAGAAGATCTTCACGAACCCATCCGACTCCCGCACGGAGGACTACGTCAGCGGCAAGGTCGGCTGATGGCGAGGGGCGTCCGCATCCAATACCAGGCGGAGCTGGCCGAGCTCGAGAGCCGCACGCTCGGTGGAATCGACCTCGTCATCGAGACCCTCGCGCGCACGATCGAAGCGGTCCAGCACCGCGACGTCGAGCTCGCCGAGATGGTGATCGCCGACGACGATCGGATCGACGGCCGCTATCTGGAGGTCCACCAGTCGATCCTTACCCTGCTGGCGCGTCAGGCCCCCGTGGCCGGCGACCTCAGGCTGATCTCGGCGCTCCTGCACCTGATCAAGTCGATCGAGCGAATGGGGGATCAGTGCGTGAACATCGCAAAGCTGATTCCGCTCGCCGGCCATGAGCCGCCCTATGACGAGCGCATGCTGACCGACGTCGTGACCATGGGCAAGCAGGTGAAGGCCTTGCTCAGCCAGTCGAAGCAGGCCTTCAAGGCCCGCGACGTCGAGCTGGCCCGCGACCTCGTCCGCGGCGACGATGTCGTCGACAACCTCAACCGGCAGTGCTTTCGGCTGGCGATCGAGGTCGGCGACGAAGAGGATCGGCGCGAGTGGGCGATGTCGATGCTCCTCGTCGCCCGCGCCCTGGAGCGGATGGGCGACAACGCCGTCGACATCGGCGAGCAGACCGCCTTCGTCGTCACCGGGCTCTTTCAGGAGTTCGAGGACGCCTCGCACCCGCAGCCCGCTGCGGGCTGAAGGGGAGCGCATTGGGTCCGCAGGAGCCCGGCGGGCTCGCCTCAGGCCTGGCAGCGCGCTCGCGGACGGCGCGCCGGCGCTGGAGCGCCTTCGGCGCCAAGCCTCCGCAGGCGCAGATCTTCGAGCTGCTCCGGGCGGGGGGCCGCAACCTCTCCGCCACGACGGAGTTGATCGACCGCCTTCTGGCGAGCTGGCCCGACGACGACGGCATCCGGGAGGAGATCACGCGGCTCGAGCACGAGGGCGACCGGCTCACCCACAAGGTCGTGAACTGCCTCCGGGTCAGCAAGATGACCCCGTTCGACCGCGAGGACATCCATGCGCTTGCCGGCGCGATCGACGATGTCGTCGACGACGTCGAGGACGCGTCGGAGCTGCTTGCCGTTCACCGCGTCGAGGCTCCGATGGAGCAGGCGCAGCAGCTCGCCGGAGTTCTGCGCGACTGCGGGCGCGAGGTCTCGGCCGCGCTCGACGACCTCGAGCGGCTCGAGGGGATCGACGAGCACCTGGCGGAGATCAGCCGCCTCGAGCAGGAGGGCGACGTGATCTACCGCGAGGCGCTGCGGTCGCTCTTCGACGGTGCGATCGACCCGATGTTCGTGCTCCGCTGGAAGGACATCTACCTGTCCCTCGAGGAGGCGATCGACTGCTGCCGCAAGGCCGGTAACTCGATCGGGTCGATCGTCGTCAAGCACACGTAGACCTCGGGAGCCGGCGGCGCCGGCGGCGGTGGTCCGCCCTCCGTCCGCCGGCCAGAACGCGCGCCGCTGCCGGAGCTTGGCCGGGCCGGCTACCTGAGTGTCGGTCGGACCACCACCGCCGACGCCTCTGCGCCGTCGGGGCGTGGGGGGGTGAGGAGGGCGGCGCGGGCTGTTTCCGCGAGCCCCCGTGGCGTGGCCCGCGGCGGGTGGATCTCCAGCAGGAGGGGTGCGTCGTGGGCCAGCAGCGACGGGGCGATCTCACCCCAGTCGATGGTGCCGCGACCCGGGGCGAGGTGGAGGTCGAGGCGGAGCGGGTCGAGCTCCGGGCGCCGCTCGGCGGGATGCCATCTCGCGCCGAGGTTGTCGTGGAGGTGAAAGAGCGCGACGCAGTCGAGGACGGGCTCGATCATCCGCGGCAGGGACGTGCGCCGCAGGCCCGCGATCACGTTGGCGTGGCCGACGTCGAGGCAGAGCCGGATCGCCGGCGAGGCGATCCGGCGGGCAAGGCCCCGGATCGCCAGCGGGTTTCCCGAGACGGTCTCGGGCCCGGGGAAGACGGGGGCGAGGTTCTCGAGCGCCACGGTGAGGCCCAGCCGCTCCGCGATGGGAGCAAGGCTTGCCAGGGAGCGCGTCTCCGCCAGTAGCCGGTCCTCCGCAGCGCGGCCGTCGGGGAGGTTGCGAGCGTGGACCACGACGATCTCGGCGCCGCACTCGGCGGCGTAGGAGAGCGCGCCCTCGAGCGCCCGATCCGCGGTGGGCTCTCCGGCGACCAGCTCGCCGGGGGCGTGGAGCACCCGCCGCAGGCCGGATCCGCCGAGAGCCTCCGCGACTCCGCGCGAGTGGCGGATGCAGCTACGCGGATCGGAGAGCACCGAGGCCGGGGGCGACGGCAGCTGCACCCAGGCGAATCCGGAGGCCTCGATCTCCTTCAGCATGGACTGCGCCGGCCACCACTCGTACGGGATGCTGAGCCCGAGCCGACCGGCGGCGTCGTCCTCGAGGCCGCCGTTGCGGAAGGGGAGCACGAGGGGAGCTTCGCCTTGCGGGTGGCGAAGCCGGTGAACGCGCGGTGAAGGCGGCGTGAAAGTTCGGCGAACGCCTCGCCCGCGGCGGCGCTGCCATTCACCCTCCTTTAACGGTTGCCGCCGCCTCTGCCGCCATGATCGGGGAGTGCACCGAGCCAGCCGGCGAGCCCGCGTCGAGCGCCGCCAGCCGCCCGTCCGCCGATGGCCGCGATAGCGCTGCGACCCCGGGCTGCCGGGACCGGTGCGGGGTCGAGGAAGGGAAGGCCCTCCGGATCCTCTGACAAGATCAGGCGCCGCACGATGCTCTGCGCCGCCATCGACATCGGCTCGAACACCACGCGGGTGCTCGTCGCCGAGCCCGAGGAGGGTCAGCTCCGCAAGGTCATGGAGCAGCGCGCCTATACGCGCATCGGTAAGTCCGCGGGCAAGAAGGACGGCTCGATCTCGAAGAAGAAGGTGGCCGAGGTGTGCGATGTCGTCGCGACTCAGGTTCGGCTTGCGCAGGAGCTCGGGGCCGAGGCGATCAGGATCGTCGCCACCGCCGCGATTCGCGACGCCTCCAATCGCGAGAAGGTCACCAGGGAGATCGCGCGGGGCTGCGGTCTGCCCGTCGAGGTGCTGAGCGAGCACGACGAGGGGCGGCTAGCGTTCCTCGGGGCGACGAAGGCCCTCGGCCATCCGGTGGAGGGCGAGATCGGGGTCGTCGACGTGGGCGGCGGCTCCTCCGAGGTGATCTTGGGGACGATCGCCTCCGGGGTCCACGAGGTGTACTCCTTCCCGATCGGGTCCGGGGCGCTGGCCGCGGAGATCGTCCGGAACGATCCCCCCGGCCCCGTCGAGATCCGCCGCCTGCGCGACCGGATCGCCGACTTCTTCGAGGGCGTCGAGCTCGATCACCCCGATCACGCGGTCGCCGTCGGGGGCAGCGCCACGTCCCTGCGCCGCCTGGTTGGATCAGTGCTCGAGTACGAGACCCTCGAGCGAGGCGTGCGGGTGCTGACCGGCGACACGGCGGCCGAGGTCGCCAAGCGCTTCGAGCTCGACCCGCGCCGGGTCGAGGTGCTGACCTCGGGGGTCCTGCTGCTCGAGCACCTCTCTCAGCTTCTGGGCCAGCCGCTGCAGGTCGGCAACGGCGGATTGCGAGAGGGCGTGATCCTCGAGCTGCTGAACGGCGAAGGCGAGGACCTCGGGTCCGTCTGAGCCTGCCGTTCAGAGGGGCTCGCTGACCCATATCCTCGGCGCCGATGGCTAAGGCGCGCGAGATTCCCGGCCTCGAGACCGAGCTGGCGTACGGCGAGGTCGCCGCGAGGGTTCTGGAGGTGCGCGCCCAGGAGCTCCTCGACCACTCCCGCGAGGTTCTCGACATGGCCGACATCGAGCGGGTGCACGACATGCGAGTGGCCACGCGCCGGCTGCGCGCCGCGATCGAGGTCTTCCGCCCCTGCTTCCCATCCGGCGCGAGCAAGCGCGTGCTCAAGGAGGTGAAGGCGCTCGCCGACGCGCTCGGTGAGAGGCGCGATCGCGACGTGGCGATCGAGGCGCTCGCCGGGTTCGCCGCGGCGATGCCGTCCCCCGATCGGCCCGGCATCGGCTCCCTGGTTCAGCGCTTCCGGCAGGAGCAAGAGCAGGCGAACGCGGAGCTGGCCCCCTACGTCGACGCGGGTCGGCTGGAGAAGCTACGCGACCGCCTCGAAGAGCTCGCGGAGGCCGCCCGGGCCTCGGTGGCCGACGTGGAACCCGCCCTGGCGAAGCCCAGCGGGGAAACGGCGGCTGAGGAGCCGGGGCCCCAGGAGGGGGAGTGAAGCCCCGCAAGGTCAAGAAGCTCGATCCGCAAGCGACGCTCTTGGAGAACGCCGCGCGCATCGTCGGGGTGCGGGTGGGCGAGCTGCGCTCGTTCGCGCCCGCGGCGCTCGACCCAGGGGCCTCCGGGGTCCAGCACGACATGCGGATCGCCGCCAAGCGGCTTCGCTACGTGCTCGAGGCGACGGGGTTCTGCTTTGGCCGGCCCGCCGCCGCTGCCCGACGGCGGGCGAAGGAGATCCAGGACCTCCTCGGCGAGATCCACGATGCCGATGTCATGCTGCCGCGGCTTCACGAGCATCGAGCCCTGCTGCGCGCGGAGGACGCCGAAGAGGTCCGCCGGCGCGCCGGCGACGCCGAGGACCTGGATCCCGAGCTGGCCGCCCGCGTCCCGCACCGCACGAACTACCGGGGGCTCGAGGTGCTCGAGGTCTACCTGCTCGCACGCCGGGCGCTGCTCTTCGAGCGGTTCATCGCCCTCTGGGAGGCGAGCGAGAAGCGAGGCGTGTGGAGCGCGCTCGAGCGCGCGGCGGAGCGAGAGCTCGAGCGGACGGCCGAGCTGCGGCGAACGGCCGAGCGCGCGGAGCGGGCACGGATCGCGCTGGCGGAGGCCGAGGAGGCCCGCTGCGCCGCGGACGAGGAGGCGCAGCGCGCGGCGGCGGAGCTGGTCGACGCGGAGCGCGCGCAGAGCTAGAGCTCGCCCCGCGGCGCGCGGCGCCGCTTCACCGACAAGTAACGCCTGGGTTGCAGGCCTTTAACCCCCTGCACCCTCCCGGCGCCGAAGATGCTCGCGAGCGAAAGCAATCAGCGAGGGAGCATCGATGACCCCCAAGGCCGCGAACGTCGCGGAGCCCAAGACGAGCCGCGCCGACCTGCACTGCCATTCGACCGCGTCGCAGGTTTCGAAGCTCGGCGTCCAGCGAGGCGCTGGGCTACCCGAGTGCGCCACCCCGCCCGAGGAGGTCTACGAGCTC
>JAABUS010009689.1_pt1 | contig 10110 bp, 16 predicted proteins | sample 5560161 | NCBI WGS metagenome assembly JAABUS01 (sample SAMN10711885, study PRJNA513376) | rock metagenome | isolation source: Antarctica rocks | place: Antarctica: Victoria Land, Trio Nunatak nord | collected 2016-01-04
TTTTGTCTGATCTTCAGTCAAAACATTGACAGTGCAACGCTAAAGCTGCCTTAGATAAACACCATCGACACAGCTTCCCAGCAAATGAGTCTCAGTTGCACAGTCACACTTTTGATTTAGTATCATATACAGTTCATGTTATAGGATCTGTTAAAGCATGCAAGCATGATGTAGGTGTCAAGTCAGGAATATGAGCTGTGGCTGTCCCCAGACAGCAGCACCAACGGGCACACACAGTGGTACTTCTTCAGCATCGCCAATGGCAAGCCAGGGGTGCAGTATCGGCTGCACATACACAGCTTCCGCAAGGCTCACAGTCTGTACAGCCAGGGTCTACAGCCCCTGCTGCACTCTGCCAAGGAAGCTTCCCTCACGGTACCCCCTCCCTCTGAAAGACTGTCACTTGCCAAGTTGCCTGCATGCTGCTCTTGGCTCCACAATATGGCAGCCTCGGATGTCCATCTGTTGCAGCTTGATGCAGCAAATCACCAATGCAGCCATGACACGCAAGGGCAACTAACATCTGCTTTCAGGTGAGATCCACACACTGGCAAACTGCCCATAATGCCACATGTTGCTGACCTGCCAGAGAGCTGAGCAAAGGAGGAGTTGCAGCAGAGGCTGGCCTCTTCCACCTGTACACACTGCCACTTTGTGCTCAGCATTGTCTGTGCCCACCTTGCATAGCTTGTTACTGACTGTATATGACATATTCATCTATGCCAGCTGCTTCCAGCCGCTTCTGAAGTGTCCTGTCATGAGCAACATCCAGCGAGGACACTAGCAACAAACCAACAAAGTGAACAGGCTTCATGTCAGTTTTGCAAATCACTGGTCCTGTTTTGTGGCAGGGCAGGGGATGGTTCAGGGTAGGCAGTGGGGTCACATACCATCAGAGCCCTGTGGTCGGCAGGGAGGGTCCCCCCCAGTACACCCTTACCTTCAACCTCACCCTGCCCCATGATTGTGACGTGGTGCATCTGGCCCACTGTTATCCCTACTCCTACACTCACCTCATGAGGCAAGCTTTCTCTGCATGCCCTGCATACAGTGCCATACTGTGCCATACAACACAGCAATCAGAACGTTCATAAGTGCGGGCATTGTCTATTGCACTGCTGCTCTCAAACATGTTCAGTTGCACAATCCGCCTGTGAGACTGATGCCTGTTCACCTGAGAAGGGCACTTGTCTACCTGCGCCATTGCTGCTTGCACGCTTGAGCAGCTGTTGCGCATCAGCCTTGTCCGTCTGCAATTGGTCAGGTGTTGTGTCTTGTTCATGGTTGTTGATGACAACATAGTACAGTGCACAGGGACTTGGAGCAGCTGGAGGCAGTGCCAAGGCGGCAGCAGTGCATGCAGCGCAGTGAGCTGTGTCGCAGCCTGGCTGGCAATGTCTGCCCCCTCATCACCATCACCAACCCCTCCCCTGAACCCCACACCCCAAGGCCTGCTGTAGTCTTTACAGGTCAGTCCTCTCTGCCAGTATGCGTACACTGGGACCCATCAGTTGGTTTGTTGTGTCAGTGCATTAAGTGAAGACCAAATTTTGTGGTGCATGATCATCCGTCAAGACATAGTTGCTCAATTAAAACAGCTGTCTTGCAAATGCAGACAAGACCGTACGTTTGCTGCCCTTGACATGCTCATGTCTTTTGGGTAGAGTGCTGCACGTTCAATACGTTTGTCGTATGCTTGCGCAACCTTTGTGGTCTGAATCGTGACCAAAGGAGTATGCACAACCTTGACTTGCCGTGCAACTTGCCTCCCAATCAGGCTGGGAAATTGGATGTCTTTGCAGGCAGGGTGCACCCAGGGGAGAGTAACTCCTCCTGGATCATGAGGGGTCTGCTGGAGACCCTCACTGGACCCTCCCCTGCAGCCCAGGCTCTCAGAGACAAATACCTCTTCATGGTAATGCGCTATACGGCTCATTAAAAGTGTCAGCATTGCAAAGAAAAAAAGCAAAGACCATGTCGGTCAGCGTTCAGTATAGAGAAGCCTGAGATGATTCAGAATTGGGCCTGAGCTTCCCTTGGTGTCAGCATACTCACATTGGCTCATGATGAGCTAGTCAAAATGTGTATTGACAAGGCATTCAGCCTACACATGCCCAGAAACTATACACCACATGCATACACAGAAATGCTTGCACAACATATCCTGAAAGAGACGCAGTCATACAGGTAGTGCCAATGCTGAACCCAGATGGAGTAGCCTTTGGCAACTACCGGTGCAATCTGGGGGGTTATGACCTGAACCGTGTGTGGCAGCAGCCAGACCCCCTGCTTCACCCCACCATCCATGCTACCAAGGCTCTGCTGAAGCAGCTGCATGCTGCAAGAGGGGTGAGTTTGTATTAGGATCCTCACACCACCTTCCCTTGGCATATCTGCCCGCCTTATGGGGATTCAGAAACAGCATACATAAGCAAGACACGCTGCATGCTGTTGCTGTCCTTCACTCAGTCTATGCGCTGCTGCATATTGCGCAGGTGCTGTACTATGCACTTCAATAACCTGAGACTCGTTTGCACAACAGAACACCATGCATCAACCAAATATGGCAAGCCCAAAGCAATTTTAAGAAGGTCTGCAATCCGCAATTTGGTAGTCTACAAATCACAGCTACGCAGGAGCATTTCCCAAGCAAGCGCTGCTGTGCAGGTGGCCCTGTACTGTGATCTGCATGGGCACTCAAGGAAGCACGGCACGTTCATGTACGGCTGTGAGCAAGCACCAAGCCCACAAGTAAGTCACCATAGCATGAAAGGGGAGGGCAAACCTGCATTGCAGGCACTTCTCAGCTCCCCCAGTTGTGTCCTACAGACACAGTGTCCTACAGACACAGTGTCCTACAGACACAGTGTCCTACAGTCCCACAGTGTCCAGACACACAGTGTCCAGACACACAGTGTCCTGCAGTCATAATCCCGTACTCACAACGTGTTCTTTGTCGTCATGTATACGCCTTGCAAGGCAGCTGGAGCTCGCTGTTGTCAAGGTACCACATGTGAGAAGCAATGTACCTATCAATGTATGTGCATGTGCAGGCCAGCAGCAGTAGCAGCAGCAGTGGTATTGTATGTGGGGAAGGGCAGAACAGGCGGCCAGGCAGCGCCCCAGCAGGGCCCCGTCTGTTTCCTTTCATGCTGCAGCAGCGCTGTCCTGATCTCTTCTCCTACACTTCCAGCAGCTTCAGGGTGCAGAGGAGCAAGGCCAGCACTGCCCGAGTGGTGTGCTGGCAAGAGCTTGGCATCTCCAACAGGTGAACAATCATCACAAAGACTTTGCTTATATGTTTTGGCTTGGTTTTGTCACTGTACACCTACATCAATTGGTAAGAAGAGCAACATATAGTGCCATGGCAGTATGTCATGTCGGTATGCTGTCGGCTTCTGTGATTGAATGCACCTTGCACAGAGCTAATGTGCTGTGTGACCTGCAACTGCAGCTGTTGCAGTGCAAGCAGATTTCATAGGGGTCATAGAGCAAAGTTAGCTTGATGATTGACAGAATGGTGTAGCTGGACGCACACAGGACCTGCGTGACATGCACATGCCCTCACATGATAGCAGCAACATCTGTACATGGCAGCAACAGACACTGGCTGCATCACAAACACTGCAAAACTTATCCACGACCATCACAACCCTCTGCACAGCTGTGCACAGCATCACAGGTGATCCTTGTTGCTGTTGGTGCAGCTTCACCTTGGAGGCGTCCTTTGCTGGTCCTGACACAGGCGCAGTTGCCGGCACCCACTATGACACCAGCCAGCTGGAAAGCATTGGGGCCAACCTAGCGCTGGCACTGCTAGACTACTCAGATCCTGTGCAGGCTACACAGGCGGCGACTGCCATGAAGACTGCTCAGCAGATTCCCAGGCAGCCGGCTGCTGCTGGTCACCAGGCACCAGACTGTGATTGTGAGTCAAGCGGCAGCTTGAGTGATGGAGGCACAGTGGTATGCAAAATACTGCTTTCAGAAATGTCAGCAGAAAGATGGGTTGCATGCAATGCTGTCTGCATTGACTTGCTTGCGAAGTTGTGTGCACTGTTTTAGCACGCAGGTTTATCCTGTTGCAGGACTATGTCGAAGTGCTTCATGCCCAGTGTGAATGACCTCTGTACTAGTTGTGTGACTCTTCTTTAATGCTGTTGAGTTATGCCGGTGTCAGGGCAATGTGATGATACCATCATAGTGAGAGAGGTTGCTGCATTCAGTTGTCAAGCTGTTATTAGCTGTTATTTGCCATCAAAAGCGGCGGCAGAATCGCAATTGTCACTCATGACCTGCTGGGTGGTGATGCAAGCAACATGCTGCCATGCTGGCTGCAGGATAGCATGCTGTCAGACAGTGATGCAGAGGATGAAGAATCAGAACAAGCTGTACAGCAGCAGCTTGCTAGCCCTGCAGCTCGTGCTGCTCTGACAGCTTACTCTATTGCTGTTGCACCAAATAGGCACAAGCCAGTTGAGGTTGATGCGAACACAAGCGAAGAGCATGAACCAGCAACATGCAATGAGCAGCCTTGCAATGATGAGACGGAATGCCCCAGCAGCAGCAAGCAGCAGCAGCAGAGACCGCCATTATCACCCAGCCAGCAGAGCAGAAGGTCATGGCGGCCCAGCAAACGAAGGAGTGCTATTGCTGGTGAGGCAGATGCTGAGTGGCAGCCTTTACAGGTGCAAGGCAAACATGGGTCATCCATGACACGAGATCCAGCCAAGGACATAGCCAGGGCAGCAGCTCGAGGCAGACCCAGCGGTGTGACTATGAACACGGCTTTGAGTCTGGTCCCGCTGATCAGGCCAAATACTGGTGACACAAGCTTCAGGGTGACGAGCTTTCAGCCAGCGGTGGCAGCTCTTGGCCCAGCTCAGTACAGCGCCCTTGAGCCTGTTGAGTTCGCAATTGACAGGCCACCTTGGAGGCGGCTAAGCAGCGCACAGCGACGCCTGGACTCCCTTGCTGACCGCAGCCAAGCTGTTACGTCAGACATGTATGAGGAAGAGGTTGGTTTTGCTGCAGCAACTTCGTCAGCAACACCAGCTGTAGTCACACCTATCTTGACCACCGCCCAGCTGGATGCTGACTCAATGGAAGCAGCTCGTGCAATTGCGGATTACCCGTGGCATTACAACTTTATACCTGCAGCAAGGCGTGCACCAGCAGGAACGGCAGGTTTTGCAGCCAGCTCCTCAGTTGAGCAAGACAGGCGACGGACTTTGCTGCAAGATGCTGCACAGAAGAGGCAAGGACTGTCAATGCCTGCTTTGGCCAAGGACATCCCAGACGAGCCCTTGTCCAGCTTGCCACCATTGATGAATGCAAACAGCTCAACTAGGATGATGATGGGCTACAGTAGAAGCCTGGCTGGTGTGGCACAGCAGCGTGGTCTTCCAAGCTTAGAAATCAATGGCCACCCTGTAAGTCTGTCACCAGACAGACCCAGCTCTGCTGCACGGATGACCATTGGGTAATGTGTAGATTAGTCCTAGTCGCATTGGCTTAGAATTAGAGTGAACATCTCCAGGATCATCATAGACGTCATTTAGACTGAAGCACAACCGCTCATCACATGCTCAGGATGTGCTCAAGCATTTATGAATTTTGAATCAAGACTGTACATTTGAAGCATATCTGAGCATGTGAGCCTCGTGGTGGCTGGATTCGGAGAGGCAACATCAGTGTTGCCATGTATCTGCCAATGGCAAGCACTGCCATACAATGAGCTGGATGTGCCAAACGGGAATGCATGGCAGCTGTTCAGGCCATGTACTGTTCTACACTGTCTACAATCCAGCAGGGAAGTTCTTGACCTCTGCCTGTTCTACTTTGTTTGCACCACCAGATGTGAATCCAATTCGTAACCTCATCACCAGAGGTTTTTGCCCATGCATGTTGTTTTTGACATGCAGCTTCTGAGTGACAGCATCAGAGCTGTTTGCGGCCAAAGTGCTGCTTGAAGCTGGTTCAAGCCGCAATTGCATAAACTTGGGCACTGCTGCCTGCATAGCCACAACACGCTGTGGGAATAACGCATTACTGATTGTCGGCTGCAAGCATTGACATGCACAATCAGTGTTCATGGCAAGAATGTCATCCGTATAAGTGTCCGACTCAGCATGCATAGAACTCAGCCTGCATAGAACAGCATAACATATTTGCAGCTGCTTGATTACCTGGAGGGAGAAATCTGTGATAGCCTCACTGCTGTTGTTGCTATATGAAGCCTCAATGTCAGTAACGGACTCCTGCTCAGCAGGTTTGCTCAGCTTGAAAACCACCCGTATGCCATCCTTCTCAAAGGCAGTGATTGGCTCAAACTGGGATGTGCTTGAGGGTGTTGGTTGGCTCAGCAGGTCTGCAAATGCGCCTCCTGTCGACTCTGATGTGCTGGGGACACTTCCGCCTAATAGATCTGCCAGGTTGGTGGGATTCGAGGCTGGCATCTGCCCCATTCCTCCCAGCAGATCTGCAATGGCTTGTTTGCCACCTGTAAGACATGCTTCAACTGGGAAGCAGCCGATATAAGCAGTGCAAAACCAAGAGCAGCCGGATGATGGCGCAGTCTGTCTCGCAACACCATCCCTCAAAGGCCACACATGCGCCAGAATATCTATGCTTACAAGAGCCAAATCTCGTGGAAGTGAGCACTGCTGTGCAACTCAGGACTGACGGTGCTTTGGACAAGACAGCACCCACCAACTGTGACCTTGTAAGAACCAGTGGATACTGACCTTGCAGGCATGTTCATCAGCATAAAGTTGACATTCCTGACCAGAGCTGCAAAGCGTGCATGCAAGCTAAGACAACATCCCAACAGCAACAAATAGCCTATCGCTCATTGCTCAGACATTCTGCTTAACAGCGCAGCTTGTGCGTGCTGGCAAGCAAAGTTCACCAGGTTGACATACCTGCTGCTGCCACATCAGACGACAGGTCTCCGCTTAGCAGATCTTGCAGGGCTGTGACAGCTGAGGATGCGCTTGCAGATGCTCCTGCTGAGTCATCTGTTGCATCCAGACTGAGTAGGTCAGCAAGGTTGCCGGCAGAGGCTGGTGCATCTGCAATGTCACCATTCGCCACAACCTGCAGATGGAATTCAACCAGTCAGCATTGCTGCAACGCATGATGGCTCACACATGGCAGCTACAGAGCCTGCAAGCTATGCTCCCAGAGAGATTTGGTGTTAATTCAATGATGTGATGCAGCAGGGTTGACAGCAACAGTGGTGGAGTTGACTTTGTAATCAATGTTGCAGCCCCTCTGGCTGGCTCTGTATTTGTTGTTTATTTGTCTGTGACACAGTGCAGCTCAGCGAGTGTATAGCACGCAAGAGGTGTGTAGCAGCAGCAACAGAACAGGCAGAGGAGAGGAGAGGTGACCTGGGCAGCAGCTGCACCATCAATGACCTGTGAGTTGCCCAGGTTGCGTGTGTAGGTGGACTCATCCAAGGGAGGTATATGTTCCAGCAGTGCAGCGCGCATGCCATCCAGCTTGAACATGTGGCTGTACTCGCAAGAGCGTGCCTGTACCTCCAGGATTGAGCTGCCTCTATATTGCTCCACAATGCCCTGCATAGAACATGCAGCTTGTGGTCTGTGGGGTTGCGCGCGTTGCCTGTTGGCATCAACAGTGTTGCCGACACTTGTGCCACCAGCTGAGGTACAAAAGAGCAAGAGTCTTGCGGTTAAGCAGCAGATGGCAGGGTTGGGCTGCACAACATTTCAGCCAAAGAGCAAGACTACGACGTCACACCACTTGCGGTGCACCTCCTGTTTCCTTGATGCAAGCCAAGCAGACTGTATGAAGTCATCAGACAACAGTCAGGTCCGGAACAGCAGTAAGCATGTTGTGCAGGGTCACCTGGATGTACTCTGAGTAATCTGGGAGGCGTGTGGAGAGCTTCATGAGGGCGGTGAGGGCGTACTCTCGCCCCACAGGCCCAATGGTCACCTTAGACAGTACTGACTCAAGCAAACTGACCAGCTCCTGGCTGCTGACTGACAGGGGCTGCTCACCATCTTGCAGGGGGGCATCAGCTTTGCCCAGCAACAGCTCTCCATACTCACCTGTACGAGGGAAAAAATCTGCCGTCACAACCTATGTACCAGTGTTTAGGTAATCGATTGAAGTTGGGCACCAGTACTGACTTGGACTATCAATTTTGCTGATGCACATGCACTGAGTCTATGACTCACGCTGCTGCATAATGAGTTGCTGGCGCACATACACTGGACATCAGAGCTGTTTTCATATGACGAATGCAGGAAATGTTTGCAATAGATGAAGGATGGCATTGGTCTGAAGCTTGCAGACCTGTACCTGACCTGCTGCACTCACAGTCATCCAAAAAGAAAGACAAGAATGAGCAAGCTCACCCAGGAACCAGCAGGTGGAGGTGACAAGGGACAGAGTTAGCTCAGCCTTATCTGCGCTGTCCTTCAGTGCACGATACATGGAGCGTGCTGTGTAGCCATGTAGCTCAGGGGCATTGCTGATCAGCACAATCAAGGCCCTGCATACTTCCTCCTTCACATATGCACCTGCTTGTTGCATCACCTGCACAACCCATACTCTCTTCACTGCAGCTCAGGCATGCTGCATCAAGCTATCCGTTCGTACACTTGGGCTGCTGCTGCTTCATGCATTTGCATCCAAGACGCAGCTGGAGCACAGTATGGCAGACAGGACCAGGCAAACTTTGCAAGCTTGCTGAGGATGACATGCTGCAGCACACTTGAAACACCTGATGCAGATGGCCCCGGTCAACCACGGGCTCTTGCTAGGCACCCAACACAGCAGTCCCTGATCCGTCAAGGATGCTATAGGACTCGAAAAGCTACTGACGAGGTCTGGAGCAGACCTGTAGAAGGCTATCAAGGTGCCATTGCTTGTCAGGTGCAAAGCGCTGCACCAGCATGCAGATCTTGCTGGTCAGGTCAGGCTTGAACTCCAGGTCACTGACTTTCAAGTAATCCAGCAGCTCCTTGGTCAGTGTCTTGATGTTGCCCTCGTTTACCAGAGCATACACCAGCTCTAGCGCTCTCCGCCTGCCACAACATACTGTCCTCATTGCCTTCCAGCTGTAATTCTTAATTGGACTGATATCAGGCAGGGCTCTTGCTCATGCATAGAACACTACTGCATGAAAGCTGCGTATGTGGCATGAGCGCCAGAAGTGATCCGCAGTTCATCCCATCATATGTAATCATAGAATAAGTACCCTGATGCATAGCAGGCTTACTGCTGGCCAGGAGAAAGCTAGGAGGTGATTTCACTGTTTGTGTAAGTACTGAGATGTGCACACCTGATGGAAACATCAGCATCCTTGACGCACTCCACAACAGTGGTGCGATGCCGCTGCACTGCCTGTGTGTCCACTCCCACAACCTTTGCCAATGTGTTGAGCGCCACATATCGGATGTTGTTGTCCCTGTACACAGCACAGATCAGCTGAGCATGTCACTGTGTGCATGTAGCGCAGCGTATTGCATGCTGGATTTGCTGAAAGCTTTTGATGCTTGAAGCATGCGCTTGAGTCTTGCATGCCGCAGCAGAGGGGACTTCCAGCACTCCAGAGAGCATCAGGACGGGAGTCTGTGCCATCTAGACTCAGCAATCTGCTCCTGATGTGCAGACAGGCGCTTAGGTCACATCTGCAAGGCTACAGCACATGGAGGGATGGTCTGAAGTCATACCTGTTTGCCAAGAAGCGACCCAGGATGTTGATGGCAAGCGTACGCAGGCCACCCACACTCTCCACTCCCATGATGGTTTGTACACATTCATAAAGAATGGCATTGCCAGCGTTGCGGGCCCCCTCTGTGTTGGTGGCAACTTGTGCCAGGATGTCACTCATCTGGTCGCTGGCATCTGCATGACCCTTGCCAAGCACACGCAGCAGCCGCAGCACCTGTGTGCAAAGGACAGCAGACAGTCATCCACTTGTCATGGCTGTCACAAGCAACTGATTTGCTGAATATGAAACTGTACATGTTTGCGACATGAATGCGCAACATGGTCAGAAATTGCGCCGCTGCAGAGGCATGGAGATCCATTTTTCTATGTTGTAGATTGCTGCAGAGCATGCTTCCATGA
>JAABUS010009691.1_pt1 | contig 10107 bp, 7 predicted proteins | sample 5560161 | NCBI WGS metagenome assembly JAABUS01 (sample SAMN10711885, study PRJNA513376) | rock metagenome | isolation source: Antarctica rocks | place: Antarctica: Victoria Land, Trio Nunatak nord | collected 2016-01-04
CATCGCGAAGCGTGGGCCACCGGGCGCGACCCAGTGCCGGAACCGATCGCCGAAAGATTGCCCCGGCTCCAACGGACCGATGGTACGTCGCAGGGCGCGGCGAATCCCACGCGTGAGGATGAGCGAGCGGCGGTAATCCAGCCAGATCACGACCTGTGCGGCAGGATAGACCACGGCTTCCATGAAATACGGTGGGCCGTCGAACACCCAACGATCACCGGCGACCGTCGCCGCGACGGCAGCGCAAAATTCCTTCGAGCCGAGTGCGCTGAGCCGATCTCGCTCGATATGCCGCGCGCCGAGCCGTCGAGCCAGCCTCGCCGAGAAACGTGTCTTGCCCGCGCCGGGGCAGCCGACAACGACGATCCGTGCGAACAACTCGCTATCCCCGGTCATTGATATACCTTGATCTGCCCTATGACTGTCAGTCGATCCGGTTGTGCTATCTCGCCACTTCCCCTATTGCTATATATTGTACGGTCCCTTACCACAACTTGTCGTCCTGCTATTTCATCTCCTCTTCATTGTCTCAGGATATGTCGTGAGCCGTATGGCGAGAGACGGTCTGGCACTGCCCGTATCGACTCCAAACCTCGAAACCCTGGCTTGCGGCCAGAACCGGGTCGGGATCGGGAATTTGTCGCGAATATCTTGCCCTCTCAAAACTTTCGGATTATACTGAAAACAGCGAAACAAACCGACGTCAATGGTCGCGCCGTTGCCCTCCCAGGAAAGGTGTTCAACATCATGGCTCTCACGCGGCGGCACTTTCTCCTCGGCCTTTCGGTTGGCACCGGTTCAATCTTGCTCGCCGCGTGCGGCGGCACCCCAACCGCCACCCCAGCGCCCGCCACGTCCGCACCCACCAGCGCACCGACCACAGCCGGCGCATCGACCGCAGCCGGCGCCTCAACGGCGAGCGTCAGTCGTACCGCGAGTCCGGCGATAAGCAGCCCGATTGCCAGCGGCTCCCCCGCCGCCAGTGGCCCGCTGAAACAAGTCCGTGTGGGCTATGTCCCGGTCTTGGTCTACAGCCCGATCTTCATCGCGATGGAGAAAGGCTACTTCCGCGACCAGGGAATCGAGACGGTCGCCACCCCATTCACCGGCGGCTCCGATATCCTCGCCCAGACCTCCAGCGGCAATCTCGAAGTCGGCTTGAGTGGACTCGGCGCGTCGGCCCTCAATGCCTTCCAGCGCGGACTTGATCTCCGCATCGTCTCGTCGCAGCACACCGAGAGCCCGCCGCTCGCCACGCCGCTCGTCGTCGCGCGCAAGAAATACGATGATGGCACCTACAAGAAAGTCGCCGACCTCAAAGGCAAGAAGGTCGCGATCAACGCCAAGGGAACCGGTACCGAATACTGGCTCCAGGCGGCGCTGGCGAAGAACGGCCTGACGATGAAAGATGTCGACCTCACCGCCCTTGCGTTCGATCAGGTAGCTGCGGCCCTCAATGGCGGGTCGCTCGATGGCGCGATGCTCGGTGAGCCGCTCGTCACGCTGGCCGAGGCACAAGGTCTCGTCTACCGCCTCGCCGACGATTTCCTCACCAATGCCCAGGGGACGGTGATCTTCTACAATCTGAAGTGGGGACGTGACAATGCCGCGCTCGCCGATCGCTGGCTCGCGGCGTGGCTGAAGGGGGCGCGCGATCTCGATAATGGCGGTTATGCCAAAGACGAGAATGCCGCGATCATCGAGAAGTTCACCAAGACACCCGCCGCGACGGTCAAAGCGGCGAAGCCGCCGCGCCACGAGCCGAATGGTGCCCTCAATCTCGCCGATATGAAAGCGCAGCAGGAGTACTTTCTGACCAGCGGTTCGCTGACCTATAACACTGCGCTCGATCTCAATAATCTGATCGATACCGGCTTCGCGGATCGTGCCGTCGCGATCATCGGCAAGAAGTAGGGAACGATGGTGAGTCTCGTCACCGCGATACAGCAAGAGCCGATCGCCAGCCCGAAGATCGTCGTCAGCAGCCTGCGGCGGGAATACCGCGACCCCGCCGGACGCCCGATCGTCGCGCTCGATGGCGTCGATCTCGCCGTCGGTGCGGGTGAATTCATCTGCCTGCTCGGTCCGAGCGGCTGCGGGAAATCGACTCTGCTGCGCCTCCTCGCCGGGTTGGAGCGCCCCACGTCCGGCACGATCGCGATCGACCACCACGATCCCACGCGACCGGCGCAGGCGATGGTCTTCCAGGGGCCATCGCTTTTCCCCTGGCGCACGGTCCTGGACAATGTCGCCTACGGCCTCGAAATCGGTGCCGGTCGCGCAGCGCTGAGTCGGCCCGAGCGCGAGGGGATCGCGCGGCAGCGGATCGCCCAGGTCGGGCTCGCCCGTTTCGCCGACGCCTACCCGCACCAGCTTTCGGAGGGGATGCGCCAGCGGGCGAACCTGGCGCGGGCGTTGGCGGTCGATCCGGCGGTCATCCTGATGGACGAGCCGTTCGGCAACCTCGATGAGCAAAACCGCCTGCTAATGCAGGGCGAATTGCTCCAAATCTGGCAAGGGAGTGGCCGACCGGTGACGATCGTCTTCGTCACCCACAGCATCGACGAGGCGATCGTCCTGGCCGATCGGATCGTCATCTTCACGCCGCGCCCCGGCCAGATCGACACGATCCTGCCGGTCCCCCTGCCGCGCCCGCGCGACGCCGTCGCCTTGCGCGGCGATAGCACCTACGCCGCTCTCTATGCCGCCTGCTGGGATCGCCTGCGCGATGGCGTGTTGTCGGCGCGTGCGGCGGAGGCCCAGGCGCGGTGAGGATGGGCGATGTGCTACGAGGTCGTATTATTACCCTGGCAAGGTTCGCTGCCGTGTCACCCGGCAATATGACAGCAGCGGCGTTCGGCTGGCGCGAAATCTTCTTCGGTGGGACCGACAGTTACTCACGCTAACAATAGGATACCATGAATCGTCGCTTCGCTGAACGGCTCCTCTCGCTCCTATCGCCGCTACTCCTGCTCCTGTTGTGGGAGTTCGCGGCGCGTGTCGGCTGGCTGAATCAGCAATTCTTTCCCGCGCCATCTTCGATCGTCGGCACGTTCAGGCTCCTCTGGGATCGCGGGACGATCGGCGAGGCATTGGGAGCGACGACGCAGCGGGTGTTATTCGGCTTCGTGTGGGGCACCGTCCCGGCGATCCTACTCGGGCTGGTCCTCGGCCTCTCGCGCCCATTGCGACTCGCGCTCCTGCCGATCGCCAACATCCTTTACAGTCTGCCGAAGATCGCGATCCTGCCCCTTGTCCTGCTCGTCCTGGGGATCGGCGAGACGAGCAAGATCGTCGTCACCGCGATCAGCGTCTTTTTCCTCATCCTGCTCAATACCGTCGCCGGGGTGCAGGGGATCGACCGCCTCCTCTTCGACGTGGCGCGCGACTTCGGGGCGAGTCGCTGGCAAGCCTATCGGACCGTAGCGTTGCCCGGTGCGCTGCCGCTCATCCTGGCCGGTTGCAAACTTGGCCTCGGCTTCGCGCTGATCGTCGTCGTCGGCACCGAGTTCGTCGCGTCCGGTGCGCGCTCGGGGGTCGGGGTGCTGATCTGGGAGTCGTGGCAGGTATTGAATATCGAGGCGATGTACGTGGGGCTGATCCTCACCGCCGCCCTCGGCTGGGCGCTGAACTTGGCGATGGACGAGATCGAGGTCGCGCTGCTGCCGTGGCGTGCGGAGCGGGCCGGGGGCGTCGGTCAGGTCCGTCCGGAGCGCAAACTCGCGGGGGTGCCGGTGCGCGTCTGGTGGCGCGCGACTCGTCCCTTCTCCTTCACCGCCACGATCATCCCGGTCACGCTCGGCGCGATCCTCGCCCCGACCACCACCAACTGGTTCGCGCGGCTCGCCCTCTTCGCGATCACGCTGATCGGCTCGCTCGCCGTCCACGCGGGGGCCAATATGATCAACGACTACTACGATCACCAGAACGGCCTCGATGACGAAGCATCGCTCGGTCCGGCCAAGGCGATCCAGCAGGGGCTACTCAGCGCGCGACAGGTGCTGATCGGTGGGCTAGTGGCCTTCGCGCTCGGCGCGGTACTCGGGCTTTTCCTCGTCGCCCTGCGCGGCCCCGCGATCCTCGTCCTGGGGCTGATCTGCTTGCCGCTCGCCTTCTTCTACACCGGCTGGCCATTCAAGCTCGCCTATCATGGCCTGGGCGAAATCCTGGTCGCCATCTTCATGGGGCCAGTGATGATCCTCGGCTCATACTACGTTCAGGCGCGCGAGTTCGCCCTGACGCCCGCCCTGGTTTCATTGCCGGTGGCGTTTTTGGTCGCCGCGATCATGCACGCCAATAATCTGCGCGACATCGAACCCGATCGCGCACGCGGCAAAGTGACGGTCGCCAATCTCCTTGGCCCTGCGCTCGCCGCCTGGGAATACTATCTGCTGGTACTCGGGGCTTACGCGCTCGTCGTCGCCCTGACGCTGACCCGCATCGCCTCACCGACGATCTTGCTCAGCGTCCTGACATTGCCGCTCGCGCTGACCCTCGTTCGACGTGTGGCCGCAACGCAGGAGCCATTGGCCCTGAACGGCGTTCTGCGTCAGACTTCGGCGCTCCACTTGCGGTTCGGCGCGCTCCTGATCATCGGGCTATTGATCCCGATCGTGCTCTGAAGGCGCGGGCGCGTTAAGCGCCTAGCGGCTCGCCATGCCCGCGTAGAGCGCGATCCCCACGAAGATCAAAAAGACGACCACGACAGCGATGATGGTGAACAAGATTCGCCGACCACCGGCGGTACTCGATGCAGCCTGACTCGCTTCTTCTTTCGGATCGTGTGTGGTCGACATCGATCACCCCTCTCAGCGCACGTTGCGATTACAGAACTCGTTCGCCAGTCGAATCATGTCGCACCGGCGACGCTCGACCCGCGCTAGCGCCCGATATAACGATCGATCAAGTAGCATGATCCGTTCCTACGGATCGCACGTTGACAGCGCGCAGTATACCGTATGCAGACTCCGGCGCGACCTACCCGCAGCGGGCGAAAAGCGCCGATCATCGCCCCTGCGTCCCTCGGGTGGTAGAATCACCATTCGGTAGATCATCGCGGTCCGTTACGGGGATCGGCGCACGTCACGTAGCTTTGGGGGTGTGGGAGTTCGTGGATACGCAGGATGGGGCCAGCGATGAGCTTTTCGACAAACGTGGTGACGAGATCATCACCGACTTACGGGGCCTCGCTCGCCCGCGACTGATCGTCATCTCCGGCCCCTCCGGTGTCGGCAAAGATACCGTGATCGATCGGATGCGCGCTCTCTACTCCGATATGTTCTTCGCGGTGACGGCCACCTCACGCGACCGCCGACCGGGCGAGATCGACGGGATCCACTATCACTTCCTCGGTCGTGAGCAATTCGCCCAGATGATCGCAGATAACGAATTTATCGAGTCGGCCGAGGTCTACGGCAACTTCTACGGCGTGCCGAAAGCCCCGATCCGCGAAGCCCTGGCAAACGGGCGCGATGCGATCGTCAAGGTCGATACCCAGGGCGCGCAGACGTTTCGTCGCCTCGCGCCCGGTGGCATCTTCATCTTCATCGCCCCGCCTTCGATCGATGAACTGGCACGCCGCCTCCGCTCGCGCAAGACCGATGACGCGGCGGCCCTCTCGCGCCGCCTCCGCACCGCCCAGCGCGAACTCGCCACGGTCGAGCATTTCGACTATGTCGTTTTCAACGAATCCGAGCGCGAGGATGCGACGGTGGCGCAGATCATCGCGATCCTCAGCGCGGAGCGCAGTCGTCTGCATCAGACGGGCGTCATCCTCTAGTACGGGAGTGTCACACGATCTTTAGTGAACTAGCCGACAAACCATGCCAGCTTATGTGTGAGTTTGACTGGCGGCTGATGGCGATAACGAACGTGATTGGGCTAGCGGCAATCTTAACCCACGAAGGTGGGTTTCGTGGCGCGAACGCTCTCAGGCGCGGTTAAAACCGCCGGCCAACGTCCACAGCGACTCACATGTAAACCCTGTTCCAGCGTACCGACCCTCTTTGCAATCGCGGACTGGCTGCTATACTTTTCAGCCATGTGCGACGTCACCCGCCAGCGGAGCATCACCGACCGGGCTTCGGCGTTGCCGCGACATCGACCGGAGCGCGCATCAACGCTCCACTCTGCACCGATGGAGTTTGGAGCGTACCATGCGGATCGCCGACATCCTGGCCGAGGGCCGACCAACCTGCTCGTTCGAGTTCTTCCCACCGAAAAGTCAGGCCGGGGTCGAGGCGCTTTTCACGACGATCGCCGATCTGCGCGAACTCGCGCCGTCATTCGTCTCGGTGACCTATGGCGCTGGTGGCTCGACCCGCGACCTGACGATCGATCTCGTGACACGGATCAAGCGCGAGACGGGCATCGAGGCGATGGCCCATCTCACCTGTGTCGGTCACAATCGCGACGAGATCCGCGAGGTATTGACCCGCCTTGCTGCCGGTGGGATCGAGAATATCATGGCCCTGCGTGGCGATCCGCCGAAAGGGACGACGACGTTCGAGCGCCACGCCGATGGCTTCGGCTTCGGCTCAGAGCTGATCGCCTTCATCAAGAACGACCCGGAGTTCGACTTCTGCCTCGGTGGTGGCTGCTACCCCGAGATCCATACCGAGTGCGACAGCGCCGAGCGCGACCTCGCCAACCTCACGCTGAAAAGCGAGGCCGGGGTCGATTTCCTGGTCACGCAGCTATTCTTCGATAATCAGACCTACTTCCACTTTGTCGAGTGCGCCCGCGCGGCGGGGATCACCGTGCCGATCGTGCCGGGAATCATGCCGGTCACGAACAATCTGGAACGCCTCGAACGGTTCGGCGCGCGGATCCCCGACGAGTTACGCGCGCTGATCGCGGATTGCCCGGACGAGGCGGCGGTCGCGGCGGCGGGTATCGCGTGGTCAACCAAGCAGTGTCGCGAACTCCTGCAGCAAGGCGCACCGGGACTGCATTTCTACACTCTCAATAAGTCCCGCTCTACCGCCAATATCGTGCGGAATCTCGGTGATCTGCTGCCGATCCCGGCTGGCGTCGCCTGACGAGGCGGCAGGGGCAAAGGTGTGAGTGGCGTGTGTACGGAGGGATTTTAACCACAAAGCGCACAGAGGGCACAGAGACGAAGGAGAGAGACGGGAGAAAAGAGGGAAGTACGGGGGTAAGGTTTGCCCTAATCCCACAGGGGCAATAATTTGGCTGACGGCATCTCGATAGTTCTCACCCCTCGGTGCCACTCCAACAATAACGCTGATCTAGCCCGAAGAATTGCCTGCGGCAGTCCTTCCCATTAGAACAAATTATCTATACAATTACTTTCGGGGCGCGGATTTTGCGAGCCGCCACTAGCGGATCGGTGACATTGATCCGCTCATTCCGCCAGAACGTGCCTCTTTTAGGATGGAGCGTGCATGGAGTTGACCGCAGAGCAAGTGCTGACCCTGGCACCCGATGCGGGCGTCGCCGCGAGTGGCAAGAAACTCGCTGGCACCAAAGGTTGGTCCGGACTCGGCCAGAACCATGAAGCGCTGTGGGGCGAGTTTCAGGGGAGCGCACGCTATCAGGTCCGCGCCGCGCGCAACGATCTGACCGTGCGGTGCAGTTGTCCAAGTCGCAAGTTCCCCTGTAAACATGGAGTCGGGCTCCTCCTGCTGGCCGCGACGAACCCCGCCGCGCTGCCCACCGCAGCAGCCCCGGAGTGGGTCAGCAGTTGGCTGACCCGTCGCGCCGCCAGCGCGGAGCAACGCGAGACGAAAACAGCGACGCAGGAGAGCGCCGCCATTGCCGACACCGCTGACATTGCATCAGCGGCGCAAGAGACGCGACCGAATAAAAGCGCCGATCGGCGACTGGTGCGCGTCCACGCCGGGCTCGATGCACTCGACCTCTGGCTCGACGATCTGATCCGCAACGGGCTGGCCCAGGTTGCGACACAGCCGCTCAGCTTCTGGGAGGACCAGGCCGCCCGCCTCACCGACGCCCAGGCTCCTGGCCTCGCCGGGCGCTTACGGCGTATGGCGGCAATACCCAACGCTTCGGCTAACTGGCCCGCACTCCTCCTCGCCGAACTCGGTAGGGTAGCGCTGCTCACACATTCGTTCCGCCGCATCGACGAACTCGACCCGGAGCTACGCGAAGATTTGCGCGGCGCGATCGGCTGGACGCTGACGCAGCAGGAAGTCTTGTCACGGGGCGAGAGGGTAAAGGATCGCTGGCAGATCCTCGGCCAGCGCGTGAGCAGCGAAGACCATCTGCGAACGCAGCGCACCTGGCTACTCGGCACCACCACCGGGCGCTACGGCATGATCCTGCAATTCGCGCACGGCTCGCGCTCGTTCGAGAGTCAGTTCGTACCCGGCACCACGATCAATGCCGTGCTGGCCTTCTGGCCGAGTGCCTGGCCGTTACGCGCCACCATCGCCGAGCAAACGGGTGAGGCGACCAAAATCCGCACCGGGATCGCCGGTCAGCACTCACTCGGCGCGCTGCTCGATGTTGTTGCCGAGGCCACCGCGCGGCAACCCTGGCTCGATCGCTTCCCCGCAGTCCTCAAGTCGGTGCGCCTCATCCCTGGCAGCGCTGGCCCCTGGCGCTTACGCGACGACCAGGGCGCGACGCTCCCGCTAGCGGGCGACGATCACTGGCACGCGCTCGCCATCGCGGGCGGCGAACCGTGCGACCTGATCGCCGAGTGGGATGGCGTCGCGCTCCTACCGCTTGCGATGCTGGTAGCAGGCGACTACTACATGTTGAGCGGAGGATATTGATGGGGCGGTTAGTGGACGCCGCCCTCGTCGGTACTGGGCGCGTGAGTGATAAGTTCGCCTCCTCCGGTACGCCGACCGCCGCGCTGGTGGCCGATTTACCCGATCTCACGCCGGCACGCAGGCTGCTGCTGGCTGCCGGTACGCAAGCGATCTATGCTCAGGCCGGTCAGCCGATCGGCCCGCCGATCCAGCCGGGAGAACACGCCCCAAGGGATCACTTTCCGGCCTGCTCCACCGGGGCCGCCTATCTCCTCGACTCACTCTTCACGCGCGATGAGGGTGGGATCCTCCCCGAAGCGCTGGCGCGATTACAGCGGGCCGGGTTACGTCTCCCGCATCGGCTGATCGTCGCCGCGCTGGAAACGGGCAAACGCCAGACCGAACTCCGCCCCCTCCTCGGCCCCGCGCTCGATCGGCGCGGGCACTGGCTGGCCGCGCAGAACCCGGACTGGAGCTGGGTCGCCGGAGCCAACATAGCCACCACCGAAGGGCTACCGGACGACGCCGAAACCCTCTGGCAAGAGGGGGCACCACCGCAACGGCTGGCGATATTGGAACGCTTACGCGTACATGATCCGGCACAGGCGCGCGACTGGGTGGCGGAAAGCTGGAAGAGCGAGAAAGCGGAGTTCCGTTCCCAGGCGCTCGCGATCCTCGCCACCGGCCTATCCCGCGACGACGAGCCGTTCCTGGAAGCGACCCTCGATGATCGCAGCAAGGCGGTACGGTCAGCGGCCGCGCAACTGCTCGTGCAGCAGCGCGACTCTGCCCTCTCAGCGCGGATGCGTGAGCGGGCGGATGCGCTACTCACCTACGCACCGCACAAGCGCGGCCTCTTCCGCACGCTGACCCAGGCGATCACGAGCAACGCCGCGCGTGGCGACCTATCGGTGATCCTGCCGGGTGAAACCGGGAAAGACTGGCAGCGTGACGGAGTCGAACTGAAACCGCGCCCCGGTCTTGGCGAGCGCGCCTGGTGGTTGATCTGCGTCCTCGCGGCGGTCCCACCGGGCCACTGGACCAGCCGTTTCACAGCCACGCCGGACGAGTTGATTGCGGCGGCGATCCCACAGGAATGGGGCCAGGTCGCGATCGAGGGCTGGTCCCGGGCGGCGGTCGCCGCGCAAGATACCATCTGGGCGCTGCCGCTCTGGCGCTACTGGCTGGGGATACACCAACGGCAACAACAGGGTCGTGTACCCCTGACAGAGTTGTTGCAGGGTCTGCTCGCGATCATGCCCAAGGAGCAAATCGCGCAGGTCGGGAGCGATCTGCTCGATGACGCGACCCGCACCGAAAGTCCCCTCTGGGTCGAGTTCGTCCCGTTGCTGCCGACCCCCTGGCC
>JAABUS010009692.1_pt1 | contig 10105 bp, 13 predicted proteins | sample 5560161 | NCBI WGS metagenome assembly JAABUS01 (sample SAMN10711885, study PRJNA513376) | rock metagenome | isolation source: Antarctica rocks | place: Antarctica: Victoria Land, Trio Nunatak nord | collected 2016-01-04
TCGGGGCGTCGGTATAGCGGGCATAGAGATCAGCAGCGGACCACGCATCAGGCAGGGACAGGGCGTTCATCGGACATCACCTCCGCCGCCATGATACCCCGACGTATCACCCAAAACCAGTATAAGACGAAAGGGGCGGGGAAGAAACCAGAAAGCAGAAAATCGGAAGATGGAAGTGAGAAGCCCTTGCAGTATCACACATGGTTGACATCGTATTTCCCGGGGGCTGGGATTAGGATGGCCCCACCAGTCGCCGGAACGGCGCGGAGAGCAGCACCGGGTCTTCGAGGAGGTAGGGCGTCGGGATGCTGCGACGGTCGATCATCATGCGGACGAGGGTCGGGCCGTCCGATGCGCTCGCCTCCGCAAGCGCGGCGCGGAACCCGGCGTCATCATCTGCGGCGGCGCCACGGATGCCGCATCCTTCGGCGATAGCGGCAAAGTCGGTCGTCGTCGCGGCGGTCGGCTGGCCGCCGGTGCTCGCATACGTGCCATTGTCCAGCACGATGATGACGAGGTTCGCGGGCTTGAGGAAGCCCACCGTCGTCAGCGACGAGAGGCCCATCAGCAACCCACCATCGCCTTCGACCACGACGATCTTCTCCGGGTTGTCCGGCCTGCCGATGGCGATGCCCAGCCCGATAGCGACGGGCAGACCCATGCTATCGAGGACGTAGAGATCGTTGTCACGCTTGCCGACGGTGGCGATCAGCTCCCGCACCGTCGCGCCGAGGGTGACGACGGTCGGCTCCATTGGGAAAACCTCGGTGATGATCTTCAACGCCTCCGCGCGTGACAGCATCGCCATCGCTCAGCCTCCCATCAGGTTGACGAGCGCCGCGACGGGGCGGTGCGTGATCTGCGCGAACTCGTATCCCTTGACGATGGTGCGCGTCCAGTGATCGAGCGGCGTCATCGCGTCAAGGTGGAAGGTGCGGACATTGGCGGCGGCGAGGATGTCCGGCACGCGCTCGGAGATGAGGTGGATCATCGAGTTGTATTCATTGATGCCCCCGCGCCGCGCAATGATCACGAAGCAGGGCAGGTGGTACGCCATCGGGAAGGTCGTCAGCGCGGTGAGGAAGTTGCCGACGCCGTTGTCCTGCATGATGAGGACGGCGGGCGTCCCCGTCAGCGCGAGACCACCCATGATGCCGATTGCCTCCTCCTCCCGCGTGACGGGGAAGGAGCGAACCTCCGGCTGCGCCATCACCCAGTTCAGGATTTGCTTGAGCGTGCTGGAGGGCATCATCGGCACTACGGCGGGCTTGATCGCCGCCAGCCCCGCGATCACCGCCTCCGATCGTTCGCTATCGGTGCTCACGACCGCTCCTTCCATCCATCATCACATCGGCGTCAGGACTATCTCAGTAGTGATGCAGTTCGCGAGAGAAATTCGGCAGAGCGGGCACTATCCAGGCGGATGTAGCCTGCCACAGAGAGGCAGGCTGAGAGCCGACTTCAATCCCTCACCGCCACTGCCCGGAGGGCGCCCGCAGGAAGGGGCGGGGGTGGGCCACTCCCCGCAAAAAACAAGAGAACCCGTCGAGTAAAGCCGGGATTACCGGGGGTCCGCCGTTGGATTCCGTGTCACGATCGAGGGCGCATCGTGGATCAGCCCCCGCGCCTCGGCCTCCGGCCGCAGCTCCCTCGGATTGGTCGCATCCTTGCGCGGCTCCCGCATGGCCATCGCCGGGGACTCGACCTCCTGCCGCGCCTCCTGCGGGCCTGCCGCCGCCGCCGCGTGGGCGAGCCGTCGCTCGGCGCGCGTCTCCGGGTTCTCATCCTCGTCGCCCTCGATCCACGTCGAGAAGAACTGCGTCACGCCCTTGCGCACGGTGATACTGACCTCGAACTCATGGCCCTCGTCGCACCGGCACTGGATGCAGACGTCCGGGAAGTCGTGGTCGATCGCCCCGCGTGGGATCAGCGGGTATTCCCGCGTCCGGTGGAGCGCGGACCCCAGATGCACATTCGACCCATCGTCGGTCCCCACCCCGCGCGCCCGACAGACGGGGCAGGGGAGGACGGCCTCCCGCGCCGTCACCTCCACCTGCAGCGTGCGCCCGTCGGTCCGTGATGCCGTCCTGTTCACTCCTGCCATCGTTCCTGCTCCTCCTCGTCCGGGGCGACCGCGCCGCAACCAGCGCGCCGCGCAACGTTATGTCGAGTCCCGGCGGAATGATAAACATTCGGCAAGCGGAATGCAAACAGACGCCGATTCCGATCATCCGGCCCGCGCTCGTACAGCCATTCCCGGTACGATTCCTCGAACGCCGCGTCCAGCAATCCCACCGTCACATCGGGCATCGGCACCTGGTCGTGGAGTATCTGCGCGAGCGTCGGCAGCGCTCCGCTCCGGCCACGTCGCCGCGTCCCACAGCCGCGCCTGTTCGCCGTCCCCACGCGCACGAAGGGCGAGAGGGCGATGAAGGCGCGGCTGTGGCGGACGAGCGCCGGGAGTGGCGTGTTGGCGCGTCAATCATCGGGTCTCCTTTCATCGGTCGTTTTCGCGAAGCCACGATTGTGCCCGAAACGCGCCCCATTGTAGCCGAAAACCGAGAGGGGGGTTAGGCCTCCCCGGACTTGCACATCCGCCCCGTCAATGCGATGATACGTATGTACGTACACTTTGGGTGCGAATGACAATGAAAGATGAAAGAGGAGACGATGGGAGACATCTCCGCCGACGAACGACACTGGCGGCACGCGCCGCGCTGGGCCGCCGTGATTGCTGCGCTCGCCATCGGCGGATTCTACGCCGTCCTGCCGAACGACCTCCGTTTCGGACCCCGCTGGCTGCTCGCCGCCCTCATCGTCGTCTTCCTCATTCCGCTCAACGGCGCGCGCTACGCCGGCAATTACCGTCTCACCCGCATCTTCGGCTTCGCCCTGACAAGCCTCGTCACCGCCGCGATCACCGCGAGCGCCATCCTGCTGATCGTCCGCCTGCCGAGCGGCAAGACGCCCGCCACGCACCTGTTGCGGGACGGCGCGTTGATCTGGGGGGCGAACATCCTCGTCTTCGCCATCTGGTACTGGGAGGTGGACTGCGGCGGCCCGCACGAGCGGCATATGAAGCGGTACACGAGCACCGATTTCCTCTTCCCACAGATGACGCTGGATGACGAACGGAGCAAGACGTGGTCGCCGGACTTCCTCGACTATCTCTTCCAGTCCTTCAACACCAGCGCGGCGTTCAGCCCAACCGACGTGCTGATCCTGTCGCGGCGGGTGAAGGCGCTGATGATGGTACAGTCCCTGATCTCGCTCGTCGTCGTCGCCGTGCTGATCTCACGGGCGATCAACGCCCTCGGATCGCAGTGAGGTCGGAAGCCGGAAACCAGAAGCCGGAGATTCGGGAACGAGGCGCGAGAACCTGGCCTCTGGGTTCCGGATTCTCGCTTCTCGCTTCTGTCACATGGTGTGACTACCAAGCTTTGATAATTGCAGCACCCCTCCCAGGAATGCGTGGTGTGGGCGCGTCGCTATTGCCCGCTAAAAATGGGCGCGTAGGTCGGCGAAGGCGGAGAGTGTCAACACCCGGCCCGCGCCCGCGTGCTGAACCTCCTCGTGTTCGAAATGCCAAGTGTGGGGGTGCGGGATATAGACGGCATTCAGCCCGGCGGCGAGCGCGGGGTTGATGTCTGAGCGGGGTGAGTTGCCCACCATCCATGCCTGCGCCGGGTCGATGCGCAACTCGCGCACCACCCGATGGTAGGTGGCGGTATCTTTTTCCGGCACGATGACCACCTGTCGGAACAGCCCCGCGATCCCCGACCGGTCCACCTTCAGTCGCTGTTCCTCGGCGTCGCCCTTCGTGAGCAGGCTGAGGTCATGGCGGGGGGCGAGATCGTCCAACGTCTCCCTCACCCCCGGGAGGAGCGTCAACGGCTGGGCGCGAATGCGCTCGCCGAATGCGCGCACCCGCCGGAGATCGTCGTCGTGCGGGTCCTTCTCCGCGAGGCGACGGTAGGTTTCTTCGAGGCTCCGGGTGAAGTTGACCGAGCCGTAGCCCATGAGACGTTCCACGTCATCGAGCGCCACCCGCACCGCCGCCGGGGCGAGTTGGGAATGGTTGAGGAAGGCGATGAAGTCGTGGATGGCCTGCTCAAAATAGATGTTGTTCTCCCAGAGGGTGTCATCCGCATCGATCAAGAGGTGATAGCGCATCGCCCGTCCTTTCCGCCTCACTCCGCACTCCGCACTCAGCATCGCTACTTGGACATGTTCTTCAGCGCGGTGTAGGCGGGGCGGGGGGAGCCGTCGCCGCGTAGCACGGCCCACGGGTACTTCTCATCGCTCGGTGGGGTGATGAGGGAGAAGTTGAGGTTCCAGACGAACATCACGCCCATCCATGGGTACGACATGCCGAGTTCGAAGGCGCGCGTCAGGTACTGCGCCTGCTGCTGGTCCGAGACGAATTTGCCGTACTCGTACCCCTTCGCCTGGTTCGCGGTGGTCCAGCCGAACTCGGTGAGCCACATCTTCTTGCCGCCCTCGCCCGCGTCCTCCAGCACCCGCCGCAGTTCGAGGATGCGCTTGAAGTAGAAGGAGTCGTCCTTCGTGTAACTGCGCCCGCCGTCCGGGTCCATGCCGCAGGGGGTCGTGGCGGGGTTGGCGGGATAGGCGTCGGGTGGGTTGCAGTTGGAGCCGGGATGCGCGCCGAGCACGTCGTAGTACTGCTTGATTTCGCCGCCGTTCAGGGCGTAGATTTGCCGCAGGTAGTCCACGTCGTTGAGGGCGATGGAGGGGTCGCTGATCCCCGTCGGTGTCAGGCCACCGAAGACGACGACCGCCGCCGGGTCGGTCGCCTTGACCGCCTGATACCCTGCCCGGAGCACCGGCAGGTAGGCGGCGACGCTCACCGTGCCGCCCGTCTCGATGGCATAATTCTGCTCATTCCAGATCTCGTACGCCTGCACCCGGCCCGCGTATCGCCCGGTGAGGAAGGTCATGAAGTCGGTGAAATCCTGCGTCTTCGCGGGCAGGCCGCCCTTCGCGCCGACCCAGTCCGGCGACTTGACGACGCTCAGCATCACCTTCAGCCCCTGCGCGCTCGCGCCGCTCACGAACTGATCGAGTTGCGTGGCCGTGGGGCTGCGGAAGGTACCGCGTTGTGGCTCCATCGCCGCCCAGGAGACCTGCTGGCGTATCCAACCGAAGCCCGCACCCCGCACGTTGGTGTAGACGGCATTGCGGGCGGCGGCGTTGTCGGTCAGGCCCCAGACGTTGAAGCCGTAGCCGTCGCCGTTCTCCCCGACGTGCAATTGCGCGATCGAGTCGCTCGGCTTCGCCGGTGTCGGCACGGGGGTTGGCGGCGGTGGCGCCGTTGCGGTCGGCGCAGGCACGATGGTCGGCGCGACGGTGGGAACCGGCGTTGGTGTGGGGGGTGGCGTTGGTTCGGGAGTCGGTGTCGGCGCGACGGTCGGTGTCGGGGGAGCCGCCGATGTCGCTGTCGCCGCGTCCGCCGCCCGCGTCGGTTCCACGGTCGGCGTTGGTGTGGCGGTTGGCGTCGGTGCGGGCGTGGCTTTCGCACCGCCGCATCCGACGAGGAGAACCACGACCATGAGAAGTATCGACCATCGTTTCGTCAAGACGGAGTCCCCTTGTTTTCAAGTCGCCGCACCCGCGCCACCCTACACCGGGGCCGTGTCGCGTGGCAAGCGCGGATACATGGACGCAAGCGTTTGCGCTGGCATCGCGTATGCACAGCGGAGAGAGCAACCGGTGCCGATTGATGACCGGATGGTGGAAGCAGGAGGAAGCACAATGCGCGGCTCGAATCAGGACCTGCCGGTGGCGCTCGATATCCCGGAGGGGACGATACGGCTCACCGAATGGGGCGCGATGAACGTGGAGATGGGAATCTGCCGCGCGGAGATCGACCCGTCGCCCTTCTTCGCTGGCCTGCGGGATGACCGCTGCCAGTGCCCGCATTGGGGCTACGTAATCAAGGGGCAGATGCGCTTCCGGTACGCGGATCGCGAGGAGGTCTACCGGGCGGGGGATGCCTACTACGCGCCGCCGGGGCACACGCCGCTGCTGGAGGCGGGATGCGAGTATGTGGAGTTCAGCCCGGTGGAGGAATACCGCGCGACAACGGTGGTGGTGGAGCGGAACATGGCGGCAATGCAGAGCGGGGAGACCGGCTCCGATTCGCGCTAAACGGCGTTGGACGGCGGATAAATGGGATCCTGCGTCATTACCTATCCAGGTTTAATCCTTTTCCCATACCACGTAACCAACACCGTCGAATGCTGAGTACAAAACAGCTGCGGCGTTGCTAGCCAGTGCCGACATTTGCTGACCAGTGATTTCCGTCCATGGATGAATGTCCCCGACTTCGGATGGAAGGAGAATAAGGAACACATTTTGGATCCACCCCGCACTTGCAGTCTCCCTCAGGCCTTCAGCAATGGTCTCCGCTGTCGCCGCGTCGTGCCCCAGTACGTAGAAAATGTCCTCGCCGTGGAATGCATATGGCTCCGGCCCCCGCTTCTCCCAGAGTGGATCACTCGCCTTTCTCAGCGGGTCCTCGAACACGCAGTACGCACGCGGTGAGCGTTCCATGAACTGCTGGATGAAGGCGACAAAAAGAGGTGTAAGGGACCGGGGCTTGCGACGAATCCGATAGCCGGCGACCGTCGTAGCTGGCTCAGTCTCATCATCGGTGACGACCAGCCAGGTCTCGTTCAAATGGGCTTGGGCATAATCCAAAGGAACGTCCGGTCGAAGATAGGTCCAGATACGCCCCTCACCAAGATCGGAATCGAGCACCCGACGGGAGAGGCTTCTCCCCTGTGATAGTGCATTGCGGATAAAGGCCAAGGCAGAGTCATCTTGAAGGGTTTGCCGTATCAAAGCCATATCACATTCCCCGTCAAGTCTTTATCAGGCTATCAATGTCGGACAAGCCGCGTCATAAGGAATGGCACTACGGGTGATTGTCGCAGAGAGCGCATCTGAATCACATAGTTCGCACATATCCCTTTAGAATCTCTGCATAAGAAAGATTGGCACGCACCGTCGACGACCTTCACCGTACCCGACCCGCGCATCGTCACCGATGTGCCGACCTTCCTGAAGACCCTCGTCACGCTGGAGGAGGCCTTCATCGCCGCGTACATCGCAGCGGCGCAGGAGTTGGCCATCCTGGGACAGGGGCGGCTGGTGCAGGTGGCGCTCCAGATCGGCGCGGTCGAGGACATCGCCCGCACGCACATAGTCGAGCGCCTGCTGCAAGCCCGGCCGGTCGCTGCGACCGCCGCTGGCGGTGTCGGTGACGATGCGTGTGCACCCCGCCGCAGTGAGGGCGTCCTGCTGCAAATCGAGGAGCTGCTCGAAGGTGGAGACGCGGGTATCGCCGACGGTGGTGGTCATATCCTGGTTGTTTCAAAAACCAGCGCGAAAGGCAAGCGGCGGGACGTTGATAGTGAAACGGCTCTCATGACACGGTGATAAGGCGAAACCGGCGGGAGATCGGGTCTCCCACCGGGAGTACCAAATACCCTCGTTTATGAAACGATTCACCTGAGGCGAGCGACGTCTCCCGCGCGGGCGCGCTTCCCGGTGTGCCTTGCACCCTGCCGCCAGCGGGCATCACGCGCCGACGGTGGGCGGGGCAGGCCACGCCCGCCGGACCCACCAGCGCCGGGGCGGGGCGACCAGCCGGCCGCGCCGCACGGCGAGCGCGAACAGGGCCGCGCTTACCGTCAGCCCGACGATGATGGGCAGGAGGCCGGCCTCTGGGCCATACGCGCCACCGGTCCATGATGCGGGACCGGCGATGGACGGGTGCAGGAGGCTCGGGAAGTTCAGGTAGCCCGAGATCGGCGCGCCAAAAAGCGGCCCCTCGCAGAAGTTCCAGCCGGCGTGCAGCCCGATGACCGGCCACAGGCTGCGCGTGAGCACGAAGAGCGCCGCCATCACCACCCCGCCCCCGACGGCGATCGCCAGCGCCCCCACAACCGTCGCGTGCGCCGTCGACATGTGCGACAGGCCAAAGAGCACGGCGCTCAGCAGGACGGCGAGCCACGAGCCGAGCGCGCGCTCCGCCAGGCGGAACAGAATTCCCCGAAATAGGAACTCCTCCACCGCGGCCGTGGCGACGATCAGCGCCAACCAGGGCAGGAGCAGCCGCAGGAGGCGCGCGAGCGGCTCGACGCCGGTCACGCGGTACCACCCCGCCACCGCCAGTATTCCGACCACTGCGGCGAACATGGCGGCGCCGCCCGCGAAGCCGAGGAGGCCAGCGCGCACGGCACCGGGCCGCGCGATGCCGATCTCCGCCAACGGGCGCCGCTCGAGGAGGCGCGCGGCGAGCACCAGCAGGCCCAGCAGTAGCGCGGCCGACAGGACGTTCTCGACGAGGTCGAACCCCTCCGCCGGGTAGGCGGGGCGCCGCTGCGCGACAAACGCCTCGTGGGAAAGGCCGAGTAGAAGCCCTGCAGCCACGACCTCGACGGCGACTTGGACGAAACTCAGACCGAGCATCCGACGCACGCGAGACATCTGTCCTCCGATCCACTCAACGGCCGCCCATCGTTCCTTGCCACGCCGGGCCTGCTTCCCATCGCTCGTCGCGTCATTCCTCGAAGGACATCAGCACTTGCAAGGTGCTGGCGTGCACGAGGACCGTCAGCCGCGCCGGGCCGGCCATATCTGCCAACATGACACGGATGGCGGGATGTCCCGCGCACTCAGCCGGGCGCGCGGGCTCGCCGATCCACCGGGGATGCGCGTCCATGAAGCGCTGCACCGCCGGGCGCGCCTCGCCATCGCCCCAGCAGACGATGCTGGCCACGGCGGAGCTCGGCGTGTAGCCACACCGGGGGCAGACCATCGTTACCCAGTAGTCGTCGCGCAGCACGTCCAGGGCCGCGCCCGGGCCGGCCAGCCGCGCCAGCGTCGCGGCGCCGCACCGCGTGCAGCGCCCCGTGCCCGTCGCCACAGCCCCCGCGTAGCAGCCCTTCACGAGCACCATGGCGCGCCGGAAGGCCGGGCGGAACGAGCGCGGCGCGCCGTCCAGGCAGACCGCGTCGCCGGTGTGGACGAGATCGCCGCCCCCCCATGGCGCGGCGAGCAGGCCGGACAGCGCATCCGGAGGCGAACCCGCCCGTCGGGCCGGGGATCGAAAAGGCCGCGCATCCGCTGTCGGCCGCAGAGCATGCACCACTCGCGCGTCTCGCGCCAGCCGGTGGCGGGGTCGGCGTCGAGCAGCAGCCCGAACGCGGCCGCGTCGGCCCGCAGGGTACCGTGCAGCACCGCGCGCAGCTGCCGGCGCGCCCGGAGCAGCCGCTGCTCCAGCGCGTCGACGGTGAGGCCGAGGCGGAGTGCGGCCTCGCGCTGCGGCGTCTCGAGAAGGTCGCAAAGGTGCAGCGCCTCGCGGGCCCCAGCCGACAGGTGGGCGAGGGCGCGGTCGAGCAGCGCCTCCAAGTCTCGCCGCGCGAGGTCCTCGGCGAAGTCGAAGGGCACCGAGAGGAGCGCCTCTTGCTCACGCCCGCATAGACCGCCCCTGCCACCGGCATCATCCCACGGGTCACCGGATACGTCCGCGAACGGCACCTGCCGCCGCGCCAGGCGGCCGGCGGCACGGCGCTGGTGTCGCCCGACGTTGCGGCAGATACCGGCGAGCCAGGCATCGAAGCGCTCCGGCGAGCGCAGCTGACCGAGCGAGCGCCACGCCGTGAGAAGGGTTTCCTGCACCACATCCTCGACGGCGTCGGGCGCGACCCCCTGCCTTCGGGCCACGCGGGACAGGCCGGGGCGCGCCGCTGCCAGCAGGCGCTCTAGATCGGCGTGCATCGCCGCGTGAGATGCCTGCTCGCCGACGGCACCAGGGTCGGCCGGGCGGTGCCGCTCAGTCGTCACGATCGTCGCCTCGGCGGGGTTGCTGGCCATCCGCTACACCTCCTACTCATCTGTGCCCCGACCGGCCGGGCATCCGACGCACTTTTCGGCGGTGAAGGTCCGCCGCGCCGCCTAGAGCGGTTTGCGGAATTGCTGAGCCGGTGCGAGACTGAGGGACATGAGCAGAGCATACAGTGACGATCTCCGGTTTCGCATCGTGCGGGCGGTCGAGGACGAGGGAATGAGCCAGTCT
>JAABUS010009694.1_pt1 | contig 10105 bp, 13 predicted proteins | sample 5560161 | NCBI WGS metagenome assembly JAABUS01 (sample SAMN10711885, study PRJNA513376) | rock metagenome | isolation source: Antarctica rocks | place: Antarctica: Victoria Land, Trio Nunatak nord | collected 2016-01-04
CTGGTCTCACATTCACTATCAAACAGGCAAGGTAGCATGACTGACATCACATATGACATGATGTGAAATGTATAGGCTATGCATGTATGCAGCGCAAACTGTGCATGTCAGCATGTACACACAACATACAGACACATGCAAACTGAACAACTGGAACAAAGCAAACAGAGATGTGAACAGGCATATACCACCAGCTAATTGCTGGTTGATCATGCCCCCACCTTAGACCCAAAAGAGGGCTGCAGACTGTTCTCATTGTTGCCATGTGATGTCAGACTATGATGCTGGCTGCTGCTGCCTTTGGCACTAGTGCTTGTGCCACCATCAGAAATCTAACGTTGTGCCCAGGCGCATGCTGCCTACACTTTGACCAGCACATGTGTCTCGCACTCCACATTGTCCCCTCAAAGTGCTGACTGAGCTTTCCGAACTGCATAGATGATTACTGGTAACGCTACACTGGACGCTTTGCTCAATACGGACGGCGCTGCAAGAGCTGCCTATGATCGCAAAATCAGCGATGCTTTCAGAGAGGGTGCCCAGGCGGTTACTGACATCGCAAAGAAAAGTGAAGACGTAAACGTGGCTGCTAGAGAAGCGGCTGCCAACTCCAACTTTCCGTGGTTCGTACCTTTATCAGGACTGCCGTGTAAGGCTCAAGCTATTTGGGAGTCAATGTCTTGCATGTCGAGACATCGACTGACACGATTGCAGGAACAGAGGAACACAACAGCAATAGAACCATGACTGAAAGATTTGTGAGATTGACTTTGATGGGGCAGCAGCGGGAGCAGATCATTGCTATCCGACCCTGAAGCCATAACCATTCAAGTCAGCACAATTCGATGATTTCCAGCGCCAGCTTACATAGTCAAATGTGCTGCAAGCTAGCACCGAGACTGTGTGTATGCTGCACAAGTTTACAATGCTAGCGTTGGTGACTTGCATAACATGGACTCAAAGCTCGTGTGACTCATAATAAATGAGTGTTGAACTTTATGACATTTTATGAGACGCTGGGCTTGTGTGCATTCCGTGCAACACAAAAAAGTTGACCAGTTGGGAATGCAGATATCCCAGTGGCAGGCTGTTAACAGTCTCAAAGGCATTATCGATTCTTGCATGTACTGTGTAGCTACTTCACTGCTGAGAAGGTTCCGCTGCTGCAATGGGTGTTGGCAGTAAGAACGTTGACCAATTGATGGCATAATCGTTGCCACATGGATTCACGTGTGAACGCACGTTCGATTTCTGCAGATGCTCGACAGATGCAACCTTACAGCGGCGCAACAATCGAGCTGCGAACCTTGGCCCCACAGTCTGATCGCTGATCATCATGGCGGGTACAGCAGCCACTGAGAGCGTGTTAGGCCTGATTGTCTTTGGCACCCTCGCCTCCCTACTCGGCAAAATTGGTAAATCGCCGACACCTAGCGAGAAGCAGCAAGCAGCCCTGTTTGCCAAAATTTTCTTTCAGATGCTTCAATTTGTATGTTGCAGTTTACGAACTCTCGGGTGAGGACTTTCATGGCAACGACAAGCTCTTCAGGTGAACATAGGTGTATGCATGTATGCACGTATGGTGCTACACGTCGACCTGCATAGAATTGGGCTTCGTACAGCACGCCTCGCCGTTTAATGTTCCGCCGCCTCTGCTTCAGGAAGCCGTGGGCGACCACCACCTTCATGTTCATCGGCATGTCTTTCTGTCTGCCTATTGGTTGGGCATTTGACTATTTCCAGCGGCAAAAGAAGACAGAATCGTCAGACACTGAGCCTCTTCTGGAGCATGACCAGGCAAGCCTTGCAGTACATGTGTGCAGTGCAACATCAACTTCGTGTTTGGCGGTGAGGCCTGCATTTGGTTGCACAGTATGTCTGAGTCCTGTTCAAATTGTCTGGTATACCATGAACTCATCATTGTCGATTTAGCCCCTAAATGAAACGTTCTTGACTACTTGGTGTCTGCAGGCTGCTCAAACAGCATCTGGGGGGCATTCCACCCAGTTTGCGCAACACTCTGCTGTTGGCCATCCCCACAGCATTTGATTTGACTGCCACCATCCTGATGAGCATTGGTTGCTGTTTGTCACAGTTTGAATTGGTGTCGACAGCTGAGGCCACAATTTTGACTTACAACACCTGTCATTTGATGGCATGTGTGCTAAGTTCTCAATGCGACCATTGGGTGTTTCATATGTCTATCACACATGCTTGGACCCTGAAGGTTTGCTCTGGATGCAGATGCTGCATGGAGCTGAGATGCTGTTTGCTGCCATATTCTCTGTGGTGTTCTTGAAGAGGACCCTCAACAAGTATAACTACATTGGCATCATCTGTTGTTTGGTAAGTTTCTTGTGCTGATGGCAGCCTAGCACTAACTTAGCGCTCTGTCCTGTCTAGCACAACTGTTCCTGACCTGTCTGGCTACAATGCTTGGCAGTGCTGCACTGTAGCACACGACTGAGAGCCTGAACACTGCTCAGTGATAGGATGACGCCCTGTGCACAGGTTGGAATCTGTGGCGTTGGCATATCCAGTGTGCTATCTGGGCAGGGCAGTGCATCCTCTGATGTTACCCAGTCACAAATTCTGTTGGGAATGGCCCTTATTGTCTGCTCTCAGGTAAGGCATGACAAGAAAAGCTGCAACAGGCACACTGAATGGTCCTGCAAGGGCTTGCTTGATAGGTCCTGAGTGGGACCAGCTGGTATGTCGTAAGCTTTATGCTGTGATTTTCGACTGCAAAAAAAGAAGACAAGACAAAAACATGTGTTACACTGCTCCTGCTGCAACCACAAGCTGACAGCAAGAATGTCTTGTTGCATGACAGCACACCATGATTGCAAAATGCAACCCCCTCCTAAATGCAACCACCTACATCACTGACTTATAGTCCTGTCTTGCAGGCTGTCCAAGCTGCACAAGTGACAGTCGAGGACTATGGTAGGTGTCCTTGTATACAAACTGGCTTTGCATGCTGCTACTGCGTCAATGCTTGACATCTCTAAGGCATGGCTTCTGCAGCTGGTCTTGCTGCAAAAGGTCCGCAAGCAGCAAGCACACCTTGCATTGCATGCTCCCCCAAGTTGTACAGCATGCAACAGGCCTAACATTGTGCTCGGTTTATGCCTGTGTGTGCTCATTCCATAGGTCATTCTATGTGGACTGGTGTGAACTACACACACCCACGCTGACATTGGCTCATGACACGGGTGAATGGAGGTACTTGTTTTGTGTGACTGGGCGATTTCATGCTGTGCAGTGATGAATGATATTGGAACAGCTCCGCTCCAGGTGGTAGGATATGAGGGCATCTTTGGCTGCCTGGCCATGTTCTGTGTGCTGCTCCCCATAGTGCAGCACACCCCAGGGCAGGATGGCTCTGGCCTGCATGAGGACTCCTGGGAAACTTGGCATGTAGGCTCACGCACTCTTTATCATTCATTTTTGACCTCACAGTCTGGGGCGTGGAGCCAGTTGTGACTCATCAGGCATCCTGGCATGAAAGCACAGGTGTTTGTCCATACTGGACTCATGCTGGCTGTCCTTGCTTAGTGCTATCTCAGCTGCATATGCTGCATGAGCCTGCTAGTTCATTGTTGCTGCTGTTGCCTGGAATCTTTGTCATTTGCAGATGTCATTCAGCAGATAGCAACAAGCTTGGCAAGGCAAGCATACACTCCATCATGTGAGCTTTGTGTTTCAAGAAGCACCAGCCTCCCCATCTCATCACACACAGGTAGGCCAAGCATGGACAAGCATGGACAACCTGTGTAGCAGCTCATCTAGACCTGACGCTGTTGTGTGTGCCATGCAGCTCATCACCCACTCCCCCACCCTACCCTACATGGTCCCAACCCTGGTGCTGTCCCTGCTGTGCTACAACATCGCTGGCATGTTTGTGACTGATGAAATTGGCGCAGTGGCCCGCACTGTGCTGGAAACCATGAGAACCCTGTTTGTGTGGATTGTGGACCTGGTTCTGTGGTACACACCACTGGGCCTTGGCCGCCTGGGAGAGAAGTGGGACAACTACTCTTACCTGCAGCTGGTCGGGTGAGCAATCCAGCCAATCACTGATTGCATCTGCTGTACTCATAACCACTGTTTGTGCCTGTGTCACAGACTGCATGGAGGTGCACATACAGCAGGGATGCTTGTGTGATGTGAGTCTATGTATTGGTTGCAGTGCATCAGCATGCGGTGTGGCATGGGTCTGACTGCACAGGCATTGTGAAATGAGAGGGTCTGTCTAATCCAGCCATGCGGTCGTGCTATCTGAGCTGAGTAGTATATTGACCACAAATCTGTCTTGTCTAGTACTGATTGTATGTTAATGTCCCAGTCCTCGCATGTAGACTTCACAAACCAGTCTGGCTGTGGACAATCCAGTCTGCCCATAGACTCCACAAACCAGAGACAGACAATGTGAAGTTCTTGCTTGATGAAGTGCAGGTTTGTGATCCTGGTCATTGGTACCGTGGTGTATGGGCGTGGTGATGAGCAGCACGTCGAGTCTCACAAGAATCAAATTACATCCACACACCCTCATCTGCACTGGCAAGGTATATAACAAACTGTCCTTCACGCCTTCCTGTCTATGCTCACTCACTCACCCACCCGCTCACTCACCATCGCATCCATTTATGCATTGACAGCTTTGAGGTTGCGGTTATGAACAAAAAGCTTGGCTTTGAGCTGTGTTCGCCTCGTCATACGTGCTAGTGAGGTTGGAGCTATGCTCACTCTGTGGCTTTTGGTCAGGATCAGAGCTGCAGAGTATGCATGCAGTGCGCAGTGCAGCCCTTCATTTAATCAGGGCTGCAGAGTGTGCATCCAGTGTGGTCCTTCATTGCCTTGCAAGATAGCTTCCTTGAAGCAGTCATGCAGATGCTGGCCTAATCTTGCAGAGTTGTAACGCTCAGACTGTCAGCAACCTTGCATTCCCACATCTGTTGTCTGGTCTACTTCTAATCTGGTTTGAGTGCATGTTTCGCAGCCTGTAATGCCAGTGTTGCTTCACATTGCACAGCCAGACATGTCTGTCCCAGATGTATCTGTTTGAGGCATGATACACAGCATGCATGCATGCAGTTGCCAGCGTATCAGCATGTGACAGGCTGAATGCATGAGTGTGTGGGTGCAGGTGCAGTGAAGAAGCTGCGCGACCTGCGCCGACCTCTTCACAGGGTATGCACTCCTTTGCCTGCTCACCCTGCTTGCGTGGCCTGTGTGGCCCAGCATTTGCTGTGCATTAAATATATCAATGTGTAAGGTTGCATAAGACAGTTGCTGGCAAGTTGATATTGACTGCATTGCAAAAGATGTGCAGCAAGCATGATCAGACATATGAGCAGAATGCATTGCAACGGTGTGAGCTTTGTGATCAGAAGTGTCGCAGTGCGCATGACATGTCTGATTATGCTTGCTGCATGTCTCGTTCATTGCAGTCACTTTCAATGCAATACCCACTGAGCCAGCCAGCAATGCTTACTGCTTGCACTGTGGCTGAGTTTTCATTTGTGTACGCAGTGCGTGCTGAGAACGCATGCAGCATTTGCTAGCTTTTGTTGGTGTGCTGCAGAGTACGTATGGTATTGCCAGTGCAGCAAGGTCTGCAGTGCTCATCAGCCGGCATGCCAAGGCAGCTGCAGCACACACAGCAGCTATGGAGGAAGCTGAGCCTTCTGCCTGATCAAATCACAACACCAGTATTGGTTGGGCTGGCTGGTCTAGTCAAAACTACTGAATGACCAACTTGGGCCAAGGCTAATATTGTCAATTTCAAGTTGGCATCCATTGTCCCTTCAAGAACTGATTGTTTGTTGTCTTGTGTCTTGCTGCTGTCTTTTGTGTGGTAAAAGTTTCAGGCTGGGCGTATGTGAGAGTACCAGCATGTGTGGTGTGCGTCATCAAGCAGAGTGAAAGTTGTGCAAGAAAACAGTCTGACGTTTCACTGTCACGTTTTGAATGGGCAGTCGTAAACGTAGTGAGGGAAAGTTGTTGAATTGTCTGCTCCAACACAATATGAGAGGCAGGAAATATACAGCATGTCAGCATATTCTGTTGTCGGTTGTGTAAGTGCCTCACATGAACTGGTTGGAAAACGCTATTGAGGAGTGCTCCTGAAGATAATGCATACATAATCTCGCTTCTGTGCTAACGATTTCAGTGCAGGCCTCTGTGCGTCGCATCCCAAATAAGAATATATTGACACTCATGAGGAAGCCTGCTTAGAATTCTGCAGCTGTAAGGTAATGCAAGCATATTCAAGACTGAGAGCGCAGCTTGAAGCTCACTTGCTTTGCCACAGGGCAACAAGACATGCTCTGTTACCTAACAGCACAGGCAATGCCATGATTGACAAGCGACTTGTATGCAGGTAATCCCTAGAGTTGCTGAATGAATGAAAGCTTGCGTGATGCCCACTTGATATCTAAAAAAGGCTGCTGACCCTTTCAGCAAACCGTTACACGAGTCACACAAGCAAGCTAGAACTGTGTAGCTCACAACATGCACTTACAAGCTACACCAACAAAGACTTTGCAGCTATTGTGGCTGAGTCAGCTGCTGTCATGTCTGAGTACATGTAAGTCTCAGTTGAGCATGTTTTGACAGCCAGGTTGAAGAAGTTTGCTGCCTCTGGGTTGAACATGGGGTTCTCAATGAACTGCAAGAACAGCGTGCTGATCCTTTTGCGCAGTCCCTCCATGCTGCCTGCCTTGCGGCCCCTGCAACACCACAAGCACAGCCTCATATGGTGTCAGGCACAACGCCAACAGCATCTACATCAAAGCAACACATGCAAGGCAGCCCAACTCATTGCCAAACCACACTCACTAGCATCAGCAACTTACCTGGCAACTGTGCATGGGTCTGACAGCTTTGTTCACAACTGCATTCTATCGTTGTCCCCTGATCTACAACCTGCCTCCAGACGCATCATGCATCATGTAGGTGGACAAGGGCTGGTATCGTTCAATATCACAGACAGAGAAATCACAATGCTTTGGCCAGCCAGCAAGTCTGATCACATATAGAAGAAGACACCAGGACAGTCTAGAACAAACTGGGCTGCATGCAATATCTTCATCCCGACAGATGCATACCTGTTGATGAGGTCAGCTTCTCGGTCAATGAGCTGCACCAGCTCACGAGTGAGGCTGCAGTCAAACTCCTTGGCCCGGAACTTGACATGCAGCAGCACATCCAGGCGCTCCCCGGCAGTCAGACCCTGCAGCTGCAACCCCCTGTACAGGCCCCTCAGCTCCCCAGCCCTGCACACAAACATGCAATTTGGGCAACGAGCTTTCTTGCAGCAGATGCCAACTCACTGAATGTGCTAAGCCTTGCAGGTGAGCCCTGCATTCAATCCAGCAACCTGCCAGCCTTGCACCCACACATCTTGTCTCATCACCAAATGTTGATGAGATACAGGTTTCGGCGGATGCCCTGATGTTCAGGGCAAAGCTGCAGCTGCATTTCTGTGCATCATTGCCCTCCACACATATTGAACATTTAGTCATGCAGAGCACTTTGGCTGGCAATTCGCTAAACGCAGGTGCCTGCATCTCATCATAGTACAGCACAGTGCTGTATAAGGGTCTCCACAGAACACAATGAAGGGCTGCATACTTGGTAGTCGCAGGGGTATGGACGTCTAAAAGGGCTCCATTGGACAGGGGCCAGGTTTTGGGGTGAGCCATTGTTGCTAGGGCCTCTGCCACCTTCTGCTCCCTCTTCACCACATCAGCCTCCCCTCGCAATCTGTCTATGCTCTGCAGCAGCTTGGTCTCCTGCAAAAAGGTGTAAAGTCATTACAGTGGGCAGGTGGAATCAAGCATGCATTGCGTCCTGCGCAAAAGGAGAATCAGCGGCAAGTGGGGCTCTGAGTTGGTGAGCTACTGTACTGTTTGCAGCACAATGTCGTGGTAGCCCTTTCTGCTGCATCACTGCAAAGCTGTCATTTGCTGCTGCGCTATGTTGTCATGACTTGCAGTGACAACTGGTGATCAAACCCAGATCCTTCCCCATGACTTTGCTGCTCATGCATTCTGCACCATGAAAGCAAAATTCCCACTACCTGCTGCATGTCCTAGTGCCTGTTTTCAGCAGAGGGCAATTACCATGTGCCATGTGAATGCAAGTTGTACTGCCAGCCAAGGGCCAACCTGGTGCAGAAGATGAGCCAGAGCCTGATGGCAGTCCTCAGGCGAAAGACCGGCAGCCTTGATGCGGGCAGTCTCAGCCAAACGCCAAGCCTCCAGCTCGCTGTACAGCAATGCGAAGTCGGCAGAGGTGCGCGGCTGCAGGCGCCGCTGTGCTTCTCGCCGCCGATGAGCCGCCTCCTGCTCAGCAGCTTGAGCTGCTGCTCTATTTGCAGCCGCTGATCCTTGCCTTGCCTCCTTCAGCATGAAGCTCACCCTGCACCACAGCTGTCAGCTACATTGGCCATGCGCTATACAATGCAAACCCAAAGAACAACACCACTGATCTCCCCATGCATGTGCTGTATCACACTTGCAATCTGGAAGTGTGGAAAGACATGCACAATGTTGTTTGAGCATGTTGCAGATGGAGCACTGTGAAGTGACGCAGAACATGGTCTACAGATTTTCAGTCTGTGTGCCGGCATGCATGTGCACATCACAGCATGCTTTGAATCTCTCATCTGGACAGGGCTGTAGCATCCCTCAAACTGTACTTACCTCCTGCGTGCCAGCCAGCCTCTTGTGAAGCGTTGTATGGTGGCAGCACACTTCTCTTTCACTGCCCAGACTTCAGCAGCTGACACATATGGTCCTGCACAGTACCAAGTGTAGCCTCAATGGGGGACAATGATAGTTTGGCTTTTGTCTACCACATGCAGTACTGACGTGCATGACACTCAAAGCAGCAAACATGCAGTCAGAATCAGCAGGTGCATACTTGCTGCAAGGATCTTGTCTCTGGAGGTATCTAGCAGCAGGTCTGGGCGTGCCATCTGCACATGAGCCTCTCTGCAGGTCTGTGCACTCCTCTGCTTCACCTCCACTGTCTGACATTCCCTCTCTGCTTGCATTGCTCTTGGGCCTCCAGCTGACTGCAACGTCAACATCTCACACGTTGATGCAATGTATTTTGCACGCTCATGTGTACGTGCATCTGAAAAGCGCTGAGTTATGGGACATGTGGCGCAACACAGCTGTGCTGCATGTGCTCATGACAACCAGTATCTTATGATACTGTAGGTAGCATACTACAAACAGAAAGCCACCAGCCAGCCAGGGCTTTCATCCGCCTGGATTGACGAAGGAGCCCCTCAGAATGTCTGTTAGCCTGACAAGACTTGCTCTGATTTGCTGTAAGCAAACTGAGCCAACTTGCGTTGTGCTGGCATACCATATCAATGACTGTCTCAGTACGAGAGAACTCCAACATCAGCTGATCTACATTCTGTACCCCATATTTCGGCTTGAGAAGCCATACTCTTGCACACATTGCACACTGACAAGGAAGACTGATTGCGGTGCAGAAGCCTCACCTGCCTGTCAGTTTGACAATCTGCATGATGGTACAAAGTGCCGTTCTGCTTGTCCTTATAACCTCCCCTGTAAGCCTTGTTCTGCTTTTGACTCACATCCACAAGGACACTGACTGTCTTGACCTGAGCATCTGGACCTTCCAGCACATGCACCTCAAACCTCTGCAGGGCACCATCAGCTTGCTTTAGGTCGCTACCTGACTGACATTCACTCATGCACTATGCTGCTAATAGTTAGGCAGCAGCCTGGCCATCAGCGTGCTTTGTGCCTCAGGCATAATTCAACACAGACAGGTATCAACCTGAAAAGAGGAAGCTGAAAAGATGCTGTCTTGAACCATCAGCTTGAACATGAGCACATGTCTGTAAAGGTAAAATAGACAACCTAGTGCATCGTATCAGCAGGAGAAGCAGACAAGACAAGCCTGAGTTAACAAGTGGTGGACACGGGGTTTGAGACAGCCCTCAGGTATGTTGCTCATGGTTGTAGAGTGCTTGAGGTCACAATGTGAGATGCAAAGGCTGCTTTGGTACAGCTGCTAACCTACCTCAGGCAGGACAGCCTTCTTTGCAGGCTCG